>Ga0214917_10004183_pt1 | contig 16230 bp, 10 predicted proteins | sample LL_1208_BB_MetaG_FD_177983 | JGI IMG/M metagenome (GOLD analysis project Ga0214917, IMG submission 177983) | Freshwater microbial communities from Lake Lanier, Atlanta, Georgia, United States - LL_1208_BB | ecosystem: Environmental > Aquatic > Freshwater > Lake | place: USA: Georgia | collected... | reverse complement strand
GGGGGTCTCTTGTCGGCCATCGTGGGGAGAGGATCCGGGGGATGTGTCGCGGTCGTTGATGCCGGTGCGGTGCCGGTCCGGAGTGGGCGATATAGGACTCGAACCTATGACCCCTAGCTTGTCGAGCTAGTGCTCTAACCAACTGAGCTAATCGCCCGCGCGGTCGATCTGCAAGTGTTGCGCCGGGGGGGCCACCCGTCAAGCGACTCCTCGTCGCGGCGGGCGGGCTCGTGGCGGCGGCACTCCCCTCCGGCGGCCGATGGCCGCGCGGTCGTTCCGGCTGCGGCGATTCTGCCGACGGCACCCCCCGGAGGCCGCCGCCGGGCGGCGTCACCCGGCCTGCCCGGATGCGGCACAATGCACGCATGCCCGACCGTCAGCTGACGACCGCCCGCCACGGCCACATGCTCACCAACGCGGGCGTCTGGTCGGCCGATGGCCGCTGGATCGTCTACGACACGCGGTCGCCTCTCGACGGCTCGACCTTCGACGGCACCCGCATCGAGCGGGTCGAGGCCGACACCGGGCGGATCGAGGTCGTCTACGCCTCGCGGCACGGCGCCCGTTGCGGCGTCGTGACGGCCGGCACCGTGGACGACCGCGTGGTCTTCATCCTCGGTCCCGAGCATCCCACGGCCGACTGGGACTACGGCCCGGCCCGCCGCCAGGGCGTCGTGGTGCGGGCCGCACGGCCCGGCGTCGTCGAGCCGCTCGATGCCCGCGACCTCGTGCCCCCCTACACCCCCGGCGCCCTCCGCGGCGGCAGCCACGTGCACGTCTTGAGCCCCGACGGCCGGCTCGTCAGCTTCACCTACGAGGACGCCGTCCTCGACCGGCCGCCGGCGGACGGCGCGCAGCGGGAGAAGAACCTCCGCGGCGTCGGCGTGAGCGTGTGCGGCAGGGCGGTGAGCGTGCCGCGGACGCACCCGCGGAACCACGACGGCACCGCGTTCAGCGTGCTCCTGACGCGGCTCACCGACGAGCCCCGGCCGGGCAGCGACGAGATCTCCAGGGCCTGCGAGGAGGGGTGGATCGGCACGCAGGGCTACAAGCGGGCCGACGGCACGCGGCAGCGGTACGCGCTGGCTTTCCAGGGCCGGGTCGTGGTCGCCGGCACCGGCGGCGGGCTGCGGACGATCGACGAGGTGTTCGTCTGCGACCTGCCGGACGATCCCGCGGCGCTCGCGGAGGCCGACCGCGAGCCCCTCGCGGGCACGCCCACGTGCCGGCCGGCGCCGCCCCGCGGCGTCGTCCAGCGGCGGCTGACCCGCACGGCGGATCGCCGCCATCCGGGGATCGACGGGCCGCGGCACTGGCTGCGGTCGAGCCCCGACGGCGAGCGGATCGCGTGTCTGATGCGCGACGATCGCGGCGTCGTGCAGCTGTTCACGGTGAGCCCCCGGGGCGACGGACCGGTGCAGGTGACGCGCGACCCGTGGCCCGTGGCGAGCAGCTTCACCTGGAGCCCCGACGGCCGGCGGATCGCCTACATCGCCGACGGCAGCGTGTGCACCGTGGACGTGGACTCGGGCGCGTCCACGCGGCTCACCGACCCGACGCCCGCCGCGCCGCTCCGGCCGGAGGCCTGCGTCTTCTCTCCCGACGGGCGTCGGATCGCCTTCCTGCGCACCATCGCCGCCGCGCACAACCAGATCTTCGTCGTCGATGCGCCGGGCTGACGGCCCCGGCGGGACGACCGACGGCCGCGGCGATCGGCGGGCCGCTGATGCGTCCGCGTCGCGGGCAGCCGTGAAGGGGCGGGGAACGGCCTTGCCTCGTGCCCCGGGCGCCGCCGATACTCGGGGTCAGGCCCTGCGCTTTGTTGCAGGCCCCGCCCGGTGTTCCAGCCCGCTCGTGGTGCGCCAGGCCGAGGCCGGCCCTCCCGTCCCCCCGCACGCGGTTCCCTCCACCATGCCCACCGTCCGCTTTGCCGATGGCGTCGTCAGCGAGTGTCCCCAGGCCTCCCGGGTGATCGACTGCCTCCCGGAGGCCGTGAGGACGGGCCCGCGGAAGCAGCGGCCCATCGCGGCGCTCCTCGACGGCCGGGCGGTCGGGCTCGACGCCCCGCTGCCGGCCGGGGGCGAGGCCGCCATCGAGTGGCTCGCGGCCGGCGATCCGCGGGCGCTGCCGGTGATGCGGCACTCGGCGGCCCACGTCATGGCCCGGGCGGTGATGCGGCTGTTTCCCGACGTGGAACTGGCCTTCGGGCCGACCGTCGGCGAGGGGTTCTATTACGACATGCGGGCCGGCCGGCCGATCACCGACGACGACCTGCCGGCGATCGAGGCCGAGATGCGGAACATCATCGAGGCCGACGAGGCCTTCGAACGGGTGGAGGTGCCGCGGGAGAAGGCGGTGGAGATCGTCCGCGACTTGAAGCAGCCGCTCAAGGTCGAGCACATCGAGACCGGCCTGGCAGCCCACCCCACCCTGTCGTTCTACCGGCAGGGGGAGTTCGTCGATCTGTGTCGCGGCCCGCACGTGACGAGCCCCGGCTGCATCGGTGCCTTCAAGCTGACGAACATCGCCGGCGCCTACTGGAAGGGGGACGCCAACAACGCCCAGCTCCAGCGGCTCTACGGCACCGCCTGGTTCACGCAGGCCGATCTCGACGCCCACCTCGCCGCGCTCGAGGAGGCCCGGCGCCGCGACCACCGCGTGCTCGGCAAGCAGCTCGACCTGTTCACGACGAGCCCGCTCGTCGGCTCCGGCCTCGTGCTCTGGATGCCGAAGGGGGCGACGCTCCGCGGCGTGCTCGAGGCGTTCGTCCGCGACGAGCTGGCCGCCCGCGGCTACCAGCCGGTCTACACGCCGCACATCGGCAAGGTCGATCTCTACAAGATCTCCGGCCACTATCCCTACTACGCCGACAGCCAGTTCAAGCCGATCGCGATGAGCGACGACGAGCAGTACCTGCTCAAGCCGATGAACTGCCCGCACCACACGATGATCTACAAGGCGCGTCCGCGGAGCTACAAGGAGCTGCCGCTGCGGCTGGCGGAGTTCGGCACCGTCTACCGCTACGAGCAGTCGGGCGAGCTGGGAGGCATGACGCGGGTCCGCGGCTTCACGCAGGACGACGCCCACATCTTCTGCACCCACGAGCAGGTGGAGCAGGAGGTGGAGGGCTGCATCGACTTCACGCTCAAGGTGCTCCAGAGCCTCGCGTTCGACGACTTCCGCGTGCGGCTGGGATTCCGCGACCCGCACAGCGACAAGTACGTCGGGCCGGCGGCGCGGTGGGACGAGGCCGAGGCGGCTATTCAACGGGTCGCCCGCCGCATGAACCTGCCGGGCTGCGAGCCCGAGCCGGGCGAGGCGGCCTTCTACGGCCCGAAGATCGACTTCGTCGTGCACGATTCGCTGGGCCGCGAATGGCAGCTGGGCACCGTCCAGCTCGACTACAACCTGCCGAGCGCCGAGCGGTTCGACCTCGACTACATCGGGGCGGACAACGCCCGGCATCAGCCGGTGATGATCCACCGCGCCCCGCTGGGCAGCATGGAGCGGTTCGTCGGCGTGCTCATCGAGCACTTCGCCGGGGCGTTCCCCTTGTGGCTGGCGCCCGAGCAGGTCCGCGTACTGCCGGTGAGCGAGAAGAGCGAGGCCTACGCCCGGCAGGTGCAGGCCCGGTTCGCGGCCGCCGGCCTCCGCGTGGGCATCGACCTGGCGGCGGAGAAGCTCGGTGCGAAGGTGCGGTCGGCGCAGCTCGACATGATCCCGGCGATGGTCGTGTGCGGGCCGCGGGACGAGGCCGCCGGCACCGTCAGCCTCCGCGACCGGATCGACGGCGATCTGGGGGCGATGAGCCTGGAGGCCGCCGTCGAGCGGTTGCTCGACGAGAACGCCCGCCGTGCCGTGCGGCACAAGCCGAAGCCCCTGGCGGCGGCGGCCGGCGGCGGGGCGGCGGCCGGCGGCGCCGACTACTGAGCATCGCCCGATGACGCGTTTCGCGATCCTCGAGCACACCGGCGCCCCGGACGATCCCGCCGGACGGCACTTCGATCTGCTCGTGGATGTCGGTCCCGCCTGCCGCACCTGGCGGCTGCTCGCCGTGCCGACGCCCGGCGGCGGTCCCGTGGCGGCCATGGAACTGCCGCCGCACCGGCTGGAGTGGCTCGACCGGATCGAGGGAGAGGTGTCGGGGGGGCGGGGCTTCGCCCGGCGGGTCGACGCCGGCGGCTTCACGCTGCTGGCCGGCGACGCCGCCGACCTGGCCGCCGCCACGCAGTTCGTCATGGAACTCCGCGGCGCGGCCATCACCGGCCGCCTGCGACTGGAGGCCGTCACCGCAGGCTGGGCCGTCCGGCTCGACTGAAGTAAGCTCCGGCCCATGCGGTACGCCATCTGCAACGAGACCTACGGCGACTGGCCGTTCGCCCGCGCCTGCGACCACGCGGCGGCCTGCGGCTACACCGGGCTGGAGATCGCCCCCTTCACGCTGGCCGCCGCGGTGCAGGAGATCTCCCCGGCCGCCCGCGGCGACCTGCGCCGCACCATGGACACCTCCGGGCTCGCGTGCGTGGGGCTGCACTGGTTGCTGGCGAAGACCGAGGGCTTCCACGTCACGCATCCCGATGCGGAGGTCCGCCGGCGGACCGTGGACCACCTCGCCGCCCTGGCCCGGCTGGCCGCCGACCTCGGCGGCCGCGTGCTGGTGTTCGGATCGCCCAGGCAGCGGAGCCTCCTGCCGGGCGTCTCGCCTGGGCAGGCCGCCGACCACCTCCACGAGGTGTTCACCCGGCTCCTGCCGGTCCTCGAAGACACCGGCACCGTCGTGGCGCTCGAGCCGCTGGCGCCGGCGGAGACCGACGTCCTCACGACCGCCGCCGAGACCTGCCGGCTGATCGAGCGGATCGGCTCCCCCCACGTGCGGCTCCACCTCGACGTCAAGGCGATGGCCAGCGAAGGGCGACCGATCCCCGACATCATCCGCGACAGCCGGCGGCACCTCGAGCACTTCCACGCCAACGACGTCAACCTGCAGGGGCCGGGCTTCGGCGACGTGGACTTCGTGCCGATCTTCGCCGCCCTCGGCGAGATCGGCTACGACGGCTGGGCGAGCGTCGAGGTGTTCGACTATGCGCCCGGCGTGGAGCGGCTCGCCCGCGAGAGCATCGTCGCCATGCGGCGGGCGGCGGACGGCGCGAGGCGGGCGGTATGATGACGGCGGGGCGGCCCGCCGCCGCCCCGTCCCCCCGAGAGCAAGCCCCATGAAGCCCCGTGAAGTCCTGGCGATGTGCCGCGAGAAGGAAGTGAAGGCGGTCGACCTGCGGTTCGCCGATTTCCTGGGCGCCTGGCAGCACTTCACGATCCCCGTCGGCAAGCTCGAGGAGGACACCTTCGAGGACGGGCTCGGCTTCGACGGTTCGAGCATCCGCGGCTGGCAGGCGATCAACGAGAGCGACATGCTGCTCGTGCCGGTGCCCGACTCGGCCTTCGTCGATCCGTTCTCCCGGATTCCCACCCTCGTGATGGTCTGCAACGTGCAGGATCCGATCACGCGGGAAGACTACTCCCGCGACCCGCGGAACGTGGCCCGCAAGGCGGTCAACTACCTCAAGAGCACCGGCATCGCCGACACCTGCTTCATCGGGCCCGAGGCCGAGTTCTTCGTGTTCGACGACGTGCGGTTCGACCAGAACGCCCACGAAGGCCACTACCACCTCGACTCCGTGGAGGCCGAGTGGACCCGTGGCCGGGCGGAGGGGCCGAACCTCGGCTACAAGCTGCGGCACAAGGAGGGCTACTTTCCCTGCCCGCCGTCCGACCAGCTGATGGACCTCCGCAGCGAGATGATGCTGACGATGATCCAGTGCGGGATCGACGTCGAGGCCCAGCACCACGAGGTGGCGACCGCCGGCCAGTGCGAGATCGACATGCGGTTCCAGGAACTGGTGCGGATGGCCGACCAGATGTGCCTCTACAAGTACATCGTGCGGAACGTGGCCCGCCGGGCGGGGAAGACGGCGACGTTCATGCCCAAGCCGATTCTCGGCGACAACGGCTCCGGCATGCACACGCACCTGTCGCTGTGGAAGGGGGGGCACCCGCTGTTCGCAGGTTCGGGATACGCGGGGCTGTCGGAACTGGCGTTGCACGCCATGGGCGGCATCCTCCGCCACGCGCCGGCACTGCTCGCGCTCACCAATCCCACCACCAACAGCTACAAGCGTCTCGTGCCCGGCTACGAGGCGCCGGTGAACCTCGCCTACTCGCAGCGGAACCGGTCGGCCAGCTGCCGCATCCCCATGTATTCGACGAGTCCCAAGACGAAGCGGATCGAGTTCCGCTGCCCCGATCCGACGTGCAACCCCTACCTGTCCTTCGCGGCGATCCTGATGGCGGCGATCGACGGCATCCAGAACAAGATCAGCCCCGGCGAGCCGCTCGACCGCGACATCTACGACATGCCGCCCGAGGAGCTGGCCGACGTGCCGCAGGCGCCCGGCTCGCTCGACGAGGCCCTCGAGGCGCTCGACCGCGACGCCGACTTCCTGCTGCGGGGCGACGTGTTCACGGAGGACGTGATCGCGACCTGGATCCGCTTCAAGCGCGAGCGCGAGATCGCCCCGATGCGGCTGCGGCCGCATCCGTACGAGTTCTGCCTCTACTACGACGCCTGAACGGCCGACGCCGCCCGACCCACCGGCGAGGCACGCCGGCTGCGGGCGGCGCGATGCCGGCTACCAGACCGTCTTGCCGCCGTTGACGGCGATGGTCTGCCCGGTCACGAACGCCGCCTCGTCGCTGGCCAGGTAGACCGCCGCCCAGCCGACGTCGTCGGGAACGCCCCAGCGTCCCATGGGGACCGTCGCCAGGTAGGCGTCCTTGTCCGCCTGCGGGTCGTCCCGGTGCCGTTCCACCGGGATCCAGCCCGGCGCGATCATGTTCACCGTGATGCCGTGCGGCGCCAGCTCGTGGGCCATGCTCCGCGACCAGCCGGTCTGGCCCCCCTTGGCGGCGACGTAGGCGGAGAAGGGGGCGACGCCGAGGTGGAACACCTCGCTGGTGATGTTGACGAGCCGCCCGTGGCCCCGGGCCTTCATGCCGGGCAGGGCCCGCCGCGCCAGCAGGTAGGGGCTCTTCACGAAAAAGTCGAGCATCTGCTGGTGGAAGGCCCAGTCGTACTCCTCGATGGTCTTCAGCGGCTGCGCGGGGGTGGCGTTGACGACGACGATGTCGACCGGCCCGAGCGTCGCCTCCACGGCCGAGAACATGCCGTCGATGTCGCGTTCGCTGGTGACGTCTGCCTGGAACAGGGCGGCGTCGATGCCGGCGGCGCGGCACTCGGCGACCGCCTCTTCGCCGCGGGCCCGGGCGTTCGCGCAGTTGACCGCGACCTTCGCGCCGGCGAGGCCGAGGCACTTGGCGGTCGCCCGGCCGAGGCCGGTGGAGGAGCCGGTCACCAGGGCGACGCGGCCGGCGAGCGAGAACGGACGGGGGGCGTTGGTCATGGCTGCCTTTCGGGGGTGGGCGCCACGGGCCCGCGGGGCGGCGCTGCGGCCGGGTCAGCGGATCGAGGGCGCCCAGGCGTTGGTGAGGTGGTGGATGATACCGGCGATCGCCGCCTGTCGCTTGCTCGACCGGGTGGCCAGGATCGTGCAGTCGGCAAGCGCCGCGGTGAGCGTCCGCTGCTTCACCCGCTCGAGCACCCGGGCGAACCGTTCCTCGGCCGCCACGAGGAGCGTGCCGTGGACGAACAGGGTGGAGGGGTTGAAGATGTTGATGACCGCGGCGATGGCGATGGCGAGGTATTCGGTGACCGTGCGGATCTCGTGCTGGAAGTCGCCCGCGCGGCCGGCCACGAGCGTCGCCGCCTCCTCGACGGACACCGGGCGGCCCTGCTTCTCCGACAAGAGCCGCACGAGCGCCGCGTCGGTGGCGAGCGTCTCCAGGCAGCCGCGGTTGCCGCAGCCGCAGCGGATGCCGTCGGGGACGACGGTGACGTGCCCCACCTCGCCCGCCAGGCCGCTGTGGCCGGCGAGCACCTGGCCGCCGCTCATCACCCCCAGGCCCAGGCCCGTGGTGACGTCGAGCATCGCGAAGTCGTGCAGGCCGCGGGCGTCGCCGTAGAGCTGCTCGCTCAAGCACAGGCAGTCGGTCTCCTGCACGAGCACGCAGGCCACGCCGAGCCGCTGCGCCAGGTCGTGGGCCGGATTCCGCTGGTCGAGCAGGTGCAGGTTGGGGCAGAAGACGATGCGTCCCAGCCGCTCGTTGACCAGCCCCGGCACGCTCACGCCGATGCCATGGACGCGGCCCGTGACGCCGGCCAGCAGGTCGCGGCAGCGTTCCTCGATCGCGTCGAGGAGCGGACCATAGCCCCGTGGGGTGGCGAACCGCCGGGTCTGCGGCTCCGACACCCGGCCGTCGAGGCCCGCCGCGACGACGCAGCACGTGTGGGCGTCGATCACCACCCCGAGCACGGCCGCCGAGTCGGCCGCCATCCGCACCAGCCGGCCCGGACGGCCGAGGGCGGGCTCGTGCGGGGCGAGTTCCTCCACGAGGCCGCGCTTGAGCAGGGAATCGACCGCCTTGGAGACGGTGGGCGCGGTCAGGCCCGACACGCGGGTGAGCGTCGCCCGGGACGACGGCCCCTGCTGCTGGATCACCTCGAGCAGCCGCCGCTCGTTGATGCGCCGCAGGAGCGTCGATTCGATGCGGTTGTCGCGGGCCATGGGAAGGTGGTTGGCTGCCGAGGGGTCCGCGGGTCCGGCGCGAGGGTGCCCGCCGCTGGCGACGGTTTATAAGCGGCCTCTACAATCCGTTCCAGTTGTCCCGGCCCGGTCGAACGAGCGGAGGATACGGTCATGCGCAGCGGCGCCGTGCGTTCCCTGGTGGTGGTCGTCGGCGTCGGCCTGTGCCTGGCCGGCTCCGGGCCGGCCGCGGCCCCGCCGGCCCGTGCGGCCGATGCACCGGTGCACGACGTGGTCGTCTACGGCGGCACCTCGGCCGGCGTCGTGGCCGCCGTGCAGGCCCGCACGATGGGCAAGCGTGTCGTGATCGTCTGCCCCGACACGCACCTGGGGGGCTTGAGCAGCGGTGGCCTGGGCTGGACCGACTCCGGCGACAAGTCGGTCATCGGCGGCCTGGCCCGCACCTTCTACCACCGCATCTGGCTGCGGTATCAGCAGCCCGACGCCTGGAGGCACGAGCCCCGGGAACGCTTCGGCAACAGGGGACAGGGCACCGCGGCGATGGACGCGTCCGAGCGGACGATGTGGATCTTCGAGCCCTCGGTCGCCGAAGCCGTGTTCGAGGACCTCGTCCGCGAGCACGCGCTCGAGGTGCACCGCGACGAGTGGCTCGACCGGGACGCGGGCGTCGATCGGCAGGGCGGCCGCATCACCGCGATCCGCACGCTCTCCGGGAAGACCTTCCGCGGGCGGATGTTCATCGACGCGACCTACGAGGGCGACCTGATGGCGGCCGCCGGCGTGCGGTACACGGTGGGCCGCGAGCCGAACGCGGCGTTCGCCGAGACGCTCGACGGCATCCAGCTCGGCCGTGCCCGCAGCCACCAGTTCAGCGGGCACGTCGACCCGTACGTCGTCGAGGGGGACCCGGCGTCGGGGCTGCTGCCGCGGATCCAGGGCGGCCCCGGTGCCCCGGGCCATCCGGCCGGCGGTCCCGACGGCAGCGGGGACCGCAAGATCCAGGCCTACAATTTCCGCATGTGCCTCACGAAGGTCGCGGCCAACCGCGTGCCGTTCCCGCAGCCCGCCGGCTACGATCCGGGACAGTACGCGCTGCTCGCCCGCGTGCTGCGGCAGGGATCGACCCACGTGTTCGGCAAGTTCGACCCGATCCCGAACCTGAAGACCGACACGAACAACCACGGCCCGTTCAGCACCGACAACATCGGCATGAACTGGGACTACCCCGAGGCTTCGTACGACCGCCGGCGCGAGATCGTCGCCGAGCACCGCCGCTACCAGCAGGGCTACCTGTACTTCCTGGCCAACGATCCGGCCGTGCCCGCGCCGGTGCGCGAGGCCTTCGCCGAGTGGGGGCTCGCCCGGGACGAGTTCACCGACAACGGCCACTGGCCCCACCAGATCTACGTCCGCGAGGCCCGCCGCATGGTCTCGGACGTCGTCGTCAACGAGAACCACCTCACCCGCCGGCTTCCCACCCCGCGGCCGGTGGGCATGGGCTCGTACAACATGGACTCCCACAACGTGCAGCGGATCGTCGTCACGGATGCCGATGGCCGGGCCACCGTGCGCAACGAGGGCGACGTGCAGGTGCATCCCGGCGGGCCCTATCCGATCGACTACGGCGCGATCGTGCCGAAGAGGGAGCAGTGCGAGAACCTGCTCGTGCCGGTGTGCGTGAGCTGCACGCACATCGCCTTCGGCTCGATCCGCATGGAGCCGGTGTTCATGATCCTCGGGCAGTCGGCGGCGACCGCCGCGGCGCTGTCGATCGACGCCGGGGTCGCGGTGCAGGACGTGCCCTACGCCGACCTCGCCGCCCGCCTCGTGGCCGACGGGCAGGTGCTCGACCGGGCTCCGCGGCCGCCCCGCGATCCGGTCAGCCTGTCGGGCGTCACCGTCGACGACGCCGCCGCCGAGCTGACCGGCACGTGGACGTCGAGCGCCGCCGTGGGCGAGTTCCTCGGCACCGGCTACCGCCACGACGGCCGCGGTGCGCACGGTCCGGCCACGGCGCGGTTCGTCGCCACCCTGCCGACCGCGGGCCGCTACGAGGTGTTCCTGGCCGTGGTTCCCCATGCCAACCGCGCCACCAACGCCAGGGTCTCCATCCGGCACGCCGGAGGGGAGGCCGACCGGACCGTCGATCTTTCCCGTGGCCCCGACGATCGGCTCGTCTCGCTCGGCACGTACGAATTCACTGCCGGAGGGCCGGCGGCCGTGACGGTGTCGAACGCCGACGCGAACGGGTTCGTCGTCATCGATGCCGTGAACTGGCGGGGCCCCCGCTGAGCCGCGCGGCGTTGTCGATTTGACTATTAGTAAGCGACGTTTAGAATTCAAGGCGATGCGTTGGCGCATCGTCCTCTCTCTGCCGCACGGGTCACTGCCCCCATGAGACAAGCGGTCCCCGCCGTCTGCGGCGGTCGGCTCGTGCGTGCCGTCGGCCTCTGTGGCTCGATCGGCTTCGTGCTCGCGGCGGCGGCGGCGGCAGCCGCCGAACCTGTCGCGTTCTCGCGGGACATCCAGCCGCTGTTGGCCAAGCGGTGCTTCGCCTGCCATGGCCCCGACACCCAGGAGGCGGGGCTGCGGCTCGACCGCCCGGAGTCGGCGTTCGCCGTGCTCGCCAGCGGCGGCCGCGCGATCGCGCCGGGCGTGCCGGCGGAGAGCGGGCTCTTGGCCCGCATCACGTCCGACGACCCCGACGCGAGGATGCCCCCCGAGGGGCCGCGGCTCACGCCGGGGCAGGTCGATGCGGTCGGCCGCTGGATCGCCGAGGGGGCCCGCTGGGAGGAGCACTGGGCGTTCCGCAGGCTCCGGCGGCCGTCCCCGCCGGAAGCCGGCGGGCCACCGCTCGGCAGCCCGATCGACGGCTTCATCCGCGCCGGGCTCGCCCGCGCGGGCCTCGACGTGCCGGCGGCCGCCGACCGGCGCACGCTCATCCGTCGGGCCACGGTCGGCGTCACCGGCCTGCCGCCGACCGAGCGGGAGGTGGCCGACTTCCTCGCCGACGAGTCGCCCGACGCCTGGGAGAAGGTGGTCGACCGGCTGCTGGCCAGCCCGCACTACGGCGAGCAGTGGGCCCGGCACTGGCTCGACCTCGTCCGCTACGCCGACACGAACTCCTTCGAACGCGACGGCGACAAGCCGCACGCCTGGCGGTACCGCGATTACGTCATCCGCTCGCTCAACGACGACAAGCCGTTCGACCGGTTCGTGGTCGAGCAGCTCGCCGGCGACGAGCTGCCCGAGCCCACCAACGACGCGCTCATCGCCACGGGCTACTACCGGCTGGGCGTCTGGGACGACGAGCCCGCCGACCGCGAGCAGTTCCGCTACGACTGGCTCGACGACATCGTGGCCACGACGGGGCAGGTGTTCCTCGGCCTGACGGTCAACTGCGCCCGCTGCCACGACCACAAGATCGATCCGCTCCCGCAGCGCGACTACTACGGTCTCCTCGCGTTCTTCGAGAACCTCACGCCGATGGGCAACGGCGGCGACCAGATCGAGCGGCCGCTGTTCGCGGACGACGCCGACCGGCGCCGCTACGAGGAGCGGGTGGCCGACCTCGAGCGGCGGCGGGACGACGCGCAGCGGGCGCTCGCCCCGATCGAGCGGACGTTGCGGGCCGCCCAAGAGGCGGAACAAGCCGGCGCCGGCGGCGATCTCGACGACCTCGCCTACCGCTTCTACCGCGACACCTGGAAGACGCTGCCGGTGTTCGACGAGCTCAAGGCCGAGGACACCGGTCCCGTGCCGGGCCAGCTGTTCGACATCGGGGTGGCGCCGTCGCTGCGGCCCGATGCGTTCGGCTACGTGTTCACCGGCTTCCTCACGGTGGCGGCCGCAGGCGACTACACCTTCTCCCTCGATTCCGACGACGGCTCGCGGCTGTCGGTGGACGGTCGCACGGTGCTCGAATACGACGGCATCCACGGGCAGGGCACGCCGCGGACGGCGACGGTGCCGCTGCGGGCGGGCCGCCTGCCGATCCGGCTCGACTACTTCCAGTGGCAGCACGGCAAGGGCCTGACCGTCTCCTGGTCGGGGCCGGGGTTCGCCTCGCGACGGCTGTCGGCGCAGCGGCCCGCGCCGGGCAAGGGGGGCCCCTTCACCCTCAAGGAGGCGCTGCGGGCCGACGGCCGGCGGCTGTTGGGCGATGACGGCAAGCGCGAGGCCGACGCCTTGCTGGCGGCGGTCGAGAAGCTCAAGCAGGAGCGGGTGCCGGTCGACCGGGCGCTCGTGGTCACCGAACGCGGCCCCACGCCCCCCGACACCTTCCTGCTTCCCCGCGGCAATCCTCACGCCGAGCGGAAGCCGGAGCACCGGGTGGCGCCGGCGTTCCCGGCGATCCTGGAGCCGGCCGCGCCGGTGATCCCCCCGCCGGCGGCCGGCGCGACCTCCAGCGGCCGCCGCACGGTGCTGGCCCGCTGGATCGTCTCCCCCGCCAACCCGCTGCCCGCCCGCGTGCTGGCCAACCGGATCTGGCAGCATCACTTCGGCCGCGGCATCGTGCGGAGTCCCAACAACTTCGGCTTCGCCGGCGACGCGCCGACGCATCCGCAGCTGCTCGACTGGCTGGCGATGGAGCTCGTCGCCGGCAACTGGCGGCTCAAGCACCTCCACCGGCTCATCCTCCTGTCACAGGCCTACCAGGCGACCTCGACCGGCACGGCGGCGGGGCTCGCCCGCGATCCCCTCAACGACGCGTTCTGGCGGTACGACATGCGCCGGCTCTCGGCCGAGGAGATCCGGGACGCGATCCACGTCGTCAGCGGCAGCTTCAATCCGCGGATGTTCGGCCCCGGCGTGTATCCGGCGATCCCGCGGGAGGTGATGGCGGGGCAGTCCCAGCCCGGCAAGGGGTGGGGGACGTCGAGCCCCGAGGAGCAGGCCCGTCGCAGCATCTATGCGCACGTGAAGCGGTCGCTGCTCACGCCCATCCTCGCCGACTTCGACCTCGCCGACACCGACACCAGCTGTCCCGTGCGGTTCACGACGACGCAGCCCACCCAGGCACTGGGCATGATGAACGGCGAGTTCCTCCACCGGCAGGCGCGGGTGTTCGCCGACCGCGTCCGGCGCGAGGCCGGCGGGCCCGACGCCGCCGACGTGCCGGCGATGGTGCGCCGGGCCCTGGAACTCGCGCTGGTGCGGCCCGCCACCGACGCCGAGGTGGCCCGCGGCGTGGCGGTCATCGACCGGCTCGACGACGCCGACGGCGTCAGCCCCGGCCGGGCCCTCGAGCTCTATTGCCTCTTGGTGCTCAACCTCAACGAATTCGCCTATCTCGACTGACGAACCGTCCCCGGAAGCCAGCCCCGATGCCATCCGCCCACGTCCGGCCGCACGGCCAGTTCTGCCACCGCACCCGCCGCGAGTTCCTCTGGGAGGCGGGCGCCTCGTTCACGGGGCTCGCGCTGGCGGGCCTGCTCGACCAGGGCTTCTTCGCCCGGCAGGGACTGGCGGCGCCGGCGGCCGCCGGCACGCCGTTCACCAACCCGCTCGCGGCCAGGCCGCCGCACTTCGCGCCCAAGGCGAAGAGCGTGATCTTCCTGTTCATGTACGGCGGTCCGAGCCAGGTCGATACCTTCGACTACAAGCCGACGCTGTACGGGCTCGACGGCCAGACGATCGAGGTGAAGACCAAAGGGCGTGGCGGGGAGAAGAACCGGGGCCGGGTCGTGGGCCCGAAGTGGAAGTTCAAGCAGTACGGCCAATGCGGCAAGTGGGTGAGCGACCTGTTTCCCCACATCGCCACCCACGTCGACGACATCGCGTTCATCCATTCGATGACGGCCGATTCGCCCATCCACGGTTCGGCGATGCTGCAGATGAACTCCGGCAAGATCCAGTCGGGCGCCCCGTGCCTCGGCTCCTGGGTGAACTACGGGCTCGGCAGCGTCAACGAGAACCTGCCCGGGTTCGTCGTCATGCTCGATCCCACCGGCGGGCCGATCTCGGGCGCGAAGAACTGGTCGAGCGGCTACATGCCGGCCACCTATCAGGGCACGCTGCTGCGCAGCAAGGGCTCGCCGATCCTCGACCTCGCGCCGCCCGACGACATGCCGCCGGAGGCGCAGCGGACCATGCTCGACGCCCTGCTCGAGTCCAACGCCGCCCACCTGCTCTCGCGCGGCGACAACTCGGAACTGGCCGCGCGGATCGCCTCCTACGAGCTGGCCTGGAAGATGCAGGAGCACGCCCCCGAGGCGGTCGACCTGTCGGGGGAGACCGCGGAGACCGCCGCGCTCTACGGGCTCGACCATCCGCGCACCGCCGACTTCGGCCGCCGCTGCCTGCTGGCGCGGCGGCTCGTCGAGCGCGGCGTGCGGTTCATCCAGCTCTATTCCGGCGGCGCCCACAACGACGACAACTGGGACGCCCACTCCGACATGGAGAAGAACCACGCGTTCCACGCCGGCAACACCGACCTGCCGATCGCCGGGCTGCTCACCGATCTCAAGCGGTCGGGCCTGCTCGACAGCACGCTGGTGATCTGGGGTGGGGAGTTCGGCCGGCAGCCGACGGCGGAATACGCCCAGGGCACCGGCCGCGACCACAACTCCTTCGGGTTCACGATGTGGATGGCCGGCGGCGGGATCAAGGGGGGCGTGAGCGTCGGGGAGACCGACGAACTGGGCTCCGCGGCGATCTCGCCGGGACCGGGCCATGGCAACGGCGACAAGCCGGGCTTCCACGTGAAGAGCCTGCACGCCACCGTGCTGCACCAGCTCGGCCTCGACCCCAACCGGCTCTCGTACTTCTTCGGCGGCCTCGACCAGAAGCTCGTCGGGGTGGAGCACGTCGAGCCGATCCGGGAGGTCATCGCATGAAACGAACCGGCGCGGCGGCGTGGCTGGCGGTGATCGCACTGCTCTCCGCACGGGCGGCCGCGGAGCAGCCGCCGACGGCGGTGCAGACCGGGACGCCCCGCCGCGTGCTCGCGGCCGATTCGTCCACCAAGACGCTCGCGTCGATCGCGGCCGACGGCCGCGTCGAGTGGCGGCTGCCCGTCGGCGCGATCCACGATCTCCACCTGCTGCCCGACGGCCACGTCCTCTACCAGGACGGCTGGACTCGGATCATCGAACTCGACGAGAGGCGCAAGCCGGTCTGGGACTACAACGCCAAGCGCAACGGCAATGCCGGCCGGACGGTCGAGGTGCACGCCTTCCAGCGGCTGCCCGACGGCACGACGATGATCGTCGAGTCGGGGCCCGCGCGGATCATCGAGGTGGATCGCGACGGCGCGGTGCAGCGGGAGGTTCCGCTCACGGTGAACGCGCGATCGGCCCACTCCGACACGCGCAACGCCCGGAAGACCGACGCCGGCACCTATCTCGTGGCCCACGAGCGGGACGGCGTCGTCCGCGAATACGACGCGACGGGGACGGTCGTCTGGGAGTTCGACGTGCCGCTCTTCGACAGGCCGCGGAAGGGCGGCCACGGGCCCGAGGCCTTCGGCGACCAGGTCTACTCGGCCGTCAGGCTGGCCGACGGCAACACGCTCATCGGCACCGGCAACGGCCATGGCGTGCTGGAGGTCACCCCCGCCAAGGAGATCGTC
>Ga0214917_10004182_pt1 | contig 16234 bp, 14 predicted proteins | sample LL_1208_BB_MetaG_FD_177983 | JGI IMG/M metagenome (GOLD analysis project Ga0214917, IMG submission 177983) | Freshwater microbial communities from Lake Lanier, Atlanta, Georgia, United States - LL_1208_BB | ecosystem: Environmental > Aquatic > Freshwater > Lake | place: USA: Georgia | collected... | reverse complement strand
AGAGTTAGTCTTGATTGACTGCTTTCATGCTTAGCTTTATTTTCCCGCGATCATCAAACCCAAGAACCTTTACTTGCACTATATCGCCAAGCTTAACAACATCTTCAGTTTTGTTAACGCGGGTTGGGGCTAATTCACTAATGTGTACTAAGCCGTCACGTCCACCCATAATGTTTACAAATGCTCCAAATTCGGCAACTTTTACGACTTTGCCTTCATAGATATGTCCAACTTCTGGGTCACAAGCAATTCCTTGAATCATTTTTACTGCCGCATCCATTGCTTCTTGGGTGACGCCAGCCACAGTAACTTGACCGTCGTCTTCAATGTCAACTTTAGCGCCAGTTGTTTCGCAAATTTCGCGAATTACTTTGCCGCCAGAACCAATCACTTCACGAATTTTGGAAGGATTAATTTTAAAGGTTGTCATCTTTGGCGCATACGTACTTAATTGGCTTCTTGAGTATTCAAGAGCTTTAGACATTTCCCCAAGAATATGTAGGCGACCTTTTTGTGCTTGTGTCAAAGCTTCTTTCATGATGGTAGCAGTAATACTGGTAATTTTAATGTCCATTTGCAGAGCTGTAATACCGTCGGTAGTTCCAGCAACTTTGAAATCCATATCTCCCAAATGATCTTCATCGCCTAGAATATCGCTTAGAACTGCATATTTTTTTCCTTCTTTTACAAGCCCCATAGCAATGCCAGCAATAGGTTTAGATAATGGTGTGCCAGCATCCATTAGGGCAAGTGATGTGCCGCATACGGTTGCCATTGAAGATGAACCATTAGATTCGGTGATTTCTGAAACCACACGAATTGTGTAGGAAAACTGTTCTTTTGTAGGTAACAGTGGATTAATTGCTCTCCATGCTAACTTTCCATGACCTATTTCACGTCTACCAACGCCGCTTAAGCGTCCTACTTCGCCGACGGAATATGGTGGAAAATTATAATGAAGTAAAAATCGCTCTTTATATTCACCTTCCAAAGCATCAATAATTTGTTCATCTTGGCCTGTTCCAAGTGTCGCAACAACTAACGCTTGTGTTTCCCCGCGGGTAAATAACGCGCTTCCATGAGCACGTGGTAAAACGCCAACTTCTGCAACAATTGGGCGAATCTCATCAAGTTTTCGACCATCAAGTCTTTTTTGTGAATCCAAAATGTCACCACGCAGAATCTCTGATTGCAAATCGGTAAAGGCACTGTTTACTAATTTTGGAGATGTTTCCATATACTCAGCTAGTTCTTGCGCAACTTTTTGTTTTGCAGCGTCAATTGCTGCATAGCGGTCTTGTTTAATTTTTATGTTATATGCTTTGCGTAAATCTTTTTCCGCAATCTTTGCAACTTTTTTTGAAATTTCTGTAACTTCAGAGGCTGCTTTAGGCAGTGCCCATTGTGGTTTTCCTGCTTTTTTTACAAGCTTTTCAATAAGTTTTAAAACTGGTTGAAAGCTTTCATGTCCGAATTCTACGGCACTTAGCATTATATCTTCTGGTAGTTCTTTTGCTTCTGATTCAACCATTAATACTCCTTCTTTGGTGCCAGCTACAACCAAATCAAGATCTGATGCCTTCATTGCTTCAAGAGTAGGATTAAGAACTAATTTTCCATTAATATACCCAACTTTTGCTACACCTACTGGTCCTTGAAAAGGAATGCCGGAAATTGCAAGTGCTGCAGAAGCGCCAATCAGCGCAGTAATGTCAGTATCATTTTCAAAGTCATAAGCGAGTACTGTGCAAATAACTTGCACTTCGTTGCGAAAACCTTCAGGAAATAAGGGGCGAATAGGTCTGTCAATAAGGCGAGATTTCAGTGTTTCAGAATCAGAAGGTCTGCCTTCCCGACGCAAAAACCCTCCGGGAATTTTCCCAGCAGCAAATGTTTTTTCTTGGTAGTGTACGCTTAAGGGAAAAAAATCTATATCAGGCTTTGCATCTTTTTGTGCAACGACAGTGCACAATACTGTTGTCCCGCCATAGGTTGCCATTATGGCACCATCTGCTTGACGGCCAACTTTCCCTGTTTCTAGTACTAGTTTGCGGCCAGCCCATTCAATTTCTTCACGTGTAATGTTAAACATAAAATTTCCTAATGGTTAAAATGTAAAATGGAAGAACAGCAAATATGTTCTTCCATTATGTGTTTACAGCAAATAATGTGATTCAAATTTTTCACAAATTTAGCGACGAATATTCAAGCGCTTAATTAATGTTTGATAACGATTCTCATTAACGCGCTTTAAATAATCAAGTAAGCGGCGACGTTGGCCGACAAGCATCAGCAATCCGCGACGAGAGTGTAAATCGTGCTTGTGTTCTTGCATGTGGTCGGAAAGATTTTTAATGCGTTCAGATATAATAGCAACCTGAACTTCTGGTGAACCCGTATCACTTGCTTTTGTTGCAAATTCTTTAATAACTTCTTGTTTACGTGTTGGACTAATCGACATCGAACATTCCTTTACTTTAGTTAAATGTTAAACACACGATCCGGATAAAATATATTATCTTGCACGTGACCAAGGGCGATGAGCTTGTCATCGAGCCAGACCGAAGTATTAGAACAATTGCTTTTACATACTTCAACTGCTTGACCGTGCTGGATCTTAGTAGCCTTTTGAAACGATACAGATACTGCCGGGATGTCGTCCAGAACAGATCCAATCGGTAACAAAAAGCAAGCCAGGGAATTATCGCCTATTTTTTTTATATTTTCCAGCAAAATCGCATTATCAATATTAAAATGGCCAACACGTGTTCGTCTCAGCATTGTTAAATGGCCAACTGATCCAACGTGTAACGCCAAATCCCTTCCCAGGGAGCGCACGTATGTTCCTGTGCCACATGTTACACTGAGAGTAGCGTTTTCGCCTTCATAAGCATCAAGAGTAAGGTCATAAATTTTTACTTGCCTAGAGGGCATATCTACTTTTTCTCCATCACGAGCTCTTTTGTAAGCTGGTTTTCCTTTAATCTTTATTGCTGAGTATATTGGCGGAGTTTGCTGTATTGAGCCTGTAAAAATTTTTAAAGTTGAATATATGTCTTCTAAGGAAGGTCTGTGTTCAGAAGTAGCAACAGTCTCACCTTCTGTGTCACCCGTTGTTGTTTGGGCTCCAAAAGAAAGAGTAAATTGATAAGTTTTTGAACTATTCATCAAATAAGGCATTGTTTTAGTGGCTTCGCCTAGGGCTAAGGGCAAAACTCCACTTGCAAAAGGATCTAGTGTTCCCGCGTGGCCAATCTTTTTTTGACCAAAAGCACGTTTTACTATTCTGCCAGCATGAGTAGAAGTTATGCCTTCAGGTTTATCTAAAACTAGCCAGCCGTGCATATGCTAAAAACGATAATAAATGATGCAATCGGGATTTTTGTTATCCAAATTCAAATGTCCATCTCTTATGCATCTTCCTGTAGCTCCTGGTGCATCTTTCACGATTAATTGCCCTTGATTGAGGTCAACCGCGCTACTTCCTTGATCAATTTTATTTTTCAAAGCTTGAGCTTGTTTTGGGGTTAAAAGTCCAGAGCCTTCTTCTTTTGCTAACATGAGCCAATGCCCAGGCATTTCTGTTGAGGGTTGAAACACAACAGTGTATTTTCCGCCAAGCTTCGAGGCTGGTGCTTTGTCACCATTGATAATAGATGCCTTACTTAAGTGCTGCCAGAAAAGATCTGCCTCAAGACCTGTAATTTGCCCATTACCATCGCCAGATGTTGTGCCTGTGAAATGCATTGTTGCTCTGGGATCATCCCCAGGAAGGGACTGATAAATTTCTTGATACGTGTTGACAGCTAGTGAGTAATGTTGAAAATCTTGAACAACAGAGCGAATTTTTGCATTTCCTAAAAGTTCTTGACCTTTAAAAACAGCTCCAGTGATAAGCCCAATTACCACCAGCACAATAGACATTTCTATCAAAGAGAAAGCTGGAACTACCGTGGTCAGTGGCTTTTTCCATCTGCTATTTCTCATTAATTGTCCTTTTTTATGGTTCATGATTAGTATAAAAGGTTTTTCTACGGAATCAATTCTTTAAGCATATTCGAATTGAGTAATTGAAAGTTGCTTATATTTTTGCAGTTGAATGACTTGGCTTAAATCTTCTTCAATGCGAGCTCCCGTGCGAGAAACAACTTCAGCTGCAATATAAGTAGCTAATTGTAAGCATTCGGGAATTGACCATCCCGCAGAAAGTCCATACAGAAAGCCACCAGCAAATCCATCTCCTGCTTCTAAAGTATCTACAACTTTTGTATCGCGGGCTGGGCAATACCAAATGTTATCATTAAATATAGCAATAGCACCAACAGGGCCCAATGCAACAACTGCACACTTCTTTTATTGACTTGATGAATGTAATGCAGTGCAGCTCTTAGCGGTAAGGCAAAAAATTTGATTCCGACAATCAGTATTCTCATCAGCGTTTTTGTTTTTATAAAAACATAATATTGTAATTTTTACATAAAAAGCACGCTCTAAAAATTAGAACGTGCTTAAAAGTGATTTGTTTTATTTTACTTTAATTATGCAGCGCTTTCTGCTTCAGTTTGCTTTGAGAGGTATGGCGCCAAGGATTGTTGCAGTGGTGATGTAACAGATGCTTTTAGAGTGCTTTCATCTACTACTGACGTTTGGGGGTTAGGCACCAAATTTTCGCCATTATTCATTACTTCATCACCGGCGGTGTTATCTAGAGGAAGGGTTTGTTGTTGTTCAATATTTGTGCCGTCATCTGTTGCTAAACCATTTGTAATGGTTTTGGTTACTTCATCACCGGCGGTGTTATCTAGAGGAAGGGTTTGTTGTTGTTCAATATTTGTGCCGTCATCTGTTGCTAAACCATTTGTAATGGTTTTGCTTACTTCATCACCGGCGGTGTTATCTAGAGGAAGGGTTTGTTGTTGTTCAATATTTGTGCCGTCATCTGTTGCTAAACCATTTGTAATGGTTTTGGTTACTTCATCACCGGCGGTGTTATCTAGAGGAAGGGTTTGTTGTTGTTCAATATTTGTGCCGTCATCTGTTGCTAAACCATTTGTAATGGTTTTGGTTACTTCATCACCGGCGGTGTTATCTAGAGGAAGGGTTTGTTGTTGTTCAATATTTGTGCCGTCATCTGTTGCTAAACCATTTGTAATGGTTTTGGTTACTTCGTCGCCGGCGGTGTTATCTAGAGGAAGGGTTTGTTGTTGTTCAACATTTGTAACATTATTTGCTGAACTATTTGATTGAGAAGGTAAATCTCCAGCAGGGGTATCTAGAAGGGTAGGCGATAACATTGCGTTATCATCTTTAGTTTTTGCTGTGGCTACTTGTATAATAGCGTTATGAGCCTTATCTAGTCTTTTCTCCGCTTCTAGTTTTTCTTCTTCTGCCTTTTGTGCCAGAATAGCTGCCTGTTTAGCTTCTTCTTCTGCTGCTAATTTTTCCGCTTCAGCCTTTTGCGCTAAGATTGCCGCTTGTTTAGCCTCTTTTTCTGCAGCCAGCTTTTCTTCTTCTGACTGCTCACGGGCTGCTTTTTCTAGAATTAATTCATTTTGTGTTGCATCTAAAATTGCTTTAGCGTTTTCAGCTTCTAGATCAGCTTTTGCTTTTTCTAATTTTTGTTCGTCGGCTGCAGTAAGCGCCTGAGCGGCCAACTCTTTAGCAGCATCTAGCTGTGCTTGCATAAGTCTCATTGACTCCATGGCTGCTTCATATTCTTTTACAGCTAGGTTATGTTTTTCTTGTAATGATTTCATTTCATCAGGTGAAAAAGTAGTTGACCTTAGGTGCTCTACATACCGGCGTGCTGTTTGAGGATCTATTTCCGATGAAAACATTAGATTAACAGATATACCTTCTCCAGATATGCGAATTTGTCGCAGGTTATTACTATTTTCATCATCTAAAGCCAAAGAAAACATTGCAACAGCTACGTTTGGAAGTGTACTGAATAGTTCTAAAAGTTTGCTTACAAGTTTTAAAAAGGTTTCTTGGGTAGCTTTAGGATCAGAAGTTGTGCAGACAAGATTCATTTGTTTGCCCTCAAATATACCGTCTCCAAACTGAAATTTCTTGGTTAGAAGGCCTTCTGAAGTTGTGGCTGCTCGAAGATCAGTATTAACAGATTGCCCTGGTTCAGCAGCAACAGTATATGCCCCTGATTTTAACTTTTCTTGAAGTTCAGTTAACTCTTCTTTTGCTTCTTTTAATTTTGCAGTAGCTTCTTTATTTGGCAATTTGAACAGACGCACGAAGGCTAATGAAGCTTTTGTTCGGGTAGCATCATACTTTTCTTCTCCGTAAAAATCTTTTGCATTCTCATCAAGAACTAACTTTCCTATAAAAATCTCATTATCATCTGACATTAACATCCACATATACTCGTCGGCACTTGTGTATCCAGGAAGTTGCGTAAAATCATCTAGGTTTTCCGTTTGAATGATAGCTTTCGAAAAGTCTTCCTCGTATTGACCATACCAGCCTGTTTTATTGCCTTTCTCAGTGATTGGAAACCAAATATTAATCATTTTGTAACCTTTTGGAGTTCCTGCTATGCCGGGAATAAAGGGTTTATTGTGTTTTTTCCCAACAACAATACCACCATCTTGCACTACGATATTATCATAAAGTATATTTTCAGGGTCTTCCTTGTGATATTTTACCGTAATATCTTCACCAAGCACCCCTTTATTTACTATTTTTGTTTTTATTTCTAGAGCAGGAGCTAGGGCTGCAGAGTCTGTTGTAGTTAGAGCAGGGCTCTGCTCTTCAACTGAAGCAGAATTTTCTGCTGTTGCATGCATTTCATTTATCCAAGAGAACGCAGAACCTAAAAGTAAGGAAAATAATAATTTTTTCTTCATAATAATAAAACCCTAGTTAAGAATTTTTAACATGAGTCTATTAAATCAAAAATAAATTAATAAAATATTAAAAAAGCTCACTAAAGTATAGCGAGCTTTTTTAAATGTTTATTTAAAAAAAATTAAGCAGATTTTTTAACTTGATCTACTAAAGCCTTGAAACTTTCAGGCTGATTCATTGCTAAATCAGCAAGAACTTTCCGATCAATATCAATATTGTTTTTTTGCAAAGCGCTAATGAATACTGAATAGGTTAGCCCCAATTCACGGACAGCTGCATTAATACGCTGAATCCAAAGTGCTCTAAAATTACGCTTTTTAACGCGACGGTCGCGATAAGCATAAGTTAGTGCTTTTTCAACTCTCTGTATTGCTGAGCGAAAGCAAGTGCTAGAGCGCCCACGATAGCCTTTGGCCATCTTTATAATTTTTTTGTGACGTGCGTGCGTTGTGACGCCTCTTTTTACTCGTGCCATGATAACTCCTTAGACGTGAAAATAGTAAGTGCGAATACGCTTGATCTCTGGAGATGCGCATATTTTCATGCCGCGAGCATTTCGTAAAAATTTATTTGAACGTTTCCGCATGCCATGGCGTTTTCCAGCCGGAGCTACTTTCACTTTTCCTGTGCCAGTAAGGCGAAAGCGCTTCTTGACACTGCTTTTTGTTTTTAATTTGGGCATTTTATCTCTCTAAAGTTAATAATTTAAGTAATTTACCGCAACAAAGGCATGCCCGGGCACTATACCCTAGCCACGCTGCTATATAGTGTATAAATGGTTTTTTTGTATAAATCAAGAATTTTTGTGTACGAGTTCAGGCGATTTGAGGCAGCAAAGCCATGATTCATAGCTGATTAATGTAACCCCCGGTGTGACTTCAAGCGATTTTTGATGGTGCTACTGAATCTTCAGCCCCTAATATAATTGGCGTTCCCGAAGGGATTCGAACCCATGGCCTCAAGATTAGGAATCTTGCGCTCTATCCTGCTGAGCTACGGGAACCACAGGCAAATATTAGCTTTTCATGGATAGGTTGTCTAGATAGATAGCTCTAAAGTATTGCTCTATATACAAGAGGGCCACCTTAAGGGATTAAGCTTTTAAGAACTTGCGGCCAAAGAAGAAATAATTTGGATGGAGTCAGCATGGCCTAAATTGGCAGATTTTCTGAGCAATTCAATAGCTTGTTGTTTTAAAGAATTGGTTTGAGGCTGCTTTTGCAAAAGCCCTACAGCGGAGTTATATAGCATGATTGGGAGATTAGCTCTAGCGTTTTGATTCCCAAGTATTGCTGCCTCTTCACAAAAGTTTATACCTTGCTGTTCATTTTTTGCAGTAAATTTACCTAAGTAAAGCCGTGATGCATATTCATAAAGCATGATGGGAAGATTATATTCTGCTTCTTTATTGCCTAAGTCAGCTGCTTCTCTGCAAAATTCTATAGCTTTGGCGATATTTGCTTCGAATCCATGCTTTGCATGAAAATGCCATGCTGAAATATGTTTTTGCATTGTAGGATTTCCTATGTTTTTTAAAAAAGTGACTTCATCAGAAGATGTTTGTTGAGGTCTGCGTTTAGCTGCTTCTCTCATCGTCATTGTATAGATTTTTCTAATTTGAGTTTCTGGAGCTTTGGCAAGGGGTCTTCTTAAAATTTCTACTAGTTCGGGATCGGCTTCTCTTGTGAAAAATAAACGTAAAATACCCATGCCATTAACGTGGGTTTCAGTCATCTCCGAGGTCGCTGGATCATATATGTATGATAGAATTACTGTGTTGGTAGTTAGGCCAAGTTGAGAAAGAATAGCTTCTGAAGCAAAATCGGCCATTGCAGAGCGACAGTGGATATCAACGGGTATATTATTGGCTATAAGTTCAAAGGCTCTTTTATTTAAAGCAGTTTCTAGCCATGCATAATTTGCTTTTTCTTCGGCTGTGAAAACTATTGGATAAGCAATCGCACCGTGTATTGTCCATCCTTTGTAGGTGGCACTGGCTGCCATATCTCCATAAATTTTATTCAAAGTGAGCTTGGGCGCAAAAATATCAAAGATTTTTTTTGTGAGAGTTACTATTGGTTGGTTTGTTTCTAAGAACTGTTCTAAGGACTCAGCTAAAGCTGAATTCCAAGATTTTTGTTCGTATGTTTGTGCATATTTTTTAATTGCTTCGTTAAATTCTGGAGATGCAGAATTTTCTGCATTAACAGCTGCCCATTGTGTTTCAAAGGTCTCATCATCGCTGTTCATGGATTTTGCCATCATTGTATCAACAGCTAAAATGGTGGTTTGTTGAGGAGTGATAGTTGTTGTTTCAGTTACTCCATAAAAATCTACTAGTATGTTACGTTTGCCAGAAAATTTGTGACGTGTGCGTATAACCGAATAAATAAGTTTTGCAGGCGACGTTTCTACCTCACCATATTTACCTGCAAGGGTTGTTGCTATTTCTTTAGTGTAATATTTGAAAGCTTCGAAAGCTGCTAAAGCATCTGCTTTATCACGCTCAATTTCTAATACATCGATCCATTGAGCTGAATTTATTTCTGCTGGCTTGGTTAAAGATTCATGATTATATGTGAATCCAGGAATGGGGTCTTCGTGCTGCCAAACCTGAGCAGTTGCGCTTAGTGCTGGCAGCATAATTAGCAATGTCAAAAGCGCTAGAAATTTTTTCATAGGGCTCCTCTTAATGTGTTGAGAACATCTTCAGCGTATTTGCAAAAAGTTAATGAAAGGTTAACGAAATGCGCTTTGTTTATTTGATTGTGATCTTGCGGTTTCTTATAAAATTCGTCACATTAATGGACAAAAATAAATAGAGATTATAAATGGGATTTAATTGTGGAATTGTTGGGTTGCCTAATGTTGGTAAGTCTACGTTATTTAATGCGCTTACAGCAACGGCTGCAGCGCAAGCAGCAAACTATCCCTTTTGCACAATTGAGCCTAACGTTGGTCGCGTAGGTGTTCCTGATGATCGTTTGGAAATTTTAGCAAAGCTTGCTAGTTCGCAAAAAATTATTCCAACGCAACTCGAATTTGTTGATATTGCAGGTCTTGTGCGTGGAGCTAGTAAAGGTGAAGGGCTTGGCAATCAGTTCTTAGGGCATATCAGAAGTGTTGATGCTATTTTGCATGTGTTGCGCTGTTTTGAGGATGACGATATTACCCATGTAGATGGATCAGTGGATCCAATTCGCGATCTTACAACTATTGAGACGGAATTGCTTTTGGCTGACCTTGAATCACTAGAAAAGCGAATTCCTAATTTGGAAAAACGTGCTCGAGGTAATGATAAGGAGGCAAAAGAGAGCCTTGAAGTGATTCAAAAAGTATTGCCCCTTTTACAAGAAGGTAAGCCTGCAAAAATAGCAAAAATAGATGCTGCTGAGAAAAGTACTTTTGAACAGTTGCAATTGCTTACTTCAAAGCCAATTCTTTATGTGTGTAATGTTTCTGAGCAAGAGGCAGCAACAGGAAATGATTTTACAGAAAAAGTTATTGCTTATGCGAAAAGCCGAGGAGATTCAGCTGTTATTATTTCTGCAGCAATTGAGGCTGAAGTTTCAAGTTTGAATGATCCTGCAGAGCAGCAAGAGTTTTTGCAGGCTTTGGGGCTGAAAGAAACGGGTTTGCGTCAGGTTATTAAGGCAGGGTACGGATTGCTTGATTTACTAACATTTTTTACTATCGGTCCAAAAGAGGCGCGTGCATGGACGGTGCATCAAGGCGCTAAAGCGCCTCAGGCCGCAGGAGCCATTCACACAGATTTTGAGCGCGGGTTCATATGTGCGGAAACTATTGCTTACAAAGACTACATCGATGCTCAAGGAGAGCAAGGAGCTAAAAACTCAGGGAAGCTTCGTCAAGAAGGTCGGGATTATCTTGTAAGTGATGGGGATATTTTTCATTTTAGGTTTAATGTATAGATACTCTTATTAGAGTGAAATTTTTAAGGATATTTATCATGTCAAATATTGATTTATGCATTATGATTTCGTTTTGTTCTTGAACTTTCTAAAAAACACGGCTAAATCTTAACCACAATTAACATATTAACTCAGTGAAGGTTTCATGTCTGATATTACCGCGCGCGTAAAGCAAATTGTGGTTGAGCATCTTGGTGTAGATGCATCTAAAGTTGTTGATGGAGCAAATTTTGTTGATGATCTTGGCGCAGATAGTCTTGATCAAGTTGAGCTTGTAATGAAGTTCGAAGAAGAGTTTAAATGCGAAATTCCTGATGATGCCGCTCAAACACTAACAACTGTTGGTAAGGCTATTGAGTTTCTTCAGGAAAAAACTAATTAACAACGATGAGAAGAGTCGTTGTTACTGGTGTTGGCGCAGTTACGCCATTAGCTAATGGTGCTGTGTCAACATGGGAAAAGTTGATTGCTGGCCAGTCAGGTATTACCAATATTGATGCGTTTGATGTATCGGATCTTTCGGCAAAAATTGCTGGAAGTGTTCCGTTACAATCAAGCGACGGGTCTCAGCAATCAGATCTTTTCAATGCTTCCGACTATTTAGAGCCAAAAGAGCAACGAAAAATTGACCGATTTATTCTTTATGCTATAGCAGCAGCAGAAGAGGCCGTTAAAGATTCTGGCTGGAAACCAACTAGTGCTGAGGAAAAAGAGCGCACCGGCGTCACGATTGGCTCAGGAATCGGTGGTCTTCCGTGGATTTACGATACATCTGTTACCCTGCTTCAACAGGGAGCAAGACGTGTAAGTCCGTTCTTTATTCCAGCAAGTCTTATTAATTTAGCCTCTGGGCAAGTTTCTATTCGCCATGGATTTCAAGGGCCAAATCATGCTGTTGTTACGGCTTGTGCAACAGGAGCACATTCTATTGGTGACGCAGCACGCATGATTATGCTTGATGATGCTGACGTTATGGTGGCGGGTGGCGCAGAAGCTGCTGTTTGTCGTGCTGGAGTTGCTGGATTCGCAGCATCGCGTGCTCTTTCAACGTCTTTCAATGATATGCCTACTAAGGCTTCTCGCCCTTGGGACAGAAACCGCGATGGATTTGTTATGGGTGAAGGCGCAGGGGTTGTTGTTTTAGAGGAATATGAGCACGCAAAGAAGCGTGGAGCTAAAATTTACGCTGAAATTCTTGGTTACGGTATGTCTGGTGATGCTCACCATATAACTTCACCTGCTGAAGATGGTGGTGGAGCTTTTCGTGCTATGCGAGCTGCGTTGAAGAATTCTGGGCTTTCTTTGGAAGATATTGGTTACATTAATGCTCACGGAACTTCGACGCCTGCGGGTGATGTTATTGAAGTTAAAGCAATGAAGCGTTTGTTCGGTGATTACTGTTATAAACTTGCCGTTTCATCTACAAAATCAGCTATAGGTCATCTTTTGGGCGCTGCCGGTGCTGTAGAGTCTATATTTTCGATTTTTGCGATGCAGCATGGAATTGTGCCCCCAACATTAAATCTTGATGAACCATCTGAAGGATGTGATCTTAATTTTGTGCCGCACAAAGCCCAAGAGAAGAAGCTTAATTATGTTATGTCAAACTCTTTCGGGTTTGGCGGAACAAATGCATCCCTAATTTTTGGAAAAGCTCCTTAACTTATGCAGTAGGTGCTGCATTGCGAACAATGTCAGTATTTGGATTTGGGTTGGAAACTTTTAAATCCAAGTCAGCTTTTAGCAAAGATTCATCATTATTGGGAGTTTGATCTGCAATAGGTCCATATTGTAAATCTTCTATTGATTCCTGCTTTTGAAGCTCTTCTCGAGCTCCTGGAATGCTTGCTGCTTCTAGAATTGCACCATCTTTATTTTTTAATGCTTCTTGAGGGTCAATCGCAGGATTTTTTAATATTTCTGTTTTAGCAGAAGGTATGACTGGAGAAATTTCTGCATGTTTTAATATTTCACCATCCTTATCCTTCTCTTCGGAAGGCATTTGCTGGGCGTGAGGAGCAACTAATGACGCAGCCCATCTAGCTAAAAAACCATCTGAAGTATCACTAACGGCGCGCAGTGCAAATGTTAGAAAAGAAAAAATGCAAATGTAAAATAATACTTTCATTACTGCCTCAAATTTATTCATTGTTTTACAGATTACGCAAAAAATATTAAGATTTTATTAATGAGGATTTGGTGGTTTATTTATATAAAGCAATTATAACCACTAGTTTTATTAGGTGATTTTTGCATGGCCACTACGGGTGTATGTAAACTCATTAAAAGAAGTATTTTCTGCAGAGCGTTAAAAGGCTATTCTTGCTAAGATGGTAGATGGGGATTTTGAAGAAGCTACGACGACTTTAACTGAGCCTTCGGCTTTATCCAACCAGTTGGAAGATCACGGTTAATATTAACACTAAGTTGACTACTTAAAATGTCATCAATAGGATCTTTTAAGGTTACTGGGATTTGAGAAATTTTTATTTCTTTTTGTGTTGTTCTGGCTTTTGATTTTTTTAATTTTTTCTTATTTTTTGGTTTAAAAACAGGCTCTTGTGACTGTTCTTGTTCATTTTTTTCTATGATAGTGTCAATTGCATCTGGAGTTGCAGCAACGGTTTGCATTCTAGGTAAAGCGTTAAGTTTTCTAAAGGCATTTTCCATAAGTTCTGCAGCTTTTTTATCACGTGAAAATGAGGTTTGTCCTCCAAGTACAACGCCAAACACACGAATAGGTTGGCCATTTGGGCCAATGCGTTGAGCTGAGACACTTATATTAAAGCGCGAAGCAAAGGTAAACCCAGTTTTAATGCCATCCATACCTGTGAACGAATTCAGCATACGGTTATGATTGCGTATAGGTTTACCGTGAAAATGGAAAGTCTTTGTTTTGAAATATGCATATTCTTTTGGAAAATTCTTATGAAGGGCTCGAGCAAGAATCATCATATCTTTTGCTGTTGTTATCTGTCTTCTATCTGGTAAGCCAGTTGGATTATAAAATTTTGTGCGACCCATTCCTAATTCCTTTGCTTTTTTATTCATCAGAGTGACGAAATTTTCAACACTACCACAAAGTCCTTCAGCTGCTGCAATAGACATGTCATTTGCAGATCTGGTAACCAAGGCATAAATAATATCTTTTACACTGATTGTATCGCCAATTTTTAACCATAGATTACAAGGTTCCTGAATTGTTGCCCGTTTTGAAATAGAAAATCTTGTTTTCAGTGTTATTTTTCCATTTTGAAGAGCTTCAAAAATTAAATACAAAGTCATTTTCTTTGTAAGTGATGCAGGTGGGCGAATTTCATCGGCCCGATGACTTGCCATTACTTTTCCAGATTGCCCATCAACTATGATATAGGCAAAATTATTCGCATGTGTGATTGAGGGGAATAAAAAAACAAATAAAAACAAAAAAACAAAATTAAAAATCTTTATCACTTATTTGCTCGCAACTAACTTGACTATTAGGATACCAAAAAAATCAACTAATCAAAAGATACGATAGCAAAAAATCTGTCAAAATTACTTGGTAAATAAATGTATTTTTTCAGAAGTTTGTTTTGAGTTCCTGTTTTGGCTCTTGCTTGTGTGTTTTTTTAAATCATATAAAACTTGCAGTGCTTGGCGTGGAGACAAATCGTCTGGTTTGATGCTGTGTAAGAATTTTAGGGTGTTTTTTTCTTCGACAGAGATTGAAGATGGCTCTGGTGAAGCATGAGAGGTGAGCGGGGCAGAGGTTTTCTTTAAAAATTCTTGAGCACGGGTAATGACTATTTGGGGAAGGCCAGCTAATTCGGCCACATGAATTCCATACGACTTATCAGCACTACCTTCAATGACTTCATGGAGAAAAATAACTTTTCCATCATGCTCAACAATCTTCATGGTTAAAAGTCTGATCGGGTGATTTTTTGCCAAATCAACCAATTCGTGATAATGGGTTGCAAATATGCAGCGTGACTTGATAGTGTTAATTAGATATTCGCTAACCGCATTTGCTATTGCTAAGCCATCTTGAGTGGATGTGCCACGGCCAATTTCGTCAAGAATAACAAATGAACGATTTGTTGCCTGATGTAGGATGCTTGCGGTTTCGACCATTTCAACCATGAAGGTGGAGCGTCCTGCCGCTAAATCATCAGCGGCCCCTATACGTGAGAATAGCTGATCTATCCAGCCTATTTCAGCGCGCGCTGCTGGAACAAAAAGACCGCAATGAGCCATCCATATGATTAGTGCATTTTGCCTGAGATATGTGCTTTTACCTGCCATATTTGGTCCGGTTAAAAGAGCAAATGGCTGATCAGAAAGATTGCAACTGTTGGCCGTAAAAGTATTGGAAACGAATGTTTCTATTATCGGATGGCGACCAGCTGCAATGTCAAGAATTTCATTGTCTTTTAATATTGGGCGGGTGAAATTTCTACTAATAGCTAATTCTGCCATACTGGACGTGACATCAATTTCAGCCATTAATGAAGCAAGTTTTTCTAGCTGGTTTTTATGATTTAGAATTTGCGCACTTAATTCTTTAAAAATCTTTATTTCCTGGGCAATCGCTGAAGTTGATGCGTGTTCAAGTTTTGATGCTAATTCTTGCAGCTCACTAGTGATGTATCTGGCGCCATTGCTGATTGCTTGGCGATGAAAGAAAGTTGATGGAATTTTATTTAAATGATTGGCTCCAACTTCAATATAGTAGCCGACAAGATTGTTGGTTTTTATTTTTAAATTTGAAATGTTTGTCTCTTCTTGATAGCGCAATTCTAGTGATTTTAGCTGTTGACTGCCATGATCTCGTAAGTGCCGAAGCTCATCTAAGGTAGGGTCTATGTTGGCTTTTATGAGTCCGCCGTCATGCAAAGCAGCAGGTAAATGATCTTCTAGGGTTTGTTCTAGGGTATCGAGTAACTCGAAAGGAATATCGAAGGTCCAAAATGATTGTTTTGCAAGTATTGGTTTTATGTTTTTAGCAACCGACAACATTTGAGAGATTGCCTTTAAGTCACGCGGTAAGGCTCGTTCCAGAGCAATACGCACCAATGAGCGTTCACTATCAGGGCAATTAATTAATGATTTTCGTACAGATGCGCGTTCACAGCTATTTGTGATAAACCAATCAATATTGTTTAAGCGCTGATTCAAAATGGTTAGATCATTTGTTGGATGTGTCAGCAGTTCGAAAAAAAGTCTTCCGCCAATAGCTGTTTGTGTATTATCTAACGCGTGTAAAAGGGATCCTTGGAAAGTGCCTTTTAGCGTACGGGTGATTTCAAGATTTTGGCAAGATTGAGCGTCAATTTTAACAAACTTAGTTGTGCTAACAAGTTTCGGAGAATGCAGGTGTTGATACTGTTTTTGCTGAGTTAAGTGGACATAGTCGCACAAAACACCAGCTGCTTGAATCAATCGAGGTTCGCGCA
>Ga0214917_10004181_pt1 | contig 16236 bp, 21 predicted proteins | sample LL_1208_BB_MetaG_FD_177983 | JGI IMG/M metagenome (GOLD analysis project Ga0214917, IMG submission 177983) | Freshwater microbial communities from Lake Lanier, Atlanta, Georgia, United States - LL_1208_BB | ecosystem: Environmental > Aquatic > Freshwater > Lake | place: USA: Georgia | collected... | reverse complement strand
TTTAAATTACAAAAAAATCCAACCGCCTTCTTTTTAATTCTTCTATTATATTCTGATCGCATTTTTTCAAATTCATTACCGCAATGAGCGCATTTTACTTTTACTGTTGATATTGACATATAAAGATTATATGTTATCCTAAACTAAATCTCTAATAAAATTGGAGCTAGAGGGAATAGTCTTGGACTTGGACCCGAAAGGAGTTGAACCTTTGTGTTTTAAAAATCTAAATTAAAATACTACAAGTTTAGCTCTTTTTATTTTTAGCTTTGTATAGATAAAGAACAAACATACTCAGCGAGTTTATTTTTAATACTTAATATTAATAGAATAAAAAAACTATAAATAATAAGACATCTAATTACGCAATATTCTATTAGATGTGTCATAGATATCACGCTGTAACTTAAGCTACAGAAGCGGTCATCTCAACAAGAGAAACTCTTGCTGAAATATGACCTTTATATTTAGCTGTTTTGGCAGTTAATATAAACGAAACTTTTTAAGGAGTCCTCGATTCAACCTCCACTTGCATTTTAATTTATTTTCTTAAAATCGAAACCAGTACGGGCCCAATAAGAAAGAACTGACTAACATTACACATTATAAAGCTTTTAATAATCTATGGCAATCTTTTTTATAAACAAAATTAAATTTAATTCTTGAACCATTCATATCAGATATTAATTGAGGTATTGCAATACATGGATATTCCTCTGGTTTATCATAAATATCCTCATTAGATATATTATAATACTTAACACATTTACTTGCATAAATTGACCATCTAGCTTTATTTTTTAATATTTCCATTTATATTATTATAAATAAAATTTGACAAAACATCAAATCTAATCTATTATAAGTGAACATAGTTCCCAAATAGGACAGTTTGTTGATGTCAAAAAATCAACTATCAATCCCTGAGATAGCAATGTCATAAGGGCTGACAACTATTAAAACCTTCATTTGTACATGATATGGCTAAAGAAGGGAATGTAGCTAAAGGCATCGCAGAATGTAGTGATCGAAGCTACCTCTGATCCATAAGTGCGATGGCCCGTTTGCTTCTGAGATCGAAGCAAAAATTGGAGTTAAAAGAAAAGTTGGATTGATAATACTTAACCTCAGATATATAGTATCTAGAGGTAAAGCCCTTTTGGATATTAAAGAAAAGTTAAATAATTCAGAGAGATACCTTTATCCATTATACCTTCTGATCATTTGTTTAAATTCATTAATTTTATTTACTGCTCTTGAAGAAGGCCAAGGAGCTCCTGGACATTCATTTCCACACCAATGTTCGTTGATATATGGTCTTTCTTCTGGATTTTCTTGATAAATCCTCGCATACTGGATTCTGTGCTCTGCAGCAATATTAGAGCAATTTGGACTATCTGATATCCAAGTACCCTTAAATCTTTTAACTATTAATCCCAATTCTTCTGCAGTTGCTGTTCCAGGAGTTACACCTTGTCCAATTCCTCCAGCAGCATTTATACAATTACAATTAGATATTGGGCTTCCTTTTAGATCTCTATAAACTAAAACATCTTGTTCGATTTGGTATTCGTTTTGAGGTGAATCGCCATCATAGCTCCAATGCCAATCACAAATAGTAGGGGGCTCTGGTGAGAAATATCCATCTCCATCTTTTTTTATATAAAATGTTGCTTTTTTCCAATCTTCTGTAAAACTAGTTTTACATCGGCAACAATGAACAAAGCTCATTTATTATCCTTGGCAACGACCAGCCTCTAGTTTAAATTCGCTAATTTTATCGTATATTCTATATGCTGCCAGAGGTGCTCCTGGACAAGTTTTTCCGCACCAGTGCATGTGATAATATCTCGCCTTGTAAGTATCAAAAAATATAGTTCTTCTGTATGCTACAAGTTGATGTCCATAGAAAGCACTAGTAGTATTTGCAAAATTTGAACCACGGGGAAGCCAAGCTCCTGGAAATCTTTTAGTAATATTCCCTATATCTTTTTCGTCTGTAAATTCATAAACTTCCTCTTTATCTAAAGCTGTACCTCCAGCTCCATTTGTGCAATTACAACTACTTTTTAGAGGAATATATTCGTATGCTTGGATTTTTCTATTTGTAATTGGAAAGTAGTAATCTTGGGGCGATTGACCATCACCAAGATATTTCCATACATAATTTGGGCCTGGCTTTGGTACTGAATAATTAGTGCTAGGATCGTCTCTGGTTAGCTCAAGAGAACCATATACATATCTTTCTGTCCAATCAGTCCTGCACCAGCAACAATGTAGTGGATTATAGTTTGCTACAGTTAAACTCATATTATATTAACCTCTATATTTTGTTATAAATTTTTGTAATTTTTTAGATTTATAATTACTTTTTATAAATTCTGGAATATATTTTTTTAATATTGTAGAAGTTTTAGAAACTATATTATAAAATGCATCTTTTTGTGCTTTTATCCAAGCGTCGTCTTCATCTACTCCATACGATCTTCCTTTTACATTTAATAAGTTTCCATCTAATCTAATTCTTGTGTCTAAGAAATTAACCCCAGTTGAAGATACAGATGCGTTCAAATATTTACTACATTTTATATCTGTTGCATCATTTGTTCCATAACCAGTATATACAAAATAAATTGGATAATTTGTTCCTATTCTTTTATTTAATTCAGTAGTTATTAATTCAATTTGAACGATTGTTCCAGTAGGTATAATTCCATTCCAAACTCCTGTATTAAATGTTTTTGAACCAGTATATAAACCACTATAAAATTTATAAAACAAAGTATCTTTTATTGGACGATCTTGTTTAATGTGTTGGTTTTGATCAATTTTAAATGAATTATAAACTTCTCCAGTATAACCAGTTGAAATTTGATCAGCTAAAACTATTCCACTTCCAGAAAATACATTTCCACCAAAATATTCACTTCCTAAAACTAGACTTTTTACAGAAAGACCAGATGCTGTTTTTCTAAAGCCTGTTATTTTTGTGAAAGTATTTACTGTTTTGTCGTTTCCATATACAAATCCACCTCTGTATCCAGTGGATAAATCATGCGGAGAAATATAACATATACTACTTTTTGTTCCACGTCCAGTACTTATCATTATAAGTCCCTTTAATGGAGGTTCCCCAACAACAAGACCGCCTGTAACCGTTGTAAGAAAAGTATCTGTATAAGACGTTGCCAATTTTAATGGTATAGAATATGCATTATAATTATATGAATTTAAAGTAATTGGATACGGAATATAATATCCATTATAATTTGTAGCGTTGTAACCTAAAGTATTCGCAGGTGTCCACACTCTATAATTGAAAGAATTTTTATAGGCTTTACCACTAAAGATATTATTTCTTGCATTGACTGTTGAAGAAATTTTTCCTGTAGCATTAGTGATTATTCCAGTTAATGAATTAGAATTAACAGTTCCAGATGGGAACGCAAATCTACAATAAGGTTTTTCTTCGTAATAAAATTGTTCTTTTAGTTTATCTTCACCAATAACTGCTTTATAATAGTCATTGTTCTCTACGCTATATTTTTTTTCACCCGCTAAAAAATAACTAACTTGTCCAATTAAAGGATAAGATAAATTATATTCTGAATAAAAACCTTCTGAAGTTACTGGGAGATAATATATTTTGTAATTAGAAGAATTATCTGATCCATCAATTTTTGTTTTAATTACTGCTACTGGAGAAGGATTTCTTAAAGTTCCAACGTTGATTATATCTAACTTAGCATCCTTTAACTTTTGATGAGTTATAGCATTATCATCAATAAATTGAGTTTCACTATTGACTTGTAGAGCCCCGCCTAGGCCTAATTTTGATAAATTATTTTTAGAGATTGACATATTTTTTAACCTAGTTGGTTGAATACGAAAGCTTCCGTCATCACGGTGCTTTTTGCCGATCCGAACCATCATACCATTTTGTTACCGTTAAATTGTTTATATTTAACATCTTTATATTTCTATAAAGTTCAGACTATATCTTCTTTTATTTCTAAAAGTTCGGGCGCTCTTGGACAATATTATTGTTGGTACTCAATCGTCTAGTCGTTACACCTTACCACCTATCTTTCCCAGTGGTCTAGGCTCGGTATAATCTTCATCGTCAATGTTCAGACTTCCACCGAATTCACCCAAAATGATCATTTTTTCTTTTAAAGAACTACATATCTATACACTTTAAAATATATTATTGCTTATTTTTTTTAAAAAAACAATAAAGTATTTTTTAACTACAAAAATAAATTATATCTAATTCTAAAAACTTTGATTCTATTTACATTGAAAGCTTAACTAAACAGTATCCATTTTCATCTTTTTTGCTTAAAAATCTACCAATAGCTGTTGCTCCGTCTGTTCCAATTTTTCCACTATCTCCAACATAAGCAAAATCACCAATATCTGGATTACCGCCACCACCGCCACGGTTAGTGGTATCTATATCATTTACTCTTATTATACCTTTTGTTAAAATTGGTACAGCGTTAATTTTTGGCAATACAACATTCATTTCTGCAGCTTTGCGAGGATTAAAAATTAATTTTTCACCATTTTCGTCTACTTCTTTTACTGATAATAGTAATACTCCTATTGGACAGGGCGCATCATTCCAATTAACTACAGGAGTAACTTGGCCTACTATATCAAATAAATTATTAATAGTATTTGTAAATTTACCTCCGCTACGATCTGATCCTAATTTCAATGGACCACCAGTAGAAGAATCATTACCGCCTGAATCCTGCGGAGAGCGTATTGGTTTTACAAGGGTACCTTTATCAGCCACAATATTGCAACTATATAAATTAATAACATCATGCTCGTTATAATCTCTAAAAGGTAATAAATTAGGCATGAGACTATTTACACCAAAAATATATTAAATACCAAATAAAATTTTATTCAGAATCTTCTTTTCTTCTATTATGCCCTAAATATTTTTGAATAATTTCAAAATTGTTATCCAGTTTATCTTCTATTCTATCAAAATAAACTTCAAAAGATTCTTTAGTCATATATGTTGTGCTAACTTTTAATGCTAAATCTGCTATTTCTTGTTGATGCTTTCTGGATTCGACCTCTAATTCTTTTCTTAAAGTAATAAAATCACTAAATGTTTTATCATTTATATCTTTCATTAACTTTTCTTGTTTATCAAAAAGAGAGAATACTCTAGTAAATAACCATCCTCCAAGAAAGGATAGTGCTCCTAAAATCAAATTAAATAATAATGTAATATCTAAATTCACGTAAATAATTACACATTAATATATAATTATTACAGCTTTAAATCGCCAAAATCATCATCAGAGATATCAGTTTTCCTTGCGCCTACCTTATAACTAGATATCTCTGTTTCTTGTGGTGCAACTTGTACTTTGCTACTATCTAAATAACTATCATGCCAACCAGCAATAGGATTGTCTTTTTGATTGAATATCTTCTTATAACCTAAGCTTCTTAGTCTACTATCGCAAAGCCACTTAGAGTATCCATCTAAAACATCGGCATTTAATCCAAGTAAACTCCCTTTACTAAATAGATACTGAGACCATTCACTTTCATTCTTTGCGGCTTGCTCATAGAAAGCATAGATCTTATCTTCATTTTTTTTCACAATAGATGTAAAACCTTCTTTATCTTCGTCACGAAGTATCTTCAAGAGATTTTGAGAGGTCGCAAAATGCAAAGCTTCATCTCTTTGAATAAATTTTATAATTTTAGAATTGCCTTCCATTTTTCCACGATATCCAAAATAAAAAGAACAAGCAAAAGAAACATAAAATACAAGTCCTTCCATAACATTAATAGAAAGAATAGCATCAAAAATCTTTTGCTTAGCATCTTTTTTCTCATCGCTACCAAGAATTTTATCAAAATTATCTCTAATCAATTGAGCGCGACTTGTTATTTCTTTGTCCTCCATTATACTATCAAAAAATTTTGTAGGATCTGGATGAACATTATTTAAAAGATAAGAATAAGAATAACTATGAATACCTTCAAATTGAGCCCAAGTGTTCATGCATATTTCAAGTTCTGGATTAGTAACATAATCTTTGAGCGAATGAATACTTCTGGAAAGCATACTATCTCCAAGAGTTTGAAATCTTAAATTACTATCAAAGACAAATCTTTCTGTATCAGTTAAATTTTTATAATCACTTCTATCTTTCCCTAGAGCTATTTCATGAGGCCACCAAAAATTTTCATTTTGCTTTTTGAATAATTCAAAGAATATTGGATATTTGAATCTATCATATCTTTGTAAATTTAAATCTTCACCAAGAAATAATGGTTGTTTAGTAAAATCTACATTTTTAAAATTTAAAACAGTTTTCATTATTTTTCTATACAGTATTTATTATCATATACTTGTAAATATTTATTATTAATACGACAAAAATCATTAGTAGCTTTTGCTACTCCTGGCCAATTAAAATCATCTCCTAATAGAACTCCATTTTGATTTAGTAATTGATAATAATAATTCAAATCAGAAGAAACTTCTTTCTCTGTATGAGATCCATCAATATAAATTAAATCTGCTTTTATATTAAATTGATTAAATATTTCATATGAATTTGCAGAAGTGTTTGGTATTGGTATGATTATATCTTGGCAATTATTATGTATGACATTACTTAAAAATTGATAATATAATTGAGGATATCCATATCTTAAATTTAAATGAGTAGTCCAATCTTTAAAATGTTCTGAAGAACCTAAAAATGTATCTACGCATAAAATTTTAGTATTTAATTTTAATCTCTTACAAATATTAGACATATGTATAGCAGACGCGCCTTTCCATGTACCAATTTCAATTATAGTAGATGGTTTGATTTTTTCTATTAAGGTATTAAATATTGGGTGTTCTGAATCCCACCCTTGAAGATCATTATTATATTCTGGTGTATAAGTATATATATTTTTTGTATCAAAAATATTTTCAAGAGTATTCATAAAATTATAATTTACAAGCTCCACTAGCGCAGTCATCTTCTTTTTGCGTCATAGATTGCTCTTTATCTCCATCGTCTGTATTATTATAATACAACTAATTAATCCAAGGCTATAAGCATACATTATTTCTTTCATAACTTTGCTATCTGGTAATATATGGTTATCATAGTGACTGTAATTATAATACACATTAGTAGAAATAGCCATATCAATATATTTTTGAATTACTGCATTGACTTTTAATAAACCTAAATTATCTTTAAAATCAAAAGCTAATTCATAATTTTGATCATATTTTCCAATTCCTGGAACCATAACTGGGAGTTTACCCATTTTGCTTGTTTTGTAAGTTATAAGACTACGAATTGGTTCAACACCATTTGTAGAAGATTGAATAACCGAACTACTCTCACAAGGCATGCAAGAAGATAATGTAGAATGTCTTAACCCAAATTCTTTGATATCTTTTCTTAGCTTCTCCCAATCAAGTGATAGTTTTCTTTTAACTAATTCATCTACTTTATCTTTATATGTATCTATTGGTAGGATACCTTTAGAATATTTTGTATTTTCAAACTTTTCACATCTACCCTTTTCTTTAGATAATTGACAACTACTTTTTAAAAGATAGTATTGGAAATGTTCCATCCATTCATCTATCACTGGAAGAGATTTATCTGAATTATATTTTAATTCATTTTTAGCAAGAAAAGCCGCAAGATTAGTAATTCCAACTCCAAGACTTCTACGTTTTTTTGCAAAATTTTCTGCTGCAAAATTGAAGTAATCTTGAATATCTATAATTTCTTCGAGGAACCTTACGATCAAATCACAAACTTTTTCTAAATCTTGCCAGTTTTTTATTTCTAGCATATTAACCGCTGAAAGAATACACATACCAATTTCTGCATCTTTATCATGATAATCATTAAGCGGAATTGTAGGATGAATAACCTCTGTACAAAGATTACTCATGGTAATTTTATCAGACCATGCTCCATGATTATTAGCATGATCTACATTTAGAATATAAATTCTTCCAGTTTCAACTCTTTCTTTTATTATAAGAGAAAATAATTTACGAGCAGAAATTTTCTTTTTAATTTTTAGTTTCTTAGATTCACACTCTTTATAAATCTTATCGAAGTCTTTTGTTCCCCAAGCTTCATAAAGCTCTGGTACTTCGGCAGTATTAAATAGTATAATGTCTTCATCTTTTAAAACCCTATCATAAAATAATTTACTCATACCAACTGTATAGTCAAGTTTACGAACACGATTATCATCTGTTCCAGCATTATTTTTCAATACTATAATATCTTCAATTTCGTAATGCCACCATTGGATATTACAGGTTGCACTTCCACCTCTTAGTCCATTTTGTTGCCAAGCTTTTACGCTACTCTCATAAATTTTTAAGAACGGAATTAAACCAGTGTGAACGACTTCTCCATTTTTAATTGGTGCACCAATTGCTCTAATCTTGCTAACATCAATCCCGATGCCACATCTATTTGCTGTAGCCATACTAACCGCTGTAGCGCTAGCAGTAATACTTTCTCTTGTATCGTCTACCCCAATCAAACAACAGCTTGCATAATTTTTACTAGATGTTCTTACTCCTGCCATAACTGGAGTTGGTAAATTTATTTTATGTTTACTGATGGCATCGTAAAATTTTCTAACATAGATTAGCCTATTTTCAATTGGATAATTAATAAATGCATAGGCAGAAATTAATATATAAGCAAATTGTGGGGTCTCATATATCTGGTGAGTAGTTCTGTTTTTTATTAAATATTTATCGCATAATTGTTTTATACCAGCATATGTAAATATAAAGTCTCTTTCGTGATCTATAATCTCTCCTAGTTTATTTATTTCATCTTCTGTGTATTTTTCTAAAATGATAGGATCATATATTTTATTTTTTAAACCATTATTTATAAATTCGGAAAGCCTTGGAGCATGTTTTCCCTTCCAAACGTCTTTCCTTAATTGATAATTAAGAAGCCTAGCTGCTACATATTGATAATTTGGTTTCTCTATAGATATTAAATTAGCAGCACTTTCAATTAACAAACTATGAATTTCTTTTGTATGGACACCATCAGTTATATTAATTTTAGCATTAATTTCTATGTCTGTTAAACTGACTCCAGAATATCCATCTATAGCCCAATTAATAACCTTATTAATTTTTTCTATGTCAAATTTTTCAGTAGTATTATTTCTTTTTTTAACGTTCATTTTATAGAGTAGTAAGAACTCTATATTACAGTCTTTTTAAAGATAAAGAAAGAAAAATAAAAAAAGTTACCCACAAATCAATCAATATATTTTTTTGGGTGTACTCTACCCTTGCGCTTTTTAGACCAATCTTCATAATATTTATTTTTTACTGGATCTTTACCACCATAAAGTTTTTTTCTTTTATCGGAAAGCTCTTGACTTCTATCCCAAAGATCGCCGATAGTACCTTTTTGTTTACCAGTTAATTCAGAAAATTGTCTTGCATTAGATTCTGCCCCTAATTTCTCAAATGTATTAACTTCTGGAGCAGTAAAAACTCTGTTCCATTTAATTCCATTTTCACAATATTCATGATTACCATGTACACTTTGTACAATTTCCTTTACTTTACCAGTTTTAGGATTTTGATATAAATAAATTGGCATATTAACTATTAATAATATTTAAAATGTTATCTGCAAATTTTTCAGATGTAAATTGCTCTTGAAGCTTCAGCCCTTCAGAATTTATTTTATTATTTTTAACTCTTTCGATTGCTTTATCGCACCCAGCAAGAAATTCATCATCATCAAATAGAAATATATTACCTTGATTGAATTGCTGCCCTTTATGAAAGAATATTCCATCTGTAGCCTCTACTTTAGATGATGGACTTATTAGCACAGAGTTTGATTTATTTGCCCAATCCTTATAAGCATGAGCATCTAATATTACTGCATGCTTGCCCATAGCAACAGAATGAAATTCTGGTAAACCCCATCCTTCTCCACCACTCATACCAATTACTATATCTGCACTATTAAGATAATCATTATATATGGCATTTTTAGGCATTTGCTGTAAGAAACTAATATTAAAATAAGATTTACCTTCTAAAATAGAACCGATTAAAGCTTTATTATCTTCATCTTTTAAGAATGGATTATGTATCGAGCATTGTAAATGATATCTTGCATCATTTCCAAATTTCTTAAGCCAAGATTGAATTACTTTCTTATGGTTTTTTCTTTTTTCTAATTTACCTACTAAATTAAACACTATTCTTCCATCAGTAAAATATTGCTTTTCTGTTCTTTTGAAATTATATTTATCAAACGCTAAAGGTAAAAACTCTACATTATTGCAACCAAACGTTTTAAAAATATCTACTGAATAATTAGAAGAAAAAAATACTTTATCCTGATTTTTTACTATATTTATCTCTTCTTTCGTGGGGCTATCTAGTTCGTAAAATGTTAGCAAATATTTTTTATTTGAAACGGATTCTAATGAACCATTTAAATGCCAAAGCTTAAAACATGGATCTTTTCTATTTATTTTAGATAAAAAATCTGAGGTTTTATCCTTAATAAAAGATAAAAAACCTTCATCCAACTCTTGAGTTGATAGGTCATATCTATCTCCTATTGGATAAAGGGTAAAATTTGAATTTTTTTTATGTAACTCTCGCAACAAGAGAGTTGAAACTTGCCCAAAACTAACAGAGTTTATAGGCAAGTTTAAAGTAAAACTCATAGAATATCGTCTTCTGGTTCCTCTACAACTTGTTTATTGCTTTTATTTGATACTGTAGTAACTTTTGCTTGAGTAGATTCAGAAGTCTTTGTAGCAAGAGGCTTAGAAATATAAAGTCTATAATCTGGAGCCCTTTCATTGCTCTTCTTATCATTAGCAAAAACTACTACATCAGTTTTTTGACCATCGTGATCAGTAATATAACCAGATAAAAATGATAATCCAGTTTTACTTTTCTTTTTCCAAAGAGCACCAAGTTCATTGGCGTTCTTATTTGTGTTTGTATTTGTACTCATATAGGTATATTATAAACTATCTTTTATATTTTGTCAAATGAAAGTTCACTAGATATTTTTTTATTTAATAAGAGTAAAGCTTTATTATGGATATTAATAACTGTTTGAGTGCTAATATCCATTTTTTTGCCTATTGAGTGCCATGATTTTAATTTTGAATCAGAAAAATATCTTAAATTAAATACTTTTTTCGTTCTATTATCCTTCATCTGATCTAAAATGTCATGTATTAAATCAATTTTTTCTTTATTTAATATATTAAAATTTAACTCTTCTGATTGATTTTTTTCCGTAATATATCTTATACTTTCGTTCTCCATAGAAACATCTTTATTCTTTTTATTTATTGTATTAAGACAATGATATCTCATTTGATTACCTAACCAAGTTGAGAATTTTATTCCTTTACTAGCCTTAAAGGTTAAAGCTGACTTATATACAATATAAATTTTATCTGAATTTAAATCAGACACAGAAGTACCAGTATCAAAACATACTTTACAATACTTATGTATCATCTTATTGCATAATCCTTGATGTCTAGAGGATAACTCTACTAGACTTTTTTCGCAATTATTTTTTTTGATTTTATTTATTAGATCTATGTCTTGTATATAATTCATATATTTTTTCTAAATTTCTTTCCATTAATTCATATAAAAAATTAGTATCTTGGCAAGTTTCCCAACAAATAGTAAAATCTGCCACAGCTTTTAATTTATTATCGTTTGCTTTTTCTTCTATATTAGCTGGTGGCAATAATGATCCATCGTCTAACTTTCTTGATAGATGTATTAAGATGCCATTATGATTTTTAATCCATGAATATTCATCACCTTTATACTCTATATATCTTACGTCAGTTAAGATTGGTATAATATTTTTATTTTCTAAATTTTTAACATCAACATCAAGAAGAGATGTCCAATATTGGCCTTCACTTTGAGATCTTCGGCATTTGCCATAAGCGACCATAAGAGGTCTTACGATCTCTTTCTCTTCTGAGGTACAGTTTTTTAAATCAATTTTGAAATTTTCTTTAACAAAAATATGTAATTCTTTTTTAAGATTATCTGCGAAAGCTAATCGTTTAGATTTTAAACTTTTAGTTTCAAGATATTTAGATAAAATAGAATAAAATGTGTCTTTACCTGATCGAGCTACTCCTGTTATTCCTATCATAGACTTATAGTATAACATTTTGTTAAATAAAAGTAAAGTAAAATTTGACTTAATTTAAATTAGATATACAATTTATTAATGAGAATATCATTCGAAAAAATGGCAATGGAATTTGCTTCAAGTGCAGCTAAAAGATCAGAAGATCCATATAAAAAAGTTGGTTGCTCAATTTTAAATCAAGAGGGTCGAGTATTAAGTATAGGGTATAATGGGTTATTATCAAAACAAAAAATCAATAAAAATTTTTGGAATAATAGAGATGACAGAAGAAAGTATATGCTTCATGCTGAAACAAATGCATTAGCTTGTATATCTAGATATGAAAACCCATATTTAATTGCTTGTACTCTAATGCCTTGTCCTAGTTGCGCAATTAATATAGCCTCTCATGGTATTAAAAAAGTAATTTATTTAGAGGATTATAATACAGCAGACTCTTCAGAAACTATATTTAATTTTTACAAAATTCAACTGATTAAGTACAATACATAATATGCACGATTTGCTTTATTCATTTTTTAACGTCTTTTGTTTATTCGTATGGTTCAATACAGAAGCTTTTATAGAATATTGCAAATATATACCATTTTTGAACAAATCGTTTAAAATACAAGATTATTACGAATATCAACGAAAAGGTGGTAATTTAAAATATCCAATATATCTACAAGTTAATTATAACAATTTCTTTAATAGGATGATTTCTTGCATATATTGTTTATTATTTTGGATTAATATGGGAACTTTACTTTTTATAAACGATTATATAATATTTTTTGTAAATTATGTATTTTCACTTGTATTATATTATATAATGTTAATTATCGTAAAAAAATATGAATCATTTGATTTTTGATCTTAAAAAATTTGTTGACTTATTATCAACAGACGAAAGAAAAGAATTAGACTATTGGAGAGATTTAATAGAAGTCCATAATTCTACTTTAGGCGGGTGCGATTGCTCAAAGAAAAGTAGGCAAATAAATGCCGTGGCCACCTTTATAAGTAAAGTAAATACTACAAATAAAGACATGCCTCAAACGATTCAGGATTTAAAAATTATTTTAAATGCAGAAAAAATATCTTTTCTTTATGATGATTCTACGGTTTTTCTAGAAGTTTGATTGACATTCCACCAAATATAGGTTATCCTATAACAATGGATTTCAAAATTGGATTAGGATACGATGACATATCTTTACTTCCGAATTTCTCTGATATAAACTCGAGAAAAGAAGTAGACACGACCACTAAAATCTCAAGAAATTTTCAAATTAAATTACCAATTATATTGTCTCCAATGGACACAGTATCATCAGTTAAATCATGTGTTAAGTTAAATAAGCTCGGTGGAGCTGGAGTTCTTCATCGTTTTATGTCTGTAGAAGATCAAAAAAATAAAGCTAAATTTATTAAAGATGAGAGTAATTTTTGCGTAACTGCAATTGGATTACGAGACGCAGAAGAAAGAATTAAAGCAACAAACACTTATACAGATATTTACTTTTTGGATACCGCTAATGGTTTAGCTAAAAATGTAGAGGATTTTCTTAGATGGTACAAAACATCTGGATTTTCTCAAGATGTAATCGTTGGAAATACATTAACAAAAGAAAGCGTTTATAGATTAGCTAATCTTAAAGCAGATGGATTCAGACATCTTATTGGTCCAGGATCAATGTGTCTTACTCAAGTCAAGACTGGCATTTGGTGTCCAAGTTTAACTGGTAATTTTTATGCATGGAAAGCCGTAAGAAATTGGGAGTTGTCTCAAGTAGACCTATTTAATCAAGATAAACCAAATCCAGAAAATCGCCCAAGTATTCTTGCTGACGGAGGTATTCGCTATCCTAAAGATTTTGTTAAAGCTATCGCCAGTGGTTGTGATGCTGTGATCTGTGGAAGAATATTTGCTGGACTTCTTGATGTTGTGGATGATGAAAATCTTATTGAAAAAGATGGCAAGTTATTTGCCAAATATAGAGGAATGGCCAGTAAAGATGTAGTAGAAGATTACGAATTACACGATGGAACTAAGAAAAATCTTTTCGTTGAAGGAGATAATACCTTGATTCCAATAAATCAAAGTGTTACAATAGAAGACGTAGTATATGATTTTATTAATGGACTTAGAAGCGCAATGAGTTATTTAGGTTTTAGATCTATAAATGATATGCGCGGAGGATTATGGCTAAATAAAATCAAAGCGATAAAAATAACAGCTAATTCAATGTATGAAGGAGATTCTCATGGAAAATAAACTAAATGTAAAGCGCATATTACTAATTATAGTAGCTTTTTGGATTGCATCCAACAGCTGTAAAGCACAATCCACTTACCAGAAATATGATTCAGTAACTAGAGGCGCAGAATATCATATATGTAAAGCTCAGATTGAATCAAACAGAAAAATAGTTCAACTTGTTAATAATTCTAAAAAAAATTATTCCATATTTGATAAAAATGATTCGATCTCAAAATCAAAAAGTCAAGCAGTAATAAGTGCTAAAGAAAATGAAAACTTTAGATTAAATCAAAAAGCATTTTTGTTAATGGACGCAAACAAGATAGAAGACACCAGCAGGTATAATTCGCAATTATCAAAATTTCGCCCAACTCTACAACAGAATAGCAGATAATATATGAATGATAAAATTAAGTTACCTAATTCGCCTTATGCTAGAGCTACATTTATTTCTCCTATAGTTAGAGTTTTACCAAAGATAATAAGAAATGCTTATTGCCCATTAATGAATAAAAAATTTAAAAAATGTTGCGGTGCTTCTGGCCAAGATTTCTGCACAAAAGCTAAAGAAAATTTAGAGAATTATATCAACGAATTAAAAGAAAAGAATAATGATAAAAGCGGTTGATATTATTTTTGGTTTAGCTTGGGGTGATGAAGGCAAAGGTAAGATAAGCAATGCAATAGCTAAGAATTATAACATGATTTGTCGTTGGAATGGTGGCCCAAATGCAGGTCATACAGTTTATATAAATAATAAAAAATATAAAACTCATATTATACCTTGCGGAATTTTTCAAAATAAACCAAGTATCATTGGCCCAAATTGCATTATTAATATTGATAAATTTTATGATGAAATAGAGTATTTAAAAAATGAAGGTTTTGACACCTCTTTAATTAAAGTTAGTCCTAAAACTCATATCATTACCGAAAAACACATTCAATATGATCTTAAATTTTTAAAGTCTAAGCTTGGTACAACTGGTCAAGGTATTGCACCATGTTATTCAGATAAAATGCTACGGATAGGAAAATTAGCAAGAAATTATATTGATAAAAAATATCTTTGGAATGAAAAACTTGAAGGAAATATTCTTTGCGAAGGAGCCCAAAGTTTTTGGTTGGACATTAATTATGGAGATTATCCTTATGTTACAAGTAGTGAAACTCTGCCGTACTCTGCTTGTTCTTTAGGTTTTAGTCCAAAACTTATTAGAGACATCATTGGAGTAACTAAGATTTATGATACCAAAAGTGGAGTAGATCCACTATTTCCAGAGTCCCTATGGCAAGATGAAGAATTAAATATGATAATTGAGCTAGGTAAAGAGTTTGGCTCAACCACTGGTAGAAAGAGAATAGTGAATTGGCTAAACCTAAATAAGCTAATTGATTCAATTAAAATTTCTGGAGTAACAAAGCTTATAATTAATAAATGTGATATTCTTGAGCAAATGAATACTTATAAGTTATATCAGAATAATAGTTTGTATAAGTTTCATACATTAGAAGCCATGCAATCTTTTATTAAAAGTTATTTAAATTACAGCTTTAATAATATAGAAATTACATTTTCTGGTGATCAAAGTAAAATCTGACTTAACTACTTATAAATATTGGCACTAAAATTAGTTTAATTTAATATAGATAGATTTGTCATTTTTAAATTTATCTTTTATATATTTTTTTGCGCTAAGATGCCCCTGTTTAGAAAATGGAAAAACTCCATAAAGAAAATTATCGTTTTTGGAATATATA
>Ga0214917_10004180_pt1 | contig 16237 bp, 20 predicted proteins | sample LL_1208_BB_MetaG_FD_177983 | JGI IMG/M metagenome (GOLD analysis project Ga0214917, IMG submission 177983) | Freshwater microbial communities from Lake Lanier, Atlanta, Georgia, United States - LL_1208_BB | ecosystem: Environmental > Aquatic > Freshwater > Lake | place: USA: Georgia | collected... | reverse complement strand
CAGCCATACCTTCTAGGTACATGAGGGCTAGGTAGTGGTCTTCGGCGTAGCGGCAAACGCTTCCTTTGCAGGCGCGGTAGTAGAGTTCGCCGCGTTCGTTTTCGAGTTGGTCCAGTGTGTAGCCGTTGCCGTAGTCGGTGCTGTTGGTGACGGCCATCAGGGGCGCATTTCTAGTTTGATGATACGGACGTCGTGATCTTTAACAGTGTCTTCTAGTTGACTGACGCGGGTTTTGAATTGCTCTTGATTTTGGATGACACGTTCCAGCTGGGACGGGACCGTGTAGACAAGATAACCAATGCCGGTTATGGCGCCGCCGGCGAGAAGTACCACGAGGCCGGCAATGGCTTCTTGCTTGACAGCCCGCCAAAAGCTAGTGTCTGACGGGCTTGGGGCCACTGTCGTCCAGGATTCTTTTTGTAGTTTAACGGCCTTGGCCGCGTGTCTTTTTGCGGCCGTGATTGGGCAGGCTGTTTTGGCCTTGGCCTTGGCGCGTGCGCTTAGGCTTGCCAGTTTTGTGTTCGATGCGGGCAACGCCGGTCTTGGATTTGACGGCCATCAGCAATCCACCGCGTCGGCGTACTCGGGTTGGGTCTTCAGCCAGGCGTAGCCAATCGCTAAGGGGTCAGCTCCAGGCTGTAGCTCAGCGGTGGGAGCGAATACCGTGCGATCAAACACCGGGCTGGCGTTGGCGTGTCGTGCATCAGCATTGGCGTAATGCGAGATTTGCATCAGGCATTGCTCCTTGTCGCAGCGCAGCAAGGTGATGCGGGCGTAGGTATCGGCAAGCGGGATGCCGATGTTGGTTTCAGCTAGGGAAGTTGTGAAGGCCATCAGTAGGTCATCTCCGTGGTGTTGATTTTGCAGACCCAGCGGATTGTGGTGGCTGCAGCACCTGTGACGGTGACGGCAATGCCGCCGTTGGTGGTGTCTGCGGTGACGGCAACGGTCCAAGCTGTAGCGCCAGCGTCATTGTGAGTCATGGTGACGGTGGCCGTGCCAACCATGGCGGTGGAGGCTGCGTTAGCGCCGCGTTTGATTGCACCGTTGATGGTCCAACGGGCTGTGTCACCAGCGCCGGTCACACCAGCGATCACCTCACCCGAGAACGAGTAAGCGCTGTTGTTGGGCAGGATGACTTGGTTTGTGGTGCTGCCGCCGCCGCCGTTGCTGGTGAGGACTGTGGCGGTGGCGTTGGTGGTTTCGCGGGCTAGGAGCAGAAGAGCGGATTGAGTGCAACCTTGCGTAGTAGCAATCGGAGCACTACATGCTGGGAAAACGTGATACCCGACAATAAGGCGAGCTGTTCCATTTGCACCTCCACTAATGCACGAGCTGGTGCCGTTCGCTCTGTTATTGTCACCACCTCCTACAAAAGAGTTACTACCAAAAGCAATGTTGCTAGAGCCTCCTGTTATGCCTGAATAGATGCCACTTGCTGTATTGGTATTGCCACCCCCAACAAACGCATACTGCCCGCTCGCCGTATTCGTGCTTCCCCCACACACCGTTGCGTGCGTGTTGGTTTGGGCGGTGTTGCTCTGGCCGCCGCCGACGAAGCTGTAAGTATTGGAGGCGATGTTGCTATGGCCGCCGCCGATGAAACTGTAATTACCATTTCCGATATGGTTATAGCCACCTCCGATAGTGGCGTATACGCCGCCTGAGCTATTGGTGGAGCCGCCTGCAACAGTGGCATAGCTGCCAACTGTCGTGTTGGTAGCTCCTCCGCCAATAGTGGAGCTGATGCCGGATGCACTGTTGCTAAAACCTCCTCCAACCACAGACTGTTGACCGCTTGCAGTATTAACGCTGCCACCGGCAATCACCGCTTCAACACCACTGGCAACGTTTGCGGCTGTATTTCGGTTCTTCTGCCAATCCGTCGCGCCCGTTCCTCGTTTATTTCCGCCCGTTGCCGTCCCATCCGGCACCTGAGCCAACGTTGCGCCTGTACCCTTGGCGACCAGCGCGATGTCAGCGTTAGCCACACCAATCGGCGCCTCGCTGATTGCCGTCACTGGCGTCGTGCTATTCACGCCGCTGTTGAACAGCCTGGCAACAATCCGCAGCGACGATGACGCCCAGCCGACTGGGTTTAGGTTCATGTCAGGTCACCCCCGAACGCTGCAACACGCACCGTGCCAGTCGTCGGTGCAACCGTGATCGTGGCGCCCAGTTTGTAACTCGCGCTTGGCAACACCAGGTCGGTGTAGCTGGTGACCAACCTGTAGCCCTTAACCGTGTTGCTACCCGTCGTGGCGCTGATTGTGATCTGATCAAACAAGTCCCAGTTGGTGCCGTCATACAGGAACAGGTTTACCAGTGCTGCCACCGTCGTCGCAGTGCCTTGCACGTTGACGCTCAAGATTCGAGTGCCAGCAGCAGCGCCAGTGATCAAATCAGTGATCGTGCCGGTGCCATCGGTGGCGGTGTTAGCCGTGCTCAGGCTGCAACGCCCGATGCGAGCTGTGGAGATAAAAGCGGGTGAGGAAGCCATGGCTCAGATGCAGGTGCTGTTGAGGTAAAGGTTGTCGCCTGTGGAACTGCCGCCACCACCGCCGCCTGCTGTGGCCCAGGACAGCGTTCCAGAGCCGTTGGTGCTGAGCACTTGGCCGTTGGTGCCGTCAGCGGATGGCAGTGTCCAGATGCGATTTGCCGTGATGGTCACAGGTGCCTTAAATCCGACGTAGTTGGACGAATCCGCATCAGCCAGTCGAATTTCACGCTGTGCATTTAGGACAATCTCAGTCTCAAAAACCCGTGACATTAGCCGAGCACCACCACGCGGTAGGCGTTAGAGGCGGGAGCGGTGGCAAACACCACAGTTACAGCATTGACGCTGGTACGCTGCACGTCCACTTCAACGTCGTCGTATTGGCCGCTGTTCGGAAATACCCGCACCACCACGTCCCGAGTGTTCAGGTTGTGGGTAACGATGTAGCTGGTCGCGCTGCCATCACCGACGTTGCTCGACACCTTCCGCAGACGGCCTGACCAGTTGGCCAGCTTCAGCGGAGTGACAATGCGCAGGTCATCCGTGCCGGCGTCGGTTTCGGCTTGGGTAGCAATTTCAGCAACGCCTGCCGTGGTTTCGCTGGCGGCCGGGGCTGCAGCAGCAAACGAGGTGAATAGGACATTATTGACGTCAATCGTGCCGTTGACCTGCGTTTGGCGCCAAGTCGTACCAGCGTCGGTGCCTTCTTCAACCGTGATGATCGCCTGTTCCAGCTCGGCAAAAGTATTGGCGTCAAGAGAGCGGGTCATGGCGACCGCTGCGCCGTTCCAGACGTAGATGCCGTTCTGGCTCTGTGTGGATTGGTTGCGGACCAAAACGCGGTCCTGGCTGGCCATCGTCACGCCATCAATCGTCGAGCCAGGGCTGCTCAGGTTCAAGTTGCTCTGAGTGCCGACGCGGGCGCTGTCTTTCCAAGCCAGTCCTTCAACGGCACTGTCGACGTAGCTTTTAGGTACTGCGTCGCCTGCTGCGCTTGGTGTCGGGACGTTGATGACCTTTGATGTGCTCTGAAGGTCAATGTCAGTAAAGAACTTACGTGCCATGTCAGATCAGGCGAGCAAGGCCGGCGGACGCTGGATTTAGTGTAACAACGGTCTGGTTAACAGAGGGATGCGAAACTTCACCGTCGATTTCCTGACTACCAGCATCCAGTAGTTCAACGGAAGGCTTAAAACCTAGGTTGTGATTAATTGTCCAGACTGCTGCTGGTGTTGATTGTATGTATTCAAAAGCTGCACCAGGATCACCTTTTGGACCTTGAGGGCCAACGGTTATTGCCGTTAGCGTTGAGGTCTGTGGGACTGTGACGACAGTAGTGCTGCCGTTTTCAGTTACCGTGACGGTGTTTGTTACTGTGCTGACGTTGACGGTGGTCATGCTGTATAACCCTCGGACACGTAAATAATGCCCTCCAGGTAATACTCTTTCAGGCCGGATCCGTTGGTCAGCAGTACGTCGTAATACGCCTCGTCGGGAAATAGCGCAGTCTGTGCTGCGGTGAGCGAAATCGTGATCGTGCCCGTGCTGCGGTTGGTGTAGGCGACGGTGAAGTCGGCGTATTTGGTGGTGCGGTCTTGGTTCCAGACTTGGGACGCGGCGCTCCAGCCGGTCAGGTTGATTGGGGAGTTTGTGCTGTCTTTGAACTGCAGCGTGATGCTGTAGTCCGCCCGGCGCTGGAGCGAGATGTTGTAGGTGCCGGGGGAAATGGCCATCAGTCCAAACCGAGGAGCTGTTTAAGTTCTTCTACGGTAAGGCCGCTCGCAGCAAGTTTTTCAGCAGGCGTCAGCTCGGGGACGGGCTCGGGCTCGAGTGCAGGCTCGGGGGTGTTGCCGGCTTCAAGCCACTTCAGGTACGCCTGGTAGTCGGTGTTAGCGGGGTCGGGTGGGATGAAGGCATTGTCAGATTTCCTGATGACACCTTCAAATAAATTCTGAGTAGTGATGTCGCGAACCTGTTTGTACATGGTCATAGCTCCGCAGAAAGCGAAATTCCATCAGCAGAAGAATTAGCGCACACAACACACGCAGACCCTGCGGACATACCGCCTTGCGTCACATCAAGTCTTGTTGAATCTGTTAATGAAGTGTACACACTTACAGAAGAAGGGGTCAAAATTGACCCATTCACAATAAGCGAAAAATTTCCAGCAGAGGCAACAGAGCCGGTTGGCGCCGCTCTCATCGTTGCTGGAAACTTAAAATAAGTAATAGCCGATGAAGTATTGTATATGACGCCACTTGAAATTGCGCCACTATTAGAACCGCCTCCCGATACTTTTTGAAAATACCTCTGACACATCGCCAGCTCCTGCCCGTAGCTCCTGCGCTCAAACGGGGTGGCAACGCTGCCGGCTTCAAGTTGGACATTGCCGATCGTCCAAGTGCCGGAAGTCTGGGCGCCGACTGTAAAAACGATCTCAATGCCAGTGGTAGCAGCCGATGGGATGCTGATGTTCGTGCTGTAGCGCGTCACGGTGCTATTGACTGTGAACGTGCCAGTGGCGATCTGCGTGCGAGTGGGGCTGGCCAACGTGCCAAAGCTGTCGGCGGTGGTGGCGTAAAACGCGGTCCAGGTAACGGTGGTGAGCACCGAGTTGGCCAGATCGACACTCAGCGTTGCCGTGGTGCCGGCTAGGTCAGCGCTGTTGAGTTGCTCGATGCGCTGGCCGAAACCGATGGCCGTGACAGATGCTGCGCCGGTGAACTGGTAGCGGAACTGTCCGACGCTGGCGCCTTGTACCCGCTGGCCGGTGACGTTGGCGCCGGTGCAGTAGCCGTACCAGCGATCCACCGCATAGGCGAGCGCAGCGCCTGCAGTAAAGGTTTGCGATGCCCCAGCGTTGCGCTGGTCGATCGCCATGTTCCCGCAGATGATGCGGTTGCGGGTGCCAGCCAGAGGTCCGCCGTTGATGCTGGCCAGCGTTGCAGCAGTGCCACCGCCGCCGGACGCCTGCAGGTTGGATGCGACAAGCGTGCTCATGATCAGCCCTCGTAGAGAATGTTGATCGACCCAGCGTCAAAGGTGTCGGTGCCGTTGACGGTAGTGATGCGGACGCGATCTAGAGTGCCGGAGAGGGTGACAGTGCCTGCTGTAAAAAGGTTATAGCCAGGGGCAGCGCCGGTTTGAGCAAATACTCCGTGGCATGTCCAAATGTTTGCGCCGCTAAGACTGAGGACTAATGAGCCAGATTTAAAATTGCCGCCACCGTCATTGAATATGCCAAATCCGGTTGTTACCGCAGCTCCGGCATTAGTAGCTCCATTATATGAATATCCCCCTGTATAACCAGTTGTTTGAAATCCGCTAGTTATGCCAAGCTGCACTTGATATACACTAACCCCACTCGTACTCACCCCGTTAAACATCACCGTCACCCGCTTCACCCAGCTCGGAATCCCAGTGAAGTCGATGCTGGTGCCGCTGGTGCTGTTCTGCGCGGTGGCAAGCGTCATCCGCCCGCGATCAGCAAAGCTCAAGGTGCCGCTGCCGTTGGTGACCAGCGCCTGATCGGCGGAACCGTTACCAGTCGGAAGCACCAGCGTGTTCGACCCAGCCACCGCCGGAGCGTCGATCTCGGTGTAACCCGATGTAGCGCCATTTAGCCTGACTGTCATTGGTTTGCCTCCAGGGCGGTCTTGATTTCGTCGGGAGTAGACGCGCCTTCAATCACGTCTTGGATCAGGGCGTACTTATCACGGATCTGCTGGCGGGCTTCTTCCGCTGCAACGGCGTCAGCACCAGGGATTTGCTTGGCGATCACCTCGTCGTAGGGGGCGAACTCCTCAGCGCGTTGCTGGCGGCGAAGGTCGTGGCCGATCTCTTTGCACTTGTCGAGGTCGTGCTCCACGCAGCAGTCGCCCATGACCCACGCATCGCGGAAGTAGCGGTCGCTGGGAATGTCGGCTTCTTCGACGATCTCGTAGGGCACGCCTTCGGGGACATCCTTGAGAGCCAGTTCGACGGACTCGGTGGGGATGATGATGGAGACTCCGCCGGTCTCGTTTTGGTAGATGATTCTGTTCATGGGTTGCCTCACCGGAAGATGCAAACGCTGACTCCGAGTGAGTCAACAAGAACAAAACTTGAATTGGTTGTTTGAACACGCAAAGCAGTTGTTGTAACTGTTTGCCCGGTTACCTGACTGTTGCAAGTGTTTGCGGTTGTCGTTTGATAGCCGTCAACAGTAAACGCATAATTTGCATCCGTTAACGCCGACGTGAAGTTCACCGTATAGTCGCCCGTCCCGTTATCCGTAATGCTGCTCACGTTGTAGCTGGCGCGGATTGCCACGGTCGAGGTGCCGTTGAAGTTGACCCAGGCTTTGCAAAGCTGCCCTTGCTCAGTGGTGCCGATCTTGGCGTAGGTGACGGAGTTATCAGCAATGCTGGCTGTGGTGATGCTGCTAGCGGGTAGGCCGCCTGCGCTGATGCCAGTGATTGTTCCAGAGCCGTTGATTGCGATTGGCATGACTTACACCACCACCCATGAAGCGCCCGAGGGCACCGTAACGGTCACCCCAGCGTTAATCGTGATCGGTCCGGCCGACATGGCGTTTTTGCCAGTGCTCAAAGTGTAATTGGTGGTGACCGTCTGGCGATTCTCGTAAAACACGTCATCAGATCCACCGCCCTTTGCACCGCCGCCGATGGTGCCCCAAGACGTGCCGTTGTGGCCTTCAAACTGCGTTAGATCCGAGTTAAACCGGATCATGCCCGAGTTGGGCGAACCCGGACGTTGCGCTGTGGTGCCTACAGGCAGGTCCAAATAACCTGTACCACTCAGCAAGACGTTGCCGCTAAAGGTTGCGGTGCCAGAAAAAGTGGGGCTGGCGGTCGTTGCTAGACCGAGGTTGGCAGTACCCAGCGTGCCAATCGTGATGAAGCTGGAGGTTGAGCCATCACGGATCTTGAGCAGACCGTTACCCGTATCTGCCCACAGTTGGTACGCCACGTAGGTGGACGTTTCCGGCAATACCGCCGGTGCTGAGCTACCGCTTTGAAGGCTTGAAACTGCCTCCAGCACGTTGTTCAGGTCAGTCCTGAAGCTGAAACCTGACTGGTTTTCAATAAATACTGCTGCCTGCGCCATGGCTTAGACCTCTCTGCCGTAACCGACGGCGACGTAGGTGAACGACCTGGACACGGCAGAGCCAGCACTGTTCTTAAATGTTACTTGAAAACCTGTTCTTGTGATGCTGGTCAACTCCACAAAGTCACCCGTAGCAAGGTTCGTTGGGCTGATGGCCACGGCAGGCGCTTGGTAAAAAGCGTTATCGAACGTGACGCTATAGGCGCTGGCGGTCGAGGTCAAGATTGCCGACTGCTCCGTGTGCTGCTGCAGTTCCATCGCAACGCCCAGCTCTTCAATGCGGATGTTGACGGCTGGATTGGTAGTGGTGGCAATCGTTTTGAAACGGAAACCGCGACCGCGTGCCAAGCCATTGGCAAATACCTGCCACGAACCCCAAGTCGGGGTGCCGTTAGGGTCGTCGTCGGTGGTGCTGACGTACAGCTTTGCGTTGACGGCCTCCAATCCACCGTCATCAATGGTGCCCCACTCATCAATCAAAGCGGTTTTGTCGTCCCACAGCGAGGCAGGCAGGTAGGGGTAGGTTTTGAAACGCCTTTGGATATTTACGTCGTAGCGGGCGCCCATGTCGTATGGGGCGTCAAAGGTGTATTCGCCGCTGCTGACTACCCCGCCGGCGCTATCAATCGAAGGTAAGGCGTCCCAGTCACCGTCAACAGCCATGTCGTCAACAGCATCACCACTGTCAAGCACAAGCGCATTAAACTCGCCTGAATAGAACATATTCACCACATCACCTTGAAATGGTGGCGTCGTATTTTCTTCAGCAAAAGTTGTAACCAGCAGGCGCGGAAGGGTTGCGGGCAGATCAACAACCATTGAGGCTGCGGACATGGACACATTGCCTTCGACATCCACAAACTTGATCAAGTAAGTCCCTTCAAGGAGTTCAACACGCCGCTCAGTGGAATTGCCGGAAACCGAATCAACAATGCTTTGGGACTCTTCCCATATGGCGCCCACCGTTTCTTTGGAATGACGAATCAGCACGTTGCCACCCAGTACCACGTCGAGATCAGTGCTCAAATTCCAGCGCAACAGGGCGGTGCCGTTGTCCACTGATACCAACGTCAAGCCTGTCGGCGCATCTGGCAAGACTGACTTACCGGACGAGGACAGCGTTAATTTACTGACGCCTGTTTGCAACAATGCTGCATTTAGCGTCCATACTTCAATTTGATAAATTGCAATCCGAGCATCAAGAATTTCATAACTTGTGCCACGAGCAACAATTTGCTCAAACCAGTTATCTTGGTCAGCGCGGAAGCGAACTTTGTAGCCGCTGGCGCCACTAACCGCAGTCCAGTTGAGAATAATTTTGACTTTTGCTTGACCGTTAAGGTTATAAATCTGCAGCGAATGCGTAATATCTTGCGGACCTCCATAACGGCGGTTCAGGTTAGTAATACTGCGAGGCTGCAGTTTTTCACCGTCTTCGACATAGGCATATTTGCTGCTGTTGTACGCCAGTGCCGTGACGCCAAACGTGCCATCGCCGCCATCGGTGACAGCAAGGACGCGCCAGGTAGTTGCTTCAATATCATCATTTTGAGCAACCCAAATGCTGTTGTTTACAGGCGCCTGACTAAACGGCGGATCAACTGTTACAGTCCTGCCTGAAACGTCTACGATCGGACGAGTCTCAAAACGCCCATCAGGCAGAATTACCGACAATAACGGATTAAGGGTATCTGGAATTGGATCAGTAGCGTCATCAACTGTAATTTGACTGGTAGTCGCGCTGGTTATTCGTCCGCCACGGCGAGTTCCTGGAAGAACTTTCATGCGATCAGCCACTTGAATAATTTGCCCTGGGCGGCAGATCGTGCCAGCGTCAATCGAGGTGGCAAATGTGATCGTCTCGGCTTCGTATTGGTTGCTGTAGATCAACCACTTGGCTAGGCGACGCGCTTGACCGCGAGAGGTGCAGGCAAATGCCGTGATCTCCGTGCTGTTGAAACCGTACTTGGTGATCAGGTCTACATCTTCAACAATCTCAAATGCGGTGTCGCGGGTGCCCATATCGAAGTAAGACACCGTGACGCTGTTAAAGCGGGTGCTTACGTCTGAAGTGCTGTAACCAAACTCGCCATTGATGACGTTGCTTTGGTTGAACTGGTACGTTGCATCTTGCGGACTGTCCTGGGCGATCGTTAGCGCACCAGTGTTCCAGAACGGCATGGACCGGAATACTGAGCACAACTCGTTAATGAGGTTGTATGCCTGATCTAGCGTCTGGATGTTGACGTTGCACTGGAAGCGTGGCTCCTGCCCGCCAAAGCCGTCATCAACAAGCGTGTTGGCGTAGATGGATGCCTGATAAAAACTCCACTTGTCGATTTGTGCAGCATTGATGTGTTGGCCAAAGCCCCAGCGCGTGTTGGTGAGCAACGCGTATAGGCACCAGGCAGGATCCGCGCACCATTGAGCAGCGCCAAAGGTTCCGTTCCAAATGCCGGCATAGGTCACGCGGCCTGTAGCAACATCAACCGTGGCGTTGCTGGGCAGTTGAATTTTTAGGCCGCGAATACGGTAAGAACGACTTGGGATGCTGCTGAACTGTTCGGCTGAAATACGAATCCCAACGTATGCGCTGTTGGGATATTTCATTTTGCGAGAAACAATTTGCGTATAACTTGCCCACGAAAAGCTGTTAATTGTTTTACTGCTACTGCTGTTTGCTGTTACACGGATGACACGAATATCAACGGGAAAAGAACGCCCCAGCAGATTAACTTCGTAGTTGCGCTGGTACAAATCACCTGTGCGTCCGCTGATTACATCGTTAATAACCGTGTTAAACGCACCACCAGCTTCGGCAACAGCAATTTGCAGGTTGACTGATGTGCCGTGAATATCGCCTCTGTCAGAAAATACCTGCAGTGCTGGAATAGATATTGTGACGCGAACGCTGTCAGTGTCGGCGTCGGAAATAGTGCGCGTTATCGGTGTGCCTTGTTCAACTTCAACGCCAACAGAAATTTCTGTTTCGACGCGATCAAAACCTGTTACGGGGTCTTGGTCGTTTAGGCCGTAACGTGGCTTGATTGAAAAGTCACGAAAGTTGTAATCACTGTCTTGGATATTTGCAATGTCTGCTTCTTCGCGCAGGATTGCGGTGTCGTTGGCGTAAACATCTTTGAGCAGGGCTAGGTTCCAGTTGGCGCTATCGCGTGCATAACCAGCCTTCGATGGTGTTGCAAAGCCTTCGATCTCGCCTTCACTCAGAAGGTCAATGGTATTGGCGTAAGCAACTGAATCAAGGCTGTCTTTTGCTTCTGTTGGTGTGTTGACGCCGGGACCGCCACCACCGCCGCCACCGCCGCCACCTTTGCCGGCCACCCCCGCCGCCATCATTCCACCAGCGCCTGCGATATAAGCCATCAGCCGGTTACCTGCGCCACGTCAATGCCAGCACTTACGGTAACTGAGCCGCACACAACTTCCCCGAAAATGATGGGGACTGGTACACCTTGGCGACTTACGTTTTGCACGCCGTTGAAGCTGTAACTTTCGCGGGGATCTGAGCTGCCGCCAGTGCCGCCAACGGAATTGAGTGACCCCATGGAAGGCGTTGGGGCGATCATTTGCGCGACTCCGCCAAGCACCAAAGATGCACCAATGCCAACGACAACAGTGCCAACAGGGCCAATACCCATGAAGCCGCCTAAAGCAACACCAGCGGATGCGATACCACCAGTAATAATTGCAGCCGCAATCAATCCGACGCCAAGCAAAATGGATTCCGCGCCATTACCACCAGCACCACCAACCACCGGCACGATCTTGATGGCCTGCTGACCGGCTGGGTTGTGGATCTCATCCAGCGTTAGCGACCAGTCACCCACCAGCACCTTGTAGTGCTGGTCCGCCATGTGCTGTTCCAAGCCGGGGAAGTTAGCCAGCAGAAAGCGGACTGCCTCGGCGGCGTTGCTGACGGCTGCCTGAAAGCTGCGTTGGCCGACGAACTTGGCGAGCTTGCCGTAGAGCTTAATCTCTCGAAGCATGGCGCAGCCTCCTCCCTGTGCATTGTAAAAGCCATTCCCCATACAAGTCACGACTTGAAAGCCGTCCCCTGAGGTGGTGCAGGATCATTTGGTTGCCGATGTAGACGCCGACGTGGTTGAGGCCGCGATCAGCAATCGACATCAGCACAGCATCCCCCACCTGCAGTTCCTCATCAGCACGCAACTCGCGGAAACCAGCCTCCGCCCAACAGTCATCAAACATTGGAGCCTTGACAAACTCCATGGGGTTTAACGGACGCTCCCAGTCCTTCAACTCCAGACCCCACTCCTCCTTGTACCAGTCGCGCACCAGCGTCCAGCAATCCGTGATTGACCACACCCATTGCCGTCCGATCAGTGGTGCTTTGTAGCCCGACGGCTTGCACTCACCCCAGTTCTCTAGTTGCGGGTTGACGATGTACCAAGGCAGGCCGGACTTCTCGCACGCCACCAGATCGGCTTGGCTGGGTGTCGGTGGCATCAGCACATGGCTATGAACCACTGCCGTGATCTCGCCTTTGTCCTCAGCGGCTGCCCAGTCCTCGGGGTCCAGCACGAAGAAGTCCTCGGCATTGGCGAGGTTTTTGCACGGCCAGTAGCGTTCGCGGCCTTTGATGACCACCAGCAAACCGCAGGCTTCTTTGGGCAGGCAAGCCTTGGCGTGTTCCAGTGCAGCGGTGCGTGCGGTTTTGTTCATACTTTGATGTTGCCCACGCCGGGAAAAGAGCCGAAGGGCAAAGACGCCCCAGCACGAATCGTATAACGGGTATTGGTACGGAATGTGTAACTCAACGATGTAAACGTTCGCGGTGTGTAAAACGTTGCTGCGAATTCAACATTTTCTTCGGCGCCGGCGTTTTGACTGATTTGCACAAATTTGTCTGTGCTGATGCCAACTACGTCGGTGTTGGTATAAATCCCATTCCCACGCACCTGATCGCTAGCTGCAATCCCGCTGGTGTCGCTCATGTAAAGACGTGGAATATCGCCAACAACTCTGTATTCAACTTGTTTGACAGTTGCGCTATCTAAGTAATAATCGTTGCTGGAAATACTGAGGGTGAGCGTGGTGTCGCTGATGCTACGGATTGTTGTGTTTGAAGGTATGCCAGTACCTTCAATGGTCATACCTGCCGTCAAACCATCAACAGTTGCAACAGTCATCTGTATACCTTGAGTGGTCAACGTACCATTGCGAACAATCGTTGTTGTAGATGTTGCGTTATTGGAAAGCGTCAGTTGGTTTGTGCCAATGGCAGTGACTGTGGTGTTATCAGGCAGACCGATACCGACAATCGGATCGCCAACTCGAATACGCGCCAGTTCGTTTGTGGTCAGATTGGTCATGATATTGCTGCCACTGATTAGGTTTCCATTCACAATTACTTCGCCAAAGCGGAGGATGCAGCTACTCAAGCGTTTGCCGCATACGTCAGTTGCCAAGGTTGTGGCCGGCTGGTCTGCCGCGTCCCAGAACGGTCCAATCTGCGTTGGGTCATAGCCACAGCCAACAGCACTGCGGTAGGTCCACTGGCAGACGTTGTTGATGCATAAGCGGCGGGGTGCCTTGACGTGCTGCAGGTCAAATGCAGCGGCGCACTCAAATTCAACGACGTTACGGTTTTCGGTTGACTTGCGGGCGATGCAGTAAATATCTCGCGGAAATTCAGCGGTAGGGTCAACGGCACCGCTGGGGTTCACACCACCTTCAAAGTTCACGTTGTCGAGGTAACGTGCCAGCGTGCGGATACGTGTCAGCTTTGCGCCGATGAGATCGTTGTTAGGCGTCTCTTCGTTGACGATCAACAGCAGGGCGCTGATGGTACTGGCAAGATTGCTGATTGATAGTTTCGGGCGCGGCAGTTGACCTTGGCCGTTCCACTCAAAACCTTCGACTCGCACGGGATAACGAAGGTAGGCGTTGCCGTTCCAAATCACATCGCCTGGTGTGTTCAGTGCATTGGCGCCAGCGTGAAAGCGGTACACATCAGTGGCACCATGCAGAGTGGCGTCAAGCTGCAACTCAAATAGCTCAATTATTGACGACAGCGCAGCATCTTGAAGATCCTGCGAGACGGCCATGATTGCCGCCCACGTCACCGTGCCGTCTACAACAAAACCGACTTTATTGGTCTGGGTGTTGTCAAGCGTCTGCGTCGTGTAAATAACCGTTGGCCATGTCGGCTCAGTTGCAGCGGAGGTGCCAGCCACAATGCATTTGAACACCAAGCCGGTGCCGGGCAGGCTGGTGGCACGAATAATCGCGCCAACGGCATAAGTTGTTGAGCTAGCCCAAGCTGAATATGCCATCAGGGTTCAAATACTTGGCGGAAAGTGACGTCAATCCTGCTGCGCTGGAAATCAAACATTTCGCGGGTCCAGCTGGGGCAGATCCACTTGTATGAAGTGGAGGTGTCGGGTGGGGTCCAGTCGAAGCTGGCGTTGTCGGCGGCGCGAGCGTTGAGGAAGGTTTCAATAATGTCGGCGTCAGCGTCGGTGACGTTAAAGCTGAGGCGCCACTCCTTCGGGTTTTGGTTGAGGCCGTAGGTCAGGCGCTGTTGATAGCCGTCGCCGAATTGGACCGTGCGGACGTTTGGCTGGCTGCTTTTGCTGGCCGAATAGGTTGGTTTATAGCTGGGGAAGGTAGCCATTAGGCGAGCAAGCCTCCGGGACGTTTTTGTTTGATGAGTTCTTGCTGGACTGCGATGCCGATGACCTTGCCGAGTTGGTTGGCTTGGTTGCCGTCGCCTTGCACATTAGACCCGCTGGCGTCCACGTTCACCACGACGTTGGCACTTCCCATTCCAAGGCTGTCGTTGGGCACGATACCGCCGCTGCGACCCGGAACAAACAGTTCGGGGCCTTTTTCTCCGACGATGTAGGGCGAGCCAGCCATGACCGGACCGCCGGCGGCCCTGAACTGGAATGGTCCAGCGCCGCCGAAGATGCCTCCGCCGACCACTGCACCTGGGGCTCCAGCGCCGAACAATGCGCTGGTTGCGGCTCCACCCCCACCAGGGAAGAGGTTGAGGACGCTGTTGAGGATTGACATTTCGATCCACTTGGCGATGATCTGGGCCGCCATATCTAGGAAGCGATCCGCCACGCTTTGGAAGAAACTGGCGAGAGCTTCTTGAGCGGTCATTGCACCAGAGATTGCGCCTTTGAAAGAGTCGGCAAAAAAACTACCAATGTTCTCGGCAATAGCAGTTACTTGTGTCCCAACATCTATAAGTTTTGTCATTTCATCCGATAAAGCACCGATTTGTTGGCGAATGAGATCTGTGCCAAGAATCGGTTTGTTTAATTCTGCTCGCCTAGCAGCAATAGCGGCAAGTGTATTTTCATCAGTAATACCTTCTTTGATAAGACGAGACCGCTCGCGCTCAATCTCTATACGTGTGCGCTCTTCGTTGGTGGTAGCATATTTTAATTGTACTTCATAATCTAAATCTGTAATCATGTCTTGAACCATACGCTGGCGCTCTGCGTAAATTCTATTTATTTCACGTTCAGTATCTTTTCTTGTAGCTGTTGTTTTAGTTAAACCGTCGTAGATAATGGCTGCTTGTGCCAAAGGATCTTTTTCTTCTGCTAGTGCTTTTGCGTATTCATACTGAACATTGAGTAGTGCTTGTTCTCCGCGCAAACGAGCTGCAAGAACCGTATCTTTGTTATTTTCTGCTGCTGCAATTTTATCTTGTAGAGCAGATTCAATTTGCGTAAATTCGGCACTGGCACGACGGTTACGAACCACCTCAGCTACGCGAGTAGCTTCTCTGGCCGCATCTCTTTCTGCCTTAGCTGCTGCACGTTCTCCGGCTTTATCCGGACGCAGGGCTTCAACACCTAAGTTTGCTGCTCGCAGCTGCTGTAAACCTCTAAGAGCATTAGTAAATATGTCGGCTGGCTTATTTTTACGTCTGAATTCTTGTACTCTTTGTTCACCAAAAATGGCGGGGTTAATTACTGGGCCTCCAGCGCCTAAAGAACCGGCAGATGCCAATCCTGCCAGGATGCGATCTTGTATTGTTATTTGACGTAGACCTTCTTCCGTCTGTTTTATTTTTACGTCCAACAAGGCTTTTTGGAAAGCCAACTCAACTGTAGAAGCATCTGTAGTTTTAAGTTGATTTATTAGTTGCGTAGCTTTTTCAATACCTATTTGCTTATAGGACGATAGAATTACTTGTGCTAAACCAGCTTGATCTTTTACGGCAGCAAGATTTTCTAGTGTGTTTGCATCTGTGCCGTAAAGTAACGCTAGTGCATTTTTGGTATCAGCGGACTTAAAGCCTGAAAATGCACTGATAACATCAAGAGCTTCTTCTTTTGTTATGTTTAGGTTTTTAGCTAGAGTTTTAACGTCATTTGCCGTTATTTGAGCGGTAACTCCATATTGTTTTGTACTGGCGTTTAATACAGCCAGTGAACGGTTAAACGTTTGTGTTTGGTCAATTACATCGCCTATTGCCGTTCCAGCAATAGAAAGGGCGAAACCGAATCCTCCGCCAAGCAGACCACCGGCCAAGCCGCCGAATCCACCGCCTACAGCCGCGCCAGCGCCTTGACCGAAAAGTAATGGGAATCCGCCGCCAATGATTGCGCTACTTATTGCGCCACC
>Ga0214917_10004179_pt1 | contig 16241 bp, 15 predicted proteins | sample LL_1208_BB_MetaG_FD_177983 | JGI IMG/M metagenome (GOLD analysis project Ga0214917, IMG submission 177983) | Freshwater microbial communities from Lake Lanier, Atlanta, Georgia, United States - LL_1208_BB | ecosystem: Environmental > Aquatic > Freshwater > Lake | place: USA: Georgia | collected... | reverse complement strand
GGGAAAGTTTTCGAAGTCGAAATTACTGTGCATTGAAATACTTAGCTTCAGGATGGTGAACGATAATCGCTGATGTACTTTGCTCTGGGTGAAGTTGGAATTCCTCTGAGAGCGAAACGTCAATTCTCTCTGGTTGCAAAAGTTCACATAATTGAACTTGTTGTTCTAAATTCGGACAGGCTGGGTATCCAAAACTGTAACGGGAACCGCGATAACCCTGGTCGAGAATCGTACTTAGCTCTGAACCATCTTCTACTGCGAAGTTCAACTCTGCTCTAATGCGAGCGTGCCAACTCTCTGCAAGCGCTTCCGTAAGTTGAACGCCTAAGCCATGCAACTCCAAATATTCTCGGTAATTGTTCTGGCTGAAAAGTTTTCCGGTCGCCTCGCTTACCGATTGCCCCATCGTGACAATGTGGAATGCAACGACGTCGATTTCGCCAGAATCTTTTGATCGAAAGAAATCGCTAATACAGAGTCTGCGATCTCGACGTTGACGAGGGAAGGTAAAGCGCAATCGCTCTGTTCCTTTCTTCTCCCCTTCGTGATGGAGAATGACCAGATCGTTACCTTCGCTGAAACAAGGAAAATAGCCATACACGACCGCAGGGCTTAACCATCCTTGCGCTTGAGCATCATTGAGCAATGTGCGTAAACGTGGACGGCCCTCATTCTCGACCATCTCTTCATAGCTACCTTTACTTCCCTTAAGACCCCATTGCCCAACAAAGAGTGCGCGCTCATCCAACATCGAAACAAATTCATTGAGCGCTATCCCTTTTACTACTCGTGATCCATAGAACGGCGCCTGAGGGATTTCATTGGTAGCGGAAACATCGCTTCTCGAGACATCAGTTGTTGATGGCACATCTGTGGTTGTGGCACGTGTGCGACGTTCTTTTAATGGAGGAAGTGATACACCCGGCAACCCGCGCTTCTCTCCCATGATTGCATCCATGAGCGATAAACCTTCGAAAGCATCTCGGGCGTAACGAACAGTTCCAGGAAATTTAGAAGCCAAGTCACTCTCAACGAAAGTACGAGTTAGCGCAGCCCCGCCCAAAAGAACTGGCCACCTTTGCGCCAAACCGCGGCTCTCCAGCTCTTCGAGATTCTCTTTCATAATTACTGTTGACTTAACCAAGAGTCCGCTCATGCCTATAACATCAACGTTGTTTTCGGTCGCTGCATCGATAATCTGATTGATTGTTTGCTTAATACCAATATTGACGACTCTAAAACCATTATTAGTAAGGATTATATCGACGAGATTCTTACCGATATCGTGAACATCACCCTTCACGGTTGCAAGTAGAATAGATCCTCGATCACTTGATTCTGATTTTTCCATGTGCGGCTCAAGTAGTGCAACAGCATTCTTCATAACTTCAGCAGATTGCAGTACGAATGGAAGTTGCATCTCACCTTTGCCAAAAAGTTCGCCTACGACCTTCATACCCTCAAGAAGGTAGTCATTAATGATTGCCAAAGGTGCAATTCCAGAGCTTCTCGCAGACTCAAGATCCTCTGCCAGTCCTTGTTTCTCGCCATCAATAATACGTTTCACAAGCCTCTCGGTCAGAGGTAACGCTGCCAGCTCTGCGGCGCGAGTTTGCTTGGTGGAAGAAACCTCTACGCCGTCAAATAAATCAAGGAACCTAGCTAAAGGATCGTACGTGCAGACTTCTCCGTCAAATCGTCGCCTATCATAAATAAGATCGAGCGCTACCTCCCGTTGTTCTTGAGGTATTCGGATCATCGGCGAAATTTTTGACGGATGAACAATTGCGCTATCAAGTCCAGCGTTAACTGCTTCAGCGAGAAAGACAGAGTTCAAAACAATCCGAGCGGCCGGGTTTAAGCCAAATGAAACATTGCTGACTCCTAAGGTTGTTTGCACGTCGGGGAATTCACTCTTAAGTTCCCTTATGGCCTCGATTGTTTCAATAGCGTCTCGTCGAGTCTCTTCTTGTCCAGTGGCTATCGGAAAGGTCAAGCAATCAATGACAATGTCAGATATCCTGATTTCCCAATTTTTAGTCAGATCATGTATGAGCCTTCGGGCAACCCGAAGTTTCCATTCTTTATCCCGGGCTTGGCCTTCTTCATCGATAGTTAAGGCAACAAGCGCGGCGCCATGCTCCCTTGCAAGAGGCATGATCTTTGCAAATCTTGAATCAGGTCCGTCACCGTCCTCATAATTAACAGAGTTAATGATGCAACGCCCACCAAGATTTTCTAATCCGGCTTTGATCACGGCAGGCTCAGTTGAATCAAGCATGATGGGCAGAGTTGTGGCGGTAGCAAAGCGTTTGGCAAGTTCCGTCATATCTCGAGCGCCATCACGACCGACGTAATCAACTGAAAGATCTAAGAGATGTGCCCCTTCACGGATCTGATCTTTCGCAATCTCGACACACTTTTCCCAATCATCGTCATTCAGAGCATCTCGAAATGCTCTACTTCCATTGGCATTGGTGCGTTCACCGATTGCCAAATATGTTTGATCTTGACGGAAGGGCACAAAAGAGTAGAGCGATGAAGCGCCCGATTCCAACTTTGGTGTTCTGGTTGTCACCGGATGCTTATCAAGACGTTCCACAACCGCCGCAAGATGTTCTGGCGTTGTGCCGCAACAACCTCCTACTAATCCCACTCCATATTCATCCACAAATGTTGCAAGCGAGTCGGCTAACTCTTGAGGCCCTAGAGGGTAAAAAGCTCCGCCATCTTTAAGGATAGGAAGTCCAGCATTTGGCATACAAGAAATACTGACGGGTGATGATTTGCTGAGCGTTCTTAAATGTTCGCTCATTTCGGCGGGGCCAGTTGCACAATTCATTCCAATCAAATCGACTCCGAGCGCTGCAAGTGAATTGAGCGCCGCTCCAATTTCAGAGCCCAACAACATAGTTCCTGTTGTCTCGACCGTTACCTGCGCGATAAGAACAATATCGAAGTCAATCTTGTCGCGAGCGGCGCGCGCACCATTTACTGCTGCTTTGGCTTGCAACAAGTCTTGGGTAGTTTCAATAAGTAAAGCATCGGCACCGCCATCAATCAGCCCTTCGGCTGCAATCTCATATGCGCTCTTTAATTCCTCATAGGAAATGTGTCCAAGAGTTGGCAACTTAGTACCAGGTCCGAGAGATCCTAAAACCCATCGGGGTTTCTCGTTTGTTGAAAATTCATTAGCAACTTTCCGAGCAATCTCGGCTCCCGCTTTAGCTAATTCATATATTCGTTCAGGAATTCCATACTCACCAAGGTTGGCAAGATTTGCTCCAAAGGTATTTGTCTCGATCGCATCAACTCCAACCTGAAGATACTTACGATGAATATCGGCGATGAGGTCTGGTCGGGTGACATTGAGAATTTCATTACAGCCTTCATGGCCTTGGAAGTCTTCGAGGCTGGGGTTCGCGGCTTGGATCATGGTGCCCATGGCCCCATCGGCGATTACTACCCGCGAATTAAGGGCTAGGCGCAGTGAGCTAGCTTCTGGTTTTACCTCTATTTTCAACGCGCTCACTAGCGAGAGTTTATCGTAGGCTCGCACCATGTTCATTTCCGAAAATTCATTGAACCTACGTCAACCAATCATGGTTGCAGCCTTTGAAGGTTGGAATGATGCTGGCGAATCAGCAACAGGTGCGTTACGGCATCTTTTGACGGTATGGACCCACCAGGAACTCGCTCTTATGGATCCTGAGGATTATTACGATTTCCAAGTTAACCGACCGACTATTCGAGTTGACGAAAAAGTCGTTCGCGAGGTCATTTGGCCGAACACAATTGTCTATTCCGTATCGACGCCCCATTTGGAGAATGATTTTTTGATAGTTAAAGGTATTGAACCTTCCATGCGTTGGCGAAGATTTGCCGATGAGTTGTTAGATCTAGCAGATGATTATGAAGTTCAAATGCTGATAACTATGGGCGCTCTCCTGGCAGATACTCCACATTCGCGCCCAATAAGCGTTACCGGAAGTGGCGCACACCCAGACGTTGCAGAGAAACTGGGTGTTGAAATCTCCCGCTATGAAGGTCCCACCGGAATTGTTGGAGTTTTGCAAGATGCTGCACATCGTCGCGGATTAGATGCGGTTTCGCTCTGGGCGGCAGTTCCTCATTATGTATCAACCCCACCATCTCCTAAAGCTTCTCTTGCTCTTGTGAATGCTTTAGAGGATTTTCTTGAAATAAGTATTGCCCAAGGTGATTTGCCGGAACGATCGGTTGCGTGGGAGAAACAAGTTGATCAGATGGCTGCTGAAGATTCAGAGGTCGGCGATTATGTCCGCCAACTTGAATCAACTAAAGATGCCTCAGAACTGCCCGATGTAACAGGCGAAAGTATTGCTCGCGAGGTAGAACGTTTCCTACGTCGAAATCCAGAAATTTAAAAAAACTAGAAAGCAAGGCCTAAATAACCATCGAGGGCGCGGGAGATCTCCCCTGCCGATCCACCTTCAGCGCCAGAATTGGTGCGGTCACACCAAGCCTCTATCACTTCATATGCAGATTTTGTATCGAGATTATCGGCGAGAGCATCAATGATTTCTTGAACGACCAGAGAAGTCGGTGCCACTTCTGAGCGAGAGAGAGCGTTCTCAATTTTTCTAATCAGCAGTTCAGCTTCCTTCAATTTTTCATTGCTCCACATTCGATCATCCTGGTAATGATCCAAAGTGAGCGCAACGCGAATCGCCTGTGGCGAAACCCCAGACTCGAGCAACTTAGAGACAAAGACTAGATTCCCGCGACTTTTGCTCATTTTTTCGCCATCAAGACCAATCATCCCCGTATGAACAAAAGCCCCAGCAAATTCTTTTTTAGTTAGAGATTTGGCCTGAAAAGCGGTCATGTAATGATGTGGAAAAATTAAATCGGAACCACCGCCTTGAATGGAAATAGAAAAATCTCTACCGGATTTCGTATTATGTAATGCGATGGCAACACATTCAACATGCCAACCAGGTCTTCCATCGCCAAAAGGGGCGCTCCATGATGGGTCATTCTCTTTTTTGGCGCGCCAGAGCAGAGGATCTAAAGGATTCCTCTTACCTTTCCGGTCGGGGTCTCCACCGCGCTCTTTAAATATCTGCAGACATTCATACAAAGACATTGGTAGCGATGTTAAGGCATCGTCTACTTGCTGAAGATCGAGATAAATATCGCCATCAACTACGTAAGTGCAACCGCTATCGATGTGCTCCTGCACGAGGTCAATAATTATCTGCATAGACTCAACTACCCCCGCATACACAAGAGGCGGGATTATTCGTAGCGCTGCCATATCGCTCCGGAAAAGGTCTATCTGTGAGAGCGCTAAATCTTGCCATCTCAACTTGTCACGTTCTGCTCGTTCGAGTAAAGGATCATCAATGTCTGTGATGTTCTCTACAAAATTGGTTGTCTTATTCTGCATCGCTAGATATCGGTGAATAATGTCAAAAGCTATATATGTTGCAGCATGGCCGAGGTGAGTTGCATCGTAAGGAGTAATCCCACACACATACATGGAAGGCGATGAATCATTGATCTGAACTTTCCTCCGTTTATACGAATCGAAAAGTTCTAAAGGTTTATGTTGCATTGCTGGAAGCGCTGGCGGGAGTGAAATAGCGGGCCAAGAGCGCATAACAGAATATTACAAAGAAACCGAGCTAAATACTTTATCTGCAGCCTCGAATCTGTCTAAACAGGCGGCCAAGGAATTGCGGGCCAATCCTCTGAAGGAAAGGGAAAGCCATCCTTTGAAAGTTTATTTGTTCTTTCTGCCAACGCTGCAATCTCTTCTTTTGTAAGCAAAGTGGAAAGTAAAGGATCTCCTTCTGCATAGAGCCATTGTCTTAACCGCTCTAATTGTGAAAGCTCTGTATCGGTTAGTTCTTTACCCGCAAACTGCCACAGCACAGTTCTCAATTTAAAGTCTTCATGGAAAGAGACTCCATGATCGCATCCAAGAACTTCGTCGTGACTCATTGGAAGAATATGCCCAAACTTGCGGTCAGTGTTATTGATGACAACATCAAATAGAGCCATATTCCTAATTGCTTGATTATGGGATTGGGCTAGCGAAATTACATCCAACTCAGAGTTGGAATGAATCCATTCCTGTACCGCCCCCACTCCAAAAGGCCCATCTCTAAGAACTGTTGTTGGCACACAGTGGAAACCAGCAACTTCACTGACGAGATATGCCGCCACTTCTCTCGACGCTAGATTTCCCGTGGTGAAATCCCAGAGCGGACGTTCGCCGGCTATCGGTTTATAAACAACATTTACTTCCGTAGAGATATCCGTTTTGATAACTCCAAAAAGCGTTGCATTTGAAGCATCGATGAGACGTCCCTCAATCAGTAATTCCCCGGATAACAACTCGCCCTCTGTTCGCACACTGATCCTCAATTAGCTCGTGGGCATATATGTCCATCTGGATTAATTGGACCACCACAGAACATGCAGGGTTGACGTCCCGCCTTTATTACCGATATCGAACGTTGCACGAAACCGCGAACTTGAGATGGAGTCAACGTTAATCTAAGTATTGGTGGTGCGGCTTCGATGTTATCGCTTACTATCTCTTCAAAAATGACATCGCTACTGTCATTAGAGATGCCCTGAGCTTCCAATTTGATCAGTTGTGAATCGAGATTCCATGAAATAGCCATCACCCCAAGGGAAAACTCCGATTCAACGGGTCCATCAAGTGGGTCTGCATCTTTCTCGGAAGGGCCCTGTGTAATACGGGCATCTTTGAGAATTTCTGCGAATCGCTCTGTGAGCGCTTGAGCTTGTGATTTCTCGAGAGCGAATGAAAAAACTTGTCCGGCTTTTCGAACTTGAATGAAAAATTCGCGTTCTCCCGGTTGGCCAACTGTTCCAAGAACGAAACGCTCAACTTCATCTAAGTTGTAGATTTGTCTAGACACCAGAACCACCACCAATAATCCTACGATTGCGCAAGGAAGTGCGGTGTTTGCGAACTTGCTTCAAGGGAATTATTCGTGTATTGAAGAGAGTTAATGATCGTGATTTTTCTCCCCATTCAACTACTGTGAGGGAACAAGTATCAACAACTAATCTTTGAAATTTATTGATATCGGCGTCAAGAGTAATTTGGACCGCCAATTTAATGATATCGCCATGCGTTGCGATAAGGATCGTTTCTTTTGGATACTTTTTTGCTAGTTCCCTCAAGCCCGTATTGATACGTTTCGCGGCATCCTCAAAGCTTTCCCCTTGAGGAAATCGAAAAGACAATGGCTGCTTTTGAACTTTCTTCCAAGCTCTCTCTTTTTGAAGTGACGTCAAAGTTCTACCGCTCCACATTCCATAATCCATCTCTATAAAATCGATACTCGAAGAGATTCGCTTTCGTCTTTCTCTCGCGGTCTGATTAATTGTTGAGCGACAACGCTCCAGTGGGCTCGAAATAAATCTATTAATTTTCCAACTTCTCAATGACGTAGATAGTTGAGCGGCTTGGGCACGGCCAATGCGTGAAAGTTCAATGCCGTCAGTGCGACCGGCCAGTATTCCCTTTTCATTTGCAACGGAATGCGCATGACGTAGTAGGAGGAAAGTCGTCATGTTCTAAGGTTATTGGTGCTATCGTCTTTTCATGGAACTACGCCAACTTGGCCGAAGCGGCGTCCGAATTTCGCGATTAGGGCTCGGAACAATGACCTGGGGACGAGATACCGACGAGCATGAAGCCGCTGAACAACTCCGATTCTTTCTCGACGCAGGCGGCAATTTCGTCGATACTGCGGCCGTTTATGGAGATGGCGACTCGGAACGTGTTTTAGGTGGGTTACTGGGAGTTTTGATACCTCGCGACGAGATAGTAATTGCAACTAAAGCGGGAATTAGCTTCAAAACCGGGGAACGTAAGGTAGATAACTCACGAACTTCTCTCCTTGCAGATCTCGATAAGTCATTGGCGCGACTTGGCACTGATTATGTGGATCTCTGGCAAATTCATACCTGGGATGAAAAAACCCCACTCGAAGAAACTTTGGGAGCGATGGACTATGCCCTCAATTCAGGTAAGGCGCGGCATGTAGGTGTTTCCAATTTCTCGGGTTGGCAATTAGCGCGAAGCATTACACTCCAAAATCCGTTATTTGGAAAAGCTTCCGTTATTAGCACCCAGAATGAATATTCGTTACTTAATCGACGGGTGGAGCGAGAAGTCTTGCCAGCGTGTATTGAACTTGGCGTTGGTTTTCTCGCCTGGTCACCTTTAGGCCGTGGAGTACTAACCGGAAAATACAGGTCCGGGATGCCCTCCGATTCTCGCGGAGCTAGTCCTCACTTTTCAGCGTTTATTGATCCTTACCTTGATGAACGCTCCTCACGCATCGTCGAAGCGGTCATGGTCGCAGCTGATGGTTTAGGACTATCTCCATTGGAAGTTGCCTTGGCGTGGGTTAGAGATTGTCCTGGAATTACCTCTGCAGTAATAGGCGCTCGAACAGGAGCGCAATTACGAGGAGCCCTCGGTTCTGAAACAGTTACTCTTCCTATGCCGGTACGCGAAGCACTGGATGAAGTTTCAGGAGAATAAATACTTACGCGTTTGCTAAGAAGTTTTGCAAAGAACGTGCGCCGAACTTGAGTGAATCGATGGGAACTCTCTCATCAATTCCATGAAAGAGCGCAAGAAAATCCAACTCTGGCGGTAATTTCAATGGACTGAATCCATAACCTGCTAACCCTAGTTTTGCCAGCGCTTTATTATCAGTTCCACCACTCATTACATAAGGAACCGGAATTCCTTCGGGATCTTCGGTCTTGATCGCTTCAATCATTCTTTCCACTAATGGACCGGAAAAATCAACCTCCAGTGGGATATCAGAAACCAGACTCTCCACCCTGACATGCTCCCCTGCTAATTGCTTTACAGTATCGAGTAATTCCTTTTCATATCCTGGCAAAGTACGCCCATCGACGACTGCGCTGGCGGACTGTGGAATGACATTCGCTTTATAGCCGCCTTCGAGCATGGAAGGATTAGCGGTATTACTCAAAGTTGCGCCCATCATTCGTGAAATCGATCCGATCTCATTAAGTATTGGAGTGAGGTTATTTGCGTCGTAAGTCTTCCCAGTTAGCTCAGCAATCTTGCGAAGGAATACTTCATTTGTTTTGGTAATACGTTGGGGCCATTTGTAATTACCGATACGCGAGATTGCATCTGCAAGTCGCGTCACCGCATTTTCTCTATTAACCATCGAACCATGTCCAGCCAGACCCTCTGCAGTCAGCTTCATCCATTCGATACCTTTTTCAGCGGTCTCTATGAGATAGATTCTTTTACCGGAATTGAGAGTGAGAGAGAATCCACCAACTTCTGAGACAGCTTCACTGCATCCAGCGAAAACTTCAGGATGTTTCTCAGCCATCCACCGTGAACCAAATATTCCCCCAGCTTCTTCATCTCCGAAAAAGACAATGACCATCTTCCGTTTTGGTTTAAAACCATGACGTGCCCACAATCTAAAAACTCCCAAGATCATGGCGTCCATGTTTTTCATATCGACAGCGCCTCTGCCCCATATACATCCATCTTTAATAACGCCGGAGAATGGATCAACGCTCCAGTCCGCTGCGTTAGCAGGCACTACGTCGATATGACCGTGCACAACAAGACCAGGAAGAGAAATATCAGTACCTTCAAACTCGGCCACAACAGAACACCGCTGAGGTGCGCTTTCATAGATCTTCGACTTAATTCCAACTTCTTCTAGTTTGGAAGCAACGTATTTTGCAGCGGCCTCTTCATCGCCTTTCCCTTCGCCAAAATTCACGCTTGGAATTTGGATCAGTTCTTGGCATAACTGAACTACATCTGCTTCGAGTTCTGCGCGTTGGGCATCGTTGAGAATCATGGGCTAAAGTATGCCCTCTCATTGTCCGGGTGGCGGAATTGGCAGACGCGCTAGCTTGAGGTGTTAGTTCTCGAAAGGGATTAGGGGTTCAAGTCCCCTCTCGGACACATTTTAAAGATACGCTCCCGCCGTGACCTCAAGCTCCATCCAGCAAACCCCTCTTGATAGGGCTCTTTCGCTCATTGCCGATGTTCCTGATTACCCCAAGCCCGGCATTCTTTTCAAAGATATAACGCCACTTCTTGCCGATGGCCCAGGATTTGGAGTAGTCATCGATGAATTTGCGCGCGCTATTAGAAGTTTAGATCGCGGAATTGATGCCATTGTTGGCATCGAGAGTCGTGGATTCATCCTCGGCGGCGCAATCGCTAAAGCTTTGGAGATTGGATTCGTCACGGTTCGTAAGCCCGGAAAACTGCCGCGCGAGGTTTATCGAAAAGAATATGCGTTGGAATATGGATTTGATGCTTTAGAGCTACATAAAGATCTTCTCTCCCCGACAGATAACGTGATTATCGTTGATGATGTTCTTGCGACGGGCGGAACTGCTCTTGCATGCCATGATCTAGTTGGCATTACCGGAGCAAAGGTTGTCGCCCATCTATTCATGTTGGAGATTGAGTTTCTTCAAGGGCGCAAGATTATTCACAACACTCATCCTGAAGTGTCAATCATTTCCTTGCTTAGGGCTTAAGAGCAAAGGCATGAGACAAAAGGTATAGAGATGGCAGAATTGATTTATTACTGCGGCACCATGGATAGCGGTAAATCCACGCTGGCCCTTCAAACTGCTCACAATCATGAGAGTCGTGGTCGCGCTGGCTTACTTTTTACTAATAGAGATCGCGCAGGAGCCGGGAAGATCTCATCACGACTCGGACTTACCTCCGAAGCTCTTGAAGTCTCTGAAGAGATGGATCTACATAAGTTTGTTGTAGATCAATTGTCAACGGGAAAGAGAATCGATTACGTTATTTGCGATGAGGCCCAGTTTTATGCGCCGCTTCAAATTGAGCAACTTGCCCGCATTGCAGATGGTCTTGGGATTGACGTATATGCCTTCGGCATTCTTACCGATTTTAGAACTAAGTTATTCCCTGGTTCGGCGCGTTTGGTGGAGTTAGCTGATCGAGTTCATACGCTACAAGTGGAGGCGCTCTGCTGGTGCGGAGAACGAGCGACCCATAATGCTCGTACAGTTGGCGGAACTATGGTTACCGAAGGTGAACAGGTTGTTGTTGGCGATACAAATGCTGCAAGTGAGGTTGCTTATGAAGTTCTATGCCGTAGACATCATATGCGCAAAGTCACGGCGCGAAATTCGGGTGCCGCACACCAATCTATTGACCCACTACCCTTTAATTAATCCATGACAACAACTGGTCCGATATCAACCCGAGGATATGCAGCTCTTACGGCTGGTTCAGAACTCAAGCCTTTTACCTTTGAACGTCGAGAACTGCGTGCAGATGACGTTGGTTTCAGAATCGATTATGCCGGTATCTGTCACTCCGATATTCACCAAGTTCGAGAAGAGTGGGGTCCAGCTCTATTCCCTATGGTTCCCGGTCATGAAATTGTTGGAACGGTGACCCACACTGGTCCGAATGTAACAAAATTCAAAGTTGGCGAAAGAATTGGTGTTGGAGTTTTTATCGATTCATGTAGATCGTGCGCTAATTGCCAGAAAGGTCTCCAGCAATATTGCCTTGAAGGGATGACCGGCACTTACAACGGATACGAAAGAAATTCGCAATCCATTGCTTACGGAGGATACTCTAATTATTTCGTCATCCAGCAAGATTATGCGGTTAAGGTTCCGGGCAATCTCGCGCCCGAAGGCGTAGCTCCATTGCTCTGCGCGGGAATCACTCTCTATTCCCCCATCAAACATTGGAAAGTAGGTCCCTCATCGAGCGTTGCGGTTATGGGCCTCGGTGGACTGGGTCATATGGGGGTTAAATTTGCTGCAGCCCTCGGAGCGCAGGTTACGGTTTTTTCCCACTCGCCGAATAAAGAAGCAGATGCACGATCTATGGGCGCTTCTGACTTCGTACTTACCAAAGGCGAAGACTGGCATAAACCATTGCGAAAGAAATTTGATCTCATCCTCAATACCGTGAGCGCCGATCTAGATCTTGAGCCTTACCTATCTACCCTGGCAACTGACGGAACGCTGGTAATTATTGGCCTACCTGGCAAGCCTTACGCAATAAATGCCGGCACAATGCTTGATGGTCGTCGCTCGATTGCCGGATCAATGATTGGCGGGATGCCTGAACTCCAAGAGATGCTCGATTTCTGCGGTTCAAAAAGCATTGTCAGTGACATTGAAGTTATTAATGCGGACTACATCAACAAGGCGTACGAACGTACGGTCGCAAGCGATGTGAAATATCGTTTTGTAATTGACGCATCTACTTTCTAGAGATAGCTAATACCAAGCGCCAACAAAGGCGCGATAGCAAGAGCTGGTAGAAGATTTCCGATTGCAATTATTTTTATGTTCAGTAGTTTAAAAGCAATACCGAGCAACAGGATCCCCCCGGTCGCCGTCATGGCGCTCACTTGATAATCCGCAAGAATCGACCCAAGAGCGAACCCGATTCCGGTCCAAAGAAATTGATAAATACCAACTGGCAGAGCCGATACAGCAACGCCCCATCCCAAAGCTGCCGCAAAGGCGATCGAGGCGAAGAAATCTAAGGTACTTTTCAGTACCAATTGATCGATACCGGTAGACATGCCATCGCTAATACTTCCAAGAATTGCAAGCGGCCCTATTGCGAAAATAAGAGAGGCCATCACAAAGCCTTCAACGAAGGGAGAATTTCCTTGACGATCGAAACGTGCTTTTAACTTTACGCCAAGTTTTTCTAACTGCGCTTCGATATTCAACGTTGATCCGATTAACCCACCAATCAGGAGTGAGCCTAGAACAACCATAATGGGCCACCCTTGTGGGACCGCTTTCGCAAAATCTTCATTCCATAAGGATTTAATTGAAGAAGCAGCGCCGATAAGCGTGATTGCACCGAGAACATCCGTCATCAAATTTCGAGTTCTTTCTGCAAGCCTGTTGCCAATCAACACACCTAAAGAGGCACCAAAGACGATTGCAGCGATATTGATTACTGTGCCAATTCCTACGAACATATGCAAAAGTGTAAAGCATCGATGGTGTAGCGTTCGAAGGTGCGCAAATTGATTGCTCGTTTAAAACCTCATAAAACAGTCCCCCTCACTCCATGGACTGCTGCTCATCGATGGGATTTGAATGTTCAACGATTGGCAATACTCTCTCTGGGACTTTTCCTTTTTGGAATCGGGGATAGCTTGTTAATCGTCGCCAATCTTGGAAACGCACCTTGGTCCGTACTTGCTCAAGGCATATCTTTTCGAACTCCGCTCTCCGTAGGCGCATCTACATTTCTCATCAGTGCGATGGTTCTTGCGCTCTGGATTCCTCTCAAAGAACGACCTGGTTTCGGCACTCTCGCGAATATAGTGATCATCGCAGTTGCAATTGATATTGGCATTAACAATGTTCCCCATCCGCATACTTTTCTTTTGCAGCTTCTATATATTTTGTTGGGCATTTTTCTAGTGGGGGCAGGTTCCGCTCTCTACATCACCTGCGGACTTGGGCCGGGCCCTAGGGATGGCTGGATGACTTCACTCCACAAAAGAACGGGCATTCCAGTCGGCCGTGTGCGTCTCATGATTGAGGTTGTAGTTCTCATCTGCGGCTGGCTCTTGGGCGGTCGGTTGGGGCTTGGAACAGCGCTTTTTGCGCTTCTCATCGGCTACTCAGTCGCCACCTCCTTTGGTGTCGTTGCCCGCCTTACTCAGAAGTAACTAATAGGTTTCTCGTACTCCCCTCAGCCTGTGGACTGACTCCACTCGGTGTCGCAACCACCACCGTTAAAAAATTAGCGCCATCCCGATTTCTGGGATGAAAGGAAGAGCATGCTCGACTCTTATTTCAAAATATCTCAACGCGGATCCTCAGTAGCACAAGAGGTTCGTGGCGGCGTCGTTACCTTCTTCACGATGGCATATATCGTCGCTCTCAATCCACTCATCATCGGTCTTGCAAAAGATGGCGATGGGAAATTCCTCGGCGGCGGAGACGCCCCGAATCTCGCTCTCATTGCAGCGGCCACCGCTCTTGTAGCAGGTGTTCTCTCAATTCTTATGGGCGTGGTCGCAAACTTCCCACTTGCACTCGCAACCGGTCTCGGTCTCAATACTTTCGTTGCTGTTGGTATTGCATCCAAGATGACGTGGGCCGATGCCATGGGACTTGTAGTTCTTGAAGGCATCATCATCACGATCTTGGTTCTTACTGGATTCCGCACTGCGGTCTTCCGCGCCGTACCAACGCAATTGAAGATTGCTATCTCAGTTGGTATCGGTCTTTTCATCGCACTCATCGGATTAGTCGATTCAGGCTTTGTACGCCGCACCGGCTCTGGTCCTGTTCCAGTAACTCTGGGAAATAACGGTGAACTAGTCGGATGGCCTGTGATTGTTTTTGCTTTCGGTTTATTCCTCACCATCGGCTTGATGGTGCGTAAAGTTAAAGCAGCTCTTCTCATCGGCATTGTCATATCAACCGCTCTCGCCGTAGCCATCGAAAGCGCCTTCAAGATTGGCCCTAATTTCGACGGTACCAACGTTAATCCAAAGGGTTGGGGGCTCAATGTTCCTGCGTTTCCCGACGCAGTAGTTGCAACGCCTGATTTTGGATTACTCGGATCATTTAATCTCTTCGGTTCATTTGATCGCGTTCCATTGATCACAGCACTTTTGCTGGTCTTTACTCTTCTTCTAGCGGACTTCTTCGACACTATGGGAACGATGACGGCAATTGGCCAAGAAGCTGGCCTCAACGATAAGGATGGAACACCTCCGAATGCAGATCGCATTCTCCTCGTTGACTCACTCGCTGCTGCAGCTGGTGGAGCAGCAGGAATTTCTTCCAATACTTCTTACATCGAATCTGCATCTGGCGTTGGCGAAGGTGCACGTACTGGTCTGGCTTCTGTTGTAACAGGAATTCTCTTCCTTCTTACAACATTCCTAGCTCCACTCGTGGCAATCATTCCTTACGAAGCCGCAACTCCAGCGCTCATCATCGTTGGTTTCTTGATGATGACACAGATTAAATCGATTGATTGGGAAGATTATGGAATCGCAATTCCTGCATTCTTAACAATTATCTTGATGCCATTTACTTACAACATCTCAGTAGGCATTGGTGCAGGATTTGTTTCTTATGTCGTTATTCGACTCTTCCAGGGACGTAGCAAAGATATCCATCCTCTCTTGCTCCTTGTTGCTGGTTTGTTCATGATCTACTTCCTCAACAGCCCAATTAACGAGTGGGTTGGCTAGTAGAACATAGAAGTTAACATCAGGGCTCAGAGAGATCTGGGCCCTGATTTTTTTATGGAACTACCAAATAATGGGTGGTAAACCCAAAGCTATCAACTTTGCATTGACTGACGAAAATGGCTTTGACCCGAGAAAACCCCGATGGGCAGATAATGGACTTGGATGAACACCCTCCACCTTCTTTGATTCGGCAAAAAGCGGCGCCAGTTCTCGAGCGCTATTGCCCCACAGAACGCCAATAGCACCACGATCTGCAACATGTTTCACCACAGATTCGGTAACGGCGTTCCAACCCAGATTTGAGTGTGATCCACTCTCTCCCGCTGTAACTGTGAGCGTTCTGTTGAGCAACATAATGCCTTGTTGGGACCACCGAGTGAGATCTCCATCTGCCGTCGTAGTGGAACCTATATCTGTAATTATTTCTTTTTGAATGTTCATCAATGAACCGGGTAAACCGGATTTTCTCGGCGGCACAGAGAAAGACAGTCCAATTGCATCTGCAATATTTGGATAGGGATCTTGTCCGACAATAATTACTCGAACCTCTTGGGGCGGATTTTCTAGAGCTCTAAAGACCCATTTTCGATCCGGGAGTATGCGCTCACCGCTATCTGCTCTCTTTTGAAGCAACTCTCCAATCTGATTAATGAGATCCTCATGTATGGCCAATATTTCACGCCATGGTTCAGGCACTAAAGAGAAGAGCATTATTCTTTAGCTGAGGCGAAATAACGGCGTCCGTTGAAAGTTAAATTGATGTCAACGCCGAAAACTTCACGAATGTTGGACTCAGTGAGAACTGATTGAATTTCTCCGGAATACACAGCAAGCCCATTTTTGAGCATCAACGCGTGTGTGGTCCCTGTTGGAATTTCCTCAATATGGTGTGTGACTATGATTGTTGCTGGTGATTGCTCATCGCTTGTGTACTCAGTA
>Ga0214917_10004178_pt1 | contig 16245 bp, 19 predicted proteins | sample LL_1208_BB_MetaG_FD_177983 | JGI IMG/M metagenome (GOLD analysis project Ga0214917, IMG submission 177983) | Freshwater microbial communities from Lake Lanier, Atlanta, Georgia, United States - LL_1208_BB | ecosystem: Environmental > Aquatic > Freshwater > Lake | place: USA: Georgia | collected... | reverse complement strand
CGCGGGCGGAGCCAGCGCAGAAGTGCCAATATTTAATGTTCGCGGGTCTAAAAAAAAAGAGGAAAAAGTACACCTATTCCTTGAAATGGTCCTTCAATAAAGTGACTCACGTAGGTATCCACAAAATTCATAACTCGGTAGTCAACTGCGTGATGTTCTTTGTGAATTTTTTGCAAATTTCTATGTAATATGATATGTGAAATATAAAACCAGATATCATATGATAAAATATAGAAAATGGAATACAACATTTTAGAATACATTTCGACATTTGACTTTAGACCCCGCGAGGCCTAAGATAAGTCGTCAGACTATTGTAGAGAAATGACACAGCCTGTTTATCCGCGATTTGCGGTTGAAAAAATGCCGCCGCCAATAATGGTACCACGATCTCGTGCGGAAATAAGTACACGTGATACCGTCAATGCACGACAGTTTGAGCACTGGCAGACGGATGGAAAAGCTATGACCAATAATCGTCCCGATATGAACGCACAGGCGCCGTTCAATGACCAGCTTCCCATCAATAGCAGATTTGTAGAAAGAAAATATAGCAGTCAAGTGCGTTTTGATGCAGATGGACATAGGTTGGGAATGAATCCGTACTTTGAGAAATATGATCCCACCTATGACAGTCGGAACGCAGTTCGTGAACTTCAGGCAGCTGTCTATGAAGATAAAAACATAGAGGGGATAAGAGAAAGTGGGCGATTGCTGCAACGATTTTTTGACAACCGATGGATGACGGAGGCGGAACAGAAGGCGACAGTGGAGGCGAGTATTAGTATGCGTCCACTACGAGATGATTACTCAAAAATGTATAAATAGATTGGCCAGTAAATGGCTTGCGAACATTGCAAGCTGTACGGTGATGATAATCATTCTTTCAAAGTTGTCGGACGGTCGAGCACGTTTGGAAGAATTATTTATACCTGCATTTCGCGAGCACGGGACTATTCGAACAGAAAATCCATTCTTACACATATTGAAAATGTTCTGGAACAGGAAAAAGGTGCGTGGACCTGGGTGTTTGATTGTAAAGATATTGCAATGAAACACACAATGCAGTTGGATGTTGCTATTGCTATTGCCAACTTGATTAAAAAGAAATACAGGGACTTTTTGCAGCGCATAGTTGTCATCAATCCGACATCAGGTGTGGATACTGTTATAAAACACGTGCTGCCAATATTTTCCCCAGATTCCCTACAATATTTGTCACGTGTGAAGGGCGGTTTGCTGGAAATTTATATGGGACTAAAGGGGCTAAATATGGAAGAGGACAATATGGCAGCGCTTATAGGTGCAATGAAGGAGAATTGGGGTAGGCCTGCATTCTAGTTGAATTCCAGTTGGATTGGGTTCGCACTTATCTGCAGTTGCCGTAGCGAGGACGGTGTCTGTTTGGAACGTCTGCGCCTGGTTTGGCGATTGGTATCAAGCGCTGGCAGAGAAATAGATACAGTGGATGCAGTCGTCAGGGTTGAAACTGAGTCTGCAACGGAACTCTGGGTTGATGCGGCAGAGGGCTTTTCCGATCGCTTGTGAAGAGCGGTGGTTTCTTTCAAATAGGCATTGTAGCCAGTGCGGATAATTTCCTCATTTGCTTCAATGTATTCCAGAACATTCGACTCTAGAGCCCAGCGGAAGAAATTGAGCTGCCCAATCGTGGTTGTTATGGGCTCATAGTTTTGAATCTTGAACATAATACGCTCGCGCCGACAGTTCGGATCAAAATACTGCTTACTATAGGCTTTGAGTTGACCCTTGTACGAGCGATAAACGATGAAATCTTTACCTGCGAGGGGATAGTGGGTAAAATTCTTACGGCAGAATTTCGTTACGAACCAGTCAATAATACGTAGAGAAAGGGCAGATGTACCCTGGAAATAGGGCATTACTTTTGCAATGTCCGGACTGGTTGTGTAGAAACGCTGAAGAGCTGCAATGATCAGTTCGGGCTTACAGTCAATCTTGCGACGACGTGTAAGAGGATCTGGAATATAGGTTTGAAACTCCATTATTGGCGGCTGATTGCTGGTAGGTAATAGGGTATGTGGTTTAGGCTGCGGTTTTAATAGGATGTTGTAGTAGAATGTCGAGTGGCGCTAATGTATCACTTTTGAATCCAGGTGCACAGGCGGGTGCAAGTATTCAGCCAATGTCGGGTGGTGCTGGCGAAAAAGAGGTGAAAATATTTGGCGTGTCGTACATGTTGCGGAAACAAGATGATATTTCTGGAGATGAGGATTTCAATGAGAATGAGCGAAAGATTTTGAAGGTTTTTGGAATGAAGGATGATATAAATAAGGAGAATGGGCGCCGTATTCTTGGGGCTATCTACGAGTCGGGTTGCACAGATGATGTAAGCGTGGCATCGGCTGGAACGTGTGGGCCGGTCGCTGCACTTCTGATGGGAATTGCAGTCGAGGCTCTGAACAATCTGTCACTTGGAAAAGTGGTGGAGGAGAAAATGGCGGACGAGGCCGAGGCCGATGCCAAGGCCGATTCTATTTTTATTACATTTCGTATACCAATCGGAAACATTCGCTTGGATTTGGGTGCAGCTCCTGCCGCTGCTCCTGATGCGATTGTGGTGCCAAATGTAGCTCCTGCTGTCGCTCCTGACGCGGCTAATATGTCTGCAAATACTGTAGCCACTCAACAAAATGAGAGTAAATATATAAATGTTAACGAGCTGGTAGTCAAAAACCTAGATTTATATTGGGATGATTTAAATAAAGCTCTGGAAAATGTGCCGAATACAGTGAAAGAAACGGATTCCATCAAAAATGTAAAAAATTTATTAGAAGATATTGCACAATTAATCAAGCCCACACCTACGAATAATAATTCTGGTAAGAAATTGCTATTAACTGATGTGGAGAAAATAATTGAGAGAATCGGTGAAATAGAGCGGGCAAATGCAATTGGTATTGGGAACAGCAATATTCCTAATAAAAATACAATACTGATGAATATCAAAAATCTGAAGAACGCATTTATTCAAATGCTGCCTGTAATGAATTACAGGCAGCTGCTGCCTGTAATGAATAATTCAGGTTATAAGCCCTTGCTAAACAATAATGAAACAGCTGCGGCCCCCCAAGCCGGATCCGTGACGGCGAAACGCACCACACGTCGACGTTTCCGTGGCAGCGGTGAGACTCTAAGAGTTCAGTTTGAAGATAATCTCAGAAAAACTTCATAGTCGCGCCCTTTTTGACGAGCAGGTCCATCAAAAATAGCACAAACACTCCACTGCTAACAAACATTAACACCTCCATCTGACTCTGCTCACTGTTCCCTGTGCTCTTATTGAGTCCATCCAGACGATCCATAATTCTATCAATCTTTCGTGACAAAGACTGATAGGACTGATCTTTATCTGCAGCAGGATACAGGCCACCCGCAGGTGGAAGACTGCTGTAAAAGGACGTATCAAAATTCGGCACAGGTCCGCTGCTCACAGGTTTCCAAACATCGCGCACAGAAGGAATAGGAAGTGCAGGTGAAAATGTCTGTCCAGATGCAGCCTGTGGGCTAATTGGCCCAGAACCAGCATTCGCGTGTGCAAACTGTGTCGTAAAATCGGGCTCAATCAGGAAATTACGGGCACCAGGCTTATAGTCTGCAAAATTGTCATCTGTTGGATCTGCACCAAAGTACGACTTCTTGGAAGAGGTCTTGGGGTTCTGTGCGCTGCTGGCACTAGCAAGCATCTGCGGCGTCGGTAATGTCGCTCGCTGCTTATCTCCCTCAGGATCATCATCCGTCCGAGGTAATAGTTCTGCCATACGCTGATCGGCAACCTCTTTCTCAATACCTGGTCCAGAGCCTGCATCAACATCCTGAAATGGCTCCATTTCACCTTGACCGAGGACTCGTTCTGGTGTGGACCACCAGTTCCAGGCTTGGGATACAGGCTTATGAACTTTGACACCCGTATTCTTGTTCATTGCAGGAACGGTTGGAGGTGGAGTGAGATGCTGGCGATCGGGATCGGGAGAGGCCGCTGCCTCCGCCGCCATCGTCGGATCGGTGGCCTCCAAAAAAGTGAGTGCAGGTCCTCGGCATTTTCTGGCTTTTTTTCGTTCTTCCTTACGAGCCGCTTGTCCTCCGGAAGTTATTTGAAAAGCATCTTCCAGAGAACAATAGTTCATTAGGAACTCCCTATTGTGGTAGGCTGAATTTTAAAGTATGCACGGAAACAGGAAGAAACTCGGCTCAAATGCGTTCAGAGGCAATTTGGCTACTACTCATTTTCTTACTCGTATTCCTGGCTGCCTTTAGTCTAAAACGACATGAGGAGGGATTTGCACCTGCACCTGCACCTGCACCTGCACCTGCACCAGTCCCTATGACCGCTATCCCAAAATCGTCTTCAGATGCAAAAGCAAGAGCCACAACTCTCAATGGCTACTGGCGTGAGATTCTGCAGTGGCTGAGCGAGAATCCTACGAGTGCTATTCCTTTTATTGCAGATATTAAAGAAAAATTCTTTGCGGATGACTGTGGTATAAAACAACCCCGTATTGATTTTGCAAATCTTGCTGCGAGCTATCGTCCCGTTTTTAGCTAGCTGTGAATAGGAAGTCCTACCAAATGTCAGCAGCGGCAGCTATGAACATTAGTCAATCAGGAAATCAAAATGGCGGTGCAAACCCCTTTGAATCTCTTTATAACTATATGGATCATCCATTCAAACTCATTTTTGGATTTATGCTGATTGTTCTTATTACTTTTGCCAATCAGGTTCCTGTTGCCACCGCACGCTTTTTCGATAGCACACTGGGAAGAGTAGTTGGTCTGGTAACAGTGATCGGTATTACATCGCAGGTGGGATGGATCTACGGTCTTCTTACCGCTCTTGCATTTTTACTAATAATAAATAATACACCCCTATCTCCGAGAAAGGAAGAGGGCTTTCAAACACTAATTGATAAAAAGGTACAGCGTCCTGATAGTCGCTGGTTCGTTGAACGGGTTCTGGGTGAACATACACGAAGTATCGTAACAGATGTTGTGAACACTGGTGCCGTGCAGGATCTCAGCAATCGCGGTATGGCAGGTCGCTGAACAGGAGCAAAATATCAGGTTTAGGATAGGATAAGATAAGAAATGGCATCCACACTATGGCCAGAGCTATTGACTTTTAAAAGTACTGCGGATGGAATGAGTCGTCTCCTATTTGTATTTCTTCTTGGCGCACTACTCGTCTTGAACGGTCTAGTGTTTGAAAGCTCCTATGGCGACAAAATGATCGCCCTTTACACAATGCCGTGGTGGCGTATCTTAACTGTTCTGCTGGTAGTCCTCGCGGGTCTTTGGTGTCCACGTGTAGGTATACTTGTTGCCGCAGTAGTTTTCTTTTATCTTGCTGATATGGAAACTCTTATTACACCGTTTGCTCCAACTTCGGTTCCAGCAGTGGAAAAGCCTGCTGAATAAATAGGTCAATGTCTCTGCCCGGTCTAATAGCCCAACCTATTGCACAAATTGGAGCTCTCGTTAGTCCTATAGATCAGCTTTTTGCTCTTGTAAACACCAATCCCTATTTCATAGGAATAATGATGTTGGTTTTGAATCTGGGTGGGCGTTTTCTCGTAATGGAGGTCAGCAAGGATCAGGAACTCTTTTTCCAGAATCAATGGGTGCGCCGTTTTCTGATTTTCATCGTGCTTTTCGTGGCAACACGTAATATACTGACCGCTTTTCTTTTAACCATTGTTGCAGTGATAGCAGTCGGATATTTGTTCAACGAAAATTCTGCTCTTTGTCTTTTAAAAGGAGGCGTAGCTGGATCCAAGTGCGCAAAAGAGAAAGAGGGTATGCGGGATGGATCTGGTAAGCCTGGTCTAACACCTGAAGAGTCTGAAATTCTTCGCAGACTATTGGAGAAACAGGCGCGCTATTCTGTGAAACCAGATACTCGTGAAAAAGAGGCGGATGCACAGGCGGAAGAGATATATTTGGCCAATATGGCACTCTTACGAGGAGCCTGGAATGATAGACGGTTCGGATTCTAGAGCAGATGCGGTCGATAGCACTAATCACAATAATTTTTAGAAAATTACTGTGATTACTGTGATTACTATACAGAACCTCCCATCGCTTTTATACATTGAGTGAAACAGTGTTGCCTACAGGCACCGTCGGCTTGCGCTTCCGTGCGCCACCTGATGCAGTTCTTCCAGTTCGTGTTGACTCTGCGTGTGATTGCACCTCTTCTGAGTGAATACTTTGTAGTTCGGAAAGAGCCTGACGGGCGGGCTGAGGCTGAGACTGGGACTGGAGCCCAGAAGAAACAGGGGCCTGGACAAAAGTGGGAGACGTATGAAGCTCGGCATTTCGTACTTCCTCAAATGTCTTCAAAATATCATCTACACCTGAAGGGCCTCGCATTTCTCGCCGAACAGGAGGCTGAGCGGGCGCCGATGCGGATGCGGGTGCATTCGGTGCCTGGAAGAACGCACCTGTTCCAGGTGGGAGCGGAACATTCTGCTGATACTGAGGGGGAGGAGACATAGGAGCCTGCTGCGCTGGAGCGGGCCCAGATGGTGGCACACCCATCGTCATTCCCATAAAGTTACCGAATCCTGGACCAGCCGCCTGCGCCGCCGCCGTAGCGAACTGCTTCGCGAGTGCGGGATTATTCCGAAGAATATCGCCCATATCCATATTTTGCATCTTGGAGCGGAAGAAGTTGTTTGACATATGGAACATAAATCCGCTGCCCGCGAGCATAAAAACCAGACGAGCCTCTGGCGGCATCGCACCCCGTCCCTTGTATTTGTCATACAGTTCCTCAAACACTTCGTCGAAATCGTCCATATTTTCGTGAACAGACTCTGACCAACCGTCTAACTGCCAGTCAAACGGATTGAACTTATTGTTCATCAGTTCCAGACCAGTCACGAGACCCATCATCATTTGACGCTGGAATTTAATGGAACCCTCCAGATTTCGGGCATCCATAAGACGATTGAACTCCAGTTCAATCTCCTCTAGACTGTTGTCCATTGTAAATCGCTTACTAACCTGAAACCCTTTCGCCTCCAGACGTGTCAGTTTATTGATAAAATCTGCCTTCTTTGCGCGCTCCTCTTCAGCAGTAAGACGAGGTGCAGGTGGTGCAAGGGAAATAGAGGGCCCAGTGGCAGTCTGAATATTGTCTGCAAACAGAGGCATAGATGCGTGTGCAGATGATGCCGCTGCTGCCGTATCCCCTCTGTTCACCGTTATATCAGGAATAGGGCCCAGACTGTTTTCAGCGGGTATGTCTAAGCTAATTGGCTCCAGCGGCTCGATCGGACCCAGACTGAAGTCATTTGGTCCAGACGGAGGAGCAGAAACAGTAACCTGTGTTCCACCACTGGCGTTGCCGTTGCCGAAACCATCCGTTTGCTGTTGAGCTGCCGGGCGTGCAGATACACGGTTGTTGGCTAAAAGATTCATTCCAAGATCATCAAAATCGTTGGCACCCAGTTGAATAACATTGCCAATATCGGAACTTATACTTATTTCAGGCGGAGGTGCAACACGCTCCGCAAAGCGCTGCATATCGTGAATGGAAACAGCACGAGAGGAGTTCATCTGATCCATTTATCTTGACAATGGCTGGATTATTTAGGCTTTGTGCGGACGCACGAAATAGTGTGCACCTATTCCTAAAACGACGCCAAGTATTAGGCCCGCAACAATCTGAGGAATAGAATGGCACCTTTTGAAATATCTTGATGCCGCTATAGCAGCTACATACATAAGAAAATATGGGCTGTTCCAGAGTCCATAGAATGCACCAAAATAGGCAATCATAGCCGAATGACCGCTCGGAAACCCAGGTTTATTCTCAGCCGAGCCATCAATTGTCAGTAGGTCGCATCCTCGTGCACCTGCGGGACGAGACCAGAATGGAAATAGATATATTTTGGAGCTTTCAACAATCGCCGCTGTGACTATCGTTCCAAGTATGGCTATAATGTGTTTGGGATCGGTTGTCTGAAAGTAGAAATAGATTGGTGACAGAACAACTCCCAGTTCAGAGATGCTGACGAGATCCCAAAAATTGAGCATCAAATTCATTAATTCTATTGGTCAGGAGAAAGATGGACGACCACAGAATAGAAGTCGTGTTTCTACGCCACGGTCACGCTACTCATAATCGCGATGCAGAACTATATGGTGAATCCGCATATTTTGACATCAGGAATAAGGATGCCGAGTTGACTGAAAAAGGGCACGCGCAGGCGAAAGCAGTTGGAAAAAAGATAGGTTCAGCTGTCGGATTTGATCGCATCTATTGCTCATCCTTGAGACGCTGTATGCAGACTCTTTTGGGTGCAGTTCCTGACTCCGTCAATTGTTCAAATGTGTACATTGATGATCGATTGATGGAACCACAAGGCAATGCAGTCTGTAATAGGCGGCTGTGTAAAGAAGAAATTATGGATTCTATTCCTATGATATGGAATATGGATCACGTTGGTGAAAAAAATCCATTTGACACAGCAATTGATGAGGGATATGATCTGGTTGCTGAGGGTGGGCCAAAGGCTGAGTTTCAGTTGCGTGTTGCTGAATTTATTAGATATTTGAAAGAGTCAGCGACGGAACAGAATCATCGTCGCATATTGGTTGTAGCACATCACGACTGGATTCTAACGTGTTGTTGTATTGTAATGAATGAAGAAATTCATCTTGGAAATTGCGAAACAGTGAACTGGTATTTCTAGGCAGAAGGAGTGGATTCTGCGCTAAAATCAAGACACATACAGAATGCATCTGCCATATCGGAACGTCGTGTAGTTTCTGACCACTGTTGAAATAGAGTCAGAGGACCGTATCCACCTGTTTCAAAGGCAGATCGCGTTCTAGTCTCAGAGGCAGATTTCCGTTGTTTGTAACCTTCATCACCCGCTGGGGCGACCGCATCCTCAGATTTTTTTTTGGCGTGAACAAGATGAAAGGGTGGTGGCGAGGCTGTGGTGGCTGCGGTGGCGGCGGGAAACTCCTGTAGAAAACGTTCGCGAAGAGCTGTGAAAAGAATAACCTGCACGGATTTCATATGCGCATTTTTTAGAACGGGCTGATTCTCAAGAAGAACTGTCGTACACGCGCGGAATAGTGTCCAGTGTTCCGAAATAAATGCACGGATTGCGTTATGAAGATTGACAAGAGAAAGTGTGTTCGCAGAAGTCTGACGTGGCTGTGTATAGGTGAAAAGATGCGTTTGAGCGAGTTGCATAAGAAGAGCTGAAATTTTGTTCGCAGGCTTTTGTCCTGTTGCACGCACGGCCTCGCGCAGAGGTTTGAGAGTCTGTTCTTTTAGAGAAAGCACTTTGCGCCCACGAGGGGCGTGGCGACGGCAATAGAGTTGTTGCTGGCTGTTTCCTGAAATATCCAGAGAATAGAGAGAGGCAGCCGCAGGACAAAGAGAACAGGGTATCTTTTCAACGGAAGGGATCAATGAACAGTTGCGCAGAGCCACAACATTTTTTTTGGCCGGTTCAAGAATACAAAATGCCAGATTTTTAATTCCTATATCAAATGCAAGAATACTCATTGCTTGATATAGGGATTGTAATTTTAGACCCGCGAACATTAGACCCTCATCAAAAAAAGAATCCGAAAATCAGAGTCACGTGTCCCAAGAAACTCATCATATGCATTATCAAATGCCAACGTTCACGCACCTTTTTATCCGAATGGTGACCATATTGGCGGAGGATAAAGCCCGTCACATAGAACATCAGACCAATTGTGAAAAACATTCCAGAAATGAGATGCTGTCCAGGCTTTTCACCGAGCCAGCCTACGAAATCAGGAAGAAGAACAGCAAGAATAGCAATTTGATCCAGTGTCCAGACATCGGGATGCCCATAATCTTCTTCGAAAATATAGAGTGATACCAAAAGACCTATTGCGGATGCAATAAGTAGGACAGAACGCCGTGCATAATATGCAATAAGCATAGAAGCAATATAAACAACCTGATTTAAAAAGAAAAAGTTCTGAATTCGCTCCAAATGATCCATAGCACCCTATCACCTGTTTCGTTAATTACTGTAGAAATTGGGGAGAGGACCCGCGAAGTGAATTTCTGCCACCTTCATAGGAGGTTGTGAGAGCAATTTTCTTGATATTTTCCTGGCGCTCTTTGCTGGTAGGAGGAATAACAAAAGTGCCAAATAGAGGTGGAGCGGCGGCATCGGCACGTGCAACCCCTATACCAAATCGCTGGCCTGTAGGCAATAGGTGATTCTCAAAAGGAGTACTTGTAACAACGACTGCAGGCGGCGGAGCGGTGGTGGGCATAGGGAGAGCGGCACCAGTCCATTCGGACTGTCTCTGACGCGAGAGTTGAATCAGATTTTCAGCGTGACTCTGCATCCAGGCCTTCGTTGTGAATTGCGCACCAGGAGGCGTATTCTGCGTACAGTGTGGACGATAGTCCGTCACAAAACGGGCATCTTCACCAGGGTACGCATAGGCGGGGTAGCGGGCATCAGGAGCAGGATATAGTGTGCGCGGAAGCTCCTGTTCTTTTCTCACTATTTTGTACTGTGTTCCATAGGATGGCTGCGGACTAAAAAGATTTGGCAGTGTAACACGATTGAAGCCTGCGCTATCAATCATTCTTACTATTTGCTCGGGAATTTACTTATACACTTATTTGCACAGGAGCGGCTGCACTACGATCACTTGTTCGTAGTGCAGTAATGATCTGTGCACGACGCATTGAACTGGCGCCTGTAATATTGCGCTGTTTGGCCAGAGACTGTAGCTCCTTTAGAGTCATAGCCTCATAATTTGCACCGACCTGCGTAACTGGCAGAGATGATTCGGTGAGATCCTCTGAAGTACCGAAGGCCTGGTCAAAGCCCTGGACATCAGAATCTAATTCCGTCGCTTCTGACATAAAAAGATTGTCCGAAGGCTGTTCAGCGGGAGCGGGAGCGGGAGCAGAAACATTATCTGGCGTGGTGGCAGGAGCACTTGCATCGGCAGTAGCAGAAGCGTCATCAGTTTCGTCAGTGAACGGACGGACCTCTGCAAGCGGTTTATTAGGAGCCGGATAGACAGGTGCTACATCTGGATAGGAAGTCAGCTCGTTTGACATTTTAATATCCAGAAGGAGACCCTCCAGTAGGTTTATTTTAGCCTCGGACTGCTGAATACGAGTAAAGAGATAGAGGCAGACTGATCCGAAAATTAGAACAAGAATTAGGCCCAGTGTCAGAGTATCACTAATTGTTGCCATTCTGGTTGCTCAGGTGTTTTCGTATAGCCCATTTTGGCGCAGCAGTTCTTTCACGCTGCTGACCGTGCAAATGCCTGGCTGAAGTTCATAGGAGAATTCAACAGAATCATCAGATTTATAGGTGGCCGGACAGCAGATACGCTGAATATGGTTCGGTGCACGTTCAACTATAGGAAACAGATGTGTACTAATTACACTGACAGCGGTATCGTATTTCCAGAGTTGTTGGAGATAGAATTCGCTGGCAGAAAGAGCATCAGGTGGATTCGTAGAATGAAAGAGTTCATCAATGAGAACGAGAGAAAACTGTCCTGAAGGCGGTGCCTGTAATGTTTTTACGGCAAACTGCACCTCTCGTTCAAACCGGCTTGCGACACCTGGCAAATCGTCTGGTTTGAGACAAATGTGAGGGCGATGGAATGGTGTGAGGGCAGCATAGGAGCCAATAGCGCAACCATAGGAATGGGCGAGTATAACAGAAGTTGCAATACCACGTAATACAGTGGATTTTCCACCGCGATTGGGACCTGTAAGAAGAGAATGGCGGGATTCGCTATCAAATGTAAATTTTTTGACAAGATTACTGGGAACATTGTAGTCAAAGCAATCTTCAATGTAAATTCGTGGCACGGGCTTTCGTGTATCCCAAATAACTGGCGAAAGTTGCGTATTCGTTGCTAGACGGAATTGGCATTCCGCGCAGGCAAGATTTTGAATCAATTGCTTTATGGAGAGAGGATACAGACGTGCCCAGGCGACAAGTTGACGATCAGTGGCATTCGGCGAAATGGTGGATTTCGGAAGTTTCAAGATGTGGGACACTTTGTCGTAGATGTTCGTAAGATTCTTAAGATAGGCGATATCTGCTAGAATATTTGCATTTACTGTCTGCAGATGTTTCCAGTTCCAGTAGGGCTGAATGACAGATTGCAAAAAGGTGAACCCGAATCCGCCGATTTTTATTGCAAACTGTAGTGGGTTCGCTTTGACACTTTCCAGAAGAGTACCGAGAGAGCTCTGATGGGTCTGAAATGATTCAAGTGGCTGACCCAGAATTAGATAGACCATCAATTGGGAGTATTTCTCAAAGGGTATAGGAGTATTGAACACATAATGCAGAACAATATATGGACCTATGAGAATAAGAATTGGCATAAGTAAAGAGGACAATGGAAGCAACCAGATTCGGAGAAAGGCAAAAAGGGTAAGGGCAAAAGGTAAAAAATTCAGAGGAGCTAGATATTGATTGGTGAAAATGAGTTCACTGTAGCTTTCTTTCTCAAGTTCAGAATTGGTATTTACGATGCGGGCGAGATCATTTTCAATAGAGGCTAAATCGGCGAAAGCGGTGTTGAGTTGAGAGGTATGATCTTTTAATTTCAAATAGTTCTGCAACTTGCTGAATTGGGCGGAGCGTGCCTGGAGTTTCTTCTTATCTGTTTCCCAGGCTGCGAGACGTTGATGAAAAATGTTTTTTGCGGCGTCTGACTGAATGCCGAGCCAGGATGCGAGGGCTTCTGGTGCAATGGTTTTAGTAGTTTCAGAAATGTTGTGTAGTGTTGACATTGGATCCTGGTCAAATTAATTGGGAAAAAGAACATTTTTAGCCATTATTGGACTCGGTGGCGTGCGTGGAGTCGGGTGCAACGGAAGGTAAAATTGAGGTGTAATAAAAGGGTTTAAAAACAATACATCTATTACTAATATGTCGCAGGTGATCCAACAGATCACTAATGTGCGATCCTTACGTCGTGATCTCCGGGACATAAATGTCCCTATGGATTTAATTCGTGCAGTAGAGAAAATTCAAAATTCTTTACGTTCAGGCTCGGATAGTCAGGGATGGCGACGCGTGGATGGTCGTGGTGGAACAGGAGGGGGCTATCAACCCAATGGGGGAAATTACAGAGCGTTTGGCCGTGGTGGAGGTGGAGGTGCAGGTGGGGGTAGCAATGGAGGCGGAAGCTTAATGAATAGAAGTGGATCGGCTGCGGGACAAAGTGTGCAGCCGAGTACAACCACGTTTAAGCCTTTGCCGAAATATGTGAGTAAGTTTAAAGCGGCTACAGCGAAAATAGATGACGCAATTATAAATACAATAATATTGGGGAAATTGAACAAGTTTAGTCCGCAAAATTATGATGAGATAAAGAGTTTCTTGTGTCAAATTCTGGATTCTGGCCAAACGGACTTTCTGAAAGACTTTATGAATCTAGTGTTTCAGAAAGCAACTAGTGAAGAAATTTTCTGTGGACTTTATGCAAAACTGCTCAGTGAACTGAGTAGCAAATACACATTTCTTATTTCAAAGATGGTTGTGCTCTATAAAGAGTATATGTCTATCTTTGAGGATCTAACAGTTGAAGAAAATACCACTGGTTCCTACGAAGAATTTGTAGCGAGTAATATTCATAAAAAGTATCGTCTTGGTTATTCGCAATTTCTTGCCGAGTTGATTAAAAATAATATTATAGACAATGAACTATTTCTAAAAACAGTAAAAACGATTGCGGATCAGATACCAGTAGTTGCAGCAGATCCCAAGAAAACGAAACTTGGAGAGGAGTATGCGGACTGTTTGGTGCGTATAGTGCGAGCAATTAACAATAGGGATATGTTCAATGCAATGAAAGAAATTATTGAAATTTTGAAGCCATTTACTGAGAAAACGCCTGGAAACAATCTTACAATGAAGGCCCGATTTGCATTGCTGGATGTTGTGGAAAAGGTGTGTAAAGAATAGGAAGGAGGACACAATGGTTCGGAAAACTCGGCGGAGCAAAACGAAATTTTTTACTAAAATGGCGAATATCTTGAATAGTGGTATAGGATTTATGGAATCTGAGATTTCCAAGTTTGTTCACAGAAGCGTAAAAAGATCAATGGCCGTCAGTAAAAAGATCGGTAAAAATGCAGATAGACTTGTGAATAGAATTACCAGAAAGAGATAGGGAGTGGCGCAAAAATTTGAGGCAAGTGTGATGGGTGGGCAATGAGTAAAATGAACTCTACACATAGGATGCCCAATCGTCGTCAGGCAAGTGATAGCAAGGATGATAAGGAGAAGAAGCGCAGAACGAAGGCTCCTAAAAAGAGTGGGCTGGGAAATAAAGGGGATGATGATGTTGACAGCCGTGGAAATATTCGTGGTCTGATTGACTATGACTTTGATTCTGATGGATCTTCTGCCTGTTCCGATAGTAGCGCTCCTCCTCCGCCGCAGCGTCGTGCAGCAGTGAAGGCAATAAAACGAATTAAGAAGGCTGCTGCAGCTGCAGCGGGTAAGGAGGTGGACTCTTCAAGCGAAGAAAAGAAGCCAGTACGGCGGGCCAAGGAGAATCTAAAGAAATCGGGCGCGGGCGTGGCTGCACCTGCACCTGCACCTGCTGTCCGTCAGCGTGTTAAAAAGGTAATGGAGACTATTAATGAAAGGTCTGGTGCAGCAAAGAGCAAGAATAAGAAAAATCGTATCGTTGAGAGTGATGAAGAAGAAGAGGAGGAATTTGACTTTGACGACTATGATAATACCGAGGATGAGGATGAGGACGAGGATACAGATGAGGATGCAGATGAGGACGAGGACGAGGATGAGGACGAGGATGAGGACGAGGATGAGGAAGGCGAAAGTGAGGATGAGGACTACGATGATGACGACGATGGTGAAGAGCCTCGTGCAATCGGTGGCAATCTGATCCTGAGTTTCGGCGGCGATGACGGAATGGAGCGCCTCATTCCTCAGCGGCACAATATGAAAAAGGAACCCGCCGCTGTTCAGAAATTTGTAAAATTGGTAACGGCACCAATGGAGGATAACACAATTGATGCGCAGATTGACCAGTTCAAGGCGCTCACTGAGGAGAAACAGAATGATCTGCTGGCTGCTCTGGAAAAGCGGCCGACAATGACGGACACGGGTGTGAATCTGATGCTACGTATTCTGACACTCAAACTGCCGTCAGATGTGCAATCTATGATTCTGGCAAAGTACAACTCCCTCCAGAATATGGATAACAGTTCTGGTGAATATTTCAAGCTGCGAAACTGGCTCGATAAGGTTGTGAGTGTTCCGTTTGGCCTCTATAAGGAAATGCCGATCAAATTGGAGGATGGTCCTGAAATGTGTGGCGAGTTTATGGGTCGTGCGCGGCGTCACTTGGACGATTCCATCTATGGCCAAGATGAGACGAAGTTGCAGGTGCTGCAGTATATCAGTACGAAGATTGCAAATCCTGCAGGACGTGGTACAAGTCTGTTGCTGATTGGTCCTCCAGGTGTGGGTAAGACCACGCTGGTAAAGAATGGTATTTCCAAGGCGCTCGGTTGGCCGTTTCAGTTTATCTCACTCGGCGGTGATTCGGATGCCAGTACATATACGGGACATCAGCTGGTATATGAGAGTTCACACTGTGGTAAGATTGTGAATTCACTGATTCACGCAAAATCAATGTCAACCATTTTGCTCTTTGACGAGGTTGATAAGATTAGTACCACGCCGAAGGGAGAGGAGGTTCAGAATTTACTTGTGCATCTGACGGATCCTGCGGCTCACGGCGAATTTGAGGATAAGTATCTGGCGGGTGTACCTATTGATCTGTCGCGTGTTATGTTTGTCTTTTCGGCGAACGATATTACAAAGATTGATAAGGTTCTGCTTGATCGTCTAATGGTAATTGATCTGAAGGGCTACGATTTGAAGCAGAAGCTGACGATTGCGGAACAGTATCTGTTGCCGAATGCACTCCGTGAAGTGAATTTGGTTGAGAAAGTGGCGGTGAGTCGCGAAGTTCTTGAACACATCATTGAGACATATGCAAAAGAGGAGACAGGTGTGCGTGAGCTGAAGCGGTGCATTGAGCAGATTGCACAAAAGGTCAATATGCTCCGTATGTACAACAGCAAAGATTTGCCTTTCCATATTCCCAACTTCAGTTTACCATTTGTGGTGAAGAAAGAGCATATTTCCTTGTTCATTAAAAAGCGTG
>Ga0214917_10004177_pt1 | contig 16245 bp, 25 predicted proteins | sample LL_1208_BB_MetaG_FD_177983 | JGI IMG/M metagenome (GOLD analysis project Ga0214917, IMG submission 177983) | Freshwater microbial communities from Lake Lanier, Atlanta, Georgia, United States - LL_1208_BB | ecosystem: Environmental > Aquatic > Freshwater > Lake | place: USA: Georgia | collected... | reverse complement strand
AGACCGCTACGTTGTGGGTGTAGTGCTATTCGGCAGCTTCGTCGATCGCCGCTTCGATGTCCCGGTATCGCCCGACCATCGCACCGAACAACGCCTGCACCTCGTCAAACACGCCGGGCATCACGGCGATGCACCGCCAGAGGCAGTAGCCGCCGATGGCAGAGCAGAGCAGGAGTTCTAGGGTGTGTCTCATTAGAACGTAATGCTGCCACTACTTGTAAATGTGTAAACAGTATCCGCTCCTTGTGTAATCACACTTGGCGAGCCTGTTGTAGACGATGCTGCCGCCGGAGCCCGAATAATCACTACACCACGCGCGCCGGGCAATGCGCCTTGGCCATCTATGCCGTTTCCACCACCACCTGCACCGTAACCAGAGCCACTTGCTCCGCTTACATCTACGGGATTTCCATCCGCACCAGCATATGCGCCACCTTGCCCACCTTGAGCGTATACGACTGCGGAGCCAGTGATGCTGCTAGATTTCCCAGCGCCACCAGTTCTGCCGCTGGCAGCACCTCCAGCGCCTCCGCCACCGCCGCCCCTTTGGTTTCCTGCGTTTGCACCATTGTTACCTTGCACAGCAGTGCCAACTCCCCCGCTTCCGTTATCACTGCCTCCGCCCCCGCCCGATCCTCCTGAAAGTCCAGCGACAGTGCCATCCCTACACCCGCCACCGCCGCCGCCAATTGCTGTTGCAAAAGACCCAAGCAATGAATTTTGACCGTTACCGCCGCGCGTTTTTGTAGAGATATTTCCAGCCGAACCGCCGTTGCCAACAGTAACAGCGTATGAAGTGCCTGGAATTAGAGTTTGCGTGCCCTCTAACATTCCGCCAGCACCACCTCCGCCACCGCCGTGCCCGCCTCCACCTCCGCCTCCGGCTACCACAAGGTATTCGACTGTGACGCTTGCAGTAGGCGTCACGCTGCCACTTGCAGCCGTGTACGCTCCGGTTCCGACGGCATTGACCGCCGCGACACGAAACACATACGCCGTGCCGTTGGTCAGCCCTGTGACAGTCGCGCTGGTCGCCGTAGACGTACCATCTGCAAACGTGTTCCACGTTGAACCGCCGTTGCTAGAGAACTGCACAACGTAATCCGTGATCGCGCTGCCGCCGTTGTCGGCTGGGGCAGTCCACGACAGTGCCACCTGCGCGTTGCCAGCGGTTGCCGTGAGGCCGGTCGGAGCGGCTGGCGGTTGCGGGGAACTCGGCCACGTGCCCGCCCGCTTCAGCCCCTCAGCCTCGCGCAGATTCCACACCCCGCTCGCCGCAGAGTTGATCGCCGCGCTCGCAGGCGTCACGTTCGCACCGATGAAACCGCCTCGCCCCCTCATGCGTCACCTCCTGCACTCGCCGCCGCCCGAGCCGCGCCATACGCCAGCATCAGCGTTTCAAACTCGTTGAACGTGAGCGTGTGCCTCTCGCCCGCCATGTCCGTGACGACGCAGGGCTGCGTCACGCCCAGCTGATTCGCCCGCGCCGCGAGAACGTACAGCCCCGTGAGCAGGGCAACGTCATCCGCCTGCCAGCCGAGCCGCCAACCCTCGCTGGTTTCGTACCCGGCCTCCAGCCACGACATCGGCGGCGCAGGCGGAAACAGCGCGTCCAGGTCAGCCTGCGTCAGCGTAGACCGCGTCCAGCCTGTCGCGGCGAGAACGTCGGCGTCCTCGCTCCACTGGCTCGGGTCGGTGCGCGTGGTTCCATCGGGCATGGTGACGCGGAACGGCAGTTCCAGCGCGGCCACGCCGCTCGCGTCACGCCAGCAAGGATCGTTTACTGCGGGCATTAGGTGATCTCCTCATGAGCCGTCGTGAACTCAATGTCGCCCACCGCAGACGCAAACCCTGCGAGCGTCCACCCTTCGGCAAGATGGATCGGGTTCTCGCGGCTTGCGATGACCAGCGTGGCGTCTGCGGGAACCGTCACCGTGCTGACGATGCTGCGAGTCGCCGTGCCGTCGCTCGTCGTGACGGTCACGTCGCAGGCGTTGGTGCCGTCGATGTTCGCGGCCACAAGCGACACGACGCGGATCGCCATGTTCGATGTCGCACCGCACGACACGATCGTTTGCGATGCCGTCGTAGCGGCGAGGCGGGCGGATTTGAACTCAACACGGGTCGGGCTGTTTACATTTGGTGCGGCCATAAATTAAATACTCCAGTGATACGAGGGCTGAAGGGTTTCGGATTTCCAAAGGCTGGACTGTGCTCCGGTAATGGTGATTACCGAATATGCGTCGACCCATTGAAATGACGCGCTAAACAGCGCGTTTCTAGCGACAACGTAAAGCGTGTATGTTCCAGTTGAGAGGCCAGAAATCGTTCCAGAAAGAGACTGCGAAACGTTCACCCACTGGCCCAGTGAAACAGTTGGCAGATATCCCAGCACATCTGGATCACCAAGAACCGCCGCAATCGAATAGCCAAGAATCGGCAGGCCGCCGTCTGATGATGGCGTTTGCCACGATGCTGCTATCTGTCCTGCACTTGGCGAGGAAAGCGCAAGTGACTGCGGGCGTCCAGGCGCCGAAGGAGTCGTGTACGCGAGACTCGCAACGCCTAGAACCGCACCAGACGACGACAGCGAGCGGACAGTCAAATTAGACTGCTGGCCGTACAGCGGCGGGAACTTAATCGCATACGGAGCATACGTTGTCGTGTATCCGACGTTTGACGATGAAATTGTCAAACGGCCTACAACGTCTATCACTTCGTATGACGCTGCCTGCGGCCCAGACGTTGCGTGCTGCCAAGAGAAAGTACGCGCGAGGCTAATGTGGCCCGTGCCTGCATACGACACTGCAAGTCCAGTCACCGGGTATCTGGCTGTGGCTCGCGGTCGCAGCAGTTTGGGGCTCATCGCCATCGAACGACGCTCTTGTAGGTGATGTAGGGTCAGCGGCAGCGAATCGCCAGCACGAACACGGCGACGAGGAGCAGGGCGAGGATCAAGTGCTCGAACATGGCTAGTTCCTCGCCGGCTCCTGGCCCAGAACCCGCACCGTCTTGACCTCTTCGCGAAGTTCGCGCTGGCCGTGGGCCAACTCTTCAAGCGTCTCGGCCTGCTTTTCCTGCGTGACGGAAATTTCCTTCAGCGTGGCGCTCGTCGTCTCCAAGAAATCGACGTGCGCCTCGACCACGGGCTTGACGATCGTGCCGTGCATCGAGATCGCAGCCTCGCGGCCCAGCCAGATCAGAATGCCCAAGAGCACGACGGGGACGCCGAAGCGTTCGGCAACCCGAAGCATCGAGTCCAAGAATCCCTGCTTGAGTTCGTCGGCTGTCATCAGCAGCCTCTACGACTTCATGGTCACGATGCAGACGGCGGCCGTCGAATTCGTCGTGGCCGACACGAGCTTGATCGCCCCGCAGCCATACGTCTCGTCGGGGAGGGCGTAGACGCGGGCGTCAGTGGTCGATGGGGAAAGGGTGATGTCGGCCGCCGAGCCGTCGACCTTGTAGAGTCGGCCAAACGTCCCGGTCGTGGCGTCGGAGGCCCACACCTGGATGGTCGTGGCATTCGTGGAGACGGTGCCCATCTCCAGCGCGCCGCCGGCAACGTCGTCCCATCGGAGCGTCGTGGCAGCGGCCGACGACGTCGAGAGCGTGATGGGGACGGCCTTGAACTTACGACGAATCTTCGGCTCTGACATAGTCCGCACCTCCTTGTGCGTCGCGGGCCTCGGGGGGCCGCTCGTGGCGTGTCACAGGGCGTATTATTGCATTGTAGCCTTTGGGCAGGCCGCGATGGCTCCTTCGACGGTCTGCCGCAGCCGCTCGATCGTCGACCAGTTGCCGAGCACCCTGTCGATGAGCACGGGCGAGACTCCCGACTCACTGGAGTGGCGGGCCGCCAGCCCATGGATGCCGCCGGCCCCGCGGACGACCTGCCATACGACGCCTCCGGCCGCCTTGACGGCCGCCGCCTCGTTGTCGAAGCGGACGTCGGTGATCACGACGTCGCGGCCATCGTCGAGCAGCCGCCGCACCCGCCGCATGGCGGTGTCGATCCAGATCGTCTGGCTGATCGTGTCCCGCCCCCACTCCGTGCCGAGGGTCTGGAGGAGCTGCCTGGGCGAGTGACCGAGCCAGTCGATCGTCCGCTCCTTCGTCTCGCGGCCCCGCATCTCGTCGGGCGTCATGCCCGTGACGATCGCGACCATCTCGTACAGCGGGTCGGCGAACGCCACCCGCTCGAACCCGAGAATGTCCGCGACCGTGTCCTTGCCGCTGCCAGCGGCCCCGCACATGCCGATGAGCATCTAGTCGCGCCTCCCCAGCCACGCCGGGGGCGGCGAGTTTTCCATCATCGCCACCCGGTACTTGAGCCGCTCGATCTCCTCCAGCGCCCGGCCGAGTGCCGCGGCGAGGGTGCCGCTGGCGGCGGTCCATGAGTTCGGCGGGCCGTATTTGTTGACGAGCAGCCACGCTCGCTGGATTTCGTCGTGGGTCATTTGAGGAAGATCGGGAGCACTTTCGTGACCCGCCCATGTTCGTGGTCGATGATGACGAGGGACTGCGATGGCGGCTGATATTCGGCCTTGATGCGGTCGGCGAATGCGTTGTGGCCGATCAAGCATCCGTTGGCGACGAAGCGGTACGGAAGCCAACTGAAGCAGTGCCAGTGCCCGAAGATGTCGAGGTCGGCCCGCTGCGCCTGATTCCAGTTCGCGATCGCCTTGTTGGCCGGGATCGTCAGCCCGCCGACGCCGCCGCCGAACCGGATGGCATGGCCGTGGTGCGCCCGGACGATGAAACCGTCGAGGTTGATGTTGTTGAGATACCCCTCGCCGACCTGCCATTCGACGGTCTTGCGCCTCTCCTGGCCGGCCATCGTCAAATAGAGGTGCTGCTCGAATGAATGGTCGTTCTCTGTCGCCATGCGTGGAAACTTCGTACTGCGGCCGTGATTGCCGCTGCACGTTGCCACGAGCACGGGGGCGATCTCCTGCATCGCGTCGATGACGCCGCCCAGCCTCTCGCCTGCCCAGCGTGTCGCGGCCAGCGGGGCGAGCTGCGTCACTTCGACGAGGTCGTCGTGTATGTGCCCAGTTATGAAGTCACCGAGTGCCGCCACGACGATCCGACGAATCCCCGTCAGGTGCCTCTCGTGCTCAATGAGCATCGAGGCGCGTTGCACCAGTTGCTTGATGCGTCGGTCGGCGACCTCCAGCGTGAACGTGTTTAGGTTCCGGCAGGTTTCAGGCCGCACCTCTTCCTCAACGTGCCAGTCAGAGAGGACGAGGATCGCCGTGGCCTCCGGCTTGCCGTGCTTCGGCCGGCGTCGGTCGATCTTCTTCGGCTTGACGTCTGCGAGGGCCGTCAGGCTCGCGACGGCATCCTTCTCGGCCTCGAGCCGGTGGAGCGCAGCGTCGTACTTCTTGCGAAGCGCCGCCAGTTCGTTCCTGAGCCTCGCCGCCTCGGCGTCCTTGCCGACTTCTATTTGTCTGGCGACCGCAGCCACCGACTGATTGTTTGCTCGGCCTCTGGGGCGTGCCATCCGACCTCCGTGCAACGGGCGACGATTCCTCGATACACCGTGACGATCGGCGTCCCATTCAGTTCGCCTGACAGCCACGCCGTTTTCACCTCGGCCATCTCGGCCTGCGCCTCTGGCGGCAGTCGAGAGAACCACGATCTGTTTGGCCGCACCCTTACGCTGGCGGCCTGCACGACGGCCAGGAGGGCGCTTTTCCTCGGCATAGAGTCACTCCTTCTCGCGGAAACCGAGCGACCAGAGAACGCGGGCGATGTCGCGTGCGCTCTCGGTGATGTGCTCCTCGCTCACCGTGGGGAAGCACACATGGAGCAGCTCGTGAATGATCGTCTCCAGCCGCGGCCGGCCGGAGAGCCGCTCATCGACCAGAATCTTTCGCTGCATCTGCGGATTCTTCGAGTCCGGCAGATACGCCCAGCCGGCCGCTTGGCCCTTCAATCGGCAAAACCGCAGGAGCCATCGCGCCCCCGCCACGGTGAAATGGTGGTCTTCCGGCATAGTAGATATTGTGCGGATGTAGCCTATTCGGTCAATTGATTTTTGCGGGCGTTGGCTATCGCCCGCTTCACGAGGAACCTAGAGACAGCGTCAAGGAAAGGCAGGCCGCGTGCCTTCGCCTCCTCGCGCATCACTGCCACCACCTGCTCGATCCGATCCGGCTTGCTGCACTCGGCGCAGCCCCAGGCGTCCATCTCGGCGGCCTTGGCGCGGCAGGCGCAGGTGGGCGTAGGCTCAATGCCAAAACGCTTCAAGAGTTTTGAGAGTTCAGTGCCTGGGCCAGCGGCTCGCACGGGCCACTCTCTGAGTGCGGGCCGCCATGCGGCCTGCAATCCCGTGCCGCAGACTTGCCGCTCATTTGCGCGAAGCGCTCCACACGCCACGCACACACCGTTTTCAAACTGGCACAGCTTCATGATGCTGGCGTTATTGTTACGGACGCCGATACCGTCGAGGCGGCTGAGTCGCTGCCAAGCACCTCTGCTGTCTCAAACGAACCGGTAACGCCGCCTCCCGCGCTACACGGAACGGCTTTTGTTCTGTCGGCTGTGAAAAATAGACTTGGGCTTCCGAAAAACCTATCTGCCGCAACTTCAAATTCCACGCCTGACGGAAACCCGTCTGCCAATGCTACCGATTGCATGGTTACAGGCGGACCGTAATAATTTATGTAGACATGCGGCGACTGGGAGTACGCTGCTCCAGCGGGAGCGTAGTCGGAGTCCCAATACCCAGTTGCGAAACCACTGTTGCTGCACAATGCTCTTGCGGACGGCGTGATGTTCCACGTTTTGTAATAGAACTCGCCTTGCGTGTATGCAGTTTTTTGCCAATCCAATCCTGGCGGCAGATCAGCGCCAGAAATAGAGGCAGAGTTTACATACAGCACGCCTGAGAAAAGGGCAGCAAAATAGCACCGGCCGCCAGCAATTTGCTGCATCGGCTGATTGAGGTATTTCGGAGGAGGTTGGCCCTCACCGCGCACGCTCAAAATCATTTGCATCCCAATGGACACTTCGTCGTTCACATACCCCAAAGTTATTTGCGCGCTGTTTACGATGCCGGACGGCGACCTATAGCATGTGTAGCCTGAGTATTCCGGATCAAAGGCCATGGTGTATGTCTGATAGAAATTGCTGGCCTTTTGGAATGTATACGTCCCATTCGGGACAGGGTCGGCCGGCGCAGAAAACCTACGGACTGTGCTAATCCTCGCCGGCCCTGAGGTCAATGCAATCGCATTTGGTATTGGCGAAGACAGCGTCAGCGTTACGGTGGACGCAGCCAACCGATTGTAGGTATCGGTCGTGCATGGACACCCACAGCACGGAGAGCAGGACGCGCCCAGCATGGACATCACGAGCACTCCGCTGCGATCAGATACCAGGCCGTACCGTCCTTGGCGATGGCGCAGTTTTTTGGTGGGCCTGAATTACTGCCAACAGTGGAAAACAGATTCATGGCCGACACAGTATTCGGTGTCGCCGTAACGCCGCGAAACGTAACAGTTTTGCTGTAGCCGATTGCCCACGATCCCGTGAACGTGCAGACGCGGAAGACCTTCGCAGCCGCCGGAGGAGGACTCCCCTCAAACCTCGTCGGTATCTTCGTCGCCCCCGGCCCGTCCGGCATCCCATCAACGCGCGCGATCGTGCGCTTGATGTCGGCGTACAGCCCTTCGCCCATCAGAAAGCCGCGTGCCATAGTCAGGACAGCCGGAGTTGGAGGGTTTGGGTGAGGTTGATTTGCAGTTGCGTGCGGACCTTCCAGATCAGCACCTTCGGGACGGCATTCGGCGACCGCGGCGTGCCGTCTTCGTTCAGCGGGATGGGCTGGGCCGATGGCTGCTGGTTGATGTGCTTCTCGCTGCCTGCGACCCGCACCAAAGCGCGCACCTTGTCGCCGGGAGACACACCTTCTTGCAGTGCAAGCGGAGTGATGATTGGACCGTATTCGCCGTCTCCAGTTCGCTCCCTCTTGAGCGGGACGGCGTAGTTGTCCATCGTCGACTGCACGAAGTTCGGCGTGAACGCCTTGCAGTTAAACCCAGTAACCGGCAGGGCGATGTTCCACCCGTAGGTGCCGCCGTAGCCCGGCGCCGATATCTCGTTCACCTTGTAGGCGAACTCGTAGGAGTTCATAAAACCGCGGTACGTCGTCGTGCCGAAAGTCTCAACGTGCGGCGCTGCCTCGACGCCGCGGTACAGGACCGTATTCGGAGCGCAGGTCATGTAGGAGCCGAGTTGCATCGTCTCCTCGTTGATGTACCCGGCATAGCGCTGGAACACTGTGCCAGGGAACGGATTGAATTGCGTCACGCGGATGGTCGTGATCGGCTCCATCCTAGTGACGCCGTCCATGAGGTCGCCGACCGGGTTGTGGGCCGGCTCAAATTGCCCATCGCGAATCCAGTGGTACGCCGCCGCTTCATACAGACTCGTACTCGTCGAAAAGTTCGCCGGCCGAACGTCCGGCATGATGAGCATCGGATCGGGCAGGCCCGTGCCGCCCTCGCCATCGACCATCGGCGAGGATCGGTACTGCGCCGTGACGATCCGCACGAGCCGGCTCTCGCCGTCGGCCCGGCCCTCGACGCTCACGCAGGGGATCGGGTTCGACGAACTGTAGGCGTCGCCGATCTGGACGCCGACGGCAGCCATGATGTCGAACGACTCGTTCGGCGAGTTCAGGATCACCTTGAACACGCGGGTCGCGGTGTCGGCAAGCTGGCCGCCGTCCGACGAGCGGCTGAAGGCGTTGCCCTGCGCGAGTTCGCTCACCATCTTGGGCATCGGATCAACCCTCCGTGATGTCTACGCGGAGGCGGGTGCCGGCCGTGCCGATCGCTTGGTAGTCCTTGCCGGCACTCATCCTGAAGATCGCCGGCTCGCCGGCCCGGAGGGTGCAGAAGCCGGCAATCGACCCGCCGGCGCTGATGCCTATCGTCGCCGTCGAGGCGGTCGCCGTGGACAGGTTTCGCAGGAACGCCAGCCCGACGCGGGTCAGGTTCGCTGTCGAGATGTTGACGGGAGTCGTCGAGAGGGCGAGCGTCATGCTGTTCATGCCGACTTCGCTCATGGTCGCCGTCACGTTGACGACGCTGACGCTGTTGTTGAGGTAGTCCTTGTCGAGCTTGAGGGCGACGTTGTAGGAGATGTCGGGCATGGGGGTTCCTTTTAGTTGGCGACTTGTGGCTCGCGCTTCTCGGAGATGACTTTCAGGTACTCGTTTGCCTGCTTTTGGAGCGCGACGAGGTCTTGATCTCTCGCAGGATCGTCGCCACGCAGGAGGCGGTTGAGTTCCTGCTGTCCTTGAGTCGTCGTGACGTCGGAGGCGTTGAGGGCGGCCCGCGACGGGCCGGCGAGGACGGCGTTGCGCACGGAGTCTTGAAGGGCTGCGAGCAACGGGGCGACCGACCGGAATGTGTCTTCTTGCGCTCGCCGGATCGCCTCCCGTCGCCCGGCCTCAATTCCCGCGACGTCGGCAAATGGATCGGCACGCTGAAGTTCGCGAACCTGGCTGTCGAACGACTCGTTGATCGCACGCAGCCTGTCGCCGAGTTCGCGGCCTGCGCGATCTCCTTCTGATAGAGACAAGTCCCGGCCCCTTGCGATAAGTGAGTCGCGCTCAAGCGCGACCCGCGCCTGCCTGTCGGCGTCATCAAGTTGCGCCTGCAACGCCCTGCCTTGTGGAGAAGCATCAAAACCTCGCCGCAACTGCTGATCTGCCTCAAGCTGACGCTGCCTCGCATCTGCCCTCGCTCTGTCGCTTCGCGTTTGGTCTTCGGCAAGCGCCCTCGCCCGCGCCGACTCTTCGGCGAGCCGGCGAATGTTCTGGTCTGGCGACTCCTGCCGAAAACGCCTTTCCGCCTCAAGGGCGCTCGACTCAATGTCTCGTCGGCGGGACTCGGCGTCGCGGAGTTCTCGCTGAAGGCGATTGCTGCGCTGCTGCGCAAACTCTGAGTCACCTTGACGCGAAAGCCCAGCCGCTGACGTTGCGACTGACTGAACCGCTTCCCGCCTAGCTTGCTCTGCGGTGCTCGTCACATCGCGGAGGATCGTGTCGTTGAGTTCGCGAAAACGCTGAAGCACGTCGCCGAATCGCGATGCGGCGTTTGCGGAGTCGCGTATTGCCTTTGCCTCGCGCTCTCTGGTGCTGGCAGAGTCCGAGATTACAGATAGAAGCCTCGCTGCTTTGTCAGCCTCGTCCTGCCGGCCATTCGCCACGGCATCGTTGAACTGTTTTACTGCTGAACGGAACCTGGCCGCGTCTCGCTCGATGCCAGACTGAAGGCTTCGCGTTGCTTCGGTGTCTCCACCTGAACGCTGCGATTGTTCAAGTAGCCTTGATGCGGCCGACGATGACGACTGGAACCTTCTCGTCGATTGCCTGAAAGAGTTGCTGGCAACGTCTTCTATGCCACGAGCGATCTCCGCTGTCAGGCGATCAATGGCATCAGAGACAACTGAAATTCGACGGCGGGCTTCTGCTTGGCTAAATGGCTCAATAAATGTCGACAGCCAGGAGTCGACGACCTGGCCTAACTCAGACTCTCGTCTCTCGAGGACTTGCAGAATGCCTCTGTTGTCGACACCTTGCGGCAGCACGAACCTACCTGCACCGCCAAAGCTCTCCCCTATGGCATCCTGCAACTGCTGTCGCGTGAACGGCTCTCGCGAGGTGATTCGGCCCTGAATTTCCTCAACCTGCCTCCTCGCGTCTCGGACGCTGGCTCGCCGTGCCGCCGCGAGCGGTACGCTGTCCGCTTCTTTCAGATTCTTCTCCAGAGTCCCGAGACGCCCCGCGGCGAGCGTTAGTTCTGGATCAAGCGACTGGGCAGATGCTTCTCGCAGTTCCTTCAGTTTGTCGATAACCGCGCTAAGTCTTTTTTCAAACGCCTCGCTTCTCTTGGTTGCCTCACTGAATGCCCCTTCGGCGACGGCATCGCCGATCTCATTAAACCCCTTGGAGATTTCGCCAACGAGCGTTCTTTGCCTCTCTAGGCGATCATTCAGCCCCGCGGCGATTTCCTTTGCCTCCGCACCTCCCCGGATGAACTTGGCGAGAGCGATGACAATTTGCGTGCCAGCGGTAAATGCGAGTGCCGTAAACAGGCCGGCCGTGCCGCCGACGATGAAGCCTAGCTGCGTCAGATTGTTGCCGACCGCCCGGAGCCGCTGCTCAATGCCCCCGGTGACGCTGAAGAAGTCGTCGATGGCAAATGCCGCCTGCTGTACGCCCAGACCAAACCTGTCAAAGCCAGCGCGACCGACGTCTCCGGCTCGCTGGAGGCTGCGTGCCAGCCCGCCACGGCCGATGCCGGCGACGGCCGCGGTGGCCGCGACAGCCTCCCGCGTTAAGTCTCGAATCTCATTCTGCGTGGCTTCAAATTCAAGCGTTCCTGTTCTGGCTGCCCTGAAGATAAAGTCTCGTAGTCGAGCGAACGCGGCCACCCCAGGCCCGCGGGCCTCGGCTGAAACGCGGCCGAGGGCGCCCTGTAGGACGTCCAGTTGCGCGGTGTATCCGCGGAGGGCTTGATCTTGGAAGACATCGTTCAGACCTCCGGCGCCACCGCCGAACCTGTCGCGGAAGTTGAAAGACTTTGAGGCACGGGTGGCTGCTGCGGAAAGCCGATTAACTTCCGCCGTGGCGTTCTCTATCTGCTCTGCTGTTGCGGCTGGGGCGGCAGCGAGAACCTCAAGGTTTCGCTGGGCCTCAAGTATTGCGGGGGCAAACTGCGAACGAACTACTACCGGCAATGCGTCAAGCTGTCCCTTCAGTGACACGATGGAGCCACGAAGGACTTCTATCTGGCGTTTTGGAGCGTCAAGGTCTAGCCCAAAGTCGATCGCCGACTCGCGCTGGGCGCGGGCGCGGTTGATGGTCGGAGCGATCTCTTTGGCGGCGTCGTCGGCGGCGACGGCGTCAAGGCGGCGGCGCTCTTCCTCAAACTCTTGCTGTGCTTTGGCTCTCCTAATCAGCAGCGCTGCGGCATCTTCGGCGGCTTGCTTTTCAAGCCTCGTCCTCTCTTCGGAGGCATCCCTTTGCGCGTTAGTTCTGCGGGCTATGAGAGTCACCTCGTCGGCAGCGGCCTGCCGCTCAAGGCGTATCCGCTCTTCATAGCCTTCTCTCTGGGCGTTTGTTCTTGCGGCTATCAGCGCTGCATCGTCGGCCGCCGCCTGCTTCGCCAGCCGCTCGCTCTCTTCGTAGAACTCGCGCTGGGCGCGGGCGCGGTTGATCAGCGTTGCGGTTGCGGCGTCCGGCCCCCCGCCGATCGCACTGCTGACCTGATCTCGCACTCGCTTGGCTACGGCGAGCAGGTTCTCGAGACTTGCCCTAGCCTGCGTGGTGTCGATGTTCAGGATCGTGCCAGACTCGATCTCCGCGCGTCGCTTCTGGATCAGGTTGTCGAGGGCGACGAGCTTCTGCACGTCGCTTGATACCCGGCTGCCCTCAAGGGCGGCAGCGGGGGCGTTCGCGGCGCGCTGGCGAACGTCGGCCGATGCCGCCAGGGCGTCCCGCACTCGAGGCGCGGCGAAAGCCAGTTCGTTCCCGCGTGGGCCGGCGGCGGCCAGTTGCGATGCCTCCGCTAGACGGTTGGCGGCATCAGTTGCGGCGACTGCTTTTTGCCGGATGCGATCAAAACTCTGCTCGCCGACGATCCCGCCACGCTTGAGGGCGGCATCAAGGTATTCCGCGCTCTTCTGGGCAGACTTAAGCGCCGGGTCGAAGGACTGTTGCACGCTGGCCGAGAGCCGCTCTACAGTCCTGGCCGCGGAGGCCAGCGGCTCGTTAACCGCGACGCTAGCAGCCTGCAATGCCCGAAACTGGTCTACCGCCTCTCTGATCGACCCAACCGCTGATTGGTCAAAACCCTTGAACGAAAGACGCTGCGTGGCGACTGCCTGGAGTGCGCGAGAAACCTTCTGCGACTCCGTGTAGATGCCGCGAAGCGACGTTGTGGCAGATGTCTGAGCGCGAGAGAGCGTCGACTGCATCGACGCCGCAAAGCTGCGCACCTCCTTTGCGGAGGCGTTCAGCTTGCTGTTGAAGTCACTGGTGTTCGCAGTGACGAGCGCCGAGATTTTGCCGAGGTAGGCTTTTGCCATCGTGTCATCCCTGACGCGGTTGGTTCAACTTCATCAGCTCGCTGATAATCTGCGCCTGCGACTGCTCCGGCTTGACGGCCGTCGGTATGAAGACCGCCTCGTCCGGTATGTCGTTCTTCTTGTAGTTGCCGCTGGCCGCCATGATGATCCGACAGATTCTCGCGGTCTGTGCCCAAGAGTCGGGGAGCGGGTGCCTCTGGTCGTAGGCGTACCACTCCGCGATCTCCTCCGAATCGACCTCCCGCAGCAACCGCTTGACCGACATTCCCAGCGAGAGTGCTAACTTGAGATAGAACTTCCGCTCGGGCCTGTCGGCTAGTCTTTTCCCAGCGCCTCCACGGCCTCGTTCGTGAAGGCGTTCACCTTCCAGGCCGCGTCGAAGACGCGATTGATCACGACGCTCGACTTCTTGCCGAGTTCCACCGAATCCTCATCCTTGAAAATCCGCTCGCCGGCCTCGTCGCACAGGGCGAGCAGGAGGAAGCGAACGCGAAACGCCTTCATCTTCTGCTCGGCGTAGGACTCCTCGAAGGAGTCGCGGTCGGTTCCGCTGATCACCTTGATGAAGTAGGTGCCGCCCCATTCGGGGATTTCGATCGGCTCCACCTTGATGTCGTTCGCCGCCAGAATCCGTTTGCGAAGATCAGTCGCCATGAAACACTAACTCCCTTGATAATCAGTCACTTGAAACCGCAGCGACCCACGGACAACCTCGCCGACGCGAGCCTCCGTGGTCGCCGAAAGAAGAATCGCTCGCCTGGACACCGAATACGTCGAGGACGAGAACGACAGCGTGCCGACGGTTCCCACCAGCGGCTGCGGGTCGAACGCGCCGTGGTGCAGGTAGTCCGCGTTGATCGTGCCTCCGGTCCAGTCGCCCGTCGGCACCATGACCACGAAGCCTTTCGCGACTGATGCGTCCGTCATGTTCGTGACCTCGGCCGTCGGCGTATCCACCGAGATGCCGGTCAGGTAGCCGAGTGACGTTCCGTTGAACGAGAACGTCGCGCTCTGCGGGATGCCTGGCATGGCTACACCTGGACGCGGAACGATGCACTGCCGCGGACGATGTCACCGAAGCTGGCCGTGATCTGCGACGAGACGCAGGTCGCCGTGCCGCTGAAGCCCACAGTCCCAGACACCGCGATAGCACCGACGGCGTTGACCGCCGGGATCGACTGGCCGATGAACTCGATATCCACCGTCGGCAGCGAGTCAACGGACTTGTGCAGGTAGTAAAACGGCTCCGTGTCGTTGACACCGAGGCCCATGTGCGGAGCCGAGACACGCTGCCGCTCTGCGCCGCCACCAACGGTGACGCTGGTGATGGTGTAACTCGCGCCCGCGAAGGCGAAGTAGGTGCCTTGTGAACTGACCCCAGCCATGTCGCCTTACGCGACGCGGAAGGTCGCGCTCCCGCTGATGAGGGCGCCCACCGAGCCGCCGATCGAGGCCGAAGAAAGCGTTGCGTTGCCGCTGAACGACATCGGGCCGGAGATCGACAGGGCGCCGGACGAGCCGGCCGCCAGCACCGTGGTCGAGATGTAGTCGATCGTGACTTCCCGCTCGGTCGCGAAGCCGCCCACGAACTCCCGGCGCTGGTTCGGGCCGATGCCGAGGTGGCTGCCGTCGATGAGGTCTTGGCTATCACTGACCTGAACGCTCGTGACCGTGAGGTTGGAACCACCGAACGAGAAGGTGAGTCCCTGTGCTGAAACGCCTGCCATGTGGTTGCGCCTCCTTGCGCCGTAATCTTGCTGTGTAGGTTACGAGGTGGACTCGTTCCACCGAATCTGAAACAACTGCCGGACTTCGTAGGCCGGAGGCAGTTGCGCCCCAGCGACCGTCGGATCGAGGAAGTCGTCGGTTTCCGACATCAACCTCATATCCTGTATTGTAGCCCCGGCCAGCGTGCCGGTGTGTCCATCCAGAGCAAGGCGAACCTCATCGGCCAGCTCGCGGACGGCGTCGTAGGACAGCGCCCACGAGGCGAGCTGGAGGTTCACCATCGGAACATACAGCGGGCCGCCGAGGGCGACGTCCCGCATGATGTTCGACCGCTTGTAGACGATGAACGGCAGGCTCGCCCCGGTCTTCGGCACGGCGATGGGGTACACCTGGAAGCCGACGATCCGCGCCACGCCGGGGGTCGAGACGAGCTTCTGGTAGACGTGTTTTTCTGGGGAGATGAGCATGGCTAGAACTTGTTGATTTCTGCTTGGATGAGTTGGGCGAGGACGGCCTGCACCTGAGACGCCGAGTTCACAATCGTTCGCTCCATCGGGTGGTAGGCGGGCATGGGGTCGATGCTCTCGCCGGGGCCGAGGGTGATCGGATGCGTGTCACCGTCTTGGCCGGGGGCGAAGTCGTGCGAATAGCCCTTGCCACGCTTGGCCTGCCGAGTCGGCTCATTGATGCTGCCCATGAGGAAGTAGTACCCGCGGCTGCGGCGGGCGAATTCCTCGTCGTTCAGGGCCGACGACGTGCGCTGCATCTTGCGGTTGATCGACTGATGGACGTTGACGTAGGTACGGCGGTTCTGCGTGCCTGGCTTGCGTCGGCCGCTTCCATATTCCACGAGCCATGCGTGATTCCCACTTTCGCGCCCCTCCTCGGAGCCGACGGGGCCGGTCTGCCGGGGGCCGGTGATCGCGACGGCGACCTGGCCGCCCTCGTACTCTTTTGTCTCCGTGATCGTGGACTTGGCGAGATTCCCGGTGGCACCGCCGCTGCCGGGGGCCAAGGGTTTCGACACGAGGTCTTTGTACCCCACCTGGATCGGCCGCGACGCCTGCTTCACGCACTTCTTGAGCAGCCCCGGCGCGGCGAGCGCCCCCGCCACCCGCTCCAGTTCCTTCGCCAACTCGCGGACGCCGGCGGTTTCGATCCGCACGAAGCCCTCGGTCTGGCTCTTGGCGGTGCCAAAGCCGACATCACGGGGCGTCGGATTGCTGGGGTTGATCGCCATGCTACTGCACCTCGTTGACGAGGAGTTCCAGCCGAGTGCGGTTGTCTCGGGGGCTGACGCTCACGATCTCAAGCGTCTTGCCCCTCCAGAGCAGGCGATACTGCGGGTTCACCGTCGCGCGGTAGCGCATGATCACCTTGTGCGACGCGATGACATTGGCCTGCTGT
>Ga0214917_10004176_pt1 | contig 16247 bp, 14 predicted proteins | sample LL_1208_BB_MetaG_FD_177983 | JGI IMG/M metagenome (GOLD analysis project Ga0214917, IMG submission 177983) | Freshwater microbial communities from Lake Lanier, Atlanta, Georgia, United States - LL_1208_BB | ecosystem: Environmental > Aquatic > Freshwater > Lake | place: USA: Georgia | collected... | reverse complement strand
GTTCTTTTGCCCCTGCCTGTATTGGCTTTTTTAATCTACCATATCAATAACCGAATAAATCAAAAAAGTGAGCGAATACAAGAACTATTATCAGGGTTGACCACGCACGCACAGGAATCGTATGCTGGGATACGAGTAATTAAATCGTTCATTCAGGAGAGGTCTCTTCTTTCTTTTTACAAACAACTTAGTGACGATTATCGAAAAGAAGTACTGGGTTTGGTAAAAGTTGAAGCGCTATATTTTCCTTCCATTAGTTTGCTAATTGGTATTAGCACCTTGCTAACCATTATGATTGGCGGCTTATATTATATACAAGGGGTACACGGAATTGGCGTAAACACGATTGTTGAGTTTGTGATGTACATCAACATGCTGACTTTCCCAGTTAGCGCCATTGGCCTAACTGCTAGTATGATTCAGCGTGCAGCTGCCTCACAAAAACGGATAAATGAATTTTTAGAAATATCTCCTGCTCACTCAATTAGGTCTACATTGGCTCCGGGAAATTTTAAAAACGAAATAAGTTTAAGTGAAGTTAGTTTTACTTACACGGAGTCAGGTATAGAAGCGATTAAGAACGTAAATCTTCAAATAAAAAAAGGAGAGCGCTTACTCATTTTGGGAAAAACTGGAAGCGGTAAGTCTACTTTATTGCAGTTGCTACTCCGATTTTATGAGCCAGACAGAGGACGGATACAATTTGACCAGCAGGATATTTCTTCATTTGATTTGCAGGAATGGAGAGGTAAGATTGGGTTTGTTTCTCAAGATGTTTTTCTGTTTTCTGATACAATCGCACAGAATATATCTTTTGGTGCCGATTATGCTTCAACAGAAAAAATTGAGTGGGCTGCAAAAGCTGCCTCTATTCATCAAGAAATAATGCAGTTTACAGAGGGTTACAACACCGTTGTAGGAGAGAGAGGGGTTACATTAAGCGGAGGGCAAAAACAACGTGTTTCATTAGCGCGTGCTTTTTTACACGAGCCAGAAATACTATTGCTCGATGACTGTTTAAGTGCGGTAGATAGTCAGACTGAGCAAAAAATTGCGCAGTCCTTGAACCAATTATTCTCTGGTAAAACTATTTTATTGGCAACACACCGTATTCCTGCACATCTTTCAATGGATAGGGTAATCGTACTTGAAGATGGTAAAATGGTTGAAATGGGTGAACCTGCTGAGTTATTAGCAGGGGACAGCCTCTTTAGAAAAATATTCGAGGGGCAAAGTCGGGAAGAAAATTCAGATTTAGTGCAAAACTGATTTGGCTTATTTTCAAAGATTTTTATATTTGTAGAATACCGTATTAACACTTAAAACTGCAAAAATTTATTACAGTGAACTACGAGAGCAACGAAAGGAAAATGGATAGTATCTATAGTAAAAGACTCCGTGCTGGAAAAAGACGGACTTATTTTTTTGACGTCCGTTCCACTAAGGGGAATGATTACTATTTGACTATTACTGAAAGTAGAAAGCGCTTCGATGACAATGGGTATGATCGTCATAAAATCTTCTTGTACAAAGAAGATTTTAACAAATTTGTAAAAGCATTAGGCGAGGCCGTTGATTATGTCAAAACTGAGCTTATGCCCAATTTCGATTTTGATGCTTTTAACCATGAAGAAACTGAAGAGGAAGTTGCTGGTTCAAGTCGTCAAATTGATTCCACAACTACTAATTCAACTGATTCAATCACCCCTGATTCACCTTCAGCCCCCTCTGCTGGAGATGAGGTTGATAAATGGTAATTCTTAAAACATTGATATTCAATTAATTATTATTTTTGGAGTAGGTTTTTTACCCAATTGTTAAGAGTTTTAAAAAAAAACGATTACCTTCCACACCTAATTTCACAGTATCTTGATTAAGAGTGTTCTAATAACAAAAACAGTATCTATGCAACCAAACTTTACTTTAAGAAAAAGTAATTTTTCGAGATTGGTTTTGTCTTTGTTTACATCCATGCTATTATTATCAGCAGTTGTGACAAATGCACAAACAACCATTTCTACAACAGGGTTTACTAATAACAACGCTAATGCCCTGATTACATTCAATTTCAAGAACAACAATGCATATAGTGTTGTTGTAACAGGTATTTCAAGTATTGCTAGTACGGCAGGTACTTTAGATGTGCGTGCCTTCTACAAGACCTCCGCAATTAATGGAGCTCCTGGTGCAATTGATGCTGCTAATGGCTGGGTTCAATTTGGTAATGGCAACATTACTGGTATTGCAAACACTGCAACTACCACCACACAGCCTTTTTTTACAAACCTTAGTTTAATTGTCCCTGCCGGTGCTACTTACGGAATTGTTTTGGAAGCTGTTTTAACAGGAACTACAACTGCGGCTTTGCGTTACAGTACGATTGCTGCTGGAACCTACACCTTCTCAGGAGGTGGTTGTGATGTTATTACGGGTACGAATGTTGGATATGGTGGGGTAGCTTCTCCAGGCGCACCCACTTTCACACCCAGAGGATTTATGGGCGATGTGACTTTTTCACAGGCTGTTGCATGTTCTGGAACTCCCGCTCCTGGCAACACTTTATCCTCTGTAACCTCTGTTTGTCCTGGTGTTAACTTTAATTTGTCCTTACAAAATAGTGCTCCTGCCTCAGGACTTTCATATCAGTGGCAATCTTCTGCTGATGGCACCACTTGGGCAAATATTAATGGGGCTACAAGCTCTACTCTTACTCGTAATCAAACCGCGTCTACCTACTATCGTTGTCAGGTAACTTGCGCTGGTAATACTGGTACATCAACTCCTGTGTTAGTCGCATTGTCTCCTACATCTGCTTGTTATTGTGCAGCTGGTGCCACAAGTACAACGTTTGAGAAAATTTCAAATGTTACTTTTGGAACTATCAATAATAACTCAACTTCAACAGCTGGATATGAGAATTTCTTAACACAGTCTACAAATGTTATTGCTGGTCAAACATTACCTATTTCTGTTTCAATTTCTGGCGCATTCAGTTCTGATCAGGTATTAGTTTGGATTGACTTCAATCAAAATGGAAGCTTTACTGATGCAGGAGAAGCTGTTTATACCTCTGCGCAGGGAGTTGGGCCTCACGTTGGAAATATTACTATTCCCTCTAGCGCTTTAACTGGCCCTACGCGTATGCGTGTAAGGATGCATGATGCTTCTTTAGGTGCCAATGCTACTCCTTGTGGTAACTCTACTTATGGTCAGGTGGAAGATTACACTGTAAATATTCAGCCTTGCGTGCAAGGTTCATTTACTACGCAACCTGCTAGTACAACAATTACTTGTGGAGGAAACGCCACATTTACTGTTGCTGCTTCTGGTTCTGTACCAACATTCACTTGGCAGTATCGCACAAGTGCTACTGGAATTTGGCAAGAATTGGCAAACGGTGGTATTGTTAGTGGTGCTACCACAGCTACTTTGACTTTAACAAACGTTCCAACTACTTGGAACGGATATGAGGTTAGAAGCATTGTACGTGGTCCATGTATCGGTGCAACTCCAAGTACTGCTGCTACTTTGACTGTCAACCCAATTCAAACTATAGTAAGCCCATCTTCAGCATCAATATGTCGTGGTGATTTACAACGTCTGACTATTACCAACTTTGCTTCTACTTCTGCGCCTATGACATCTACTTTCACATCTACAGATGTGCCAAAGGCGATACCTGATGCTAATGCTGCGGGTGTATCTAGTAATTTGACTGTTAGCGGTCTCCCTGCTGGTGCAACTATAACTGGTCTTGCAGTTAAATTCACGATTGCCAACCATACTTGGCCTGGTGACGTTGCTGTTGCTTTACGTACGCCAAATGGGCAGGTGTTGAATTTAGATTACTATATTTCCGGAACCGGATTTGGACCTGGAAATGGTATGGTGAATACAATTATTAGCTCTGCTGGTACTGTTGCCTTAAGTGCTTCTGCTTCCCCAACCTTTACGGGTACATTTAGAGCGGACAGAGCCGGAGCAGCTGATGCTTCAACTACTGGAATGCCAGTTACTACAACAAGTTGGGCTTCACTTTATGGTGCCGCGGCTGGAACATACACATTAGCTTGTCGCGATAGCTATGGTGGTGATATAGGAACACTAACTGCTTGGTCTGTTGATGTGACTTATGTTATACCAAGCTACGGTGAGGGTGTTTGGACTGCAACACCTGCTGCTTCTGGAACCATGTTCTTGGATGCTGCTGGTTTAGTACCTTATAATGGTACACGTGAAGACACAATCTATGTTAGACCTACCGTAAACACTGTTTACTCTGTGTTCTTTAACTCTACTATTTCTCCATGTACTTCAGCTCCTGCTCAAGTGCCTGTATCTGTAGGGTTGCCAATTGCAAATCTATCTGTACCTGCAACAGTTGCAACTTGTGTAGGAAACGGATTCACTATCACTGCTACGCATGATGCTATCCCATCTACTAACACTACGCCAATTTATCAATGGCAGTCTAGCACAGATGGTGGTGTAACTTGGGTAAGCTTAACTTCTCCAAGTGCTACCACGCCAACTTTAACTGTTGCTTCAACTACACAGTCAATGAATGGTACTCGTTATCGTATCCTTTCAAGATCTGGTTCTTGTGCGATTGCAGTATCTGGAAATACAACACTTGTTGTGAATGCTTTACCTGTAGTAACATTAGCTGCTCCAACAGTATCATTGACTCCTGGTCGTACAACAACCATTACTGGTACAAGCTCTCCTGCAGCTGCTACTTGGACTTGGTCATTAAACGGAAATACGATAGGTGGTACAAGTAACACACAGACCGTTAACATTGATGGTTTAGGTAACTATGCCGCAACTGTACGCGACGTGAATGGTTGTGTGAATACTTCAAATGTACTCGCTATCGGTGCTGAGGCTTCAGATAAGTTGTGGATTTATCCTAACCCAACATCTGGTGCATTCCAAATTCGTTACTATCACGCTGGTGATATGAATGAAAAGCGTATCATCTCCGTTTATAATGCGGCTGGACAATTAGTGACCACTAAAACTTTCAATTTAACCTACACATCTGCGCCTTATCTACGTATGGATGTAGATCTAAGCGGTGCTGCTCGCGGTACTTATGTGGTGAAGGTTGCGCATGAATACAGTGGCAAGATCGTTTCTGGTCTGGTACTTGTACAGTAAGCTTACCTTAATAAACTAAAACATAAAGTCCCTGGAATTCCAGGGACTTTTTTTATTTGGTTCAAAATGCTAAACAACGTGAGGGGATATCCTAAATGCTAGATGCCTCAGGGGTTATTCCAATTGTAGGTACGCGCTACTTGCGCATCTTTTTAAAGCAATTGATAAGGCCATTTGTAGAGGAGTCATGTGATGTAACTTTTGTGTGCGTAGTGAGCTCAGGAAGGATTTGATTGGCTAATTGCTTACCTAATTCAACTCCCCATTGATCAAAGCTGTAGATGTTCCAGATGATGCCTTGAACAAAGATTTTATGCTCATATATGGCAATTAACTCACCTAATGTAAACGGGGTCAGTTTTTTAAGCAGTATTGAATTAGTGGGTTTATTTCCAGTAAATACTTTATAGGGAAGTAGCTTCTTGATAGCAGAAGGAGAGAGTCCTTGTTTTTTTAATTCAGCTTTTACTTCCTTTTCAGTCTTTCCCTTCATCAAGGCCTCTGTTTGAGCAAAAAAATTACTGAGGAGTTTGACGTGATGATCGCCAATTGGGTTATGCGATTGTGCAGCGGCAATAAAGTCACAAGGAATCAGTGAAGTGCCCTGGTGAATTAATTGGTAGAAAGCATGCTGACCATTTGTGCCAGGCTCTCCCCAAATAACAGGTCCGGTAGCATACGTTACTTTTTTGCCATTGCGATCAATTTCCTTTCCATTGCTTTCCATATTTCCTTGTTGAAAATAGGCTGGAAAACGATGAAGATATTGGTCGTAGGGTAGGATTGCTTCAGTTTGTGCGCCAAAAAAATTGGTATACCAAATGCCGAGCAGTGCTAATATCACAGGGATATTCTCGTCCAATTTAGTTTTTCTAAAATGCGTATCTATGTGTGATGCGCCTTTTAATAATTGAATAAATTGAGCAAAGCCAATCGTAAGTGCAATAGAAAGACCAATTGCACTCCACAGAGAATATCTTCCGCCCACCCAATCCCAAAATTCAAACATATTATTGCGGTCAATTCCGAAACGCAAAACTTCCTTCTCATTTGTACTTAGAGCTACAAAGTGTTTGGCAATATGTTTTTCGTTTTTCGCTTTTTTTAGAAACCAGTCTCGAGCTGTAAAGGCATTGGTCATGGTCTCCTGTGTGGTAAATGTTTTGGAAGCCACTAGAAACAGCGTTTCTTCAGCATTAACTTTTTTTAATGTTTCTGCGATATGGCTACCGTCAATATTTGAAACAAAGTAGGTCTGGATTCCATCAACCCAATAAGGCTTAAGCGCTTCAGTGACCATTAGCGGCCCAAGGTCGCTTCCTCCAATCCCAATATTGACGATATATTTTATTTTTTTTCCGGTGTATCCTTTGTGCTTGCCTTGATGCACACGATCGCAAAAGGTTTTCATCTGCTTGAGGACCTTTTGAATGGCAGGCTTCACATTTTTCCCATTCACTTTAATGGGATCGCCTGAAAAATCTCGAAGTGCGGTATGTAGAACGGCTCTATTTTCAGTTTCATTAATAATATCTCCGCTAAAAAACTGTTGAATGGATTTTTCGATTTCACACTCTTTTGCAAGTGCAACTAAGAGGTCCATTGTTTCGCTTGTTATTCTATTTTTAGAATAGTCTAGTACAATGTCTTTAGCACAAAGTGAAAATTGTTCAAAACGATGAGAATCCTTTTCGAATAGTTGCTGAATGCTAACTTTCTTAAGTTGACGATGATGTACTTGAAGTGCCTTCCAGGCGGCAGTCTTAGTCGGATTTACAGCAGCGAGCATATTACATTTTTTTAACCACCTCAATTGTTCTTTCAATCATGTCAGAACTGATATCAAGATGGGTAACCAATCGTACTCGGTTAGGAGCAATGGCGTAAGCAAGAATGTTATTTTCTTTTAGTTGCACCACCAGATCACGAGCGGGTAGATGATCTTTCAACTCAAAAATCACAATATTTGTTTCTACGGGAAGTATCATTTTTACAAATGGTTTTTCTTGAAAGGCTAATGCTAATGCAGCTGCGTGGTCATGGTCAATTTTAAGCCGTTCAATATGATGATCCAACGCGTACACTCCAGCAGCTGCCATAAAGCCAGCTTGTCGCATACCTCCACCAAAAACTTTGCGAATTCTGCGCGCCTTTTTGATAAAATCTTTGTTGCCGATTAATACACTTCCAACAGGGCAACCAAGGCTTTTACTTAAGCAAACTGAGATGCTGTCAAAGGTTTGTCCATATTGAAGTGGCGATTCATTCTTTGCAATCATTGCGTTCCAGACGCGTGCACCATCTAAATGAAGCGCCAGTTTGTGTTGAGCACAGGTTTTTCTGATTGCTTCAATAGCGGCGAAATCATAACAACTTCCCCCGCCACGATTGCTGGTGTTCTCCAGGGATACTAATCTACTGATGGGTCGGTGAACGTCGTCTGGTTGGATGGCTTGATCAACTTGGTTCGCCGTAATTCTACCCGTATTTCCTTGTAATAATTTTACTGAGCATAGTGAGTTGAAGGCAATTCCTCCTCCTTCATATTGGTATATATGCGAATTCTCCTCACAGATAATTTCATCTCCAGGTTGCGTATGACATTTTATTGCAATCTGGTTGGTCATGGTTCCAGAGGGGCAGAATAGGCCAGCCTGCATTCCAAAAAGGGCAGCGGTTTTTTCCTCTAGTAAATTGATAGAGGGGTCTTCGCCAAATACATCATCACCTACTGGTGCAGCAAACATCGCTTCGCGCATGCCTGCAGTTGGTTTAGTAACCGTGTCAGAACGAAAGTCAATTACTGCGTTATTCATGTCTGCAATTTAGCAATAGCCGGGTTATCTTTGTTGATAAAATATAGTATATGCCTTCATTTGATATTGTTAGCAAAGTAGATGTTCAAGCACTGGATAATGCGGTAAATGTAACAAGCCGGGAGCTCGCTAATCGTTTTGATTTTCGTGGTTCTCACTTGTTAATTGAGTTGGATAAAAAGACCTTTCAACTCAAGTTGGAAACCGAAGATGATATGAAAATGGGACAATTGCTTGATGTCCTGGTCAACAGAGCGCATAAACAAGGGATTGCTCCAGAAGCCTTCGATATGTCTAAAGAGGGATCCCAAAGTGGTAAAATCTGGCGCAAAGAAGTTAAAGTCAGAAACGGCTTGGCTCAGGAAGAAGCGAAGAAAATTGTCAAACTCATTAAAGATGGGGGATTGAAAGTCCAGGCTTCAATCCATGAAGATCTTGTAAGAGTAACTGGTAAGAAAATTGACGATTTGCAGGCAGTCATTCAGCAATGCAGGGGTGCCAATATTGGGGTGCCTTTACAATATGTGAATATGAGGGATTGATTTGGTCAATCAGTTGCCCTGACCTACCTTTGCCTCCCAATTATTATTTCATCTTACGGCAAAATCCGTAAGACCTTAAAAATCATATAGTTATGAAACAAGGTATCCATCCAGAAAGCTATCGTTTAGTAGTTTTTAAAGACATGAGTAACGGCCACACCTTTTTAAGTCGTTCTACAGCCGCATCGAAAGAAACTGTAAAATGGGAAGACGGGAATGAGTATCCTCTTATCAAATTAGAGATTTCAAACATGTCGCACCCATTTTTTACCGGTAAAAATATGTTGGTAGACACCGCTGGTCGTATCGATAAATTCAAAAAGAAATACGCCAAGAAATAATTGCACGAAAACCAATTTTAAGACGCCTCGCACTTGCGGGGCGTTTTTTTTAGTTCCTCCATTGATTCTGGTTAATTTTACTTTCTACTATGCGATCCATCATTTTCACTGAGGAATTCTGTCAGCCAGAGCATTTATTTCCTTTGTCTCTAACAAGACAAATACAAGATTGCAGAGTAGGAATCTTGACCATTCGTGAAAAATGGGAGCGTTCATTAGGCCTACCCTCATTTGATAAAAAAGAAGATAATTATAAGGACCATGAAAAGAGTGTGCAATTAGCACAGATCAAAGCGAGCGATAATTGGTATTTGATTCACAGTAATCTACTTCCTACAAAATCATTGGTAACAGCAATTCTAAAAATGAAAGAGGGAGAATGTCTTGTCACCCCAACAAATGCGCCGCTGGCTTATTATATAACTGCCCGACAATTAGATAAGAAAAAGGCGATAAAAATAACCAGAGCAATTACATACGCCGATAAAATTTATCAAGTTCAGAACCCATGGGACTTGCTAGCCTTTAATGATTGGAGTATTCGCGAAGATTTTAAATTGTTAACCAAGGGTCGAAAATCAGCAGTATTACCCAAGGGCAACAATGTAACTGGAAAAAAGAATCTTTTTATTGAAAAAGGAGCTTCTGTTCAGTTTGCATCAATAAATGCCACTGAAGGTCCCATTTACATAGCCAAAGGAGCTACAATTTTAGAGGGAGCCTGTCTTCGGGGGCCAATCGGAATCTGCGAGGGGGCTACTGTCAAAATGGGAGCAAAGATTTATGGAGCAACCACTATTGGTCCCTCTTGCGTGGTAGGTGGAGAAATTAAGAATAGTATTTTGTTTGGCTATAGTAATAAGGCACATGACGGATATCTAGGTGACTCTGTAATAGGAGAGTGGTGCAATTTTGGTGCGGGTACTTCCAATTCTAATATTAAGAATAATGCAGGCCCTGTTCGTGTTTATACTCCTACAGGAGAATTAGAGATAGGATTGAAATGCGGAGTGGTAATGGGTGATTACGTGCGTACTAGTATCAATAGCTCGATCAATACGGGCTCTGTCATTGGCCCATCCTCTGTGATTTTTGGGCCTGCATTAACGCCACGATATATTCCACCATTTTCATGGGGTGAAGAGGGAATCACCCGCTATAAGTTGGAAAAAGTTGTCAGGGATATTGAGCAGTGGAAAGCCTTAAAGGGTATGCAGCTTTCCGCTGATGAATTGAAAATGTTGAAATTTTTATACCAGAATTATTAAGTTCACACTATGAGAAAAAAAATTGCAGCGGCAAATTGGAAAATGAATCTTACCTGGCAAGAGGGTGCTTTATTGTTAGAAAAATTAGTTAGCGAATGTGCTCCCTTGTCTTCTCATCAGCGAGTTGTTATCGCTGTTCCTTTTCCCTACTTGAGTCTGGCCCAGGGGATTGTTAAAGAAAGGGGTGATTTTTCAATTGCTGCGCAGAATTGTCATCATAAAGCGGGAGGTGCTTACACAGGTGAAGTATCAACATCGATGTTGCAATCAATAGGAATAAAGTATTGTATAGTTGGGCATAGTGAAAGAAGAGAATATCAATCTGAGACAAATAGTCAACTGGCTGACAAATTGCAGCTTTGTTTCGCTCATCAAATCACTCCAATTTTCTGTTGTGGAGAATCCTTACCTACGAGAGAGAGTGGCGAACAGAATTCCTTTGTACAAGCGCAGTTGCAAGAGTCACTTTTCAAATTGGCGCCAGACCAAATTGCACAGACTATTATTGCATATGAGCCTATTTGGGCAATAGGCACTGGTAAAACGGCTACCACTGAGCAGGCCCAAGAGATTCATCATTTTATTCGTAAGCAGTTGGCTACCACTTATGGTGATCAATTAGCAGCACAAGTGTCTATCTTATATGGCGGGAGTGTAAAAGCTTCCAATGCATCGGAGCTATTCTCCTGCTTAGATGTGGATGGCGGACTAGTAGGAGGGGCCTCTTTACTAGCAACTGAATTTTCTCAGATAATTGCAGCGCTACCTTAATCCTACTTGATTAATTCGGAAATGGTAGTTCCTATATTTCCACTTGGCATCTGGATCTTAAGTAAAGATGACAGTGTGGGGGCAATGTCCGACATGGTAGTTTCCCGATAGGTTTTCCCTTTCTTGATACCCCATCCGTACCAGAGCAATGGAATGTGTGTATCATACGGATTCCAGAGCCCATGCGTGGTTCCTGTGGTACTGCTTGCATCAATAAATCCTGGTTTGAAAATTAATTGCACATCACCACTGCGACGAGGATGATAGCCCAGGTTGATTGCTTTTCTGACTGTTGCAGGTAATGGAATTATATTAAGCTCATTTAATGCGAACACACGATCAATGCCTGGTTCTGTAGCCAATTCTTTTTTTAACCAGTTGATAATGTCAGTAGATGGGATTCCTGCTGAGTCTAGTTTGGCATGATCTAACGAATACTGATAATTGTCGTCGCTCAGAATTATTTTTTTGATGTTATAGATGCGCTGAAGACTTGCATTGAGGCGATCCATTAATTTTCCAGTATAAACTCTTCCACCTGGAAGTTTATTTTCTTGCATAAACTCTGGAATATGTGCAGCTCCGTGGTCAGCGGTTAGAAATAGTACATATTGATTTTTCCCTACAACTTGGTCTAGGTAATCAAGAAATGCTCCCAATGAAAGGTCAAAACGCAACATCGCGTCTTCGGCCTCTATGGAATTGGGGCCAAAGCTATGTCCAATATAGTCAGGAGAGGAAAAGCTCACCGCTAAAAAATCAGTGGTTCCACGCTTTCCTAGTTGCTCACCTTGTAAAGCGCTTTTAGCAAATTCAAAAGTCAATTCATTTCCAAAGTAAGTGGTGTTGATTTTGCTATAATCTTTGCCTATGTATTTTTTTAAATCATAAGGAAAGTTATTGCCGAATGGTTTTGCTTCGTAGGGTTTATTATCAGTGGTACTTTGCAAATAGGTGCTGCTATCGTACAGTAAATTCCATCCCTTTTCATAATAGGAGTCTGTGAGATTTCTGTTGTTAAAGTCTATTGCCCAAGTGGGAAGTGTTTGCATGTAGTACGTAGAGCTTATCCATTTTCCAACCGAGTTGTCGTACCAATAAGCTGCATTTGCGCTATGCCCTGCAGGCAGAATAGCGCCGCGATCTTTAATGGCTATTCCCACTACTTTACTTTTAAAGTTTGTTGCTAAGCGTAGTTCGTCTGTCACGGTTGTAACGAGCAAGTTTTTTGGACTCATTTTGCCCTGCGCTGAAGAACTTCCTACTGTAGATACATTTTTATCTTCTGTACAGTACATGGTTCTGTTATTATCTCTGTCCCACCATGCATTGCCCGTGATTCCTGTAATGGAGGGTGCGCTGCCCGTGTATACTACACTATGTCCACAAGCAGTAACGGACGGGGTGTAGGGGATGAGAGTATTTTCGCAAGAGTTACCTTCTTTTAAAAGACGTTTAAATCCTCCTTTATCTGCATAGCGATCAAAATAGCGATAGAGGTAATCCCAGCGCATTTGATCTAGAACCATTCCTACTACCAGCTTAGGTCTTTCAACTGTCGATTGAGCTAACAGTGGGTTTGAAAATTGAAGTAGGATAATAAAGGCAAAAAACAGACGTTTCATAATACTCTATTTCAGTTGTAAAGGTAAGTGATGTTGATTAGCGAATGGGAGTGCAATGTTCCGAGAGAATCCGTACTTGTCCATTTAACTTTACAATAGTAACACTGCATCGCTGACGGTCATCAAAAGTTTCGCCATGATACGCTCCTTTGCCTTTCCAAATTGTATTGACTACTGCGGCATGTCCTTCCAATTGGATGGTTAGATTGTCTCTTTCCATCGTTTGTAAGGAATATTCGTTAGATCCGGCAGTAGCCACTATTGAGGCTCTATTAAAGGTTTTACCAGATTGTGTAAAGTATAAATAGTGTGGAGAAAGAACGGAGTCTACTAGTGCTGCATTTTTTTCTTTCCAGCCCTGGTCAAACTTATCCATTACGGCAATCACCTCTTTTTCGGTGAGTAGATCCTCGGCATTGTTGTTTTTACACGCGCCTAGAACTAGTAAAATCAGGAGTGTCCATAGCCTTACTACATTATTCATCGGCTGAGTAGTAAATCGTATAATTCTTTGGTCCATGCGGTTTGATGTATTTGAACGCGGCACCCTCCATTGATTTCGAGTACCTCTATTAATCGTTGTTTGCTAAAGTTACTGACAACTTGGTTTTCATTGATACGAATCCAACCATAGGAGCTGTCTTTGAGTAATTTTTCAACGATTTTATTGCAGTCATTTAGGGTAGGAGCTTCATATATTTCTCGAATGCAGATGTCGCTTTTGTCAAAAACAAGTTCAGGTTTTTGTAGATCAATTTTTAGGCGCTTGATCTCACTCTTTTTTTTACCAATAAAAAACTGCGCACTTGCAGTGGTGCCTTGGGTAATAAAGAAAAAAAGGAGGATCGTGTAAAGCAATTTCATGCTACTAACTTACTTTCTTTTTATGAGCCAATTTTCAAATTCTTTACAAGAAAAACTACTCAAGTTTTGACTGGCACTCAGCTTGGTTTTTTGTGCTACCAGAATCCCGTAGCGGATATCATGAAACCCCTCCAATTGGTGGGCATCGGGATTAATAGAAAGTAAAACACCCTTCTCTAGGGCGTGGTCGACCCAGGTCCAATCTAAGTCAAGTCTTCTTGGGTGCGCATTGATCTCGATGGCTACCTTGTTTGCCGCACAAGCATCAATAATTTTTTCATGATCAATTGGGTAACCCGCTCTGCTTAGCAGTAGTCTTCCGGTTGGATGCCCCAGGATGGTAGTAAAGGGGTTTTCTATGGCACGAATAAGCCGCTCAGTGGCTTTTTCTTTCAGCATTCTGAGATTGCTATGAATCGAGGCAATGACTAGATCAAAAGATGATAAAACAGTCTCTTCATAGTCCAAAGAGCCGTCAGATAAGATATCCGATTCTATCGATTTGAAAATTCTAAAAGGTGCGTATCGCTTATTTAGTAGATCAATTTGTTGATGTTGTGCTGCTACCCGTTCTGCGGATAAACCATTTGCATAGAATGCACTGGCTGAGTGATCAGAAATTACCATGTACTCCCAGTTTCTTTTCATACACTCTTGTACCATTTCTTCCAGCTCATTGCTTCCGTCACTCCAGGTACTATGACAATGAATGAGACCTCTTATTTGATTTTCATGCAGTACTGTTTGAGTAGAGGAGGTGCTATCAAAAAGTTGCGTGCCTTTTTCTCGCTTTGCAGGGTGAACAAACGGGATTCCCTTTTCAGAAAAAAGAATACCATCAGGCGCATCATGGACAGCTGTTTTTACCCCCTTTTTCAACGCAATGTTGTCAAATGCAATCTTGAAATCTTCGGAACAGGATGTATTGAATAAGGTAGTGGGTAAGTCATTTGTAAAGTATAGACGCAGCCGAAGTCCATTTTTTAGTTGGTATAGTAATGAACCTTCTTCCTCTTCTAGTAATAGGGGCGGTTGGGCTGTTTCAAATTTTGTTTTACTATTCTCCTTTTCAGCAAGTACAACATAGGCCAACTCTTCTATGGTTGGCAGCTGTCTTCTGAATGATCCAGTAACGGCGATATTCTCCTTTCCAAATAACTGGGCAAGGTAATTGTCAATGAGTGGAAAAATAGCTTCGATTTCTGCAAATAGAAAGTGTCCTTGGTGTTGCAAAATGAACTGAATAGACTGAGCTACTGCTTCCTGTGTTTTTTCGCCAAAGCCTTTGTAATGTAAAAGTCTATTTTCTTGGCAGGCGTAAAGAAGTTCACCCATACTTTCAATGCCCATTTCTTTCCAGATGGTATGGATCTTTTTTGGACCAATCCCTTTTATTTGTAACATTTCAATTACACCTGGAGGCGTATTTTTTAGCAATTCTTCTAATAAATCAATAGTTCCTGTTTCTTGCAATTGCGAAAGGGCATTGGTTACACTAGCGCCAATACCTCTGATTGATCTCCATTTATCAATCGGAGTATTAAATAGGGGGTAGGGAAGTTTGTCAATTGTAAAAGAAGCTGCGGCAAAGGCTTTGGCTTTAAAAGGATCTGCGCCATGTATATCTAAGAGCTTCGAGAGCAATTCCAACTTTTCCGCTATTCCAATATTGTCCATGTGTGCAAAGTAAGTGGGTTGGTCTAAAACGAGAAAGTCCCCCGGTTTCGGAGGACTTTCTATAAGTTAGAAGAGAATTACTTCTTCTTCTTAGCAGCTTTTTTCTTAGCAGCTTTCTTTTTTGGAGCAGCTTTTTTCTTAGCAGCTTTTTTCTTAGTAGCCATTGTTTAGAATTTAATGGTGTTAGAAAAATGGGTTAACGATAGTAAAAATAACAATTAATTTTTACTAACCAAATATTTTTTAAGAAATTTTAAACAGCCCAAAAAGGCGTCATTAGGCTTCAGCTGGAGCAACAGAAACAATTGTTCTGTTATTTCTTCCTTTTTTGAATTCAACTAAGCCATCTGTTAATGCGAAAAGAGTAAAGTCTTTTCCAACGCCAACATTTTTACCAGGATGATAAACTGTTCCGCGTTGACGTACGATAACGTTTCCAGATATAGCAGGTTGTCCACCAAATATTTTTACACCAAGACGTTTGCTTTGTGAGTCGCGGTTGTTCTTAACACTACCTTCTCCTTTCTTATGTGCCATGGTTGTATTGTTTTAATTAGTTCAAATTATAATTAAGCGATGCTTACTACTTTAATTTTAGTGTAAGCAGTACGATGTCCTTTCTTTTTGTGAAAGCCTTTTCTTCTTTTTTGTTTGTAAGCAATAACCGTATCTCCTTTAACTTGATCAACGATTTCTGCTTGTACTTTTGATCCGGAAGTGGCGCCAACAGCCAATTTGCCGTTTGCGTCGACCAATAATACTTCAAGGTCTAACTTGTCACCGGCGTTACCTTCAACGCGGGGTACATATAAGGTTTGATCCTTTTCCACTTTAAATTGCTGTCCGGCTACTTTAACGATAGCTACCATACTATAAAAATTAGGACGGCAAAGGTAGGGAATAAGACTGAACCCACCAACGGAAAATCTCATTCATTTTTAGGGCTTTTCACAGCTAAAAGGTTCCCCCTTTTCCTATGTTTGCCTGTCTTAAATTTGCCAAATTCGCCTAAGTCTCCCAATTATCCATGAAAATAAAGTCATTCTTTGCCAAGCCATTTGCTGCTTATATCCACCGGACTATCCAAAAAGAGAAGCGAACGGCTTTGTCGGACCAGGAGCAAATTTTTCAGCAATTAGTTAAAATTGGCAGTAAAACGGCCTATGGACGTCAGATTAAT
>Ga0214917_10004175_pt1 | contig 16247 bp, 15 predicted proteins | sample LL_1208_BB_MetaG_FD_177983 | JGI IMG/M metagenome (GOLD analysis project Ga0214917, IMG submission 177983) | Freshwater microbial communities from Lake Lanier, Atlanta, Georgia, United States - LL_1208_BB | ecosystem: Environmental > Aquatic > Freshwater > Lake | place: USA: Georgia | collected... | reverse complement strand
CTTTTCCCTTTTTTCCCGCTCCACGATGAACTCGGTGATGTCCTGCTCGATCAGCAGCACGCCCGGAGGATGATCCCGGTCGGCCCGCAACGGAATGTGATCGGTCTTGGTGTATTTCTTTTTGCCAGCCTCCTCGAACTCAAACCGCCCTTTTTGGGGCTGCCACTTGCCCTCCGTCCGGTCGGCCGGCCAGCCGGGATATAGATCGTCGATGACCTGCTTGTTGATCTTCTGATAGGCGGCGGCGCGGACCGGGCCGATCACGGCCGGCATGGTCTTGCCGGTCACCTCTTCCGTGGTGATTCCGGCCGCTTCCGCCAGGGTGCGATTGGCAAAACTGTACTTTCCGCCCCCATCCACGGCAGCGATGGCCGTCGGTTGGTTATCCGTGATCACCCTCAAAAACTTGGAAAATCCGGTAAAGCGCTCTGCCGCGATCTTCAGGCGCTGGGCTTCGGCGGAGGCGCGGATCTCCGCCCCATGCTTCCACGCTACCCCCATGGAGACGGAGGCAAGCCCCAGCACGAGGGTGAAACCGATCAACATCATCCCCTGACGCTTCTCCGCCGGTCCGAGGGCTTCTTCCTTGGACGCGGTGCGGACAACCACCCATGGGGTCCCGGCAATTTTACGTCCGAGAACCAGGCTGGGCACATTGGCATAATTCGGCCGGATTCCGAAACCACCCGGCTGCTTGAGGGCGAAGGATGCCGCGGAGTTTTCCGGATCGTTCGGAGAGTCATTCGTCATGGGCTTCGTGCCGTTGGGAAGAGGCTCACGACGGGGCGTGAGAAATTGGACGGTATTGCCCGAGGTCCCGGGCTTTTCCTGCACCAGATAATTCTCCCCGCTTTTGAGCGTTTCGCCGGGTTGCACCATCAGGGGGAAAAGTTCTTTGGCGACCTGCTTCAACCCCACCACGTAGGCGATCGGTTTGGCGTTGTCAGCCGCATCCACCGGGTAAATGGGAACCATGAAACCAAGGCTCGGCTGCCCCTCCCCATCGAGGCGCAGGTTCCACAACCCCCGCTGACGGGCGGCATTCTCCCTCAAAACGTCGATGAAACCGTCCTCCTTAAGGGCGGGCAAAAATTCACTGGCCACCAGAATCTGCCCGTTGGGCGCGACCACTGCGAGGCCGGCAATTCCTTCCCGGACAACATTGGCGTTAATCTCCAGGGCGGGCGGCGGGGTAACAAACCCGTTCGCTTCGGCCATTTTTTTAAGGTAGTTCCGCAGAAAATTCTCCGCTCCTTCCTTTTGGTCGGCCTTGGCAGATTCGTTCAGGAGGGTGTCGATGTAGATTTTTTGGGACTCGTTGGAAGCAATGGTCCTCAGGACATCAAACTGGGAGGCCAACCAAGTCTCGACCGCGGCCCCCCGGGTCTCCGCCACCAGGCCCATCTGGGTTTGCCAATCCCGCAAGGTTCTCTTTTTCTCCGCCCGGACAAAGGAAAGGATGCCGATGACCCCTCCCACCGTGAAAACGCCCAGAAAAACAGCCGCCAAAATTGTCGTGGAGTTCCAAGGTCTTTTGACCGGGGCTTGATCGATCTTGGGTGCGTTGAGCTTTAGTTTGGAGGGATCTTGGGGAGCGGGGGTATTGGATTCAGCCACGGCGGTTTCCTTTCAATTTGAAGCATAAATCCTTTGCCATTTTTTCTGCGCGTTCAAGGTTTTCCTATGGGCTAAATTGATGTAGGATTTGGGTGTTATGAGTTCATTTCGTTGGATCGTAATGTTGTTGGGTATCAGTCTGGTGCCGGGCTGGGCCTGGGACGGCCAGTACCAGGTCGTTCAGCAACAACCGATCCAAAAGTTCCCCAAATGGACCGGGATCCTGGCGTCGGTGCAGCAGGAATTGGCTAAAAAAGCCGATATCAATGCCCCTTTTGCGGGGGGGTGGGATGAATTTGTCCAAAAAACCCGGTCCGGCGACAAAATGGAAATGATCAAAAAGGTGAACGAGACCTTCAATTCCATGCGCTACGTGACCGACCAAAAGAATTGGGGTGTCCCGGATCTCTGGAACACGCCGGTTCAATTCACCCAAAGCCCCGATTATCTGGTCCCCGGCCGCATCAGCGGGGACTGCGAGGACCACGCCATCAGCAAATACTACGCCCTCCAAAAACTGGGCTTCGGGCAGGATGAGTTGCGCATTCTGGTGGTCAAAGATCTCAACCTTGGCGTGGGCCATTGTATTCTCGGCGTCATCTACAGCGGCCAATGCTATATTCTCGACAATCAGATCAAGAGCGTCTGGACGGCGGATAAAATCCAGCATTACAAGCCGATCTACGCCATCAACGAAACCGCGTGGTGGCAATTCGTTCCCGCGGGGCAGGCGGCCGGCGGCGGGGCGGCGGCGGCGGCAGGCCAAGGCGACTAACACTCCTCGGGCTTTTCGATCGCCTTCCCCGAAGGCAAGCTATCGGCCCCATGCCTGATCTCGCTCCCGCCTACGATCCCTCCAAGGTCGAAGACCGCCTCTATTCCCAATGGACAGAACGGGGCGACTATCGGGCAGATCCTGCATCCGCGAAGCCTGCCTTCTCGATTGTCATCCCCCCTCCCAACGTCACCGGCATCCTCACCCTCGGTCACGTCCTTAACAACACCATTCAGGATATTCTCGCCCGCCGGGCTCGGCTTCAGGGGAAAGAGGTTCTTTGGCTCCCTGGGACGGATCATGCCGGCATCGCCACGCAGACCGTGGTCGAGCGCACCCTCAAGAAGGATGGAAAAATCAAGCACCGCGACGATCTTGGGCGTGAAGAGTTCCTCCAACAGGTCTGGCAGTGGAAGGAAAAACACGGCGGGATCATTATTCAACAGCTAAAAAAGCTTGGCGCCTCCTGCGACTGGTCCCGCGAACGCTTCACCATGGATCCGGCCTACTCCGCCTGCGTCCAGCAGGTCTTCGTCGATTTGCACAAAAAAGGCTTCATCTACCGCGGTCGTCGGATGGTCAACTGGTGCCCCGTCTCCCGTACCGCGCTCTCCGATGAGGAAGTCATCATGAAGGAGCAGAAAGGGCACCTTTGGCACTTCCGGGTGGCCGTGGAGGGGGAAAAGGCCCGATTCCTGACCGTCGCCACTACCCGGCCGGAAACCATTCCCGGGGACACCGCCATCGCCGTGCATCCCAAGGACCCGCGGTACGCCTCCCTCATCGGAAAGTTTGCCCTCCGCCCCCTTCCCCCGGAACTGCCGGAATCCCGGCGCCGCATTCCGATTATCGGCGACGACCACGTGGAAATGGAGTTCGGTACCGGCGTCCTCAAGGTGACCCCGGCTCACGATCCGGCCGATTTTGCCATCGGCCAGCGCCACCAACTTCCCGCCCTCGAGGTCATCGATGAAACCGGCCACATGAATGCCGCGGCCGGAGAAAAGTTGGCGGGTCTGGACCGGATCCAGGCCCGCGCCGCCGCCGCCGAACAGCTCAAGGAGTTGGACTGTCTGGAAAAGGAGGAGCCGTACACCAACCAGGTCGGATTCAGTGAACGGGCCGATGTTCCCGTGGAGCCCCGCCTCTCCGAGCAGTGGTTCCTGAAATATCCCAGTGCGGACAAGTCCCGCGATGTGGTGGCCTCGGGCCGGTTGCGGTTTTTTCCGGAACGATGGACCAAGGTCTACGACCACTGGATGGGCAACCTGCAGGACTGGTGCATCAGTCGCCAGTTGTGGTGGGGCCACCGCATCCCCGTCTGGTACCGCGAAAAAGAGACCCGTTGCCAAATCGATTCCCCGGGCACCGGCTGGATCCAGGATCCGGACGTCCTCGACACCTGGTTCTCCTCGTGGCTTTGGCCCTTTGCCACGATGGGTTGGCCAGCCAAGACGCCGGAGCTGAAGAAGTTCTACCCCACCACCGACCTCGTCACCGGCCCCGACATTATTTTCTTCTGGGTCGCCCGGATGATCATGGCCGGGTTCGAGTACATGGGGGAACTCCCCTTCCGGAACGTCTACTTCACGGGGCTCATCCGCGACACCAAAGGACGGAAACTTTCCAAATCTCTGGGCAACTCACCCGACCCGCTCGACTTGATCGCCAAATACGGGGCCGATGGCCTCCGCTTCGGCCTTCTGCGGATCGCACCCCAGGGCGTCGATATCCGCTATGACGAAAAGCAGATCGAGGAAGGACGCAACTTCGCCAACAAACTCTGGAACGCCTGCCGGTTCCGCCAGCAACAAGGCTCTTGCGATCCCGGGGCCGACCCCTCGCGGCACCCCCGCACGCCTTTCTGTGATCATCTCCTTGCCGAACTGGACGCCCTCGAAAAGGGGCTGGAAAAAATGTATGGGAATTACGAGTTCAGCCAGATCGCCCAAAGCCTTTACGGCTTTGTTTGGGACGAGTTCTGCGCCCGCTTCATTGAAACCGCCAAGGCTGATTTTACCGACACGGCCTCCCCGACCCGACCCGGCACCCTCGCCACGGCTGACTTCGTCCTTTCGCGCATCCTTCGGTATCTTCACCCCTTGATGCCGTTCATCACCGAGGAGCTTTGGCTGACCCTGGGTCTTGGGCCGGAAAGTATTCAATTCTCCGGTTGGCCAAGTCCCGGACAGTTCCGGTGGGATTCCGGTTCAGCCAAGAAAGCCGAGGCCTGCTACGCCACCGCGGAGGCCGGTCGCCGTCTCCGCGGGGAATTTGGCCTCTCCGGCTCCTCCAAACTCCGGTACCAGCTGGTCGGCAAAACGGTCCCCTCCCCGGAAGACCTGCGTACCTTGGCCAAGCTCCTCCAATGCGGATCCGTGGAAACCTCCGCACAAGCACCCAAGGCCCCGATGACCCCCACCCCGTGGGGAGACCTTTATCTTCCGTTGGCAGGTTTGCTCGATCCGGCCAAGGAAACTGCGCGGCTCGAAAAGGAAATCGCGGCGGCCGAGTCCGCCCGTACCCGCGAGGCGACCAAGCTGGCCGACCCCAAGATGGCCTCGAAAGCCCCGCCGGAAAAGGTGGAGGAATGGAAGCGGATCGAGCGGGAGGCCGGCGAGAAAATCGTCCGCCTCCGGGAGCAACTCAAGCTTTTCACAACTTAATCGGACGCCTCCCCTTTTCCGCTCGGCAGCCGGGGACCGGGGGGGTTCGATTCTCACTTCATGGAAAAGGGTCACACCATCCCCATCCTCGGTCAGGGCTATGTCCGCTACATCGACCATCTCGGCACCGATCTGCGGATCGTTGAGGCCGCCCGGATCTCCTACAAAAGCCCCAGCAAGGGCGAGGATCAGGACAAAAAATTGCTTCTCTATTTGTACAAGCACCGTCATACGAGCCCGTTCGAACAGTGCTCCATCACTTACAACATCAAGATGCCCATCTTCATCATGCGGCAGTTTGTCCGCCACCGGACCTTCCGCCTGAACGAATGGAGCGGCCGTTACTCGGAGTTGGCCGACGAGTTTTACGTCCCCACCCAATGGCGTGCCGCGGACGCCAAGAACAAGCAGGGCAGCCAGGTATCCGCCTCCCTCGACCACGATGCCCTGACCAAGGAGGTGAAGGCTTTTAATGACTCCGCCTATGCCACCTACCAAAATCTTCTCAAACGGGGCGTCGCCAAGGAACTGGCCCGGATGGTCCTGCCGGTCAGCATCTTCACCGAAGTCTATGTGAACTGCGACCTCCACAACCTGGTTCATTTCCTCCAGTTGCGGGAGGATGACCACGCCCAACTCGAAATCCGGGAGCTCAGTGCCGCCATGCGCCAAATCGCCGAAAAGCTCTTTCCGTGGACTTTGGAGGCCTACCACAAATACCGTCTGACCATCTCCGAAAAACCCAAAGAGGAGTAAAGGATCCACGCGGGTGGCTTATTTATTGATCCTTTCCCTAACTCCTATCTGCTATCTCCCATCTTCTTAATCTTTTCCGCCTGACTATTTCGGCTCGCTTCTCTATAAATCTCTAATGCCCAAGTCCCCTAAAAAATCACCGTCCCCCCGACCCCCCTCGACCTGTCAAAACTGGCTTCCCCTTCTCATCGCGGGCGCCGTTGGATTTTCCGGTGCTTTTTTGCTTCTCAAGGGCTGTCCCTTTTCCCGGTCGAATTGTCCGGTCTATTCGGAAATTTGTCCGGTGACTGCCACGCTCGGCAAGGTGGAAAAAGCCGTGGCCAACAACGATCTCGCCTCCACCCGCGCCTCCGCTGAGAAACTGCAGGATCTCCTCGCCAGCCGGATGCCCGATCTCTCCAAATCCGCCGGTCGCTTGGCGGCCAGCCAAAACCTGGCGGAAGCGCGCACCCGTCTGGCTGAGTTCAGGAAAAAGATGGAGTCGGCCTCGTACCAACCCGCCCAACCAGGCCGGTGAAATTCTTTCTCCGGATTTGTTGGCTGCTGATCGCCCTGCCTTGGATGGCATCTTCCGCGGATCTCAAGTTGGGCGAAAAACTTCCCGCACTTATTTTGCCGGACCAGGATGGCAAGCCCCTGGACCTTGCCGCCTACGGTGCTGAGGGCTACCTGCTGGTCTTTTTTTACCCCAAGGCCAACACGCCCGGTTGCACCGCCCAGGCCTGCAGCCTTCGGGATGCGGAATCCCAACTAAGGGAACGCGGGGTGAAAATTCTTGGCATCAGTGCGGACCAGCCGGATTCCCAGAAGAAGTTTGTGACCGCACAAAAGCTTCCCTACCCCCTGATCGCCGACTCCGAAGGCAAGGCCATCCAGGCTTTTGGGGTCGAGGGCATGTTGGGCTTTGCCCGCCGCTCCGCCTTCCTCTTCCACAACGGGAAACTGGTTTGGCGGGATGCCAAATCCTCCACCAAGGATCAGGCCGAAGTCGTCCTCAAGGCCCTCGACACGCTCTCCCCAACCAAGAAGTGAAATCGTTCCGGAAGGAACTCACTTTCCGCATCCCCGCCCGGCGGGCGCTCGTAAACATCACCCCGCAGGTGGAATCCGCTCTTGTCGAATCCGGTATCCGGGAGGGTCTCTGCCTTGTCAACGCCATGCACATCACGGCCTCCGTCTTCATTAATGACGATGAATCCGGCCTGCACGATGACTTTGAAAAATGGCTGGAAAAACTCGCCCCCGAAAAACCCCACTCCCAATACCGCCACAACGGGGCGGAGGACAACGCCGATGCCCATCTCAAGCGCACCTTGATGGGCCGCGAAGTCGTCGTGGCCGTGACCTCGGGTCGGCTCGATTTTGGCCCATGGGAACGGATCTTTTACGGGGAGTTCGACGGCCAACGCCCCAAACGGGTGCTCATTAAAATTCTTGGCGAATAACCCGGCCTTTCCCCCTTTTCCAACGTTGCCGGGGAATCTATAAAACCCCATGCCCTCGATTTCCGGGAATCAGCTGCAGATCTTTTCCGGCAACGCCAACCGGGAGCTGGCCGAACGGATCGCCGGAAAGGTCAAAATTCCCTTGGGACGCGCCTCGGTCACCTCTTTTCCCGATGGCGAAACTTTCGTCAAATTCGAGGACAACATCCGTGGGAACGATGTCTTTATCATCCAACCGACCTGCGCTCCCACCAACCAGAACCTGATGGAGCTTCTCATCATGGTGGATGCCGCCCGCCGGGCTTCCGCCTACCGGATTACTGCCGTGCTTCCTTTTTTCGGGTACGCACGCCAGGACCGCAAGGATCAACCCCGTGTCCCCATTACCGCCAAATTGGTCGCCAACCTTCTGGTGGCCGCGGGGGTTCACCGGGTCCTGACCGTGGACCTCCATGCCCAGCAGATCCAGGGCTTCTTCGACATCCCGGTGGACCATCTCTTCACCGCCCCGGTGTTCTATAAATATCTCGTGGAAAAAAAGATTCCCAACCTGGTGGCCGTCACGCCGGATATCGGGGGAATGAAAATGGCCGCCGCCTACGGTCAAATGATGGACTGCGGTCTCGCCATTGTGAGCAAGAAACGCCTGAACGCCACCGACACGGAGGCGACCCATGTCATCGGAGACGTGCAAGGCAAGAACGTCCTGCTGGTCGATGATATCACCGAGACCGCCGGAACGATCGTCTCGGCGGTGGAAATCCTCCGCAAACACGGAGCTCAGGATTTTTATGTCGGCGTCCCTCACGCGGTCCTCAGCCCGATCGCGGTGGAACGCCTCAAGAAGGCAGGCATCAAGGAGCTGATCACCACGAACACCACTCCCCAAACGGAAATTCCGGGGGTTCCCACCAAGGTGCTCTGCGTCGCCTCTTTATTGGCCGATGCCATCGTCCGGATCCACGCCGGAGAGTCCGTTTCCTCCCTTTTTGAAATCCGCGCCGGCGTAAAGACCTGACCCTCGCTGAATAGCACCAAACTGTTTTGTTTCCGTATCGTAAGCCACCCCGCCTATCCGCGGCGGAATGCCTTACTGCCCTAAAATATAAGCGAAGATCAGCGGTGCGACGATCGTCGCATCGGACTCGATCACAAAGCTGGGCGTGTTCGGCCCCAGCTTGCCCCAGGTGATTTTCTCGTTGGGGACAGCTCCGGAATAAGAACCGTAACTCGTGGTCGAATCGCTGATTTGGCAAAAATACGCCCAGAGCGGAATCGATTTCCGCTTAAGATCCTGATGTAGCATCGGGACCACACAGATCGGAAAGTCCCCGGCAATACCTCCCCCGATCTGGAAGAACCCCAAGGGGGTCTTGGCCGTCTGGGTGTAGAAATCTGCCAAGGAAATCATGTACTCCACCCCGCTTTTGATGAGCTGGGGCGACTTCACCTCACCGGAAATGCAGGCGGCGGCGAACATGTTGCCCAAGGTGGAGTCCTCCCAGCCCGGCACCACCATCGGCAGGTTTTTTTCCGCGGCCGCCATCATCCAGGAGTCCTTGGGGTCGATCTGGTAGAATTTTTTATACAAACCCTCCCGCAGGGCTTCAAAAAAGTATTCGTGCGGAAATTTTCGCACCCCGTTTCTTTCGTCCCGCTTCCACAGCTCAATCATCACCCCCTCGATCCGGCGCATCGCCTCGTGCTCGGGGATGCAGGTGTCAGTCACGCGGTTGAGATGCTCCTTCAGGAGCTTGTCCTCGTCTTTGGCCGTCAGGTAGCGGTACCCCGGGACGCGACGGTAATGATCATGGGCCACGAGGTTGTAGACGTCCTCCTCCAGATTCGCCCCCGTGCAGCTGATCGCGTGTACTTTTCCTTTTCGAATCATTTCGGCGAGGGAAATCCCCAACTCCGCCGTGCTCATCGCCCCGGCCAAGGTGACCATCATCCGCCCGCCGTCATCGAGAAGTTTTCGGTAGGCGATCGCCGCATCCCGCACCACCGCGGAATTGAAGTGGCGATAGTTACGGTCAATGAATTTCGTGATCGGACCGTCTGCCATGCAACTCCTGTTCAACCCTCCCGCGGGAATGTTGACAAGACTATTCCGGTTTTTTTTCCGATTTTCTTGTCCGTAAGTGCGGATCGCAAAAATGATCCATGGCCAGAAACATCGACTTGGCGTGCCGGGCGAACAACACGCTCAAAAAGGGCGCCGGCATCACGCAAAGCAGAAAAAGAATCGTCGGCCTTAAATCCGTCAGCGCTCGCAGGATGAAGTATGCCGACATGGAGCCCAGCCCGATCACCCCATAATTCACGCCCCAGATGGCCAACAGAAAATATCCCGGCTCCCGTTCGTAGGCGTACCCGCACTGGGGACAGCCGTCCAAGGGGGAAAACCAGTCGTGCAGGGACCGCGTCTTCTTTACCGCTAGAAAAATCGGTTTTTCCCCGCAGGTGGGGCACCGGCAGAGCAGGGATCGTTGAAAATAGAGCCACGCTTTTGCGGCGGTCCGCGGGGACCGGGCCATGGCATCTCCGGGATTCATTCCCGATGGTACGGATGGCCCGCCCTCCAGCTCTCCACCCGGTAAATTTGCTCCAACAACGTCACCAAGGCCAGGTCATGGGAGAGAGTTTGCGGCCCCAAGGATCGGACCGCCTCGCACCGCTGACGAAAACTTTGGCCGTGGCCGTCCGCTCCGCCCAAAATCCAGGCTGTCTTGGTGCGGTTACCCCGCTCCCATCGGTCGAATTCCTTTCTCCATTCTGCCGTGCTCCGGGCCGGTCCTCTTTCATCCAGGGCCACCCGTTGCCACCCTTCCGATTTTTCCAGGAGTTCCGTTTCCTGCTTGGAGCCCTCCTTCACGTAAATCAGATCAACCCCGGCAAATCCCCCAATCCTTTTGACAAACTCTTCGGCGGCGCTTTTGGCCCAGCCGGAGGGCCGGCCGACCGTGATCACACGGTGTTTCACGTCCCTGTCCGCCGGGGATATCCCACCCGCACCCCGGAGCCGTCGGAAAATATCACCGAGGCACATTCACTTTGAAAAACGGGGCCGAACGACGGTCCGAATGGCGATCCGGTGGCACAGTCCACGGCATAACGCAAAGGTGCCCTCATCGTCCAAGGTTCATGGCTGACCTCAAAGGTCGTTCCTCCCCGAAAGGAGTTATATCCTCGGCTCCGGTGCAAGAGGAACTCCTCCAGGGTCCCGGAAGCCACTGGGTGCGATTGGGCTTCTGCCCGCACCGAGATGCGAAACGTCCTCGGTCCTACGTCCCATTCGTACGCCGCCTCGGGTTCGCTGTGCCGAATCCTTTTTTCCATCCGTACCTTTCGTTTCTCGTAAGGTTCCCCAAAAGCTTTCCGCGCCAGCCTCGCCACCAATAGCTTGGGGACCAACTCCCCCAGGAAAACCACGCCGGGACCGTGGGGGCCTTGCACATAGGTCCGCAGGTTCACTTCGGGAAAGCGGTCGTGCCACGGCCAGCTGATCCCCTTCACCACCACGTTGGAAAATTCGACGCCCACGAGACTAATCGCCGCCGCCCCTTCCCAAAGATCCGGCCCACAACCCGCCGGCAATTTTTCCTGTACCAGGGAAGGATCCACCAGCCAGCTCACCATCACCAGGTTTCCCCAGTCCGCCTGCATCCATGCCGGGCTATCGCTCATCGCGGCTATCCTGCAAACCGGCGATTGAACCGCAAGAAATCCGCTATCCGAGCTCCTTTTCGAGCTCCTCCACTCGCCGCTCAAAAAGCGCCAAGGCTGCCTCCACCGGAGCCGGACTCTCCATGTCCACTCCGGCCGCCCGCAGGGTCTCCAAAGGCGGCCGGGACCCGCCCGATTTCAAAAACCCGTGCACCCGTTCCACTGCCCCGCCGTCCCCCGCCAACACCCTGGTGGCAAGCGCCATCGCAGCCGAAATCCCGATGGCATACTTGTAAACATAAAACGCGCTGTAGAAGTGCGGGATCCGCAAACATTCCAACTCCAGCGGCGCCTCAATCTCCATCGCCTCCCCCAAGTAAGCCTCCAGAAGCTCCCGGTAACAGATCCGGAAGAAATCCAACGTCAACGCCACCCCTTTTTCCTCCGCCTCATGGATCCGGTGCTCAAACTCCGCAAACATCACCTGCCGGTAAAGTGTCCCCCGGATGTCATCAATCTGCCGGTTCAGAATGTAGGCTCGTAGGGTCCTGTCCTCCCGCGCCGGCCCCTCCAACAGATGATGCGTCAACAGCTCCTCGTTGAAGGTCGACGCCACCTCCGCCAGCAGAATCGGATAATGCGCGTCCTGGTAAGGCTGCGTCCGGTGACTCATCCACGTGTGCATCGAATGTCCCGCCTCATGGGCCAGGGTATACACGTCGGAAAGCACATCCTCCCGGTAGTTCATCAGGATGTAGGGCGGATTCTGGTAACTGCCGCTGGAAAAAGCCCCGCTCCGCTTGCCCCGGTTTTCATACCGGTCCACCCAGCGAGCTTTTCCCAGACCTTCCGCCAGCACCTGCTGGTATTCGCCCCCCAGCGGGCGACAGGCCATGGCGACCATCACCGCCGCTTCCTCATACTTTGTTTTGCGTGTGGCCGCCGGCACCAGTGGAACCTGCAAATCCGCCGCCCGCAGTTCCTTTAATCCCAACACCTTTTTTCGTAGGCGGTGATACCGCTGAAGCGGTTTCAGGTTTTTTCGCACCGCCGCCACCAGTTTGTCGTACACCTTCTCCGGCACCCGGTCGGGAAAGAGCGACTGCGCCCGCGCGCTGGGGTGCTTGCGCGCCTTGGAGCGAAACACATCGCCCTTTACGGAACTCGCCAAGGTAGCCGCCAAGGAAAAAGCATGTTGCTCAAACTCGGTGTAATACTGCTTCCATGCCGTACGCCGTACGTCGGCCGAAGGCCGCTGCAGCAAGGAGGCGAACGTCCCGTGGCTCAGCTCGATTTCCGATCCGTCCTCGTCCTTCACCGTCCCGAACCGGAAATCCACGTTGGTCAGTTGGGAAAAGATCTCGTCCGGACCTCCCAGCGCCGGCCCCGCCAGCGCCATCAGTCGCTCCTCCCCCTCCCCCAAAATGTGCGGACGGTACCGCCGGATCCGCTCCAGTTTGCCTAGCCACTCTTTCAACCTCGGGTGTGTTGCCAGCGTCGCCCACTCTGCATCCCCGATCTGCATCAGTTCGGGCATGAACCAGGCCGTCTCCTCCGCCAGTTGGGTCGTCAGATGCTCCAACCGCAACGCCCGGTCCCGCGCCGCCCCGTCCCCACCGTCCTCCGCCACCCGCAGATGCGCATACTGTCCCAATCGCTCTGCCAACAGGTCGATCTCCCTCTCCTCCTCCAGCGCTGCCGCGAGATCCTCCCCGTGGTGGAGCTTCCCCTTCCACTTCAGCATCCGCCCCCTTTGTCCCTTCAGCTCCTCCAGGCCCTTTTCCCAATCAGTCTCCTTGGCATAGAGCGGACTCAGATCCCAGGTGTCTTTCGGATCCACCTCGCTTCGTTCCGGAACTTTTTTGACCGGGGCGGGTCGGGAGGCGACTTGGATCATCGCCGAAAGTTACCCGACACCTTTTTCAGAATCCACCCCCGCCTCCGCTTGCCGTCCGCCAAGCTTTCCTTCACCCTTGGACTCATGGCCGAAATCGCCGCCTTTGCCCAGCGCGGGGCCTCCCGCGTCACCCCCAAGATCATGGACAACCTGCTCCATCGTCTCCCCATGCTGAAGGCCGAGTTCACTCAGATCCACGCCCCCAAGTTTCCCCATCTCGTCGAGCAGCTGGAATTCCTTGCCGATGTCGTCGAAGACTTCGCCGAAGGAGCCTACAAGGAGATCCCCTACGCTGCCGCCGCAGCCGCTGCCTTTGCCATCATCTACACCCATCGCCTGCTCGACATCATCCCCGATTTCATCGCCAAGATCAGCTTTGAGGACGACTCCGCGGTCGTCCGGGCCGTCCTCATTATGTTTGAGAAGGACTTCGAGAAGTACGCCCGCGCCCAGCACCTCAACTGGAAAAAAGTCACCATTGAGCCCTGATCGGCCCCCCGGTTCATGAGCCCCGCCGGTTGGACCGACTTCCTCGAACAACATTTCGGTCGGTGGTCCGTCCCTCATCTCGCCCGTGGCCTCGTCGCCATGAATGCCGCCAGCTGGCTCCTTAACCTCGCCTCCCCCGGCTTTCTCTCCATCCTGAAACTTGACCCCTCACTCGTCCTCCAAGGCGAGTTTTGGCGGGTGATCACCTTCGTTTTCGTTCCCCCCTCCTCCGCTCACCCGATCTTCTTTTTTATTTTTCTCTGGTTTCTTTGGTCGATCGGCGAGGCCCTCGAGGAAAATCTCGGATCGTTCCATCTCAACCTCTACTTCCTTGTGAGCATGGCCGCCGTCGTCGGCGTTTCTTTCCTTCAGCCCGCCGTCCCCGTGAACTCTTTTTACCTCTTCAACTCCCTCTTTCTTGGCTTCGCCACCACCCTGCCTGACCAGAAAATCTTTCTCTTCCCCATCCCCATCCCCCTTCCCGTTACCTGGGTGGCCGGCATCACCTCTGCTCTTCTCTTTGTTCCCGTCTTTTTTGAGCCAGCCCTTCTTCCCGGCATTCTCGCCGCCCATGCGGGCTACCTTGGCTTCTTTGGACCAGGTATTGTGGAATCTCTCTTCTCCCGTTTCCGTCGCGACTAGGCCACATGGCCCGAATTCTTTTCCTGTTTCCGTTTCTCTTTTCGATTCCCCAACTCAGCGCCTCTCCCATCCCCGAACAGTCTCGCGTTCTCCTCGTCGCCATCCCGGATACCTGGAACTCCGTCAAGACCTCCCTCCAGTTGTACCGCCGGGCCTCCGCCTCCTCGGCTTGGTCCGCCACCAACGCCCCCATTCCCATCCATCTCGGCCGCCGGGGGCTCGCTTGGGGTCGCGGCCTCCACCCCGACCAGCCCGGCGTCCAAAAACGCGAGGGCGACGGCAAATCCCCCGCCGGCCTTTTTCTCCTCGGCAACATCCTCTATGGCTATGCCGACCGCTCCCCCATCCCCGGTTGGCGTTACCGCCAGGTCACCGACCGCGATCTCTGGATTGAGGAACCCACCTCCTCTCTTTACAACCGTCACCTCATCCTCTCCTCCCACGAACCATTCCCTCCTGATCAGCATTACCACCTCATGCGCCAGGCCGACCCCGCCCACGCCTTAAAACTCTTCATCCGCCACAACGCCCCACCCGATGCCAAGCCCGGCGCAGGCAGCGCCATTTTTTTTCACCTTTGCCGCAACGCGGACTCCGTGACTACCGGCTGCACCTCCATGGAGGAACCCGCTTTCCGCACCCTGCTCGAATCGTTCCAGCCCTCCGATGAACCCATTTATGTCCTCCTCCCCCGCGCGGAATACGATCGCCTCAAAGAATCCTGGGAGCTTCCCTAAGTCCCGACCATGAATCCCTGGTTGCTCGACTCCTTTATCCTCTTCGCCTACTTCGCCGCCATTATCGGAATCGGCCTCGCCACCTCCCGCCGCCAAACCTCCCTGAACGACTACGCCCTCGGCGGCCGGAAAATGCCGTGGTGGGCCGTGCTGGCCTCCATCCTCGCCGCTGAGATCAGTGCCGCCACTTTCCTGGGTGCCCCGGGAGAGGGCTACGCCCTGCGGAACTTCACCTACGCCCAGCTGGCCATTGGAACCGTCCTTGCCCGTGTCTTCGTGAGTTGGATCTTCATCAAGCCCTACTACACCTACAACGTCGTCTCCATTTACGAGTTCCTTGAAAAACGCTTCGGCCCCCGGTCCCGCCAGGCCGCGAGTGCCGTTTTTCTCGTCACCCGCGCCCTCGCCAGTGGGACCCGTCTTTACGTGGCCGCCATCGTTCTCGTCCTCGGTTGGGAAATGTTTTCCGGCACCAAGCCCTCCCCTGGCGCTGAACTGGGCATTTATTTCGCCGCCCTCTTCGTCCTCGTCCTCCTGACTGCCGTCTACACCGTCGCCGGTGGCATCAAGGCGGTCGTCTGGACGGACGTGATTCAGGCCATCGTCATGTTCTCGGGCCTCGGCTTTGTCCTTTGGCACCTCTTCCACACCATTCCCGGCGGCTTGGCCACCATCACCGGAAAGCTCAACCAGCCGGGCGACCTCACGTTCTGGAGCCTTGGCCCCATCGTGGAAGGCAATCTTGGCGCCTCCCTCAAGGGCATCCTCGAGACCGACTACACCGTCTGGACCGCCTTCTTTGCCGCCACGTTTGTCACCATGGCCACCCATGGGACCGACCAGGACATGGTGCAACGCATGCTGACCGCCAAAAATCCCGCCCGCAGTCGCCTCGCCCTCGTCGGTTCCGGTCTTGCCGATATCCCCATTGTTCTCGCCTTTCTCGGCATCGGGATCCTTCTTTGGGTCCATTACCAGCAGGACCCCGATCCAAATCTCCCCACCCGCAACGCCCACGTCTTCGCCTACTACATTCTCCACGAACTGCCGTCAGGATTTCGAGGTCTATTGATTGCCGGGATCTTCGCCACGGCGATGGGCTCCCTCAGCACCGCCCTCAATGCCCTTGCCACCTCCTGGGTGCGCGACTGGTACGAACCGTTCCTCGCTCCCCGGTTCAAAAGCCCCGACTCCCTCCGCGCCGCCCGCTGGGCCACCGTTGCTTTCTCCGGACTTCTCGTCGTCATCGGCGCCATCACAGCCTGGGTCGTCATCACCAACCCCACCTCACGGATCCTGCCCATCGTCTTGGGAATCTTTGGCTACACCTACGGTTCCCTTTTGGGGATCTTCCTGCTCGGGGCCCTCACCAAGACCCGGGGTTCCGACCGCGGCAACCTCATCGCCATGCTGGCCGGCTTCATCGCCGTTGCCGTCCTCTCCGGCCTTCCGTCCGATCTTTTAAAACTGTGCGGTCTACCGCCACTCCCGCGCCCTGACTGGCTTCCCCTCATCGCTTTCCCTTGGCGCATCACCTTCGGCACCTTGGTCACCTTC
>Ga0214917_10004174_pt1 | contig 16248 bp, 7 predicted proteins | sample LL_1208_BB_MetaG_FD_177983 | JGI IMG/M metagenome (GOLD analysis project Ga0214917, IMG submission 177983) | Freshwater microbial communities from Lake Lanier, Atlanta, Georgia, United States - LL_1208_BB | ecosystem: Environmental > Aquatic > Freshwater > Lake | place: USA: Georgia | collected... | reverse complement strand
ATAACTATCTTTGTTATACCCGCAGTCGATTTAGTAAATTTATATGCTTGTCCATAAAGATCCTCCCCTTCTTGTCCTTTTCCTAAATAAAGTCTTCCAAACTCTAAATTATCAGCGAACGGATTATCTGGTGGAGGTGGTGGCGGAGTAACAGCTCCACCGGGTGGCGGAGTAACAGCTCCACCAGTTTTATCTCCAACAAATTTTACTTTTGATATTCTTTCGTTTCCTGTATGGGCAAACTTAAAAGTAATCGGCAATTCTCCCACCGGCGTGCCACTAAAATCGATTGTACCTGTCCAGGATCCTAGTTTATCAACTGTTAGATCTTTCTTTATAATATTGCCGTTGGCAATGACATCGAATTTAGAATTAGGCCATGCTCTACTTACTACAAACGTTAAAGGTACATTATTAAAGAATGGTGGTACTTCGGAAGATGCTAGAGTCACAAGTTCATCTACTCTAGTGGAGGTATCTTCTATAGTAAATTGCGGGAACGTATAAAACGGAACTGCACCGGCGGAATTGCTGGTATAAAGTTTGATTGTAAACACTTCAGAACCTTCAATAGCTGCATCTGCTCTAGCAGTGACTGGAAATTTAGTAATTGGTGCTGTTCCAACTTTAGTGTCAAAGTTTCCACTGCTAGCACCATCAAAATCATCAGCGGTTATATTTTGACCTTCTATTCGCCAATACACTGTTTTAACTACGTCTGAGGTAATGTCAAAAGACAGCAATAAAGTATTATTATTTGTTTCGTTTAATATACCATCGCTGGGAGTATATACTAGATTTGTCACAGTTATATTTTCAGTACTAGCCGAATCTATTGTATAGACTCCACGATAACTAGCTATTTTTTCATAAGTGCTTGGCCAGTTAACAGGCGTAATTGGTTCACTACCAACATTATAATAAAACATTTCAAACCCAAACTGACCATTCTTGTAGGTACCGGCTGGATTCAACTGTACTTCTACATCCCCACCTGCACCGGCGTTTATTGGTGTCAATATATCAAAATAAGTATTTTGATTACCCACATACTGGCTTTGGTGAGGCTTAGCTGTAGATACTATAAATGAATTACTGGTAACATTATTATTTTCGCCGAAAAATGCTATTAAAATCCTAATACCCCGCGAACTAAGATCCGTAGAATTTATTGCACGTGAAGTAGCAATGTTAATACTTAATTTGTTAGTTTTAGTCAGCGTTCTTACGTTGTCAATTCGTACCCTAATCTGTGGACGATGGTCACGTAGAATTATTTCATCTTTAATAACATTGGCATCGATGTGTTGCCGGCCGTCTCCGGTGGCAAGGCTTACAGTAAATTTATATTGTTTAGCGGCATCAAACTGTTTATCGGTGAAATTATTTGTCCCTATAGTGTTAAGATAATTTACATTTATTAAATCACTTGTTACTTCTAAAGGAATGGCTTTGCTCGGGGCCGACGTTGCTGTAAAATAATAATAATAAGCATTTACAAGTTGACTACTACCCGGAGTCACTGGTTGTTCTCTAGGGAAACGGCCTCCAGAATAAGTTCCGCCCAGTATCCAACCTTCAGTGTTATTCAGACCTGCATTGTTAAAGCCTAAGAACCATGTACTCTCAAACTTTCTCGTTTCCGCTACTGGTGATCTTCCATATCCATCAGCCCATTCCCACCAATGTTTAAGAACTAATGCATACGAAGTCCCTTCGGATAAACCCGTTACAACTATTTTACGTTGTGAGTAGCGATAGGCATAGATATCATCTACATCAATAGTTATATTACTAGCCGCACCTTTACCGATAATTGGTAGTAAATTTACATCGCCCTTGCCCCAAACATCTAATTGTTTGTAAATATTATCATATAAAAAGAAATTGAACCCAGTAAAATCACTTAACAACCAAGTAAGACTTCTCTGTAATGTTATTTTGACTGTAAATGTTCCGGCTGGACCAGCCTTAACCGTATGAGTAGACAATATCTGATTTATAGCATTAGGTGACTGATAAAACTGAGGAGGAGCGTTTATATCTTCAATCGCTGGACGAAATTTATTGTCTGCTATTACACTGGAATTAGTTACTTGTATAATTCCCAAAAATACTGTGGCATCAGTTGTCAGAGTTGGATAGGATATTGTAACTGTATAAAACTGTCCGGCTATTATTCGTCTCGGACTAATGCTCACAATTTCCCATTTTCCGGTTGATGGTGCCCTTGTAGTCGGAGTAGTTGGAGTAGTTGGCGGTGGTATTGATCCTGCTGGTAACGTGGTAGTTGTAGTAGTTTGACTTGGAGCTCTAGTTGTTGTAGTTGTAGTAGTGGTTGGCCTAGGAATGATTGCCTTAATAAAATTTGCTGCACGATTTGTTGTAGTGATTCGACCGGCTAGTCTTCCATCTTGAAAGTTAGAAGGAAAAATATTACCTGCGGTAAGTGGGTTAATTGTTATAACTTGTGAATTAGCTACAATATTACCAGTTACACCACCTTTACGTAATCTTACAACGAATTTCTTTGGCACATTGAGACCTTATGTTACCTTAATATCGTGTAGATAAAGGAAAGCTCCTACCTTCAATCCACCAGTTTGATCATATGATCCATGAACAGCAACAAATTTATATACACCTACAGGGTCACTAGATACTATAGTTCTGGACACAGACCGCCAACCAGAATTAGTTCCATACTCATCTACTAAAATTATTTCGTCGCAGGTATTGGCCTTTAGTAAGTATATATAAACCGCAAACATATCTCCTGCTGGATCTTTAGCAGCACGCCAGTTAAAACTAAAGGTATCCCCAACCTTTAGTCTAAATGAAAATTCGCTTATTAATACTGGGCCACGCATTATTCCATGCAAATTAGTATTAGATAGATTAACCGGGCCACCAAATGTAGCATTATTTGTCAACTCTAATATATATTTTTCTGGACTCCCAGGGACTGCCAAGGGTGAGTAGAGTACTGTTGACGTATCTAAAATTCTATAACCGTATTTAGGATTAACCGGTAAGTCTGCACTAAACGTGACATTATCACCGGGACTACTACTTCCTAACCCAGGTGCAGGTAATGCAGTAGAAGTAGCAGGAGTAAGACAATTCAATATATAAGAATTTCCATTTAACCTAACAGTTTGCTTTAATATACTCCATCCTAAAAACTTGAACTTATTGCTGTCTTCGGTAGTACCTAAATTGTAAGCAAAATTACCGTTGACAATCAGGCCAGCATCAAACTCAGCACCATAAAAGTTACTCAAGGCCAAAGGGCCAGTAATAGGGACTGGAGTTTGCACCCCATATGGATAACCCACAGTGCCATAGGGAATAATACCTGCACCGGCATAATATTTGCTAAGTCTAGTGGCTCCTACGCAAAGATTTGTACCCATAATTCATTCCCTCATTTATATATTTATAGCAGTAAAAACCATCAAGGTAATGAATCCACGCTACTGTGTCCACCGCCACCGCCGGCACCACCGCCTGTTCCTGGATATCCTGCATAATTATTTGCTGAGTCGCCACCATTACCGCCGGGCCCAGTATAACCTCCGGCTCCACCTCCACCACCACCCCAACCATCGCTATTGGATCCATTACCGCCATTACCGCCACCTTGTCCTGTGAACGTACCGCCAGGTGCACCCGAATTAATTCCTGCAAGAACGCTCATTCCTCCCCCTCCTTTGACTATAGAAACGTCAATAAAGAATGAATCTCCACCGTCAGTTACGACTGTACCAGAATTGTTTCCGGCCGCACCAACTTGAACAGCATAACTGCTACCCGGTACAACAGTGATATTATTTTTCCAGCCTAGACCGCCACCGCCACCGCCACCGCCCCATCCTTTACCGCCACCACCAATACAGATGACACTTACACTACTAACGCCGGTAGGTGCAAACCATGATTGTAAACCAGGAACTGTGAAATCAGTGAAAACAACAGGTGATTGCACAGTGCCTGCAGTTATTATTCGTACAGCTCCTTGGGCGGCGGGACCTGCATAATTTGTAGTCGATCCTGGACCGGTATTTGCACCACCAGAACCTCCTCCAAATAATCCACCATTACCGCCAAGATGCACCGAAGAAGACAAACCATTTGCTCCCGCAGTGCCCACTCCGGCCGAGCCACCCATACCAAATCCAGATGCACCAGCACCCCCTACTGTGCTATACAACAATCCAGTACCGCCTCCGCCGCCACCTTTGCGTCTACTAAATGCAAACTCAGATGTTGTTGTCGAAGTTGTGCTTCCAGGTAGTGTGGTGGTTGATGTTGTTGGTCCTGCTGTGGTAGTAGTGGTGGTTGAGGTACTGGTGGTTGTGATTGGCATTATAGGCCCAATCGTATTAGAATAGGTGGTTAATAAACCGTTAGGGCTACGTTTACGCAATCTAAAATAATAGGTTAAATCAGTGACTAATACTAGATATGAATTATCAATGTCACCGGTATCGGTCCACGTATCTAATGGTGGCAAGGACGGACTACGCTGCCACATACTTCCGGTACTGGTACCACTAGGATCCCATTGAGCATCTGAAGTCATTGTCAAAGTACCACCCGGGTTTAATACTCCTGTAATCACAGGCGGTGATAACAAAATAAAAGTACGAGCTACTGTAGTTGTTGATGTTGATGTTGACGTAGTAGTGGTAGTTGGACTAAAAGGTGCTGAACTGGTTGTTGTCGATGTGGACCCGGCTATGGTTGTAGTCGATGTGGATGTAGGTAAGGCTAGAGTAGTTGTTGACGTTGATGTCGACGTTGATGTAGTTGTTGTTGAAAACAAAATTATTCGTAGGTCTAACTGCAAAATGTGAGATGCAGAGATTGAACCAATTCTTAAATAAATCGTTAATGCTCCTAGACCAGTAGTGAGAAAACTTGTTCTCGCCATATATCTAGTGCCGCCTGGTGTGCTTGGTGTTGTATCTGTGTACAACGGCCCTTGGTTAGTTGGCGTTACAGTACCAACACCGGTGGTAGTAAGATAAAATAAAGCATTTGGTAAATTACACTCAACTGTTACAAAAATACGATTACCTATGATATAATCAATCTCAACTTGACCATGTGTCAATGTCCAACCATCTAAATTTGTTGTGGTACTAGTAGTGAACGGTGGTATAGTTGTTGTTGAAGTAGTAGACGTTGATGTAGTTGTTGATGTTGATGTAGTAGATGTTGAGGTTGTTGAAGTAGTAGACGTTGATGTCGTTGTGCTAGTTGACGTAGAAGTTGTGGTTGTAGAAGTTGTGGTTGTAGAAGTTGTGGTTGTAGAAGTAGATGTAGTAGTGGTAGAAGTGCTTGTGGAAGTAGTACTAGTAGTTGTAGTCGTAGGAGTTAAAAAATAATTAGTGTTTGTTAACTGTTTATTAACTACACCAAACAAGCCGGGTTGCGAAATAACTGGAAATTCTAATTGCCCACCTGCAATGTCAGTTGATGTTATATTTCCATATCCTAAATTAAGAACAGAGACAATTTGCGAATTTGCAACTACAGGGCCACTCAACGATCCACGACGTAATCTTACAATAAATTGTTTTAGAGTAGGATCACACCCATTAACTGTGAATTTAGCAATGTTTCCTTCTAGTCGTCCTGTACGATTTTCATCACTAAAAAGACCTCTAGTTAAAAGTTGTATGTTACCTGTATCATTTGAAGTGAATTGACTTAATCCTAATGTGTTAATAGTAACAATTTGACTATTAGCGACGATATCACCTGTAGGACTACCTTTACGTAATCTAGCAATAAATTTTTTATTGTTAAAATAAACTTTTAAATTTCTAGAATTACCGTAAGAAATAGCTGTGCCAGGTGCAGGAGTAAATGTAACAGTAAGATCTAGAACTCCGTGAACAGCATAATTCTGCACTGGTAATGAAAAAGCACCTAACCCAGTTGTAGTTCCTGTAATAGCTGTAAATGGGCCAGTCGGAGTTGTACCTGTTATAGTAAATGGCGTATTAACAGGCCCAAATTTAATCACAACCACAAAGTTTGAGTTTAGGTTATAACCTGCAACAAATGATGCTGGACCGTTGTAGACCGGAGTTTGATCCTGAAGATAAAATATTGGATTGGTTGTGGGTACTGTTGTTGTACTGGTTGTTGAAGTTGTAGAAGTTGAAGTTGTAGAAGTTGAAGTTGTTGAGGTAGTAGATGTTGATGTAGAAGTAGTTGTCCCGCTATTACCTGCACAACTTATAGTACCGGCAACAGTACCTTTTACCGGCCCTTTAATTATGTCACGTAATGCTGTTTTATTGTTTGCGGGTTGGCTCAAACCATTCATCCAATTTAAGTCAGGAACAGTTATTATAGTTCCTAACACACTAGGAGATAAACCACCAGGACAACCGCCAATCCAGGCCATACCTTGTATTCTATTACTGGCATCTTTGAAAAGAGGAATACCTTTACTATTAGTAATTTGCGATATAGCACTAAAATTTATTGTTATTCCAGGAGTCATATAGGTTGTGTTGACCCAAGCCGAAGTATCATCGGCCCAAACAGGACCTATTGTAGTCGTTCCACCACCCAAATCTGTAATGAGTTGAGCAACTGAGTTATTGCGGGTCTGGCAACAACTGGGATTCTCTGACAATATATAAAGCATGCCTCCAGCAGTAACGAAAGAAGTAAACGCTGTTACCTGTGTTGGAGTAAGTGCGGTACTATAAGTTAAATCCCAGACTTGTTTGTAAACCGAGGTATCGGTAGGTAAGGTACCTGAATACCCTGTCATAACGGTGACAGTGTATCCTTCTTCTTCTAAGGCAAGTTTTACATCTGGAAAAAGCTGACCATCTCCCTCTATCAATAATGCTCGACTTACTGCCGGAGCCCCTGTGGTTGTTGAGGTTGAGGTTGAAGTAGTTGAAGTTGTTGATGACACACCTCCACCCATTCCAACAAAGGCTGTGTATGTCCCACCGGTAGCTGCGTAATTGATTACATATCCGGATCCTCCACCTCCTCCACCTCCTCCACCATTTGTTCCACCAGCACCGCCACCACCAAGACACCAAATTTTAATATTGGTTTCTCCACCCATATTTAAAGTGTAAGAACCAGGAGTGGTTAACTTTAAAACATCAGTACTGCTATCTATTGAAGCACCGTTCCATGTGATAACAATTAATCCATCGCCTCCACCGCCATAATTGCCACCAGACCCGCCCGATGCTCCTCCACCTCCACCGCCATATTGCCCGCCACCTACAAATGTTGTAGATGCTGTAGTATTTCTTTGTCCAGCAGTACCACCGCCTGCTCCGCCTCCACCGGAAGCTACTGCACCAGCAGTTCCATTAAGAAGTGGTCCTAAGTTATCTACGCCGCCGCCGCCGCCACCGGACTGTCCACTCCCACCAGATGTACCACCACCTCCACCACCTCCACCAGCACCAGTAGCCGCAGCACCTGGATTTCCAGTGGGGCCGGCATCTCCTCCTACACCACCCGATCCCCCATAACTCGAAGCTCCGCCACCACCACCACCTTTAGACGCAGAATCACCACTGCCCCCATTACCGCCCGATTCTGATATAAATGTTGCAAGACCACTGAGCGTGATAGTTTTATTTCCACTACCACCAAGCCCACCAAGAGTGCCAGGATAACTTTGTCCTGCAACTCCGCCACCACCCTCGCAGAGTACTTGTCCATCTCTACTTACAGTCGATGGTTTGCCCGACAAAACCCTCGCAAGGTCGGGAGTGACAAGGGTGGCGGTTACCGGCATTTAATTATGTTTTTGGATATTGATCCTTGACGGCCTTAAGTGCATCATAAAAATCTGTGACCTTTGTTAATACTCCTGTGTTCATAGCGTGCCATAACATATCTAACTGTTCTGCCACTGGCGGATATGCAGTCCTACGTAATAAAATATAGGCAGGAACAGCGGCAGGAGCAGGTGGTTCAGATACCCAAGGTGGTTTACGGTTCACCGAAGTAGGATCTGTAATTTGTGACAAAGTCGCTGCAAGATCTTGTTTATACTGGTTCATGAGACCATTAGATGCCACCCAACTTTCAATGGTTTCTTTAGTCAAATCTGCAAATGGAGTGTAGTTACCGTTGTTCATAATATTGACAGGAACGAAAACTACGCTCGATCTCTCATTTACACCATCTGATGCTGTTAGTCTAAGATGTACCCCACTTACTGCATCGGGAAGTCCGTCAATTTTTTGTTCGCAAATTAATTGCATTATTTCATATGTGTATGATATTGTCATTCTAATTCCTATATACTTTTAAAAACAACTCGTTTGAAATTCATTACGCTAAAATTCCCCAGGTGTGGGAGAAGTGGCTGCTGATGTTACAGTAAATGTGGTATCTGTAACTGATACAACTACAAAATCAGATCGTCTTCTAATTTCTATTTTGATTACCACCTGTGCACCTATAGAACCAACTACACGAGGTATAGATCCGATTGATTGCCAAACACCAGATTGTGAGTACCAATAACCCCCACCACTGTATGTATTAGATGGATTGGCATACTCTATAGCTCCGTATATAGGAGAAAATCTAATATCGTATAAATCCCCAATATTACTTCCTGCAGGCTCAACCCATTTAATCCATACTCCGTTAGAACCATAGGCATAACCATTATTGTAAAAGTTGTAAAATGCTGTTCCTTCACTACTTATGTCAGGTATACCGGGGAACGTGTGTATATAAACTGTGCTGTCCGGGAATTCCGGTATTTTATTGGCGTCCCATGTTTCTGCTAGGTTAGTAGTCCAATACACAGCTACAGCACCTCTAGTACCCGCATTACTTAATTTATAGGCATGGTCTGATCCTTGACCACCTGCTCCAAGAATTCCTCGGTTCCTCGCCAATGTTCTATCAACCACAGTGTTTCTGTTTCTAACCAAATCTTCTGTAGTAAAGATTACGTCTCTAGATGTGCTAGCCCCTTCCCAGATTATCAAAGCTATACCACCTGGATTGTCTCGACCGCCCGCAAAATTTGTATAACTGATTGAGAAATTATGCATGCCGGCTGTGGCAGTAAATGTTCCGCTGTACCCATTTACTGTCATAAAATTGTCACTTACATTAGTGATGGTTACGCCGTCAACACTAAAACTACCTGCATTGTCAACCGCATAAGTGTAGCCGTATGAGCCAGTTAAGGGAAAATACAGAGGGAATGACTGAGTTTTTGTTCCTACTAAATATTCGTTGACATCACCCACAGCCCAGGCATTCATAAACTGGCTCCATTGCGGATTAGTAACCCTCGCCCAATTACCCGATGCCATCGTTGCCGGAGGTTGATGATAATCAAATCTAGACCAACTACTTGATGATAGCCAAACTGAAGTATTCTGCATGGGTTGACCAGCTGTACCACCGGTAGCTGCTGGATAAGTATCTCCCGGAGCACTGATACCTGCTGCCCCTCGATTGCCACCGCCACCGCCACCGCCACCGCCATCTACCCCGGGTTTTTGCACTGCACTAAACCCATCCAACGATGCTAGAGTTTGGTAGGCCAGTGGAACACCAGAACTATTTACTCCGTCTAAAGCCGGAATTCGGTAACTGCCACCGCCACCGCCACCGCCACCACCGGCAGTGGCAATGCCGTAAATATTGGGCCCTACTTGGACGTATAACGATGAGGCCCCACCGCCACCACCACCTGCTCCACTAATACCTCTAGTATTTGCCGGTGCACCATTACCGCCCGATGCCGAGAAACCTGATCCAAATGGGAAGCCGAACCCTACTCCGCCTAAACCAAATGTTCCACTGCTAGCTGTACTCTTGGCTTCGGCACCGCCTTCGCCAATACCGGCTCCAAGTACCTTTGCGGATGCTCCGGTATCCGGGAGAATGACTTCGCCTAAAACTAGGCCACCACCTCCGCCAGCACCGCCCACGCCCTCTAAATCATCAAACCCACCGCCTGATCCACCAGCACCTATTAGTCTAAACATTAGTTTTACAGGTACACCAGGTAATGTTGCATTACCAGTTAAAATAGATATCCCCGAAGTTGTCAAATAGGCTGTGCCAGTTTGTACTGCAACCGTCGTTGTTGTTGTAGTGGTTGTAGTTGTGGTTGTTGAAGTAAAGTTGATTGGTAAACAAGTACTATGAAATACTCTGTTTGTAAAATTGGTTGTTTTACTTTGCCCAGGACCCGACCAAGCCATTGTAAAATGCTTTGGTCCCGATACTTGTAAGAATTGTATTCTTATTGGGTAGCGAACACCAGCTGTTAAATTAAGAACTTCTCCGGCACGTGTTGCCGAATTGCTCAAACCGAAGTGAAGATATGCGTTAGCAATCGTGTAACCCGATGTAGCCCTTTCACCTATCCATACTGTAGCAACGTCATCGAGAAAGCCGTCAATATAAAAAATATGCGGACCAGTCTGTGCAGGAACGAAAAACCCTACCCACTCCATACTAAAGTATTCTTGGTAAGGAAATAATGTAAAGTCTAACGCACCATTAAATGTGAAAATTCTTCTATCAATGGCGGTTTGATAGCTGAACCAGGCAGGATCATATGTGTAGGAAACACCTACAATAGGCAAGTTATTAAACGACGATAAACACAATCCAGCAAACACTGGTTGCAATGTGGTGGTTGATGTTGTTGAAGTAGTTGTAGCAACCACTAGATTAGTGACTAAAGTTCTTGTATTTCCGGCTAAAATCACCTGTCCAACTAAAGGGGTAAACGTGACTAAGACAGTTATCGCACCAACAGGCCACGTTGCACTAGATTCTTGAGCAGTTTCATAATTACCAGTTACAGGTACAATGTCGGTTATAGTAACTGGTGACCCCGAAGCATAAGTAATTGTCATAGTAAACCCAGCTCCGGGTGGTCCGCTAAAACTAAATTGGTAGAGAGGACCTTTAAAAATACTAACGATTTCCGAAGTATTGGGACTAGTTACTGTAGCAGTCCTACCTTTAACTGTAACAACAGGATTGTAGGTATTTGGCGGTAACGTTGTGCTTGTGCTAGTACTAGTGGTACTTGTACTAGTGGTACTTGTACTAGTGGTCCGTTCGGGAGCATTTGTAGTTGTTGTAGTAGGCGGTAACGGATTACAACCAAATTCTAATTGTAGTTCGCTTAAGGCAAGTGATACTGGCGGTACTACCCATTGTTTTATAGTCACAACTTTTACCTATTAAACTAATTTTGCTTTTTTTAACAAAGACACTTCATTTTTCAGTTCTTTGATGGCTTCTACTACCAATCCCAATACTTTTTCATAATTAATTGCCAATAAGCCATTTTCACGTTCACGTGTAGCTTCAGGTAAGACCGATTTGACTTGGTTCGCCAGTAGACCTGTCTGGCGTTGCTCTTCGGTCTTGCCTAGATCCTGTGCTCTCTGATTCCAATTATAGAAAATTCCATCTAATTTAGAAAGTTTTTCTAGTGCATTGTCTATTTTAGTAATGTTTGTTTTAAGTCTTTCGTCTGATAAACTAAAACCAATAATATCACCTCTAGCTTCAAAGTCACCGTTACCGTGTACTATGGCTTTGACTTCTGTGACTAGCGTGCCATCTTGTGTAGCTAAAAATTCAATCTTAGTGCCATTTGCAGCACCAGTATAGGTCTGCGAAGAGACAAAACGTATCATTGCTCTAGGGGCTGTTAATGCTACTCCCGTATGACCTCGAGCTTCAATTGCTCCAATTGTGGACCCAATAAGTGTTGCCGCAGAACCGGTGGGTGTACCAATGAGTGGAGCACGTCGAAAACATAAAATTGGGGCAAGATCAGTATTTGTTGGAGTATTACTTGCATAATTATCAATGACTACCCTAACCGATGTGTTATCATCACTGTGAACATGCATGACTGTATTGGGTAAGGTAGGATTCACAGTCCTTACCGAACTTACGCCATTATTAATTTCTAATTTACAGGTGGCAGCGGCTGCTTTATTAATAGAGAAATTACCAGTTGCAGGTTGAAGGGCTAGTCCTTTGTCTTTCGCTACTTTGGTGGCCGGTAACCCAAAATCATTTTCAACAAAAGTCAAATAGTGTAAAGCAATACTAGTTTTATCTAACTCAATACCACCACCCGAGCTGATGAAACTACTACCATCATATACTTTTAACACTCTATTTGAACTATCATACCAAAGCTGACCTTCAAGCGGACTGTTTGGTTGTGAGCTACTAGCAAAGTTTTCTAGAATATGGATCAAATTTTCATTCAAATATTCGCCATACCCAGCAAAATTTCTGCCTACCAGTGCAATACTAGTCGATGTTAGATCAGCTGTTCCATCCTCAACGGTAACAAGAAGATCACCATTGCTCTTATTAATATTATATGCCATTGGATATTAACTCCATATTTTACTATTTATTTTAGCTTATACCTGTCAAATTAGTTAAACTTTGAATTCTTATAGTATAATCAATTTGAATCAATCTGTTTAAACTTTTTTGTATAGGATGAAATACTACGTGAGTTAATAATTTACCAGTCCCCGGTCCACTACCACTCCAAGATTTCAGACCAAGCTCATCAAAAACAAAGTCGTTTTCAAGAGTGTTTAAATTATCAAACGCTTTTTGACCTTGTGGTTCACCGTAATCCAATAGACAGGTACACAAAATATCACTATATACTGTACCGGGGATATGACGTATTGTCATTGCGTTGCGAACAGGATCAGTGTTATCTTCATCAGTGTCATCTATGATTTTAAAAAATGTAGGATTATACAAATCTGCATTTTGTGTATTAGTGTTTGTAGGTAAAAAATTAATAACACCGGTGCTGTCAAAGTTAGTACCACCACGACCAAAATGCATCTCAGTAATAAAATGAGTGCGTTTGTTAGCTAGACTGTATGCAAGGGCTTCACTAATATTCTCAAAATGTATTGCGTTCTTTTTATCTAAAAGAACTTCGTTGGTGGTGGGGTCAAATATCTTTACATGTCCCGTCATTTGTAATAAACTTTCATTTTTCATATCAAGCACGACCTTGCGTATAAATTTCACCGGTTTCTGGATCCGATATTTTTAAGAAACCCTGGAATAATATACCAGAATTTTCATCTGGCTTTACTGGATTTTGATCTTCTGTTTCTAAGGATTTATCGTCAGTTTCTTTATTTATCATGAATTTTCACCACATTTACGTAATCTTAGATATCTTAACCGCACACCAATTGGGACTATAATCAGATGTGGTTACTCCATTATTTGTTGAACCAGTATAACCAGTCCTGTCACCTAAACTTTCAAATTTTATGTTCACTAATTCTCCGGCGACTGCCAATCCGGCATGTACTATTGCCCTTGACCAATCACTGTCATCAGTATAAATAAACTCGAACCCAGTACCCCCACCCCATACGGTAGTACCAGATGTGCGTCCTCTAATTTTTGCTGTTTGGATTTCGCCAACAGCACTTTTACATGTCGGACCCCACAACGTGAAACTTCCTTGTTCAGGAACAGAACTTGAAGGTTTAATTGTACAAATCGGGGATCTGATTATTTCAGTTGCGGTTATTACCCCATTAGTAATTAACATTTGAAAAACTTGATCGGCTCCGGTAATGGCAACGGCGTTTACCGAAATATTTACAGTTCCGGGACCTGCTGGGATTGATAAGTTATTCGATGCACCTAAGTTAAGCCCAGTTATGCCTGAGCCAGAAAATGCTGTGTTTGTACCAGGAACTACAATAAACCAACTCAATGTTTGAGCTAATTCTGAGCTAGGTATTGTTAATGTAAAGGTAAAAGTAAGTGGTGGAGATTCTTGATTGTCGACCACTAACTTCCAGGGCTCCGGGGGAGGAGCTCCGGGAATTTTATCTATGTTGTCTAAATAAAGGCTTGCACCCAAAGCTGTGCCACCAGATTCGTCTTGTGACCCACATATAAAAACAAACCTATACGTTCCCTCTTCTGAGGCAGAAATTTCTTTTTCAACACGTTGCCATGGGGTGGCTCTTGATCCAAACGCTGTACTACTTGAATCTAATAATAATACTGTTTTACAGGTGCTGGGTTCTACCAAATAAGCGAAAACATCAAAGTCGTCACCCCCGGCCTCGGCCTTCCAGTTAAAGGCTACCTTATCTCCAGCACGACACGAGATTGGATTATCTGAAACAAGATACGGACCTCTTACAATTCCAAAAGCCACAGACGATCCACTACTTACAAGTCTAATAACATTTTTCCCACCAAATGGCGGTATAACAGCACTCTCTATTGCCCAAGTATAACTGAAACCGCTACCAGGACTCTGATCTCCGTAGGGAGAAGGAGTAGGCCCTATTCTACCAACATAAGTCTTGGTCGGATCATCAGGTGTTGGGCATCCTAAAATAGTGCTGAATCCACTGGTACGAAGATGATCGGGCGTAGTCCCAACACCAGGTTTATAAATGCTCCATCCCGGTATATGATCAACACCATCAGCATCAGTAGATCGAGGAGTATCGATCTCAAAATCTCCATTAAAAAAGTTTGTTAATACTTCACCGGGTTTAGGTGCAACAGCTGGCGGAGGAGCAGCAGTAGTAGTTGTAACTTTACTGGTGTCAGCAATGTTAACCGTTATTGCTGCTGCTGCCGGAGGAGGAGTCGGTGTTCCACTAGGGTTACTCTTGTAAAGAGTGAATATTATTGTTTCAGGGCCTTCTTCTGGGTCAGGGGTTAATGGAGTTAAATCTTGTTTGGATTTGAACGCTACGGTGGCAGTACCAGCTTTGTAAGTACCCCCCAAAACAACAGTTCCAGCATCATTTGGTGTTATTGAGTCAAAATCAGCCAAATTTGTTGTACCAGTGTTGGTCCAATACAAGGTCGTCCCCGGGGCTATACCTTCTGTTGTAATAGTAAATGTTGCAGTAAATCCTTCATCCATAGATGTTCTATCTACTGCAACATTAATTACAGGTGTTAAACTAGTGTCGTTTATATTAAGAGTAACTGGTCCTATTATATAACTGTCAGCATCAAAGGCTCTAGTTGAGTAAACATTAAAAATTAAACTTTCTGGACTGCTACCAATTTCTGTGGTCACATCTTCAGCTATGTTTATAATTACACTAGCAGATGCACCAAACAAAGTGCCGTCTGTTTTAAACGAACCCCAAGTTAATGAGTCGGTCCCGCTATAATCACTGCCTGTCACTGTTCCGGTTATTTCGTAGAAAAATAAAGTTTTAGGCTCTACACCAACAGTTAAAAAGTCAAATCTTACATTTTCGCCTTCATCACAACTTATACTTTGATTATTACCGGCCCACCCTCCATAACTTTGTAATGTTGCTCTTATATCATAGGCCGGATCAGGCAGATCGCTTATATAAACAACATTAGCAGTCTTCAAAATAGGACCTGTAGATGCAGTCTCACGTAAATTTAAAACAATTGATTTACCATAACTTTGACCAAAATTTCTAATGGTGTCTAATTTAATATACCCTATACCTTCGCCATATCCGCCCACAACCGTAACTGTACCTGTTTCTGACTGAATAGCGAAATCAGTGACTTGGCTGGTTCCTTCATTACTCCAATATAGCATAGTACCATTGGGAATACCTCGGGTCACTACTTCATATACAATGCTAGATCCTTCTGCTATGGAACTAACTCTAGGGGTAATTGTATAAGATGGAATTATACTAATGTCATTTATGGTAACTGTTTCAGCAGTAGCAACGACTGGACCAGTGACAGACCCGGTGCGTACCTGAAATATTATAGTCTCATCGCCCTCTGTTATAACATCCATTCTCGGTGTAATATCAACAAACGCAACTCCAGTTATATAGTCCCCGCCCAATACAGTACTACCGTTATTAGTGTAGCCAGTATCGTAACCAACAAAATCTATTATTTGAGCAGTCCCAGCATTAGTCCAATAAAGAGTAGCTCCAGGAAAAATATATTTTGTGTTAATTAAAAACCTTATCTGATTTCCCTCAGGAACATTTAGTGCTTGAGGATACACTCGGTACTCGGGTTTAGGCGTCCATTGATTAGCATTATTATAACGATTAGGACCTACATCTTCTACATCAGAATTAGCTAGATGAATTGAAGGTACGCCAGTCCCACCAACGCCTCTTCGTAAACGACTCAATCTATTACCATCTTTTTCATAGTAAATTATACGTTCACCGTTTACATGAA
>Ga0214917_10004173_pt1 | contig 16249 bp, 16 predicted proteins | sample LL_1208_BB_MetaG_FD_177983 | JGI IMG/M metagenome (GOLD analysis project Ga0214917, IMG submission 177983) | Freshwater microbial communities from Lake Lanier, Atlanta, Georgia, United States - LL_1208_BB | ecosystem: Environmental > Aquatic > Freshwater > Lake | place: USA: Georgia | collected... | reverse complement strand
CGCGAGGCGCTTTGGAAAACCATCGGCGCGTCACTCGACCGCTACAGCTCAACCGAATGCAAAAACTACATCCGCCACTGCGGATACGGACACCCTGCGTGAAACCGCTCTAAAGGCGTAGGCGGTGAGCGTAGGTTGCTCCCTCACCAACTTCAGCCAGATGTGTGTTTCCACTGGTGCGTCGGTGTCACAGTGGCTGGGGAGTGAGGAGACCCGGCGCTAACGCTCACAGAGTAAGCGTTGAAGGCCGCTTGCTTACTGGAGACCCAAGTTTCAGCCCTTGGTCTGTGTAAACCATTCAACATACTGGCGCGCCCGGGAAGACTCGAACTCCCAACCCCCAGATCCGTAGTCTGGTGCTCTATCCATTGAGCTACGGGCGCGTGACCGTCAAACGGTGTTTTGGTGGGATAGCGGAGGGGGGGTGGCCATGCAACCCCCGCCAGCCGGTTATCCCAGGTGTTTTTCCAACTCGCGCAGAACTGCCTCGCCCATCACCGCTGTTCCCACCCGCGCACGGCCAGGCTGCATGATGTCGGCGGTGCGCAGGCCAGAGGCCAGCACGCGCTCCACCGCGGCTTCAATCGCTGCGGCATCCTCATCCATGCCGAAGGAATAGCGCAGCAACATCGCGAAGCTGAGAATCTGCGCGCAGGGGTTGGCGATGCCGCGGCCGGCGATATCGGGCGCCGAGCCATGGATGGGCTCATAGAGCGCGTGGCGCCTTCCATCAGCCCCCAGCGCGCCCAGCGTGGCCGAGGGCAGCATCCCCAGCGAGCCGGTCAGCGCCGCCGCAAGGTCGCTCAGCAGGTCACCAAAGAGGTTGCTGCCCAGGATGACGTCAAACTGCTTGGGCCGGCTGGCCAATTGCATGGCGCAATTGTCGGCATACATGTTTTCCAGCTCGACATCGGCGTATTCGGCGGCGTGCACCTCGCCCACCACCGCGCGCCATAGCCGGCCCGATTGCATGACATTGGCCTTCTCCACGCTCGTCACCTTGTTGCGGCGCTTGCGGGCGAGGTCGAAGGCCACACGGGCCACGCGGGCGATTTCATCCTCGGTATAGACCTCGGTGTCGATGCCAACGCGGCGGCCTTCGGCATTGGTCGAAATACCGCGCGGCTCACCGAAATAAATCCCGCCCGTGCTCTCGCGCACGATCATGATATCGAGGCCGCGCACCAGATCGGCGCGCAGCGAGGAGGCTTCGGCCAGCGGCTCCATCACCACGGCAGGGCGGAGATTGGCGAATAGGCCCAACTCCTTGCGCAGCCGCAAAATGCCCAGTTCGGGGCGCTGCTCGAAGGGCAGCTTGTCCCATTTCGGGCCGCCCACGCTGCCGAAGAGCACGGCATCGGAATGCTTTGCAGCGGCCACCGTGGCATCCGAGCAGGGCGTGCCATTGGCATCAATCGAGGCACCGCCGACCAGGCCCTCCTGCACATCGAAGGAGACGGCGCGGCGCACCTGCATCCAATCCATCACGCGGCGCACTTCGCCCATGACTTCGGGGCCGATGCCATCACCGGGCAGCACCAGCAGTTTCTTGTTCGCAGCCATGGGGTGTCGTTCCTTCAGGCGAAGAGCCAGGGCGCTTCGGCGCGCCGCTTCGCTTCATAATCATCAATGGAGGGGGCGTGCTGCAGGGTCTGGCCGATATCGTCCAGCCCATTGAGCAGGCAATGCTTGCGGAAGGCATCGACCTCGAAGGGGATTTCCTCGCCCGAGGGGCGGACCACGACCTGGCGCTCAAGATCCACCGTCAGCCGGGCATTGCCGCCCAGCTTGGCGTCTTCCATCAGCTTTTCGCAGATCTCGCGCGGCAGGCGGATGGGCAGGATGCCGTTCTTCGAGCTGTTATTGTGGAAAATATCAGCGAAATCGGGCGCGATGACGCAGCGTATGCCAAAATCCAGCAGCGCCCAGGGCGCATGCTCGCGCGAGGAACCGCAGCCGAAATTCTCGAAGGCGATGAGAATTTCAGCCTTCCGATAGGGCTCCTGGTTCAGCACGAAATCGGGCTTTTCGGAGCCGTCCTCATTGAAGCGCAGGGCGTGGAACAGGTTTTTGCCCAGCCCTGTGCGCGCAATGGTCTTAAGGAAGCGCGCGGCGATGATCTTGTCGGTATCGACATTGGCCATCGGCAGCGGGGCGGCGACGCCGGTGAGGGTGGTGAAGGCTTTCATGCGGAGAACTCCCGAACATCGGCCAGATGGCCCTTGATGGCGGCGGCGGCGGCCATGGCGGGCGAGCACAGATGGGTGCGCCCACCCGGGCCCTGCCTTCCCTCGAAATTGCGGTTGGATGTGCTGGCCGAGCGCTGGCCCGGGGTCAGCTTATCCGGGTTCATGCCCAGGCACATCGAGCAGCCAGCCTCGCGCCATTCAAAGCCGGCATCGAGCAGGATGCGATCGAGCCCCTCGGCCTCGGCCTGCTTCTTCACCAGGCCCGAGCCTGGCACCACCAGCGCGCGGACATGCGCCGCCACCTGGCGGCCGCGGGCGATGGCGGCGGCGGCGCGGATATCCTCGATCCGGCTATTGGTGCAACTGCCGATGAAGACGACATCCACCTTAAGATCCGTCAGCTTCTGGCCCGGGATGAGGCCCATATACTCGACCATGCGGGTGAGCTGCGCGCGGCGCGTCTCATCCGTGGCATCGGCGGGGTTGGGCACCACGCCGGTGATGGGCAGCACATCCTCAGGGCTCGTGCCCCAGGTGACCTGCGGGGTGATATCCTCGGCGCGCAGGCTCACTTCCTTGTCGAAATGCGCCCCCGCATCGCTGGGCAGGCTGCGCCACCACGCGACCGCGCGCTCCCACGCCTCGCCCTTGGGGGCATGCGGGCGGCCTTCGACATAGGAGATCGTGGTCTCATCGGGCGCCACCATGCCGGCCCGCGCGCCGGCCTCGATGGACATGTTGCACAGTGTCATCCGCCCGGCCATGTCGAGGGCGCGAATCGCCTCGCCGGCATATTCGATGACATGGCCGGTGCCGCCGGCAGTGCCGATCTTGCCGATGATGGCCAGCGTGATGTCCTTGGCGGTGCAGCCCGGCGGCAGCACGCCATCGACGGTGACGCGCATATTCTTGGCCGGCTTTTGCAGCACCGTCTGGGTGGCCAGCACATGCTCAACCTCGGAGGTGCCGATGCCAAAGGCCAGCGCGCCCAGCGCGCCATGGGTGGAGGTGTGGCTGTCACCGCAGACAATGGTCATGCCGGGCAAAGAGAGGCCGAGTTCGGGCCCGATGACATGGACAATGCCCTGCCGCTCATCGAGCAGCGGGATATAGGGCACGTTGAATTCGGCCACGTTTTTTTCGAGGGTTTCGACCTGCAGCCGGCTTTCGGGGTCTTCAATACCGGTGCGGCGCGAGGCGTCGGTGGCGATATTGTGGTCCACCACCGCGATGGTGCCATGCAGGCTGCGCACCTGGCGCCCGGCCACGCGCAGCCCCTCAAAGGCCTGCGGGCTGGTCACCTCATGGACAAGATGGCGGTCGATATACAGAAGTGCCGTGCCGTCCTGCAGGGTTTCCACCACATGGGCGTCCCAGATCTTGTCGAACAGCGTGCGTGGCTTATTGGCCATGTGTTTCCCCGGAGCAGAGCGCGCCCCGGGGCGCGGCGCCGCGGGGCCTGGATATGGAAAGGGGCCGCCGAGGCGACCCCTGTTTTGGGCTTATTCTTCGGCCGCTGCGGCGGGTGCGGCGGCCTTGGCCGGCTTCATGCCCAGCTTCTCGGCGATGCGGGCCGATTTGCCGGTGCGGCCACGCAGGTAATAGAGCTTGGCGCGGCGCACCTTGCCGCGGCGCACCACCACCAGCTCGGCAATGGCGGGCGAGTAGAGCGGAAACACCCGCTCCACACCCTCACCATAGGAGAGCTTGCGCACGGTGAAATTGCTGTGCAGGCCGCGATTGGAGCGGGCGATCACCACGCCTTCATAGGCCTGGGTGCGGGTGCGCTCACCTTCGACAACCTTCACCATGACGCGCAGCGTGTCGCCGGGCGAGAAGTCGGGAATGGCACGGGCGGCGGCCAGCTTTTCCTTCTGTGCCGCGTCGAATTGCTGGAGGAGGTTCATCGTCAGTTCCTTTTCTTGGGCGGGGTATATGCGAGCTGTGAGCCTTGCGCAAGCCCGCTCTCCGCGTTTTCTAGGAATTCAGTCCATAGTTCCGGACGGCGGGTTTTTGTCGCCTGCTCGGCCTGCGCGCGGCGCCATTTTTCGATCGCCGCATGGTGGCCCGAGAGCAGTTCGGCCGGCACGGCGCGGCCATTCCAATCGGCGGGGCGGGTGTATTGCGGGTATTCCAGCAGCCCGGCGGAAAAGCTCTCCTCCACCGCGCTATCGGCACCGCCCATCACCCCGGGCAGCAGCCGCACACAGGCATCGAGTACCGCCAGCGCTGCCAATTCGCCACCCGAGAGCACGGCGTCACAGAGCGAAATCTCGCGCATGCCGCGCGCCTCGATCACCCGCTGGTCCATCCCCTCATAACGGCCGCAGAGCAGCACCAGACCGGGGCCCGCCGCCCATTCGCGCACCATGGCCTGGCGCAGCGGCTCACCGCGTGGGGTGAGGCAGAGCAGGGGCCGCCCGGCCGGCTGCGCCGCCTCAATCGCGGCATCCAGCACATCGGGGCGCATCACCATGCCCGCACCGCCACCAAAGGGCGTGTCATCCACCTGGCGATGCCGGCCCAGCCCGTGATCACGGATATTGACCGCATTGAGCGACCATTTTGCCTCGGCCAGGGCGCGCCCGGCCAGCGAGAGCCCCAAGGGCCCTGGAAACATCTCGGGAAACAGGGTCAGAACGGTGGCGGCAAACATCAGCCCGGCTCTTCGCCCAGCACCTCGGCAGGGGGCTCCACCACCACCCGGCCGCCGGCAATATCGACCACCGGCACGGCGATGCGGGTAAAGGGCACCAGGCGCTCAGGGGGGCCGGAGAGAATCAGAAACGGCCCACCGCCATGATCCTCCACCGCCAGAACATGGCCATAGGCCGCGCCTTGCGCACCCTCGGCGCGAAGCCCCACCAGATCGGCGAGGTAGAACTCATCTTCCGCTGCCGCTGGCAGCCGCTCACGCTCGACATAGAGCTTGGTGCCGGTGAGGCGCGCCGCGGCATCACGGTCCGCCACACCCTCCACCGCCACCACATCCTGGCCGCGTGGGAGCAGCACGAAGGGGCGCCCCTGGGCATCGACCAGCGGATTATACGCCGTCACCGCAGCCTCGGAGAAAGCGCGCACCCGCATGAGGCCGCGCACGCCGTGTGGCCGGCCCAGTTCGGCTATCAGGACCAATGCCAAGATGCGCTCCTTGGAGGCGGTGGGGTGGGTGGTCTGTCAGGGGCTTTGCCCCCGACACCCCCACCAGGGCCGACCCGGCCCTGGACCGTGTTTTAACTGAGGCGGGTGGAGGAGGCCCGCCGAACCCACTCAGCCGCCCGCGGCGGCGGCGCGTTCCTGCGCCTTCTTCTTCGGCGCGGACTGAATGGGCTGCTCGCGGAAGACGGGCATCGGCGCCAGGCCGGCCTTGCCGAGGAACTTGGCCACACGGTCGGTGGCGAGCGCGCCTTCCTTCAGCCAATGGCTGATGCGCTCATCCTTCAGGCGCACGCGGTCCGCATGGTCGGAGGGCAGCATGGGGTTGTAGCTGCCCACGGCTTCAATAAAGCGGCCATCGCGCGGCGAGCGGCTATCGGCCACCACGATGTGGTAATAGGGGCGCTTCTTGGCGCCGGCGCGGGCGAGGCGGATTTTCAGACCCATAATCGTATCTTTCCTTCAGAATGGTCGCTTATTGCCAAGGCCGGGCATGAGGGAGGCGAGGCCGCCCCGCATCATGCCTTTCTGGCCCATCTTGCTCATCCGTTTCATCATCACGGACATGTCGTCGAACTGCTTGAGCAGCCGGTTGACGTCTTGCACCTGCACGCCCGACCCGGCCGCGATCCGCTTTTTGCGGCTGGCCTTGATGATGTCGGGCTGGCGGCGTTCTTTCGGCGTCATCGAGGAGATGATCGCCGCCTGGCGGGCCAGAATCTTGGTGTCGAGATTGGCATCGGCGAGTTGGCTTTTGATTTTGCCCACGCCGGGCAGCATGCCCAGAATGCCCTGCAGATTGCCCATCTTGCCGATCTGCTTGAGCTGATTGGCATAGTCTTCCAGCGTGAAGAGGCCCTTCTGCATCCGGGCCGCCATCTTCTCGGCCTCGGCCTGGTCGATGGTCTCGGCCGCGCGCTCGACGAGGGAGACGATGTCGCCCATGCCCAGAATGCGCGAGGCGATGCGGTCAGGGTGGAAATCCTCCAGCGCGTCGAGCTTTTCGCCGGCACCGAGCAGCTTGATCGGCGCGCCGGTCACCGCGCGCATCGACAGCGCGGCACCACCGCGCGCATCGCCATCCACCCGGGTCATGACAATGCCGGTCACACCCACCTTCGCCTGGAAGGCGGTGGCGGTGTTCACCGCGTCCTGGCCGGTCATGGCATCGACGACGAGCAGGGTTTCGTGGGGGTTGGTGGCGAGCTTGACCGCCGCCACCTCATCCATCAGCGCATCATCAATCGCGAGACGGCCGGCGGTGTCGAGCACCACCACGTCGAACAGCTCGCGCCGGGCCATGTCCATGGCGCGCGCCGCAATCTGCATGGGCGATTGGCCGGCGATGATCGGCAGAGAGGTGACGCCCACCTGGCCGGCCAGCGTGGCCAACTGCGCCTGGGCGGCGGGGCGGTGGACGTCCAGCGAGGCCAGCAGCACTTTTTTCTTGTCGCGGTTTTTCAGCCGCAGGGCGATCTTGCCCGAGGTCGTGGTCTTGCCCGAGCCCTGCAGGCCCACCATCAGGATGGCGACGGGGGCGGCGGCATTGAGGTCGATGCCAGTGGGCGCACCAGCCCCGCCCAAAGCCTCGACCAGCGCGTCATTGACGATCTTGACGACCTGCTGGCCCGGGGCGACCGAGCGGATCACCTCCGCCCCCACGGCGCGCTCGCGCACTTTTGCCACGAGGTCGCGCACCACGCTCAGGGCGACATCGGCTTCCAGCAGCGCCACGCGCACTTCGCGCAGCGCTTCGGTTACATCGGCTTCAGACAGTGAGCCGCGTCCCCGCAGCCTGTCGAACACCGCACCGAGCTTACCGGAAAGCCCCTCGAACAAAGCCCACTCCAAACGCAAAAGCGCCGCTGCGCGAAGCCTCGCGGAGCGACGGGGCGACCCCACCAGCGGGGCGGCCTTCACCGGGCATCACGGCCCGTGCGGTGGGATTAGGCCCGGCCGCCCCGGGCGTCAAGCCAAGCCTTCAGCGCGGTGGCAGCTTCGCGTCCAGCCAGCCTATCACCTGGCGCACCGCGGCCCAGGCCTGGCGCTCCAGCATGATGTCGTGCCCGGCGGAGGGGAACATCACGCAATCCCCGCCCAGCCAGGCGGCGAGATCGGGCTGTGGTGGCACGGTGGAGCCATCCCGCCCGGCGCCGATGACGAGGCTGGGGCAGGTGATATCGCCACGGGCCAGCAGATTGGGCCCGCGCGGCGCATTGCGGGTGGCCGGGCTCTCGCCGGTCATCAAATCCAGCGCCCATTCGAGGATTTCAGGCTCGACATCGGCGAACCACATCCGCGCCGCCTCCTCGCGCGTGGGCAGCATGGCGCGGTTGGGGTCTATCTCGATGCGGCTGCCGCCCACCTCATCGGCGCCGGTGCTGGCCACCGGGATGAGGGCCGCCGGGCGCAGCATTTTTGCGGCCAGCTGCGCCACGATGCCGCCCAGGGAATGGCCTGCCAGCACCAAGGGCCGGCCGGGCAGGGTGGCCGCCACCACCGCCACCCGGGCGGCGTAATCGCTGGGGGTGAGGGTGAGAAACTCGGCCTCGGGCAGGAATGTGGCCGCGGTGTGGTTGGGCATGGAGAGCGCATGGGTGGCATAGCCCGCCGCCGCCAGCGCCGGCTGCCAGAAGCGCCAAGCCCAGAAGCCATGGCAGGAGCCAGGTATCAAAATAATATCCGCCGCCGGTTTGGCATGGCGGGAGGAGAGGCTGGCCACGAAGGTGTCGCCAATGATCCGTCGGTCATCAATGAAGTCGCTGAGCATGATGCAGCATCGCTTTTCGTGGGGGCTCAGGTCAATGGCCGGGCGGGCACGCCGGCCATGGAGGCGCCCGGGGAGACATCGGCCACCACCGCCGCGCCGGCGCCGATCACCGCCCCCGCGCCCACCGCAACCCCAGGCCGCACCGCCGCCCCGGCCCCCAGCAAAGCGCCAGCGCCGAGGCTGGCATGGCCGGCCAGCACCGCGCCGGGGGCGGCATGGCTGGCCTCGCCCAGCACCACATCATGATCGGCGATGGCGCCGGTATTGAGGATGGCGAGCATCTCCGCCCGGGCCTGGGTGCCCAGCACCGCGCGCGCCATCACCACCGCGCCGGGGCTGACCACAGCGCTGGGCGCCACAAAGGCTGCGGGATGCACCAGGGCGGGCAGCGCGAAACCCAAGGCCTGCAGCCGCGCGCCGATCCGCGCCCGTGCGGCATTATCGCCCACCGCCACGCAGGCGGCTTGCACGCCCTGGCGGCGCAGCGCCTCCAGATGCGATTCATCGCCCAGCAGCGGCAGGCCCATCAGGCGGGGAGGGCCGGATTGGGCCACCACCCCCAGCAATTCAAAGCCGCCCAGCGCCTGGCACAGTTCGATCAGCACCCGAGCATGGCCGCCTGCGCCAATCATGATCAGTGTCGTCAATGCACCACCCGCCCGAACATCGCCTGCAAGGCCAAATAAAGCACGCCGCCGGCGACAAACCCCACCAGCGTGCCATTCACCCGCACGAATTGCAGGTCTCGCCCCACCCGCAATTCGATCTTGTCGGTGATCTCGGCGGTGTTCCAGGAGGAGACGACCTCGCCGATGAAATTCTCAATGCGGGCCTGCGCCGTGGGCAGCAGGGCGATGAGGATGCTTTGCAGGCCCTGGTTGAGGCGGTCGCGCGCGGCAGCATCCTCGGCCAGCAAGGTGCCGGCATTGGCGAAGGCGGCCTCGAGCAGGGCCACGCTGCGGCCATTGGGGTTGGCGGCATCCTGCGCCAGGGCATCGCGCAGCCGGGCCCAGACATCACCCAGCCAATGCGATACGGCGGGGTGCTGCAACGCGCTGCGAATCGCCCGGCCCAGGGCGGCGGCGCGCGCGGGATCGGTCTCCAGCCGGGTGATCTCGGCTTCGATCCAGGCCTCGAAGCCCTGGCGCAGCGCGCTATCGGCCGGCTCGACCTTGTCCAACTCGGCGTTGATCACGGCGAGGATTCTCCGCGCCGTATAGGCACCCGCCATCCAGCCCACCAGGGCGCCGCCCTCGTCGCGCACCCGGGCCGCGATGGCGGATTTCAGCTGCTCCTCCTTGCCCAGCATGATGGTCTTGAGCTGGGCGATGGCGGCATCGAAGACCGCCTGATGGCGGCCGCTGGCCAGCAATGCACGCAGCGCACGCGCCACCACCGCCGCTGCCCCGGGGCCGCCCGCCATGCGCGGCAGCAGCCGGGACATCAAGCGCCGGGCGCGGCCATCCTCCAGGGTGGAGAGCAGCCGGGGCAGCATGCGCGCCAGGGCCTGCGCGGCTGGGCGGGTGGCGGCGGGGTCATTGAGGAAGCCGCGCAGAATCTCCGAGAGATCCAGCCCGCCCAGCACCCGGCGCAGTTCGGCCTCGGTAAACACCTGATTGGCGACGAAGCGGCCCAGGCCCCGCCCCAGCCGCTCCTTCTGCGCCGGAATAATGGCGGTGTGCGGGATGGGCAGGCCGAGCGGGTGACGAAACAGCGCCGTGACCGCGAACCAATCCGCCAAGCCGCCCACCAGCCCTGCCTTGGCGGCGGCGGCCAGCAGATCAGCCCCCTGGCTGGGCGGCAACGCATAGGCCAGCAGGGTGAGCCCGGCCATCACCACCAGGAGAAATCCTGCAAAAGCCCGATGGCGCCGCAGCGTGGCGCGCAAAGCCGCATCATGATCCATGCCGAACATATGGATCGTGATGCCTCCACTAGCCAGGGGGGGAAACAGGGGCTGGTGAAGTGGCGGTGGCGTTGTTATATCATATCAGGATGACAGACCCGCTCTCCCTCTCCGCCGGTATTGGCGCGCGGCTTTTTGCCGCGGCGCTGCTGCTGGCCGGGCTTTGGGCCGCGGTCGCCTGGGCTTTGGCGGCATGAAGCCGCATCGCGTTTCACTCAGCAATGTCACCATTGCCCATGCCGGCCGGCCGGCGGTGCATCATGTGACGGGCGAATTCGCACCCGGTTCGCTCACCGCGCTGGTTGGGCCCAATGGCGCTGGCAAATCCACCCTGTTGCGGGCGATTGCCGGGCTGCATGCGCCGGCGGAAGGGCGCATTGCCAGCACCCATGGGCAGATCGCGCTCCTGCCGCAACAGGCGGGGATGGATCGCAGCTTTCCCATCGCCTGCCTCGATGTCGTGCTGTTTGGCTTGTGGAACCAGGCCGGGGCTTTCGCGCCCGTGGGTCATGCCCAGCGCCATCGGGCGGAGGATGCGCTGGCGGCGGTGGGGCTTTCTGGCTTTGCGCGGCGGCCGGTGGGCAGCCTCTCGGCCGGGCAGTTCCAGCGGCTGCTCTTTGCCAGGCTGTTGCTGCAGGACGCGCCGGTGCTGCTGCTCGATGAGCCCTTTAATGCGCTTGATGAGCGCACCGCCGCCGATATGCTGGCGCTGCTGCGCCGCTGGCATGGCGAGGGGCGGACGATCATCGCCGTGCTGCACGATATGGAATTGGTGCGGCGGGAATTCCCGCAGACGCTGATGCTGGCGCGTGACTGCCTGGCCTGGGGCCCCACCGCCCAGGTGCTGACGGCGGAAAACCGCCTCCGGGCGCGGCGCATGGCCGAGGCATGGAGCGAGGCGGCCGAGGCCTGCCACCGGGCGGCCTAGCGGGGGGGCGGCCGCGCTTAGCCCCCCGCCAGCACCGGTGCCAAAAACCGGGCAAACAGCGCCGGGTTTTCCGCGAATGGAAAATGCCCGATGCCATCCATCCGCTCGAACCGCGCGCCCTTGATCTGCGCCGCCGTCGCCGCCGAGGCCTCGGCGGTGCAGGAATAATCATATTCGCCGGTCAGCAGCGTCAGCGGGCAGCGGGTGGTGTCGATCCCGCTGAGCCGCCCCCGCGCGTCCCAGCCGCCGGAATAGAACAGGATATCGCCGGGGAAAGTGCCAAAGCCGCCCTGGCTGTAATGCCACCAGACCTCGGCGGCGCATTCGGCGGGCGATTGCGGCGCCATCAGCCCATCCACCCATTCGGGGGTGAACATCATGCCATTCACCTTGGGATGCAGCGGCCAGGGGGTGCGCCGGCCGGGAATATGCTCGCAGGCCTCGCAGGCGACGATATGGGCGAAGTGCTCCGGGGCGCGCAGGGCGATTTCCAGGCAAATCTCGCCAGACATTGAGGCGCCGAGCAGCACCGGCTTCTCGGCAAAGCCCCAGGCCTGGCGGAAGCCCAGAATCAACTCGCAATAGAGATCGGTGTTCAAGGCCCAGCCGCCCGGGGTGGTGATGGCGGGCGAGCGGCCATGCCCCGGCAGATCAAAGGCGGTGATCGCCCAACCCGCCAAGGCGGGCTCCGCCGCCAGCCGATGGAATTGCCGGCTATCCGAACCGGCCGTGTGCATGGCCATAATCGGCCGGCCCTCGCCATGCTGCTCGCCATAGAGCACCACATCGCGCCCGCCGGCCCGCACGGTGACGTAGCGGCCGCGCGCCGCGGGGCAGGGGGTGGGGCTGCCCAGTCGCGGGCGCAGCGATTCGGGCGCCGGGCCGGCATGGCCTGCCACCGCCCAGCGGGCCAGATCCATCACCCGGCGCAGCAGATGGGCATGCTGCGCCCAGGCCAGTTCATCGCCGGTGGCGGTAAAGCCAGGCGCGCGCATGCGCATGGCGAAGAGATTGTGGTGATGCCGCTCTGGCAGCAGGGCGAGCGCCTTGTCCCAGGTCGCGGCCTCGGCTGTGAAGGTGGTGGGCGCATCGGCCCCCGCCTCCAGGCGCAGCGCGCCATCGGTGAATACCAAGGTGAAGCCCTGCGTGCCCTGGACGAAGGCAAAGCGCGCCCCAGCACCCGGCAAATGCCGCGCCAGCAGCGCATCGCCATCGCATAGGGCCTGCAACCGCGCCATCGCACCCTCGGCCTGCAGCCAATTCCATCCGCTCATTTGGGTCTCCTCCGTGGCCGGATGCTCGTCGCGACGCGGCCGGGCCGCAAGCCCCTTGCGGGTGCCGTTGGATGCGGCATCCTGGCCGCTTCAATGGAGGACACCATGTTCACACCCACCCGCCGCGCCCTTCTGGCAGGCGGTGCCGCCCTGCTGGCCGCGCCCCGCCTTGCCCATGCCTTTCCTGACCGCTCGCTGCGCGTCATCGTGCCCTGGAATGCGGGCGGCGTGACCGATATCCTGGCCCGCGCCATGGCGCCGGCCATGCAGGCGACGCTGGGCCAGCCCGTGGTGATCGAGAATCGTGCCGGCGCCAATGGCGGCGTGGGGGCCGAGGCGGGCGCGCGTGCGCCGGCCGATGGCCACACCCTCTTCGTCTCCAATGCCGATACCCATGCGATCAACCCCTTCGCCTATCGCCGGCTGCCCTATGACCCGCAGGCAGATTTCGCCCCGGTCAGCCTCTTTGCCCGCGTGCCCTTTGCGCTGATGGTCGGGCCGTCGCTGCCGGGGGTGACCGATCTGGCAGGGCTGCTGGCCGCCGCCCGCGCCCGGCCTGGTGCGCTCAGCTATGCCTCCTGGGGGGTTGCCTCCGCCTCGCATCTCTCGATGGAGCGGATTTCCCGCGCCGCGAGGGTGGAGATGCTGCATGTCCCCTTCACCGGCCAGGCGCCGGGCATGACGGCGGTGGCCGCCGGCCAGGTGGATGCCATGGTGCTGCCCGCCGGCGGCGCCGAGGCGCTTTCGCGCGATGGCCGGGTGCGGGTTCTGGCGGTGACGAGTGCCGAGCGGCTGGCGCTGATGCCGCAGGTGCCCAGCCTGAAGGAGGCCGGGGTTGATCTGGTGACCGGCAATTGGTTCGCTTATCACGTCCCCGCCCGCACCCCCGCCCCGGTGGTCAGCCAGCTTTCCACCGCCATTGGCACGGTGCTGCGCCAGCCCGCCGTGGTCGAGGTCTTCCGCCAGCAGGCCACCACGCCCGACGCGACGACGCCGGAAGGTTTGGCGGAATTCGTCCGTGATGAGCGGCAGCGCTGGGGCGATGTCATCCGGGCCGCGAATATCGTCCTGGAGTAGCCCTGCCGGCGATGGCATGCCAATAGGGGCTGACCGGAGGAAAACCCATGGACCAGCCCCTTCTCGCAGCCGACCCGCACGCCGAAATCCGTGAGGAGGTTCGCAAACTCTGCGCCCGCTTTCCGGGCGCCTATTGGCGCGAACTCGATGCCCGCCGCGGCTACCCCACGGAATTCGTCAATGCCCTGACCGAGGCCGGCTATCTCGGCGCGCTCATCCCCGAGGAATTCGGCGGCGCCGGCCTGCCGCTTTCCGCCGCCGCGGCGATTTTGGAGACCATCCACGCCGAGGGCTGCAATGGCGCCGCCTGCCACGCGCAAATGTACATCATGGGCACCATCCTCAAGCATGGCAGCCCCGAGCAAAAGGCGCGCTATCTGCCCGGCATCGCCGAGGGTTCGCTGCGGCTGCAGGCCTTTGGCGTGACCGAACCCACCTCCGGTACCGACACCACCGCCCTGCGCACCACGGCCCGGCGCGAGGGCGATAAATGGATCGTCAACGGCCAGAAAATCTGGACCTCGCGCGCTGAGCATTCCGACCTGATGCTGCTGCTCGCCCGCACCACGCCCAAGGACCAGGTGACGAAGAAGACCGAGGGCCTTTCCACCTTCATCGTCGATATGCGCACCGTGCTGGGCAAGTCGCTCACCATCCGGCCGATCCGCACGATGATGAACCACAATTCCTGCGAAGTTTTCTTCGACAATATGGAAGTGCCGGCGGAAAACCTGGTTGGCCAGGAGGGCCGCGGCTTCCGCTATATTCTCGATGGGATGAATGCCGAGCGGCTGCTGATCGCCTCCGAATCGGTGGGCGATGCCAAGTGGTTCACCCAGCGCTCGGTGGAATATTCCAAGCAGCGGGTGCTCTTCGGCAAGCCCATCGGCACCAATCAGGGCGTGCAATTCCCCATCGCCCGGGCCTATGCCCAGATGCGCGCCGCCGAGGCGATCGTGAAGGAAGGGCTGGAGCGCTTTGAGGCGGGCCTGCCCTGTGGCGAGCAGGCCAATATGGGCAAGATGCTGGCCGCCGATGCCGCCTGGGCCGCCGCCGAGGCCTGCGTGCAAACCCATGGCGGCTTTGGCTTCGCCGAGGAATACGATATTGAGCGGAAATTCCGCGAGGCCCGTCTGTATCAGGTGGCGCCGATCAGCACCAACCTGATCCTGAGCTATATTGGCGAGCATGTGCTGGGGATGCCGCGCAGCTATTGAGCCATGGCGCGGCGGCGGCGCCGTGCCGCCTCCGGCCCCGTGGCTGAGAGCAGGTTGAGGATGAAGCCATGAACAACATCGCCCCTGGCGCCCCCGATGCCGTGATCGCCGCCGCCCAGGCCTTTCTGGGCGAGCGCATCACCCGCAATGACGCGCTGCGCCAGCAGCATAGCCGGGGCGAGGACACCTCCACGCCCACCCTGCCCGATGCGGTGGCGTTTTGCGAAACGACCGAGGAGGTGAGCCGCCTCGTCGCCCTCTGCCACCTCCATGCCGTGCCGGTGGTGGCCTTTGGTGCCGGCACCAGCCTGGAGGGGCATGTGAACCCGGTGCGCGGCGGCATCTCGCTCGACCTCAGCCGGATGAACCGGGTGCTGGAGGTCAGCGCGGCCGATCTCGATTGCCTGATCGAGCCTGGCGTCACCCGCCAGCAGCTGAACGAGTTTCTGCGCGACCAGGGGCTGTTCTTCCCGGTTGATCCCGGCAGCCACGCGACCATTGGCGGCATGTGCGCCACCCGCGCCTCGGGCACCAATGCGGTGCGCTACGGCACCATCAAGGAAAATGTCTTATCGATGGAGGTGGTGCTGGCCGATGGCCGCGTCATTCAGGTGGGCTCGCGGGCGCGAAAAGCCTCCAATGGCTATGATCTGAAGTCGCTGATCATCGGCTCCGAGGGCACGCTGGCGATCATCACCAAGATCCGCCTGCGGCTGCATGGTATCCCTGAGGCCACCTCGGCCGCCGTGTGCCAGTTCGAGAGCCTCAAGGCCGCGGTGGATACCGTCATCACCACGCTGCAAATGGGCGTGCCGGTGGCGCGGATCGAATTGCTCGATGAGGTGCAGATGGCCGCCTGCATCGCCTATTCCAAGCTGGAGGGGATGAGCGCCAGCCCCACGCTCTTCCTGGAATTCCACGGCTCCGAGGCCAGCGTGAAGGAACAGGCCGAGACGGTGGAGGCGATTGCAACCGATGCCGGCGGCGCGGGCTTCGCCTGGGCCACCGACCCTGAGGCCCGCAACAAGCTGTGGAAGGCCAGGCACGACGCCTATTGGGCTGCGGTCGCCAGCAAACCCGGCAGCCGTGGGATCGCGACCGATGTCTGCCTGCCGATCTCGCATCTGGCCGAGGCGCTGCTGGGGGCGAAGGAGGATATCGCCGCCAGCGGGTTTTCCGCCCCCATGGTCGGCCATGTCGGCGATGGCAATTTCCACACCGTCATCCTGGTGGAGGATGACCGGCCGGAGACGCTGGAGGCGGCCTGGGCGCTGGACAAGAAAATCGTCCATCGCGCCCTGGCGCTGGGGGGCACCTGCTCGGGCGAGCATGGGGTGGGCCTGGGCAAGCGCGAATTCCTCGAAGTCGAGCATGGCATGGAGGCGCTCTCGGTGATGCTGAGCGTGAAGCATGCCCTTGACCCCAAGGGCATCCTCAACCCCGGAAAGATCTTCCGCAATTGAGCCTGCCCATTGGCGCGCAGATTCTGGCCCTCACCATGGGCCATGTCTTCAGCAATGCGGTGCGCACGCTGCCTGCGGTGTCTGCCGATGTGCTCTCGCGGGATCTGGGCATCGGCACCGAGACGCTCTCGGCCATCACCGGCGCCTTTCCGCTGGCCTTTGCGCTGGCGATGATCCCGGTGGGGGTGGCGCTGGACCGTTGGGGCTCGCGGCTGGTGGCCATGGTGCTGCTCAGCATTGCCGCCACGGGCGCGGTGCTGGCGGGTTTC
>Ga0214917_10004172_pt1 | contig 16252 bp, 19 predicted proteins | sample LL_1208_BB_MetaG_FD_177983 | JGI IMG/M metagenome (GOLD analysis project Ga0214917, IMG submission 177983) | Freshwater microbial communities from Lake Lanier, Atlanta, Georgia, United States - LL_1208_BB | ecosystem: Environmental > Aquatic > Freshwater > Lake | place: USA: Georgia | collected... | reverse complement strand
AATTAGAAATGAATTAAGGAAAATAGGCAGTGATGAAATCGCTGAAAATTGTCGCATTTTGTATGGTGGGTCGGTAAAGTCAATTAATACCTTAGATATTATGAAAGAAGAAGATGTTGACGGTGCTTTAGTGGGAGGGGCTTCTTTGGACCCAGAGGAGTTTGCGAGAATTTCTAAATTCCATCGGGTGCTGAATAAGGCTTAATTAGCCTTGCATAAGAAAAGTTTTCAAAAAGATAGTATCCTTACCAGGTGCCAAGGGGCAAAGAGTACGGACAGATGAAGGCGAGTAAATGAATTTAGCTCTTTCGATATTACTTGTTCTATCAAGTATTTTGATGATTATTTTAGTGCTTCTCCATAAAGGCAAAGGATCTGGATTATCAGATCTTTTCGGTGGCGGAATCTCTTCAACTTATGGTGGATCTTCTGTGGTAGAAAAAAACTTAGATCGTATTACTATCGTTGTTGGCGGAGTATGGTTTGCTTCAGTCGTCGCACTTAGTTTGTTATTAAAGTAGAAAAACTTAAGGAGTAAAAATGGCCGGTGGAAGCGCAATACGTGGTAGTCGCGTTGGTGCAGGACCAATGGGTGAGGCAGAGCGCGGTGAATCAATTGCTCGCTTTAGAGTTTCGTATTGGTGCGCAAATGGTCACGAGACAAAGCCATCATTTGCAGAGGACGGAACGGTAGAGGTTCCAGCAGAATGGGATTGTCCTAGATGCGGCTTTCCGGCCGGACAGGATAAAAATAAACCACCAATGCCGATTAAGAACGAACCTTATAAAACGCATTTAGCTTATGTAAAAGAACGTAGAACTGAAGCGGAAGCAAATAAAGTTCTTGATATCGCACTTAAAAAACTACGCGGTGAAGATTAACTAAAACCATTAAGTAGTTTGATAATTCCTGCACTTCTATTTTTAAGGTGCAATCTGATCAGAGGTAAATTACGCTCAGTTAGTGCTTGTGCGTCACCTAACGCTTGGGCCATTACAAGCTGTGCAAAAGTATAGGGTTGATTAGGTATATCAACATCAACTGGAGAATCAGCAGTTATTTGAATAAATGCACCGTTTTGCTGGCCTCCTTTATGAAACTGTCCGGTTGAGTGAAGAAATCTAGGTCCCCAACCAAATGTTGCAGGCTTACCTGTTTTGTTTGAGATCTTTGATCGAATCTTGGTAATTTCATTATCAGAGCCTCTGGTTAAGTAGGCCATAACTGCGAAGTATTCCGTTGGCAAAAGCAAGAAATCAGTTAAGTTTTTTATACTGTGATTTGAATACACTGCTATCTCGTTATCTTCAAAAGCAGGTTTTTCAATTTCAAATTTATTTCCAGCTAGTTGTGCAAGTATTTTTGAGGTTCGATCTTTTGCTTCAGTTACATTTGGTTGATTAAATGGATCTACCTTCAGCAAATAGCAGAGCAGGGCTGTAACCCACTCCCACAGTATGAAGTGCTCACCTAAAGTGCCGTGCACAATTAAGTCAAAATCTCCATCTGTAAATCCGATTGTCAGATTACTTGCGCCAGATTCCGAAGAATCAATAACCACTGGAAGCCTTCCAACCTGACTCTTTCCTGTGGATTCGGCAATAAGTTGCTCAATCCAATCTGAAAGCCCAGGCGTCTGAGAATTTGCATCGCTGAAATTTACAAATTGCTGCGTACCGGAAAAGAGTAGTGCTGCAATTACAGATGCGGGGGAGTTGACCAGATTAAATGTTGCTAAGGCATCTTGGGCATCATCTAACAGAACAGAAATATCAACACCAATTAATGCTGCTGGAACTAAACCAAATGCTGATAACGCACTAAATCTTCCACCCACATCTGGATTAGCGTTGAATACTCTATATCCTTCACTTCGCGCTACTTCATCGAGTGAGGTATTAGGATCGGTAACAATGATAATGTGGTCTGTGGGTAACAGTTTTGCTTTAGTAAACAAATCAACAAAAAAAGCAAAATGCGATCTAGTTTCAATAGTTGAACCAGATTTAGAGCCAATAATTACCAGTGATTTTGCCAAGTCTTTGGGTATTGCGCTTAGTATTTGAGCTGGATCAGTGGAGTCAAGAATTGTTAATTTCTTCCCATATGTTGCTGCGATAACTTCAGGAGCGAGAGATGAGCCACCCATCCCACACAGAACAAATTCCGTGAGATTTTTACTCCGCGCCCAGGCAGATAGCGCATCTAATTGGGGTAGTAACTCTCGAGATCTAGTTGGTAGATCAACCCAGCCCAACCTGGATTTGGCTTCTGTACCTTCACCCCAGATTGTGTGATCTTTTTCAGAGATGCGAAGTGAAATGCTATTTAATCTTGAAATTATTTCTTGATTACTGATTAAATTCAGTTTGCTGCTGATTCGCATTTTTATTTGCCTAACGAGGCTTTGACTGGGTTCTTTGAACATAACGAGAAATCACTTCTAGGCTTGCTAATTTTGTAGATTTGGTCATCCATTTGCTTTTTTTAAACTCTCTTTTGCTGCTGCAACTATATTTTCAATAGTGAATCCGAATTCTCTGAAGAGAATAGCTGCACTTGCTGAAGCGCCAAAATGTTCAATAGAAACAGCAACTCCGCTATCTCCAATAAATTGGTACCAAGGCTGAGCTACGCCTGCCTCGATACTTACCCTAGCCTTTACGCCAATCGGTAGCACTTCATTGCGGTAGCTCTCTGGTTGTTCCATAAACCATTCAAGTGATGGTGCGCTAACGACTTGTGCCTTAATTTCTTCACTAATCAATACATCTCGCGCTGCAAGAGCGAGTGCAACCTCAGAGCCTGTAGCAATTAAAATTACATCGCATTTATTAGGATTTGAGTCGTCTCCATGCGCAAGTATGTAAGCACCCTTTACTGCTCCTTGCGCACTGGTAAATTTATTACGGTCTATAACGGGCAAATTTTGTCTAGATAGAGCCAATCCAACTGGTTTTGCTTCCGAGATAATTCGGCCCCAGCAAACACTTACTTCATTGGCATCGGCTGGTCTGATAACCGAAAATCCAGGAATTGCCCTAAGCGCTGCAAGGTGCTCAATTGGTTGATGAGTTGGACCATCTTCGCCTAGACCAATTGAATCGTGAGTCCAAACATAAGTAACTGGCAGCTGCATTAAAGCTGAAAGCCTTACTGCGCCACGCATGTAATCACTAAAAACTAAAAAAGTGCCGGCAAATGGTTTAACTAATCCATGCAACGCAGCGCCATTAATAATTGCGCCCATCGCGTGCTCTCTTATTCCAAAGTGAATAATTCGCCCAAATGGATTGGCTCCTAACATTTTGCTGTTCGCTGGCAGGAATGATCCCCCACCTTCAATTGTGGTGTTATTGCTATCAGCCAAATCTGCTGAACCACCCCAGAACTCTGGCAGAATCTTTGCGATTGCTTGAATAACCTTTCCAGAGGCTGCTCTGGTTGCTATTTCTTTCTCAGTTGAGAACTCTGGTAATAATTTTTTCCAATCTTTAGGAAGCTTATTCTCTAATAATCTAGAGAGCAGATCGTTCTGCTCAGGATTCTCTTTCTGCCACTTATTAAACTCCATTAGCCACTGACTGTGTAAATTGGCGGCTCTTGCCTTGATACTTCTCGTGTGAGCAATTACCTCATCAGGTGCAATAAAAGTTTTTTCTGGATCCAAGCCGAGCATTATCTTTGTGGCTGCCACCTCATCAGCACCTAGTGCAGAACCATGAGACTTAGATGTTCCTCTTGCATTTGGAGCGGGCCACGCAATTACGGTGCTTAGTCTAATAAGCACTGGCTTTGTTTTTTGATCTAATGCTTTAAGCATCGCAATCTCTAATTGATCTCGATCAACATCACCATCTTTTTTTGCCTCAACCTCAATTACATCCCAGCCGTAAGCTCTATATCTAGCACTTACATCTTCGGTAAAGGCAACATGGGTGTCACCTTCAATTGAAATACGGTTATCATCATAGATAACTTTTAAATTTCCAAGTTGTTGCGTACCGGCAAGGGAGGATGCCTCTGCACTTACACCTTCCTGTAAATCACCGTCTGAACAAATCACCCAAATATTATGATCAAATAAATTGGTTTTATTTTTTGGGTCTAGTAAGCCTTTTTCATATCGCGCGGCCATCGCCATTCCCACACCATTGGCCATACCTTGGCCTAATGGTCCTGTTGTAGTTTCTACGCCAACAGTGTGGCCATACTCAGGATGACCAGGTGTTAGTGAATTGTGAGTACGAAAACTTTTTAAATCTTCTAACTCAACGCCATATCCAGATAAATAAAGTTGAATGTATAGCGTTAGCGAGGAGTGTCCACAGGAGAGAATAAAACGGTCTCGAGCAATCCAGTTTGGATTTGAAGGATCATGCTTCAGTACTCTCTGAAATAAAGTGTATGCAACTGGAGCTAATGACATTGCAGTACCAGGGTGACCATTCCCTACCTTTTGCACAGCATCCATTGCTAGCGCACGAGCGATTACAACTGCTTGATCATCTAGTGGTTGCCATTTTTCCGGTTTCATCGAGAGACTCCTTGAAATTTAAAGCTTGATTGTGAAACTTTTATAAGTGACCAGGCACTTGCCCACACTAGAGTTGCGCCTAATAGATGGAAGCCAACAATTAGTTCTGGCAATCCTGTGAAGTATTGTGTATATCCAATTAGGCCTTGTGAAAGAGAGATTAGTAGAAAAATTGATAAGTACCGATGGATTACTCTGTTTTGTGACACTCTAGTTATTAGCCAAAGCACTAGCGTCAGGACAACTAACGCAATTACCAGGTCTGCATGAAGCCACGAAACAACCCGAGTATCAAATCCAAATCTTTGTGCATTCTCATCTCCAGCATGCGGACCACTTCCAGTAACTACTGTTCCGGCCACCAGAACCAACAAGGTTAACCAAAGAAGGAATGGCATCAAGGTAGCAACAATTCCATCTGCTTTCTGTTTAACTATCCCCACTACTTCATAGCGGAGGGATATAGCTCCGGCAATCAAAAATATTGACAATAAAAAATGTCCAGCAACTGGTATCGGATTTAAATCTGTCAGAACGGTAATTCCGCCTAAGACACCCTGTCCGAATATTCCGACAACCTGAAGTACAGCTAAAAATCTCACGCGCTTTTTCTGTATTGAATTCTTCGAAACTCGAATCGAAATGATTAAAGCGATCAGAGCACACAATATAAGTACAAATGTTAATAACCGGTTACCAAACTCGATCCAGGCATGCAATTGACCCTCTGCTTGGTGCGGTACCGGTGTATAGGAGCCCGGCGTGCACTCTGGCCAAGTTGGACAGCCAAGTCCTGATCCGGTTAGACGGACCGCACCGCCAGTGACAACAATTGCCATCTGACAAAAGACCAATACTCCGAAAACCCTGGCTGCAATAGAGCCTTTGCTTACCAACATGATTTAAGCCTATTGGTTTTAGGAGAACACGCGCCTGATTTAACTGGCGTAAGTCCAATTTCACACAAATAGAGCGTGGTTGGATTGGCGCTTCTCAAGGAATTACGCAACACTTATGTTGTGAAAAAGAATGAGCCAGATAAGACCCGAGATCAGGTCGCCCGCACAATTTTAGAGGGCGGACCGGCCAGTGCTGCTGATCTAGCTGAGAAGCTTTCGATTACTCCTGCGGGAATCCGGCGCCACTTAGATTCCTTAATTAGCGAAGGTGTTTTAACTGCTCGGGATCCATACCAATCGAGTGCACTTCGGGGTAGAGGACGACCTTCAAAAGTATTTGTAATGACTGATTCTGGACGAGAAAAGTTTGAACATTCATATGATGACCTGGCGGTTGCTGCTCTTAAATTTATGGCGACTAAAAACGGATCCCATCTAGTCAATGAGTTTGCACAATCTCGAGCCAATGAGTTTGAACGTAAAGGAAGCCAAATAAAGGATTCAAGTAAATCACTCTCTGAAAAAGCAAAGGCACTGGCAAAGTTATTAACTAAAGAAGGCTATGCCGCATCAACAGATAAAATGGGAAATGGTGAAGAGATCTGCCAACACCATTGTCCAATTGCACATGTCGCATCAGAATTTCCACAACTTTGTGAGGCAGAAACTGCTGCATTTTCGGAAATTTTAGGTACTCATGTTCAGCGTTTAGCTACGATCGCCCACGGTGATGGAGTTTGCACAACATTTATCCCATCAGAGGTTTCCCAAAAAGGTAAGAACAAAATAAAAGAAGGAGCTCGCTCATGACCCAAATAGCCCACCCAGAATTAGATGGTATTGGTAAGTATGAATACGGTTGGTCGGATAAAACTGACGCAGGTTCAAATAGCCGTCGTGGTCTAAATGAAGAGGTTGTTCGAGACATCTCTTCTAAAAAGAGTGAGCCTCAATGGATGTTAGATCTGCGCCTAAAAGGACTTTCATTGTTTGAAAAGAAACCGATGCCAAGTTGGGGTTCTGACTTAAGCGGAATTTTCTTCGACACAATTAAGTACTTTGTTCGCTCGACTGAGAAGCAGGCTACCTCTTGGGAAGATCTGCCAGATGACATTAAAAATACCTACGATCGACTCGGTATTCCGGAAGCTGAAAAGAAGAGATTAGTTTCTGGTGTTGCTGCGCAATATGAATCTGAGGTGGTTTACCACTCAATTCGCGAAGATCTGGAAAAGCAAGGAGTCTTATTCCTTGATACCGATACTGCACTTCGTACTCATCCTGAGTTGTTCAAAGAGTATTTCGGAACAGTAATCCCGGTTGGTGATAATAAATTCGCTGCTCTTAACACGGCCGTTTGGTCCGGCGGATCATTTATTTATGTGCCTAAGGGTGTAAAGGTAGATATTCCACTTCAAGCATACTTCCGCATCAATACTGAAAATATGGGTCAATTTGAGCGAACTTTAATTATCGCTGATGAAGATTCCTACATTCATTATGTCGAAGGATGTACTGCACCAATTTACTCATCTGATTCATTGCACTCAGCTGTGGTTGAAATTATCGTAAAGAAGAATGCTCGAGTTCGATATACAACCATTCAAAACTGGTCAAACAATGTTTACAACTTAGTAACCAAACGCGCAACTTGTGCTGAAGGTGCAACTATGGAGTGGATCGATGGAAATATCGGATCCAAGGTAACTATGAAGTACCCAGCTGTAATGTTGATGGGTCCACATTCAAAGGGTGAAACTCTTTCGATTGCATTTGCTGGCGAAGGTCAACATCAAGATGCTGGCGCAAAGATGGTTCACGCTGCACCGTATACATCTTCAACAATTATCTCTAAATCTGTAGCTCGTGGGGGAGGTCGAACCTCTTACCGTGGCTTAGTAAAAGTAGAAGCCGGAGCCCATCATTCTAAGAGCACAGTGAAATGCGACGCGCTTTTAATTGACACTATTTCCCGCTCGGATACATATCCGTATGTTGATGTAAGAGAAGATGATGTTTCAATGGGTCATGAAGCAACAGTTTCAAAGGTCAGTGATGACCAACTCTTTTACCTAATGTCTCGTGGCTTAAGTGAAGATGAAGCAATGGCGATGATTGTTCGTGGTTTTATTGAGCCAATCGCAAAAGAATTGCCAATGGAGTACGCACTTGAGTTAAACCGACTGATTGAAATGCAAATGGAAGGTGCAGTTGGTTAATGAGTGCATTAACAACTAATTACCTGACTCCAAGTGGACGGGAAGAGGCTTGGCGGTTTACACCCTTAAAGCGGCTTGCCGGTTTACACGACATCTCTGTTAACGTTGCGGACCGAATTTCAATATCAAATCGCAATTCCTTACCAAGCGGAGTAAAGCTAACAACCCCATTATCGACAGATTTTCCACCAGCATATGAATCTAATGATGTTGTTACCAATCGGATTCGTAAAACCGTAGAAAAAATATCATTACTGACAATTGATAATGATCTAGAGCTATCTGAGCCAATATTTCTTGCTCGTACAGCAGGTAGCACTGCAGAATTAAGTCGGGTTGTAATCCAGGCTGGAATCAACAGCAAGGCAACAGTTGTAATTGAAAATAATGGCGCTGGAGAAATTGGCGAGGAGATTGAAATATCACTTGCTACTGGTGCTTCCCTAAACTTTATATCCCTACAAGAATGGGATAGAAGCGCAGTTCACATTGGTCAACACCATGCAATTATCGGCAAAGATGCTCAATTTACTTCTTATGTAGTTTCAATTGGTGGATCAGTAGTTCGTATCAGCCCGACCGTTGAATTCACTGGCAGCGGAGCATTTGCAGATCTATATGGAATTTACTTCGCAACTGACGGCCAACATCTAGAGCATCGCATTCATGTTGACCACAGTGTTCCAAATGCTAAATCAAGAGTAAATTACAAGGGAGCACTTGCTGGCAAGGAAGCACACACAGTTTGGATCGGCGATGTCTATATTCATAAGGGCGCGGATGGAACTGATACATATGAATTAAATCGAAATTTGTTACTAACAGAGGGGGCAAGAGCTGACTCAGTTCCAAATCTAGAAATTGAAACTGGTGAGATTGTTGGTGCAGGCCATGCCAGTACCACTGGGCGCTTTGATGATGAGCAACTTTTCTATTTGCAATCTCGCGGTATTCCATCAGAAATTGCCAGAAGATTAGTTATTCGTGGCTTCTTTTCCGAAATTGTTACTAAATTAAAGAGTGAAGAATTGGAAGAGCGGTTAATGGAACGAATTGATACAGAGTTAGCCAAGGTGGGAGAGTAATGAGTGAGATCGCATTCGACACATTAGTTGATGGAAAACCTATTGCAATTGTGGTTGATGGCACCCCAGTTTGCGTTGTAAAGGTTGCTGATGAGGTTTTTGCAGTTGCAGATACCTGCACACATTCTGATGCTTCTCTTTCTGAGGGTGAGGTAACTGGCAATAAAATCGAATGCTGGCTGCACGGGGCAGAGTTTGATCTGAAAACTGGCGAAGCATTAACACCTCCAGCAACCCAAGCGCTGAAAACTTTTAATGTAAAACGTAATGGTAACCAACTAACAATCACTAACTAATAGGAGAAAACAATGAGCGTATTAGAGATTAAGAACTTGCAGGTAAGTGTTGTTACTGATGCTGGAAACAAAGAGATTTTACGTGGCGTAGATATCACAATTAAATCTGGTGAAACTCACGCCATTATGGGTCCAAACGGATCTGGCAAATCAACCCTTGCTTATTCAATTGCTGGTCACCCTAAATACACAATTACTGGCGGATCAGTAACACTAGATGGTGCTGATGTATTGGAGATGAGTGTTGATGAAAGAGCTAAGGCTGGATTGTTTTTAGCAATGCAGTATCCGGTTGAGGTTCCTGGTGTGTCAGTCTCAAACTTCCTTAGAACTGCTGTCACTGCAATTCGCGGTGAAGCACCTAAGGTTCGTACCTGGGTTGGCGAAGTTAAAGATGCCATGGCGTCATTAAATATGGACACTGCGTTTTCTGAGCGTAATGTTAATGAGGGCTTCTCTGGTGGCGAGAAGAAGCGCCATGAGATTTTACAGATGGAGTTATTAAAGCCAAAGATTGCAATTTTGGATGAAACAGACTCAGGTCTTGATGTTGATGCACTTCGAATTGTCTCTGAGGGCGTTAACCGTGTTAAGGCCAACTCTGAACTGGGAGTTATGTTGATTACTCACTACACCCGCATTCTTAGATACATCAAGCCAGATTTCGTACATGTGTTTGCTAATGGAAAAATTGTTGAAGAAGGCGGTCCAGAGCTTGCTGACAAGTTGGAAGAGAAGGGATACGCAGAGTACATAACTGCGTAATCTGAATGAGTGTAGATCTATCCAAATATAAGAAGGATTTTCCTGTTTTCGCACGCAAAGTGCGGGGCGGAAATTCATTAATATATTTAGATAGTGGGGCAACTTCACAAAAGCCGGAATCAGTGATTTCTGCTGAGGCGGATTTTTATCGAACAATTAATGCTGCTGTTCATCGTGGCGCGCACCTGCTTGCCGAAGAGGCATCAGAGGCTTATGAATCTGCACGAGCTAATGTTGCAAAATTTATTGGTGCAAAAACGGATGAATTAGTTTTCACAAAGAGTGCAACGGAATCACTCAACATGATTGCCTATTCATTGGGAAATCCAGAATCAACTCCCCATATTTCAGCGGGGGATGAGATTGTGGTTTCTGAGATGGAGCATCATGCAAATTTGATTCCCTGGCAACAGCTTGCCAAACGAACTGGCGCAAAGTTGACTTGGTTTTCAATTACTAAGGATGGGCGGTTAGATCTTTCAGATTTATCTAGCGTAATCACGAAGAAAACTAAGGTTGTTGCTATCACTCACCAATCAAATGTTTTCGGAACTATTGTTCCACTTTCTGAGATTACAAAGGCTGCGCATGCTGTTGGTGCATTAGTTGTCCTAGATGCCTGTCAATCTGCACCACATTTTGCAATTGATGTAAAAAAACTAGATGTTGATTTCCTAGCCTTCTCTGGCCACAAAACCCTTGGACCAACTGGTGTTGGAGTCCTTTGGGGCAAGGCAGAGGTATTAGAAAAACTTGAGCCAGCCTTGTTTGGTGGGTCTATGGTTGATTCAGTAAGTATGGAAAGTGCAACTTGGGCAAGTGCTCCAAGAAAGTTTGAGGCTGGAGTTCCAAATATGGCTCAAGCTGTTGGATTATCTGCTGCAATTGATTATCTAAATATCGTTGGTATGGACAAGATATTTGAACATGAACAAGAGTTAACGGCGCAATTACTAACTGGACTATCGAAAATATCTGGCGTTAATGTAGTTGGCCCACTTGATATGAAAGATAGGGGTGGAGTGGTCTCGTTTACGATAGATGGGGTTCATCCACATGATGTTGGCCAAGTTTTAGATCAATACGGAATAGCGGTTCGCACCGGTCACCATTGCGCTTGGCCTTTAATGAAAAAACTTAATCTTGTTGGTACTACCAGAGCATCCTTTCATTTATACAATGATTCCAATGATATTAACGCTCTTTTAGAGGCAATCGAAAAGGTTAAGAGTTATTTTAAGGTTGGTAAGTAATGGAGTTAGATTCACTTTATCAAGAGGTGATACTTGATCACTACAAATCTCCACACCATAAAGGGCTCTCCGATCAGAAAGATATTCAGGTTCACCATAAGAACCCAAGTTGTGGCGATGAAGTCACTCTTAATTTACTCATGGATGGCCAGGTAGTTAAAGATGTTTCCTGGGACGGAGTTGGCTGCTCAATATCTATGGCAAGTGTCTCTGTTATGAGTGAACTAATTATTGGCAAATCATACGAGCAAGCTTTAGCAATATTTGATGCCTTTGTTGAATTAATGCAAAGCAAGGGACAAAGTAGTGGAGATGAAAATTTACTGGAGGATGGCGTAGCTTTTGCGGGGGTATCAAAGTTTCCGGCTCGGATAAAATGTGCTTTGTTAGGCTGGATGGCTTTCAAAGATGCTTCTACGCAAGTGATGGAATAGGATTAGCTCATGAGCACAACTATTGATGATGTAACTGAGGCTATGAAGGATGTAATTGACCCAGAGCTGGGAATAAATGTTATTGATCTTGGTCTTGTTTATGACATGCGGCTAGATGAAAACAATATTGCAACTTTAGATATGACCCTTACTTCAGCGGCCTGCCCACTACAAGATGTGATTGAAGATCAAACTCGACAAGTGCTTGCAGACATAACTTCAGATGTGAAAATCAATTGGGTATGGCTACCACCTTGGGGTCCGAACAAAATATCTGATGATGGCCGCGAACAATTACGCTCGATTGGTTTTACTGTCTAAATCTTATCCTAGATCTCACTAAGGTTATCTTATGTCTATGCATTCGACCTGGATGTCCTTTAGGTCTTTAACTCAGGATCAAGCTGTAAAGAATCAGAAGCTCAAGCCGGGGACTTTAAAGCGCATCGCCAAGTTTGCAATTCCATATAAACTTTCACTGACTTTTTTTCTAATTACAGTTGTAATTGATGCATTTCTAGTTGTCGCGACACCGTTGTTACTTCGGAAGTTAATTGATGAAGGAGTGATTCCAAAAAACGGAGATCTAGTCACAAAATTAGCTTTTGCTGTTGGGGTTATTGCCGTTTTGGATGCATTATTTAGTATGGCTGGTAGGTGGTTCTCATCTCGTATCGGCGAAGGCCTTATTTATGATCTTAGAAAACAGATATTTGAACATGTTCAACGGCAATCAATAGCATTCTTTACTAGAACTCAAACTGGGGCTCTAATTTCAAGACTTAATTCTGATGTGATTGGTGCTCAACAAGCCTTCACATCAACTTTATCTGGGGTAATTAGTAATCTATTAAGTTTGATTTTGGTTGCAGCAACAATGCTCACATTGTCTTGGCAGATCACCTTAGCCTCTCTTGTGTTACTTCCCGTATTTTTGCTTCCTACCAAATGGGTCGGTCGAAAATTACAAAGCTACACAAGACAATCCTTCGATATAAATGCCCAAATGTCTGCAAATATGACAGAGCGATTCAATGTATCCGGTGCATTACTGGTATCACTCTATGGTGATGCAAAGACAGAAAAAGATGAATTTGCTCTAAAAGCGCGGCGAGTAGCAGATATTGGGATCTCAATCGCAATGTTAAACCGCATCTTCTTTATAGCCTTAACATCAATAGCCGCTGTTGCCACAGCAGTTGCTTATGGAATCGGCGGACATTTAGCAATAAGTGGCGGATTAACAGTTGGTACCTTGCTGGCGATCACGGCATTACTTGCCAGATTGTATGGACCACTGACCGCGCTTTCTAATGTCAGAGTAGATGTAATGAGTGCGCTAGTTTCATTTGAGAGGGTATTCGAAGTTTTAGATTTACAACCAATGGTTGTTGATTCAAAGAATGCTATTGAGCTAAATACAAGTAAGCCACAATTAAAGTTCGAAAATGTTTCTTTCTCATACCCAAAAGCTGAGGAGATATCGCTGGCCTCACTTGAGATTGCAGCGAAACCAGAAATGATTGTCAGTGGGGAAGTTCTTAAAAAAATCTCATTCACAGCCGCCGCTGGTACATTAACTGGAATTGTTGGGCCATCTGGGGCAGGCAAAAGTACAATAAGTGGTTTGATACCTAGGCTCTATGACGTTACCGGTGGATCAATTTCCATAAATGGTACAGATATACGAGATTATTCAATTAAGTCACTTCGCAATGTTATTGGCGTAGTTACTCAGGATTCACATATGTTCCACGATTCTATTTTGGTAAATCTTCAATATGCTAAAGCGGATGCTTCACTTGCTGAGATAGAAGAGGCTTGCAGGTCTGCTCGAATTTGGGAATTCATTACATCGTTACCGAATGGTTTAGATACTGTTGTTGGTGAACGCGGACATCGATTGTCAGGTGGTGAAAAACAGCGGCTAGCAATTGCCAGATTACTGTTGAAGCAGCCAAGTCTTGTGATTCTCGATGAGGCAACAGCACATTTAGATTCTGAAAATGAAGCAATGGTTCAAGCCGCCTTAAAAGAGGTACTAACTGGTAGGACAAGTATTGTAATTGCGCACCGATTATCAACCATCGCCCATGCTGATCAGATATTAGTAATAGATAAGGGTGAAATTGTTGAGCGTGGTACCCATGAGCAATTGGTTGAAAAACACGGCCTTTATTTTGATTTATTTGAAAGACAGAATTTGCAGGGGGAGTTAATTTAACCGTTTACGCTTTGGATTAAATATTGCTTCTTTCTTAATTGTTTCCCGACCAGCATTTGCTGCGATTACTGCAATATATGGAAGAGTTAGAGCTCCAGCCAGTGCAATCCACCGATAAGGACTAGGAAGCACAACGGTTAAGATAAAGCAGGCAGTTCTTATCATCATGGAAACAAAATATCTACGCTGTCTAGCTGACTGATCCGCGGTTAAACCAGATTGGGCTGAGGTGATTGATTGAATTTGCTTATCTGATTTTCGCATCCATGAATCATATTGATAATGGCAGTAAATAGATCCAAATTTCGTAATCTAAGCGGAAAAGATGACAGATTTCACTCTTTATGGGGTATTCGCTACTATTTGCCCATCAAGTGGATGCATACGCTCCCACCTACTTCGCTCCGGCGGACTGGTTGCTTCTTATGAAGCGCGGCTGTTTTTCGCTTGTGTAATGCCTTAACAACTAGCGAAACAGCAAGGAGAAATTATCAGCACAGAACCACGTATTAATGATCGAATTCGCGTTCCTGAAGTTCGGTTGATTGGTTATGAAGGTGAACAGCTTGGCGTAACAGCAATAGATAAAGCGCTGAAGCTATCTGAAGAGATCGGTTTAGATCTCGTAGAGATTTCACCAGATGCTAATCCGCCGGTCTGCAAAATTATGGATTTCGGAAAATACAAGTACGAAATCGCGCAGAAGGCTCGGGAAGCAAGACAAAATCAGACACACATTGTTGTGAAAGAGATGCGACTTCGGCCAAAAATCGAACCACATGATTACGAGACAAAACGTACTCATATTGAGCGATTTTTATTAGGTGGCGACAAGGTGAAGGTAACTATTCAGTTTCGTGGTCGTGAGCAATCTCGACCAGAGTTGGGATATCGGTTATTACAAAAGATTGCTGAAGAGTTAGCAGAAGTAGCGATTGTGGAGTTTGCGCCAAAGCAAGAGGGACGCAATATGACAATGGTACTTGGGCCAGCTAAGAAGCCAGGTTCTACAAAAAAAGTAGCACCTAAGGAAACAGCTCCACAAAAATAGTTTTAGAAGAGAAATTCAACAGGAGGTAAGAAGATGCCAAAGATGAAGACCCATAGTGGTGCGAAGAAACGTTTTCGCGTTACTGGATCAGGAAAGATCATGCATGAGCGTGCTGGCAAGCGCCACCTGCTTGAACGCAAATCATCGAGATTAACTCGTCGCTTAAGTGGCGATGTTGCGGCTAAGGCACCAAACGCATTCGCAGCTAAGCGCATGCTCGGTTTGAAGTAAGGGAGAGATAAATGGCTAGAGTAAAACGTGGTGTTCATGCGGCGAAAAAGCGCCGTACAACTTTAGAACGTGCTTCAGGCTACCGCGGGCAACGTTCACGTCTTTTTTCAAAGGCAAAAGAGCAGGTAACTCACTCTCTCGTTTATGCATTTAATGATCGTAAGGATAAAAAGGGCGATTTCCGTCGTCTCTGGATCCAACGTATCAATGCTGCTGCAAGAGCAAATGGCATGACTTACAACCGTTTGATTCAAGGTCTAAAGACTGCTGGCGTAGAGGTTGATCGCCGCGTGCTTTCTGAGCTTGCAACAAATGATCCAGCGGCTTTCTCGCAATTAGTTGAGATAGCTCGCAAAAATGTTGTAACTGCATAATCATCTCTAATTACACAGTAAGAGATGGAAAACATTACGAGCCTTAACTCGCCCCATATCGAGCGAGTTAAGGCTCTTATTGGTTCTAGGGGTAAAAAAAACCGTGAACTAGAGAATACCTTTGTCGCAGAAGGAATTCAGGTTGTTCGTGAAGCACTCTCGCCAAAGATGCCAGAAGGTTTGGCAGTTAAAAAGGTTTATGTAACAGGAGATGGTTTAAAAAGGTTATCTGCAGATATCGGTGCAGAGGTGCTTTCCAAATTTGAAATAATTGAGGTGAGCGACCAAGTTATGAATGCAATGGCAGATTCAGAATCACCACAAGGCATTCTCGCTCTTTGTTCAACAAAGTCATTGAAAATCTCTGATTTATGGCAGATGAAACCAAAGCGAATTGCGTTTTTTTGGCAGATTCAAGATCCCGGAAATGCTGGCACAGTTATTAGGACTGCAGATGCATGTGGTTTTGATGCCGTAGTTTTATCAAATGAAAGTGTCGATATTTTTAATCCGAAAACAGTAAGAGCGACAGTCGGCTCACTTTGGCATATTCCAGTAATTGCTGATGTAAAAATTGAAGAATTTATTGAACAAGCAGCAAGCAACGCTTTTGAGCTCTATGCATTAACTGGAAACGGTTCACAACAATTTAATGCTGATTTTGTTGGCAAGATTAAGGACAAGCCTTCAGCTTGGATATTCGGAAATGAAGCCCGAGGATTACCAGACCTAACCTCAGATCTAAATACCGTTGCGATCCCGATGAAGGGCTTTGCTGAGTCATTAAATGTGGCAAGTGCTGCGGCAATTGTCCTGCATTCTGTTGGGCTCTCCTTATAGAATAAGGAGATTATGTCGTTACAACAAGGACAAATAGCGAGCA
>Ga0214917_10004170_pt1 | contig 16262 bp, 12 predicted proteins | sample LL_1208_BB_MetaG_FD_177983 | JGI IMG/M metagenome (GOLD analysis project Ga0214917, IMG submission 177983) | Freshwater microbial communities from Lake Lanier, Atlanta, Georgia, United States - LL_1208_BB | ecosystem: Environmental > Aquatic > Freshwater > Lake | place: USA: Georgia | collected... | reverse complement strand
TTATATATTTGAAATGCGCTCTTATCTGATGCGTTCTGCCAGTTTCAATCTTTATTTCAACAAAGGTTCCCATTTTAAATTTTTCGAGAACTTTGTAATGCGTAATGGCTTCTTTTCCGATTTTTCCAGCAATCATTTTGCCTTCCTGATAGGGGTGAGGGGCTATATTGGCTTCGATGGTTCCATTTTCTGCACTCAAATGCCCTTCAATGAATGCGTGATAAATTTTATCTACCTTGTGATGGGAAAACTGATTGTTAAGATGTTTATGTGCTTCTCCATTTCTTGCAAAGCATAATATTCCACTGGTCTCTCGGTCAATCCTGTGGACCACAAAAATATCTCCAGCAAAGTGGGTTTTAAGTAAAATGGATAAATTTTCTTTTGTGGTTTCAAATCTGTCAGGGATGCTTAACATACCTGAAGGTTTATTTACGACTATAATATCCTCATCACTGTAAAGGATGTCAATTTTAGTTTTCATCCTGAATGATTTCCTTAAAGGTTTTTTTGTTAAAAAGGTAATAATCCAAAGCGATTAATCCAGAATAACGGCCAATTTTTGTATTTCTTTCCATGGTCCTCATTGACCTTACTAGGGTGTTTCCTTGAATTCTTTTCTTTATTACTTGATTAAAATTTTTATAAAAGGATAAATGTGCTTTTAAAATAGCTGTAACAAAATCAGGATCTTTAGTAACTAAATATAAGATGGCAGCAAATCCATCCAATATAAATCTTAGAGGTATTTTCCAAAATAATTGCGTGAAAGGTTCATTTTTCAATAAAGTGTACAAGGAATTTCTGAAATTTAGAAATACCTTCCTGGGTGACTCATAATTTAAGGTTCCTCCACCAACATGAAATATAGTTGATTCAGGGATGACTTTTATTTTGAAACCAGCTCGCTTTACTCTCCAACATAAATCAATTTCTTCCATGTGGGCAAAATAGCCAGCATCAAATCCTCCAATAGCTTTAAAAACAGGAGCTCTAATCATTAAAGCAGCTCCACTGGCCCAAAATATTTCACTTGGCTTATCATACTGACCAATATCCTTTTCAACATGATTTAAAACTCTGCCTTTACAGAAGGGATAACCTAATATATCCAGCCATCCCCCTGCAGCACCTGCATATTCAAAATTTGAAGGTTCTTCGTAAGAGAGAATTTTGGGTTGACAGACTGCCATGGTATAATCTGATTCCATAGCTTCTATTAATGGAGACAACCAATTTTCGGTGACAGCAACATCAGAATTTAATAGAAAATAATAATCTGATTGTATTTGTTTTAATGCCTCATTATATCCGCCAGCATATCCGGTGTTTTCTGATAAAGTTATTATTCTAACAGTATCCCGAAAGTTTTCTTTAATAAATTCAACAGAATCATCTGTTGAATGATTATCAGCAATGATTATGCTACTATGTTCATTTTTATATTTAATAACATCTGGTAGAAATTTTCTTAGCCATTCTTTTCCATTGTAATTTAAAATAACTATAGCTATCTCTGGATTGATTACTGTATTTTCTATTTTTTTTATTTGTGACAATACTGCTTTTGCATGGATTTTATCATCTGAAATTATTTCAGATAATTTTTCCAACGATTCTATCTGTTGATCTGTCCTCAGATACTCGACAAGGGAAATACTGATTATTTTATCATAGATGTCCTGGTCAAAATCAAAAATATTAACTTCTATTCTCAGTGTTAATTTTTCATCAATACTTGGTCTTTTGCCAATATACAACATGCCCTCATACTGATCTTGACTAATATAAACCCAAACGGCATAAATGCCATCTGCAGGTACTATTTTGTTTTTATCTGAAATTTGTAGATTAGCTGTTGGAAATCCTAATTTTTTGCCTACTTTGTCACCATGAATTACTTTTCCGGTTAGTAAAAAATTGTCTTGTAATAGCAAATTTGCTTGCCTGATATCTCCCTGCAATAATGCTTTACGTATTTTGGTTGAACTTATCGAAATGTCTTCAATTTCTTGTTTTTCGATTTCCAGCACCTCGTATCCAAATTTAGCGCCATGCCATTTTAAAAAATGAATATCTCCTTGTCTGCTTAATCCAAATCGATGGTCATACCCTATAACTATATATCTTGGATTAAATAATTTCACTAAAAATTTTTCAATATATTCATCAGCACTAAGCTGTGCAAAGGAAACGGTAAAAGGAACTACAACCAGATGATCTATAGCTAATTTTTTGAGTAGAATGACTTTTTCCTCAAGGGTAGTTAAGAGTTGAAATGGGTCACCTGGAAAAACAACCTGTCTTGGATGAGGATCAAAAGTAATTAAAACACTTTCCCCACCTGTACTCTTAGCAAGGCGTATAACCTTGTTTATTAATTTTTTATGTCCTAAATGGACACCATCAAACGATCCAATCGTTATAACCGCTTGTTTAAAAGCCGGTAAATTATTTATATCCTTGTGTATTCTCATATTCTTGCAAAGGTAAGGCTTAAAACTGATTTTTATGTCAAGTTGTTTATAAATTACTACCTTTGACAAAGTTAAAAATCCTTTATGGATATAGAGCATATAACCAAACTACTTAAAAATGTCCTTCATCCTAAAATAGATAAGGATATTATTTCCCTTGATTTAATAAGTCAATTCAAGATTGAAGGAGCAAATATCTTCTTTAATTTACATGTTTTTGGCTTAAACAGTTCAGAAAAATCAGAACTTCATTTTAAATGTGTTCAGGAAATTAATAAGGCTTTTCCTTCGCTAAATGTCCATGTTCATCTTGTCAATGATAAACTGGCTATTCCATTACCTGAAAATAATCTGCTTCCACAGATTAAGCATATAATTGCTGTAGGTTCCGGCAAAGGAGGTGTAGGAAAATCAACGGTTACAGTAAACCTTTCTATGGCTCTTAAAGATGCCGGTTTTAAAACAGGAATCTTAGATGCCGATTTGTATGGTCCTTCTATCCCTACGATGGTTGGTTTGTCAGGTAAAAGACCCGAAGTAGAAACCGTAAACGGACAGCCTAAAATTATTCCTTTATCTGCTTTTGGTATGCCTGTCATTTCAATGGGATTCATCATTGAACCTGAGCAAGCTGTTGTTATGAGAGGACCTCGTTTGTCTGGTATTATCAAGCAATTTTTTTTAGACACTATATGGCCTGAATTAGATTTCTTAATTGTCGATTTGCCGCCTGGTACGGGTGATGTTCAACTTAGCCTTGTCCAAACGGTTCAATTAACTGGCGCTATTATTGTAACTACTCCTCAGGAAGTAGCAGTAGTAGATGCAGTTAAAGCCCTCAATATGTTTCAGTTGCCTTCGGTAAATGTTCCTATTCTTGGTGTGGTTGAAAATATGTCTTGGTTTACTCCTGCTGAAAACCCTGAAAGAAAATATTTCCTTTTTGGTCAGGGAGGTGGGCAGAAATTGGCAACCTATGGAAATACAAAATTATTAGGTCAAGTACCTATTGTTCAGGGAATTAGGGAAGGAGGGGATAATGGTTTGCCAGCTTTTATCGGTGACCATTCCGATTTAATTCAACCCTTGTTTAAAGAGATGGCTATATCTACCTTAAATATTGTAAATGCTCATTTTTAATACCTTTCAGTCATGTCAAAAGAATTGCTTTATCCTCTAATTGAAAATGCTTTGGAAAGTATTAGACCGCATCTCCGGGTAGATGGTGGTGATGTGGAATTTGTAGAATTAACAGATAATTATATTGTTAAAATTAAATGGCTCGGCGCCTGCGAAAGTTGTTCTATGTCTTTTATTACCATGAGAGCTGGACTGGAAGATACCATTAAAGGGAAAATTCCCCAGATTACTGGCGTTGAGGCGATAAATGGTGTTAAAATTTAAATGATTTTGGATGGATCGTGCAACGCTGATCAATAACATATTTAATAAAAAATCATATCTATGTGTGGGTCTAGATCCTGATTTTGATTTATTTCCCTCTTCCTTTTCTAATACCCCAGCTGATATACTTAAATTTAATAAATTAATTATTGATTGTACCAAAGATTCTTGTGTTGCCTATAAACCTAATGCAGCCTTTTATGAAACAATGGGTGCTGAAGGATGGGATGTTTTTCAGGAAACAATAGAGTATATTCCTTCTTCTCATTTTGTTATCGCAGATGCTAAAAGAGGGGATATTGGAAATACTTCTGGAAAATATGCTCAAGCTTTTTTTAAAAATCCAAAGGTCAATGCTATCACCGTTGCACCTTATATGGGCATAGATTCAGTAACCCCCTTTTATAATTATCCTGAAAAATGGGTGGTAATCCTGGGCTTAACTTCTAATCCAGGAAGTAATGATTTTCAAATGCTTACCCTGAATACAGGAGAAAAACTTTATCAAAAAGTAATTAAAGAAGCAAAAAAATGGGGAAATGACGCTAATACCATGTTTGTGGTAGGTGCAACCCATCCAAAAGAGTTAGTTGAAATTCGAAATATTATACCCGACCATTTTATGCTCATTCCTGGCATAGGTGCTCAGGGCGGAAACTTATTGGAAATATCTAAGTATGGACTTAATAAGGAGATTGGCTTATTGGTAAATGCTGGGAGATCTATTATTTTTGCTTCAAATGGGAGTGACTTTGAAGAAGCTGCATCAAGAGAGGCAAAAAAGATTCACTTGGAGATGACAGAATATTTAGAAAAATTTGTCTTTAATTAATCTAGAATGGGTAGTATTTCTAATTTATTTTTCTGCAAATATTTGCTGATAATCATATTTATTTCTCCATTTTCAGGCCATTTTTTTATGAAGTCCTTCCAATTATGCAAGGAATCCTGAAATAATTCCTCAGTAATAAATTCATAACCATAGAATTGTCCATTATTAATGGCTATCACACATTTTTCACCTTTAGAGCGTCCTTGATCAATGATTAGATAACTTCCATCTAAACTCTTTTTTAATTTAGATTTCGCCTGCTCAGCGCGTACATTATAAATTTCCGTACTTTCCTTTTGGCAACACGCTCCATTGCATGCTTTTAATTGATAACGAAAACAAGGGGTACCGAAAAGTAAATCACTCTCTAAAAGATGATCACACAAATTAAATTCTTGTCTATATGCTGCTAATCTGTTTTTAGCAATACTTAATTTACTATACTCTGATAAGATTTCTATATTTTTATTTTTCTTGATTTCTTTTTTCTGTTTTACATCAAAACACAAATAACCCTGTTTATTGTAGTAACTGTATAACACATAAAAATATGATTTAGCTCTTTGCGCTTTATTCACTTCGGGCATAAGTGTTTTAATTTGATAGGATTCTAAAATTAATGAGACCATTTCTGAGCCCGTTTCTTCAAAATCAATTTCATGCACCATCCTCTGTAATTTAGTGGCTTTTTCTGAGTAATCTGTAAAATGTGAGGCTACTCTTTTTTGGATATTTTTGCTTTTCCCAACATAAATTATTACTCCGTTTTCATTTTTGAAATAATAGACTCCACAAGCATCTGGTAAAGACTGAATATTATTTAAAGAAATATTATTTGGCAATTTACTTTCTTTAATTCCAAGATTAACTAGGTTTTCAATGACTTCACTTGCTTTTGCATCAAGGAATATTTTTTCTAATAATTTTGCAGTGGTTAATGCGTCTCCCATAGCCCGATGTCTATCGGGATTTGGTAAGTGGAGATTTTCTGAAATAGATGATAATCCATAACTTGGAAGGCCTGGAAAAATTTTTCTGCTTAATTGAATAGTGCATAACTGTTTTCTGGAAAAAGTATAACCTAGTTCATTAAAGGCACTTCGAATAAATGAATAATCAAATCGAACATTATGTGCAACAAAAACAGTATTTTCTGTTATTTCAATAAGCTCACGTGCAATTTCATGAAATTTTGGCGCATCTGCGACCATGGATTGAGTAATACCTGTGAGCTCAGTAATTCCAGCTGGAATATAAGTTTCAGGATTTATCAGCGATTCCCATTTTTTTAAAACATTTATGCCATCATGAAGGACTACTGCAATTTCTATAATTTTATTTTGTGTCGCATTTCCACCAGTTGTCTCAATATCTATCACTGAAAAAAGCATTGCAAAAGGTTTTTTGTTTTTTAAATTAAAAACAATAAATTACATTAAATAAATACCAAAAGACTAAACTACATGAAAATTAACTTTAAAATTGTTACTTCAAGTATTATTTGTTGTTTTATTTTTTTAATAAATGTTTTTTGTCAGCATAAGGATTTGATGACAGGAGCTGATAGAATTTCTTATTATTATCCTCTTTTGAAAGGTAAAAATATTGGTCTTGTTGTAAATCAAACCAGTAACATTGGAAAGGTTCATCTCGTTGATTCTTTAGTACGTCTAGGATTAAATGTGAAAAAAATATTTGCTCCTGAACATGGCTTCAGAGGTAATGCCGATGCAGGTGAAAAAATTTCAGACAGTAAAGATCAAGGAACAGGAATTCCTATTGTTAGCATTTATGGCGCTAAAAAGGCACCAGAGAAAGCAGATTTTGAAGGTATTGATATGCTTGTTTTTGATATTCAAGATGTTGGAACCAGGTTTTATACTTATATATCTACTCTTCATTATGTAATGCTTTCCTGTGCTGATCATAAAGTTCCATTAATGGTTTTTGACAGACCTAATCCAAATGGACATTTTGTAGATGGTCCAATTTTAGATATTGCGTACCAATCCTTTGTTGGTATGCATCCAATACCCGTCGTTCATGGAATGACCATAGGAGAATATGCTCAAATGATTAATGGTGAAAATTGGTTAGGGGGACAAAAAAAAGCTGATCTTCAGATTGTACCTTGCCTTAATTACAAACATTCAGATATTTATCATTTACCAATTCCTCCTTCACCAAATTTACCGAATATGAGGTCGATTTATTTGTACCCATCAATTTGTTATTTTGAAGGTACCCAAATAAGTTTAGGCAGAGGGACCAATAAACAATTTCAGGTTCTGGGTGCGCCTACTTTAAATTTTGGTGATTATTTATTTACGCCTGAACCTAAACCAGGTGCAATGAATCCTCCTCAATTAGGAAAATTATGTAGAGGTATAGATCTGTCTGGTTTAGATGAACTTGAAATAAAGGCAAAAAAATCTATTGATTTAAGCTATTTAATTCAATTTTATCAGAATTATCCTGATAAAGAATCATTTTTTCTGCCCGGCTTATTTTTTGATAAACTGGCTGGTTCTTCAAAATTAAGGGAGATGATTCAATCTGGGTATTCAGAAAAAGAAATTAAAGATACCTGGCAACCAGGATTAAAATCATTTAATTTAGTTCGTAAAAAATATTTAATCTATGAAGATTAAACTAGGTTTTACTTTGAACCATTTTTTCAACCGCCTGAATAAAAACATCTAAATCTCGAGTGGTCGTATAAACATTAGGAGTGACTCTGACACTGTCTATATTTTCCCAAACTATTGAAACCGTGTGAACTTTATATTTGGATAATAATTCTGAAGATATTGCATGTGTTTCCATATTATCAATTTTAAAATTGGCTATGGCACAAGAAAACTTAGGATCTAACGGTGTGTGAATACTTACACCTTTAATTTTAAGTAGCTTGTTACACCAGTATTGTTTAAGATATTCAAGTCGCTTTTGTTTTAATTTACTGCCAATCATGTGGTGAAAATCGATTGCCTGTCCAATAGCTTGTTCAATGGCGAAAGATCTAGTGCCTAAATTCTCAAACTTTCTGATATCAGAAGATAAGGGTTCGCCAGCCGCCATTAATGGATACAGTGAACTAATTTTATCTTCTTTAACATATAATAAACCGCTCCCAAAGGGCGCACATAGCCATTTATGTAAACTTGTTCCATAAAAATCACCTTCCAAATCAGGTATTTTATAATCAACATGGGCAAAACTATGTGCTCCATCAATAATGGAAAGAATACCTTTTGATCGTGCTTCCCTGGCAATCCTAACAGTGGGAATAATCTGACCACACCAATTAATTAAATGCGTGATATGGACTACTTTTGTTTTATTTGTAAAAGCTTTGGTAAATGAATTAACAAGATAATCTTCATCTGTCGTGGGTAAATCTAATGAAATCCATTTTAAAACAATTCCATCTCTTTTTTCCCTTTGCTTCCAGGCATTAATCATATTTGGATAATCTTGTTTAGTTAGGACAACTTCATCTCCTGGTTTTAAGGTTATACCAAATATAATATTTTCTAAAGCTTCGGAAGAATTTCTCATGATGGCTAAGTTTTCAGCTGAACAACCGGCCAAATCTGCTAATTTTCTTCTTAAGGGTTCTCTTCCTTCATCAAGTGTTCTCCACATATAATAGGAGGGCGTTTCATTACTCAGTTTATTGTATCTCTCTACGGCATCTTGTACAACCTTGGGTTGCGGAGATACTCCTCCATTATTTAAGTTTATTAGCGTTGGAGATACGGAAAAAGCCATTTTTATCTGATACCAAAAACTTTCGTCTGTTACTAGTTCCTCATCAGATTTTTCGTTTTTTGCCTGGTTAATAGTTAAATAGGAAGGAATATATTTTCCAATAACAGAAAGGAAAGGTAAACTACCCGCCGTACTTAATTTTACTAAAAAGTTGCGTCTTGAAGCCATATCGCGTATGTATTTAATTCATTTTATTAAAAATAATAAAATTTGGATGATACTCAACGGTATGTCTTTAATTTATGTTTGATTTTGTATATTCGTTGTAAAATTATGATAAAATGAATGATACTCAAGTTTCAAACCTTCCAGTAAATTTAACAGTAGGAGCATTAAAACAATTGCGCAAAATAAAGGTAGAACAAAATATTTCTGATAGTCATGGATTACGAATTGGGGTTAAAGGTGGAGGTTGCTCTGGTTTTTCTTATATCTTAGGTTTTGATACTCCTAAAGAAAATGACGAAATTTATGAATATGAGGGACTCACAGTGTTTATGCAGAAAGCTCATGCTATCTATTTAATAGGTATGGAAATTGACTGGTTGGATGGATTACAAAACAGAGGATTTAGTTTCAATAATCCCAATGCAAAAGAAACCTGTGGATGTGGTACTTCTTTTTCAGCCTGATTAACTTTATATTTATTTCAATATTAATTTTGTCATTATTTTGGTTATATTTACCTTTTAAATATAAAATTTTTTGTTATGTTGAATAAATGGACTATTCTTCTATTGGGATGCCTTATTGGCAACAATATTATGGCTCAGGGTTCTCATTTTGTCATAATTGATGCTCCTTCTTCAGTTGCAGGTAGTTATAAATCATGGATAGCAAATTTTGGAGCTACTTATTGTTCTACAGAGACACCCATTAAAGGTGAACTTACTTTTGTTTCTGGTCCATCAGGCAGTACTTTAGGCTGCCAGGTCGATAATAACCTGACCGGTAAAATAGCTGTCATTGACAGAGGAACCTGTCCATTTTCTGATAAAGCCTTGAATGCTCAACTTAAAGGGGCGATAGCGGTAATTATATTTAATAATGCAGCTGGGGAAATTTTTCCAATGGCCTCTTCAGCTTCGGGTGCTGATGTTAAGATTCCCGTTTTAAATATGACCCTAGCTGATGGCAATAAACTAAGAACTTTAATTACTGCTGGTGGATTAAATATTACTATAAAAAGATTTGATTCCCCAACCAAGAGCACTCCTGGCGTTGTTTGGGGTGGAAATCCTGGGGAAGGAGATTTTAGATGTGGTTTAAATAAATGGACGGTTAGAACTACTTCTTGTTCAGGTGGTGTTGTCCCAAAGGTAAGTTGGAAATGGTCACCTAATGGTGCAATGAATGGAAGTTGCGGAGGGGTTACCTATTTCCCTTCTCCTTCCAGTTTTGATGGTGCAATGGTTTTTGAATCGGACTTTTATGATAGCAATTCCAGCAATACAGGTTGTGGAACCAACGCAGGTCAAGGACCTTGTCCTGCACCGCAGATTGCCGAGTTAATCTCCCCAGAAATTATTTTAAATAATTCAACAGCTCCGGCATATAGTGTTGAATTTCATCAATACACCAGACAATTTAGAAGTAATTATTTTGTCGTCTGGTCCACTAACAAAGGGGTAACCTGGGATAGTGTGGCTATTAACACCGATGTTACGACAAATGCATCCAATGAAAAAACTTTGTTACGGGTTCCAATGCCCAAAACAGGAGGAGCTAAAAGTCTGATTGTTAAATTTAAATATGTGGCAAATTATTATTATTGGGGTATTGATGATGTTAGAATCGTTGAACAAGAAGCTTATAATCTTGCAGTAAATAGTTTTTTTGCTGTCCCTCAAAATGCTGCTACGCCAAAGGATTTTGTAGAACCTGTAAATTTTCTCGCAGATGTTGAAAACAAAGGTGCCGCTACCCAGTTTAAGATTCCTTTAGAAGTAACTATTTTAGATAATGGTTTCAAAGAAGTTTTTAAAGCAAGAAATATTTATGATACTCTGTTAGCTAATGGTTTAGTTGAAAATAAACTTTTTTCTCAAACTTTTACTCCTACTGCTAAAGGTGTTTATTTAGGTTATTATGAAATTCTATCTGATAAAGTCGATGCAGATTCTTCTAATAACACGAAAGAATTCTTATTTACCATTACTGATACAACTTTTTCAAAAGATTTAGGTCCTACCAGAACGATAAGACCAGCAGATGCCAGTTGGACAACGGGAGAACCTCACTCATGGGCTTTTGGTAATTACTATTATGTGCCTAAAGGAAATAATAAATATATTAAAAGTATTTCCTTCATGATGGGAAATGCAACCCAATTAAAAGATCAGGCTGTTGTTTTAAATATCTACAAATGGAAGGATGCAAATGCCAATGGAAATGCAGAACCCACTGAGAGAACAAGCCTTGGTACTTTATTCTACATTATAGGCGGAAAAGAAGAACCTGATTCTTTGGTAACCGTTCCTCTAAATAAAGATAATGGTCTTGAACCAATTAAGCTCGAAGACAATACTGAGTATCTTGTTATGTTAGAATATTACGCTTCAGGAACTACTAATTTTGAAATGACCGTAAGTGATGAAATTGATTATGGTGGAATGATTACAGCTTCTATCTTAAAGCAAAAGCCGAGATTTGGTGCTTTAATTGGAATTGCTGGTGATTTAACCAAAGAAACTTATTCTTATGTTGGTTTTGGAGGAAATGTATTTGGTATTGTTCCAGTGGTAAGACTAAATGTGGCTAATCTAATTTATACTGACCTGGTAGAATTGAATACGCTTACAGAGCAATTTACCCTTTTTCCAAATCCTGCAAATGATTTTATAAATCTTCAATTTGCAAATAATCAAAGGAATGTTTTGTTGAAGTTTATAGATACAAATGGAAGGATTTTTTCACAGCAAACGGTAGATTTTATTCAGGGAAAAAATCCTTTTATTTTTAATCTGCCAAATGTAGCTCCTGGCTTTTATTATATTCAGGCAATAAGTGAAGAAGGTATTGGTGTTAAACCACTAATTGTTAAATAGTTAATAAAAATAATGATAAAAAAAGAGGCTATCATTTTAGATAGTCTCTTTTTTTATTTAAATAATTTACATATTGGATATGAGGGCATCACCAAATTCAGAGCATTTTAATAAGGTTGCTCCTTCCATTAACCGATGAAAATCATACGTTACTTGTTTAGCCGCAATTGTTTTTTCCATGGTTGAAAGAATCATATCAGCGGCTTCTTTCCATCCCAAGTATCTTAGCATCATTTCTCCTGAAAGAATAACTGAACTAGGATTTACTTTATCTAAACCAGCATATTTTGGCGCTGTCCCGTGGGTAGCTTCAAAAATGGCTTTTCCATTGATATAATTAATATTTGCACCTGGTGCGATACCAATTCCACCAACTTCTGCAGCCAAGGCATCAGAAATATAATCACCATTTAAATTGAGTGTTGCAATAACTGAATATTCAGATGGGCGAAGTAATATTTGCTGTAAAAAGGCATCTGCGATAACGTCCTTAATAATAACAAGTCCTTTTGCTTCTGCATCACTCTGTGCTTTATCAGCTGCCGCTTTTCCCTCTTTGGCCAATATTTTATCATATTGAACCCAGGTAAATACTTTATCGCCAAATTCTTTTTCTGCTAATTCGTACCCCCAGTCTTTGAATTTACCTTCTGTAAATTTCATGATATTACCTTTATGTACTAAAGTAACTGAAGGTTTATTATTATCGATAGCAAATTCAATGGCAGCACGAACTAATCTTTCCGTTCCTTCTACAGAAACAGGTTTAATACCTAATGATACGGTATCTGGGAACCTTATTTTATTAACTCCCATTTCCTCTACCAAAAATTTCTTTAATTTTTCAAGTTCTGGTGTGCCATGTAAGTATTCAATTCCAGCATAGATATCTTCGGTATTTTCTCTGAAAATAACCATATCAACCAGATGGGGTTCCTTAACTGGAGAAGGTACTCCTGTAAAATATTGAACAGGTCTAACACAGGCATATAAATCTAATTGTTGTCTCAAGGCTACGTTTAAAGAACGAATTCCACCTCCAACGGGTGTGGTAAGTGGTCCTTTAATAGCTACCATGTAAGTGTCTATATTTGTTATGGTATCATCTGGCAACCAATTTCCCGTTAAATTAAAAGCTTTTTCTCCAGCAAGCACCTCTAACCAATGAATTTTACGGGTTCCATTATACGCCTTTTGTACAGCTGCATCCAATACACGAACGGATGCTGCCCAAATGTCTTCCCCAGTGCCATCTCCTTCAATAAAAGGGATAATTGGGTCGTTTGGAACGGTAAGTTTACCGTTTACCATACTTATTTTTGATCCTGACATAATCATTTGTTTTGTTGGCGCAAAAGTAAAAAAAAAGTTGGAAAAATAGGGTAATTTAGCACCGTTATGAAAAGAATTAATTAATGAATAACCCCATGCTTAATCCTGATCAGTCTGCCTTAACCAAGGAGGAAAAAACCTTAGAGAAAGCATTGAGGCCAAAAGCTTTAAGTGATTTTAATGGTCAACCTGATATAGTTGATAATTTACTCGTTTTTATTGAAGCTGCCAAATTAAGAGGTGAAGCGCTGGATCATGTTTTGCTTCATGGACCGCCAGGTTTAGGTAAAACTACGCTATCGCATATTATATCAAATGAATTGCAATGTGGCTTGAAAATGACCTCTGGACCAGTTCTTGAGAAACCGGGTGATTTGGCTGGTATCTTGACGAATCTCGAACCTAATGATGTTTTATTCATTGATGAAATTCATCGGTTAAATACCGTAGTAGAGGAATATCTCTATTCCGCTATGGAGGATTATAGAATAGATATTATGATTGATTCCGGACCAAGTGCCAGAAGCATTCAGCTTTCTCTTAATCCTTTCACATTAGTCGGTGCAACAACCAGAATGGGACTCTTGACTGCACCCATGAGGGCAAGATTTGGAATTAATTTTCATCTTGACTATTATGATGTTGATACATTGATTAAAATATTATTTAGGTCAGCTGCATTATTAAATCTTTCAATGACAGATGATGGTGCTGCTGAAATTGCCAGAAGGAGTAGGGGAACCCCTAGGATCGCCAATGCTTTACTAAGAAGGATAAGGGATTTTGCTTCCGTAAAAGGAAATGGAACCATCGATCTTGAAATTGCTAATTATGGTCTCCAGGCGCTCAAAGTAGATAAATGTGGATTAGATGAAATGGATAACAGAATTTTAACAACCATCATAAATAAATTTAAAGGAGGACCCGTTGGACTGACTACCCTTGCAACGGCAGTAGGGGAGGAGGCTGGAACTTTAGAGGAAGTACATGAACCTTTTTTAATTATGCAAGGTTTTATTCAGCGGACACCCAGAGGTAGAGAAGCCACTCAAAGGGCTTATAATCATCTTTCAATTCCTTTTCAGATTCCAAATTTAGGATTGTTCGATATTTAATTAGCTTATTAAATAATTAATGTGTAATTAATTATATTCCAACTTTTTATTATTTACATTTAAAAATATAGGTAATAATTTAATCCTGATAGTGAGTCATTCATTTTTTTTTAGCATTTTTACAACCCTTTCGAATTAAAATTTGATTTAGATGTTTTATCTCTGTTTCAAACTTTTATATGTTGAAGGCTTTTAAAATATTAGGAATTAGGGTTAATGCAGAAAGATCATACTGAAGTTTGGGAAAGGTGTCTTAGAAACATTCGCTTGAATGTGAACAACCAGAGTTTTAAAACCTGGTTTGAACCTATTAGGCCTGTTCGTTTAGATGATAAGGTTTTTACACTTCTCGTTCCAAATAAATTTTTTTATGAATGGCTTGAGGAACATTATATTGGTCTATTAAAATCAACCATCAGACAAGAAGTAGGGGAAAAGGTTAGATTAGAATATCAGATTCTTGTAAATGAAAATCAATCTAATAATCATAATCAACCCGTTAAACCTTCCGAAAATAAAGAAACTCCTGATTTTGCCAATACCAATGAGATTAAAAACCCTTTTGTTATTCCTGGTATTAAAAAATGGCGTGTTGAGGCTCAATTAAATGCTATTTTTACTTTTGATAATTACATTGAGGGTGATTGCAACAGACTGGCCAGATCAGCAGGTTTAGCTATTTCAAAAAAACCTGGTCAAACTTCATTTAATCCTTTAGTTCTGCATGGTGATGTTGGTTTAGGTAAAACTCACCTTGCTCATGCCATTGGAAATGAAGTTCAATTGAAGTTTCCAGCTAAAGTGGTACTTTATGTTACTTCTGATAGTTTTACCAATCAACTAATTCAATCAATTCGTAATGGTGGTGTCAATGACTTTGTAAACTTTTACCAACATATCGATCTTCTTATAGTTGATGATATTCAGTTTTTGGCTAATAAACATAAAACACAGGAGATTTTCTTTCATATTTTTAATCAACTTCATCAGGGTGGAAAACAAATAGTTCTCACTTCAGATCGTCCACCCAAAGATCTTGATGGCATGGAAGAACGATTGATTTCTCGCTTTAAATGGGGACTTTCTGCAGATTTACAGGCACCAGATCTCGAAACACGAATGGCTATCCTTGAGCACAAAATGATAAAGGAAGGCGTAGGTATGCCTCAAAATGTTATTGAGTTTATTTGTTACAATATTAAAAATAATATCAGAGAGCTTGAAGGTGTCTTAAATTTATTGATGGCTCAGGCATCACTAAACAGGAGGGAAATAGATGTCGAACTCGCCAGAGAAGTCATAAAGAATTTTGTTACAGAAATTAATAAAGAAATTACTGTTGAAAATATTCAGAAACTGGTTGCTGATCATCTTCAGATTCCTGTTGAAACCCTTTTTGGTAAAACCAGAAAACGTTCTATTGTTATTGCCAGACAACTGTCCATGTATCTGGCAAAGACAATGACCGATCGTTCCCTTAAAAATATTGGGGAGGGTTTCGGGGGTAGAGATCATAGTACAGTAATTTACTCTATCAAAACCGTTCAGGATTTGATGGAAACGGATAATTATTTTAAAGAAACGGTGCATGAACTTGAAAAGAAAATTAAAAACTCATTAAGAGAAACTTAATTTAAAGTGAATTAAAGTTTGGCAAATAAAAATACTTTTTGTATTTTCGCATCGCTAATTTAAAAGACGTTAAGTTCCACACAAATAATAGCCGGTGGAGTGGGTGAGCGGTTTAAACCACCAGTTTGCTAAACTGACGTACTGGTAACGGTACCGAGGGTTCGAATCCCTCCTCCACCGCCAGATTTTCGGGGCGTAGCGCAGCCCGGTAGCGCACCTGCTTTGGGAGCAGGGGGTCCCAGGTTCAAATCCTGGTGCCCCGACACTAAAGGCACTTTCAGTATATCTGTTAGTGCTTTTTTTTATTCCTGAATTACCTTCATATTAAATCTCCCAATTTCCCTTTTTCGTCCTGGTATATCCCAGTTTCCACTGTATTTTACCGTATTTGGTAAATATTGCTTGTTCCCTAAATAATCTAAATCGACCTGAACGAATATATTGAAGCTAAAAAATGGTCCAGGATATACTACTTCATATTTCCTTCCCATTACTTGAAAATCATTCCTGGAAAAATATGTTTCCATAAATTTAACAACCGTTTTTCCATTTTTCTTACTCGAATATGCATCTTTTACCTTAATAGAAAAAACATAACAAGGTGTACCATCACTGTAATTCTTTGAAGCTATTCCATAATCATAGAATT
>Ga0214917_10004166_pt1 | contig 16272 bp, 7 predicted proteins | sample LL_1208_BB_MetaG_FD_177983 | JGI IMG/M metagenome (GOLD analysis project Ga0214917, IMG submission 177983) | Freshwater microbial communities from Lake Lanier, Atlanta, Georgia, United States - LL_1208_BB | ecosystem: Environmental > Aquatic > Freshwater > Lake | place: USA: Georgia | collected... | reverse complement strand
AGCGTATCGATGCTTCCTCTTGATGGGAAGCGAATTATCACTCTTCCAGACGATATAACATCTCGCCGGCTTTGGGCACGAACAACACTCCTTCTTCTTCGCGGTTGGCAAAATCCTCTTTTCGGATGGTTTTGGGATCCCGGTAGCCGAGATTGATTTCACGGCAGACTAACTCCGAAATCCCGGTGGCCAACACCACCCGGGCCCGCGATTTTTCCACCCCGTTTTCATAAGTTCCACCCCCGTGCACATGGGTGGAGTGGGCCAATACGCCCCAGGACTCATCCTTGAACTTGTCCCACTGCTTGAGGAAGTAGTCGCGGCAGTGATAACCGATCCGACGGATCAGTTTGCCGTGGGTGATCGAAACCTCCGTCAGGTGGGGCGCGTAAATGATCAGCTCCCCGCCATCGGCCAGGACCGGCTCCAGCTTGTACATACACTTTCCCGCCACCCAAAGTTCGTCGTACATCTCGGGGGCACAGGAAAGGATCTGCCGGAACGGCTTCTTTTTGCGGATGATGTGTAGCTGCTCGGACAGGTCGGCTGCTTTTTCCCAGGCTGATTCGGGGGTTCCAACAAACAGTCCCGCCAGGGAGGCATCTGGACGGACGACCATCGAGGCACACCATTTACGCGTCTTGACCAGGGCGGCCGCCCGATCCACCACCTTCCGCACCGGCGTCCATTTTTTCCCGATGATCCCCGGGTTCGTCACCACGGCTCCGAGCCAATGGAAGAAATTAAGGACTTCCGGACCGCTGATCCCAGGAAAGAGGTATTTGTTTCCACCCGAAAACCCGACCACCTCGTGCGGAAAGGTCGGCCCAAGAATCACCAACTCGTCGTATTCCAAGGCCGCTCGGTTGATCCTGACCTTCACCCCCATTTCAAAAAGACCGCCAGTCAGTTCGAGGATTTCACCGGAGGGAATCTTCCCAATCTCAAGCAAAGCCCGATCATCATCCCAGGCGTGGTTCAGAAGCTGAACCTTGGGATAGCTCTTCCTTTTTTCCTCCACCGTAAGGTCGAGCCGCTTGCAGATGGCCTCCTCGCTCATCGGCGGATGGGTCCCGAGGGCCACCATCACATCGATCTGTTTTGCGACCGAGGCCAGCCAGGCGTGGGTTTCCTTGAACAGTTGGCCGATCGGTGCCGTTCGGGTGTGGTCGGGAACGATCAGTAGAACTTTACGGTTCTTAAATTCAGCCTGGGGCAGGCCGGCCTGCAGGATTTTTTTGACCTCGGCGGGAGAGAGAGACTTTTCCGACATCAGATCGTCTGGGAAAGAAAGCCACCGTCCACCCGCACATCAATGCCGGTGACAAAACCGCTGGCCTTGGAACTGGCCAGAAAAACCGCCGCTCCCACCAACTCCGCAGGCTCGCCAAAGCGTCCCATCGGGGTGTGTCCCATGATGGATTTAGCCCGATCAGTCGGCGTACCATCTTCCTTGAAAAGGAGCTTCCGATTCTGGTCGGCCGGGAAAAATCCGGGGGTGATGGTGTTGACCCGGATTCCGTGCGGGGCCCATTCGCGGGCGAGGAACTGGGTCAGGCTGATCACGGCCGCCTTCGCCGCGGAATAGGCGACTACCTTGGAAAGCGGGATATGGGCCGAAACGCTGGCGATATTGATAATGCTCCCTTTTTTGCGCTTCAACATCCCTGCCCCAAAGATCTGACATGGGAGCAGGGCTCCTCCCACCAAGTTGAGGTCGAAATTTTCCTTCCAGGCCGCCAAGGCCAGCTTGGTCACGGGATTTTCCGGGGTGACCACAGCCGCCGGTTGATTCCCGCCGGCTGCATTCACCAAAACCGTGATAGGACCCAGCTCTTTTTCGATTTTCTGTTCCGCCTGTTCCAGACTTTTGGCATCCAAGGCATCCGAAGAAATGAAAATGGCTTTGCCCGATTTGGAAATCTCCTTGGCCCTGGCCTCTCCCCTCTCCTGGTTCCTTCCCAAGATCGCCACCTTGGCTCCCGCCGCAGCCAACCCCTCGGCCATCGCCCCACCCAGTCCCCCCGTCCCGCCTAAAACGACGGCGACCTCACCAGAAAGGTCGAATCGGTTTTCAGCAGGCATAAAAAGATCGTAATCCAAAACCGCGAAAACGCACGGCGAAATGATGAGGGCAGGAGGGGTTTTGCACCTGTAATCCACCACCGGTAGGGCAGGGTCGATGACCCTGCCGAAAAGATAACTATTCATCTTTACCCGCATCCTTTTCGAATTTTCCCGGTTCAATCTCTTATGGGTCTACCTGTCCGAAAACACCGCTTAAGACATGATCCTGTACCTTGGGACTTGCACCCCGATTACTTCATTACCCTTTGCTGTAAAGGCGGTGGCGCCAATCAGATTTGTCATCCATATGTGGCTGAAGCAATCCTGGAATCAGTAAGGTCTCGTCAGAAAAACCGGATCTGGCACATGGAACTTCTGGTTCTCATGCCTGATCACCTTCATGCCATTCTCTCTCATTCATCCAAATATGATTTTTCATCGATAATTTCGGATTGGAAACGTTGGTTATCCTTAAAGGCGAAGATTAGGTTTCAGGCCGGGTTTTTTGATCATCGTTTAAGGTCTCCACAAAGTGCCCAAGCAAAATGAAATTATGTGAATATGAATCCCGTTCGAGGAGGATTGGTGAGCATACCAGAAAAATGGCCTTATCGGTGGACTGCCAAAGATTTTGCGTGATTTGCGGCAGGGTCATCGACCCTGCCCTACCAATTCACGGTTCTAAACCTAAGATTCCCCACCGGTAGGGCAGCCTCGATGAGGCTGCCGAACAACGAGCTTGAATTTTCAAACTTCCAGATTCGGCAGGGTCATCGACCCTGCCCTACCAGTTCACGGTTCTAGACCTCAACTTCCCCACCGGTAGGGCAGCCTCGATGAGGCTGCCGAGCAACGAGCTTGAATTTTCTAACTGCCAGACCCGGCAGGGTCATCGACCCTGCCCTACCAGTTCACGACCCTAAATCACCCCTTCCCCGCCTCCATGCCAAAATAAGCCTCGGCGTTGCGGTAGCAGATATCACGCACCATCCCCTCCAAAAGTTTCATGTCCTTGGGCAGGGTTCCGTTCTCCACCTCTTCTCCCAGCATCTGGCAGAGCAACCGGCGGAAATATTCATGCCGGGGATAGGAGAGGAAGCTTCTGGAATCCGTCAACATCCCGACAAAGTTGGCCAGTAGACCCAGGCTAGAAAGGGCGTTGATCTGCCATTTCATGCCCTCCAGTTGATCGAGGAACCACCACCCACTGCCAAACTGAATCTTTCCCCTCGCCCCCTCTCCCTGAAAACTACCGCACAAGGTCGCCACCGCGTAGTTGTCCGAAGGGTTAAGGTTGTAGAGCACCATCTTGGGCAAACTACCCCGTCCGGCCATCTCGTCCAGGTAGCCAGCAAGCCGGTCGATCTGGGGCCAGTCCCCAATGGAATCAAAACCGGTGTCCGGTCCCAAATCCCGGAAGCCTTTGGAATTGCCGTTGCGGAGGGCTCCGAAATGCAACTGCTTGGTCCAACCCCGCTTCGCATCCAACTCCCCAAAATAGACCATGAGGAACCCCTTATAAGCCTCCGCCTCTTCCGGTGTGGGTTTTTCTCCTTTGCGGGCGGAGGTGTAAACCCTCGTGGCCAACTCCCGCGTTCCGCCCCGGCCAAACGCCTGGTTCATGCCGTGATCGGAAATCCGGCTGCCGAGCTGATGGAAAAACTCATGCCTCTGGTCCAGTGCCTTCAGGAATCCATGGAAAGCCGAGCAGTCCACCCCGGAAACTTTTTCCAACTTTTGAACCCATGCCGAAAAAACCTCAGGCTGATCCACCAGCAGGGCTTTGTCGGGCCGGAAGGTTGGATAAACCCGGGTGCCCAAGCCGCTCTTGCGGATTTTTTGATGATGAGGCAGTTCGTCGCAAGGATCGTCGGTGGTTCCCACCACCCGCACCCGGAACTGCTTCAGAATTTTTTGTGCCGAGAGGGTCTTTAACTTGTCATTGGCCTTGGCCCAGATTTTGGGAGCCGTCGTCTCGTTCAGGATCTCCTTGATGCCAAAGACCCGGTCCAGTTCCAAATGGGTCCAGTGCCATAGGGGATTTCGCAGCAGACGGGGCATGGTTTTGGCATAGGCCAGAAACTTATCGTACGGCTTGGCCTTGCCGGTGATGTGACTTTCCGGGATGCCGTTGGCGCGCAGAGCCCGCCACTTGTAATGATCCCCTCCCAGCCAGATATCGGCCAGATCGGACCACTTCTTGTCCTCCGCGATTTCTTTGGGGGAAAGGTGACAGTGATAGTCGTAGATGGGCTCTTGGGCGGCCGCGGCATACAGCTTCTGGGCCGTCTTGGTCGTCAGAAGGAAACGCGGATCCGTGACAGGATTTTTGACTGAACCCGAGGATGTTGCCTTGCGCTTCATAAGAAAATCACTAGCAGGAGATGAATTTCCGAAAATCTAATTTAGGCTTTCCATTTATCAGCGGGACGCCTGACCATTCATGCTCACGGACCGCTCGTCACCTTGATTCGCAAGAACTGGCGGGTGACATTGGTGCTTATCACCGAGGCTTTTCTTCGCTCCACCGTGGTTCCGTCCACATTGGTCGTTCCCAAGGTACTTACGGAGATCCCGGTGTTGGTCCACGAGTTGGAGGCAGAAAGATCCGTACAGCGCTCCGGATAAATGGAAAGATTGGTGTCATTGGTCCGGGCCAGATAGGTCAGCGACAGCTCGTTATTGCTATAGGCCGCTATTGGCCAGTTGGCCGGACTATTGGAGTTGGTTCCGCCAAATGCATATTTAAGTAGGAAGGACATTCCATCCGAACCGACCGCCATGGGGCTCGCCCCGGAAAAAGTCGAGGCAAAGGTCGGTCCGGAAGAAGCAACCGTCAGGGTCTGAGTGACCGGCAGCGCGGCTAGATAGTTGGCATTCCCCGGCTGAGTGGCCGTGATGGTCGCCGTACCCGGTCCCACAATGGTCAGGGTATATCCGCTGATGCTAGCCACCGATGAATCGGAACTGGATAAGGTCACCGGCAAATCTGCATCGGAAGTCGCAATCAGAATTTTGCTCGAATCCCCCACTTTGGCGGTAGACGAGCTCAGACCAAAAGCGATCGACTGGGAAGCCTTGTTGACGGTCACAACCAACTGTACTGGATCAGCTGCTGCCCAAGTTGAATCGCCCGGCTGATTGGCTGTTAGAACGGTGGTTCCCGCCCCCACGACCGAGAGCACATTATCGGAACCCACCGCAATCACGCTGTTTGAGGAACTGGTCAGGGTTACCGGCAATCCAGAAGTGGCCGAAACCGTGGCCAAGGGAGCTGAATCGCCGAAGGTCAGGCTGTTTTTCGACAACGAGAAGGTAATGGATTGCGGTATGTTAGTTACCTGAAGCGCATTGATGGAAACATTGTCGATTCCAATGGCAATTGGCTCCGTCGAGGTGGTGGCCACTGTCCAGCGGAGCCAAAGGTCTTGGTTTGTTCCTACATTGAGATTACTCAGGGTCAAAGTGTTGGTTGTTCGGTTGGAACTTGAGGCTCCATTCAAATTCACATAGCTCGTGGGGTTGGTATTCAGAGGAGTATAGGTGCTTTGCACATTCCATATTCCAGTTTTAAGAGAGGTTGCGTTGATTTGGGTGGCCAACGTCAAGGTGGTGCTATTTTTTGCAGAAACCGTGGCAGAGTATTGCTCAATGACATACGAGACCGTGCAACCATTCAGAATTTTTCCAGTACTGTTCTTCAATCGTAGCCCCATATAGACTTTATTGTTTGTCCAAGGCAATCCGCCCAGGGCCCGGTCCGAGTCACCGCTGGCCGAACCCATGCTCAGGAGCCCGGATTGGGACTCCGGCGGCGGCGAAGACAAATTGGAGGAGCTGGAATTATTCAGTGATCGATACCCGAGGAATCCCTGATCCAAGGTACAGGACCAACCTTCCATATTGGTATTGGAGCCATTCGGCCCACCGTCGGTCCAAGTGGCGTATGTCGTGCCGCGAAGATTATAGGAGCTGGATTTTTCTATTCCGTCGAAATTTTGCAAGTAAGTGAAAGTCGAGCTGGAGATGTTCTTAAAACTGGTCGGCAGGGCATTGACGGTAACGGAAGCTGAGGACGTAGCGGTGCCATAAATGTTGGCCGCGATGACCGCATAGGTTCCCGATTCCGAGGTGGCGGAAGGAATGAAGGTGTAACTGGAATCAGTAGCTCCGGCAATGGTCACTCCGTTTCTCGTCCACGAATAGGTAGGGGCGGGAGCCCCGGTGAACGATGCACTCAGGGTCACGGTATCACCCACATAGACCGAGGCCGGCTTCAAAGCGGTGGCTACGACCGGAGCCGCACTGACCGCCACACTCGCTGAAGCGCTGGTGCTGGTTCCGTAGAGATTGGTCACATCACAGATGTAGTTTCCCGCATCCGCCAACCCCGCCGCCAAAATCACCAGATCCGGTCCGGTGGCTCCCACCAACGCAACCCCATCTTTTTTCCACTGGTAAGAAACACCGGTGGAACCATCCGTTGTGACCGCAAGAGTAATGGAGGATCCTAAGTTGATCGATTGGGGTTGGGGTTGGGCAAAAATCACCGGAGGGTTCGAAACACTGGCAGTCTGAACCGCAAGGAGTCGGGGTCCGGCACCGGAAACCTCCTTCGAGACAATCGACAACCCGGAGTTCTGAATATCCCCGGTCGTACGGACATTGGTCAGATCCGCCGAATAGTTCCAGCGGTGCTCCTGCACGATGAGGAAAGAAGCCACGCCGTTGGTCCGGGATTTCACAAAATCGGTTACGTCCAGCATTTTTCGGTTGTTAGACGTGGAATTAACCAGAATTTGTCCCAGCATTTTGGCCACCGGATTGGTTCCGGTATTCAGCGCGACATTTTGGGGGATCTGATTGCCGGCTGCCGTGCCCTGTTTGAGGAAAGAGCCCAGGGAAGACCACGTGGAGCTGGACTCGCTCCAATTGTCACTGGTTAGGCCATACACATGGGCTTGTGTCAAATTATTGGAGCCGGTGATGGCCGCAGCCCCGACATCAAGAACAATACTCTTCCAACTGTTGGAAGATCCGGAAGGAACCGGAATTTTGATCAGCGTGGCACGTCGACCGTCGGCTGTCCCGTCCGCCCGAGCCTGCAGAGCAGTCAGATTGCCACCCGTTGATCCGACATTGATTCCATCGCCCACCTGAGTGTCTTCAGATGCAGTCGTGGCCGCCAAAGACGCGGCTTGGTTGGGCACCGTCACCAGCCAGACAGACTGGGCCGGCATGCCGCCCAGGTACGCTTGGCCGTTCTTCACATTGACGACCTGAGTGACCCCCCCACTACAGGTCGAACTCACCTCCTCCACCACCACTGGAGTCCCGTCGGGAATCGACCAAGCAGCCAGATTCAAGGAAAAGCTGAGCGAGCTGGACTTCTTGTTGGCCAGATAAACGTAGTAGTTGCCGGAAGTTGGATCCCGAGTGACCAATCGCCACAAACCGGATCCTCCGCTGCTGGAGGACATGGCCACGCCGCTCGAGGCGGTCGCCGTATAATACGATCGCCCTCCGGTGGCGGCCTTGTTGAAAAGCCTGTACGCTTCCGCCGCTTTTGTGGCTCCACCGTAGTTGCAGGAGCTGTTCAGGTTGTCGACGTAGTGCGTGCCATTCTTGGCCACCCCATAGGGCGAAGTGGTGTCCTCCGTCTGGCCGAATTTGAACAAGAAGAGCTGGTTGGCCGCACGACGGGTCAGGGCGATGCAGTTCGCCCCGAGCGCCACATAATCGTCGGGCGAGTCCTGAGTGTTGGATGTTCCATCGTAGCTGGAACCAGTCCGGACATTGAACTCAGAGAGGACGAGCGGGAAGGGCGTCTCTCCCGCCATATCGCCTGTGATGTATCCTCTGAGCAAATCGATATCCTGACTGTACCCCGTCAGGCTCCCCGTATCATCGGTGTACATGGAATACTTCTGGTAGTTGTAAAAATGCATCAAGAGGAAGGAGGAATCTGTGGTGCCATCTAGTTTGAGATGCCGGTTGGTCACCGCATCGCGTCCCCATGTGTCTGCGCCGGAATTGTACTTGCTCTCCCCGTTGGCCGTGTTGGGGGCGTAGATCACAGGGATCACGTTTCGACCATGCTTGGCATTCATGTCTGCCACACCGGTTTGAATGGCATCCGAGCAGATTCGCAGGCGAAGCATCCAGTCTGGCTCAGTCATTCCACTCCAATTATTGGGCTCATTGAACATGGAGAAGCGACGGATTCCGTAGTCCCGTGAAAGCAGGTAGGCTTGGGCATAGTAGTGCTGCCAGATTTCCCACCACCCCTGATAATCCGTAGAACTCGCCAAGGGGAAAGTGGTGGGGCTACACGTGATATTGACCAGAAGATCAACCCCCAAACCGGTTAAGGCAGAAAAGGCGTTGGCGTAATTGATGTCGTTGTTGCCGGCCGTCGAATTGTAGTTGTAGTTGTAGTCCGACCACTTGATGTAAGTGGAACTGTTGGTGCCGCCGGATCGCGCGGAGGCAACGGCACTGTTGAAACTTGTGAGGGAATTGGAAGTGACCAACTTGCGCCCCGGTGAGGTGGTTCCCTGCAAATCCGAGGCGCTGATAAAGACCCGAGCCGCTTTCACCCCGGCGTATCGGAACCAATCGGCCGCATCCCCACTGGTCATGAAGTGCCCAAGGTTGTAGCCCAAGAGAGCCGGGGTAGTTCCCTCGACCGTGGTGCTGACGGTGATCGCATCGGAGGATACCAAACTCAGGGTTCGGCTGGCCGTTCCATTGGGTCCCGTGGCCGTAATCGTGATCGTGATGGTTCCAATTCCGGTGGGGAGTGTTCCGCTTAGGATCCCGGTGTTCGCGTCCAAAGAAACGCCGGCGGGAAGTCCCGTGGCGGAAAAGAGCGTGGGCGTATTGTTGGCCTGAATCTGATGGGTGAAGCTGGTGCCAGCGGCCCCGGCGATCGTCGAAGGGCTGGTAATAGCCGGGGCGTACGGCATCAGATATTGATCAAAGAAACCAAAGGTGGAGGCTCGAACATCGGTAATCTGGTTGGTGTTCGTGTTGTGAGAGCCGTTGTCGTAAAGGTAATAGGAGTGAAGGCCCCCCGGGACCATCTGCACCCCCTGCACCTTGGCGCCGGCGTTGAGCAGAGCCGCTTTGAGGGCGAAGTTTTGCGACGGCATAACCTCGAGATCCGCATCGCCGTGACTCAGCAACATCGGAGCAGCCGAGCTGGTGGCACGGGAAGCCGGCGAAGCGGATAAATAATTGTTCGTCGGAGAGTCCATGGTTCCCGTGCTTCCGGGAACACCATTCCCGGAAAACTGATTCATGTTGTGGTAATCGGGAATTTGGACGGCCCCATAAAAGTTGGCCGCACAGGCCACCTTGGTGGAGTAGACGCCCAATCCATCCTCAGACGCCGGATCGAGGGCCGCGTCGCCATCGGTCAAGGCCAGCATCGCCGCCTCGTTTCCGCCCCAAGAGAAGCCAATTGCCCCAATCCGATTTGTATCGATGCCGTAAGTGGCCGCACTCTTTCGCAGCCAGCGCACGGCCGTCTTAGCATCCTTGATATTCTGCGGCCAAGCAGTGGACCACGTTCCCGAGGAAGTGGTCTTGAAGGATTTTTTGTAGTTCAGGCTGAGCGCCACATAGCCGTGGCTGGCAAACTCGATGCAAGCCTGGACCTCCCGGGTGTCCTGCTTGTCCCCGTCATTTCCCCCTCCCCCGTGGATGACCACGATCGCAGGACGGGAGTTGGCTTTCACCGTGGTATCCGGCAAATAGAGATCAAACTTGTTGGTGTAGTTGGCCGTGTTGATCACCGTAATGTCCGCCAAAGTGGCATCCTGCGTGTACGTGGCATTGGGGGCTGTCACCGCCGAAGCGTTGGCCACCGGACCCTTGACCGGCATACGCGTGTAGACCTGCAAAGGCACGGCCGTGCTTGAAACCGAATTTCCGCCCGCAGAAACCACCACATCATAGTTTCCAACATCGGAAGGCAGTACGGATGCAATGCTATAAGAAGAGCCGGTGGCGCCGGTAATGTTGGATCCATTCTTGCGCCATTGATACGAAAGGGTGGACCCGCTGGAGGCAACCACGCTGAAGGTCACAGCGTTGCTCAGGATGACGGATTGAGCGACCGGCTGGGTCAGGATGGCGGGATCGTTTTTGGCAAAATCATAGATGCGCACATTGTCGAGTGCCGCCAAGGAGGCGGAAGTGGACCCCTCTTTTTTAAATTGCCAATCCAGCCAGATCTCCTGCCCTGGCGCGAGATTGAGATTGGTTAAGGTTTGTGTCACGTAATTCCAGTTGTCCGGCACCGAACTGGAGGTGGTATTTTTATTTGTGACGGAGTTCAGCGGCGTCCATCCACCCGTACCAACATTAGAGATGGACCCGACGCCGGCGGCAAAGGTCTTCGCGCTCAAAGTGACCGAATTGGAACTCGTGATCAGCTTCATAATTGCCCGGGCCAGCGCGTTGCTTCCCCCACCTCCGGTAAAGGTTACATCCGGGACGTTCGTGTAGCCGGCACCGCTGGCGGTTTTGGTGATTCCGTTGATATTGCCGCCCGAATTGGTGGTGGCGCTGGCGGCGGCATTGTTGGCTCCACCTAAAGGGCTTGCCGTGACATTAACAATGGGTAGCGAGGTGTAACCGCTGCCGCCGGCGATGACGTCAAACGAATCCACGCCGTCATCCTGGGAATATCCCCACCGAATTTCGTAAGTGATGGTGAACCCAGTGATCGTCGAACCCGTATTGTTGACCAGACGGAGGCCCGCGTGACCATTCGTTCCCCCGCTGGGGTTAAAGCCGAGGGCGCGGTAGGTGGAGTTGGTGCTGTTGTTGTCAAAATGCTGCGGGACGCTGTAGAGAACCGTGTTGGTAAAATTGGTGCGATACATCGGTGCAGCAGCGATCAAGCTGCCAAAGCTGTTGGTGGGATCGTTGGTCCCGTAGGCCGCGTACCAGCCCGGAACCGTACTGTTATCGGTCCAAGTGTTGGTGCCCGCGTTGGTTAAGCCGTTAAAACTCTGCACGTAAGCGCCAGTGAAATTGACCGCATTGGATCCTGCACCGGTATTGACTATGGAAATCTGCGCTTCGCTTATGGAACAAAAAGCAAAAGTGAGACCTAGCCCTAAAAAAGATGCTGGCCTCATGGCATACCACCCAAGATATCTTGGAAAGGCCATAAGTAACTTATAGCTAAACAATAGCACATACTTTTGACCATTTCAGGGGGAAATAATTCAACTTTTATTTAAAATATATCCCGTTGAATTTCATGGTCTTGCAATCTATGTGAAGTCTTAAAATTGCTCATTTCAAGGATTTTACAATTCTCTCACTTTTATACGTTGTCGGAGCCTAACCTTTCAGCAACCCTACTTCTTGGCTATGCGCTACTTAAATTCAATGGTAGTCCCTGTTTTATTACTCTCTTTTTGGACTGAAACTTCGACCCAAGCCAGTCCACCAGAATTTTCTTCCAACCCCCAAATAGAGGTTCGAGGTGCTGTTCCTTTCCTGGAACCCGGTCGCTCAGAAACCCTGGATCTCTACCTGCCCAAGAACCGAAAACCCGGCGAAAAAAGTCCTGCCGTTGTATTGATCCATGGCGGGGGCTGGAAGGAGGGGGACAAGCGGCAGGCCCGGGAAATCGAATTCGGCACCACCCTGGCGGAAAACGGTTACGTGGCCGCCAGTGTGAACTACGCCCTTCGCTCGGCGGGAAAATTTCCAATCAACCTGCAGGACTGTAAAAACGGCATCCGATATTTGCGGGCCCACGCGGAGGAGTTGGGGATCGATCCCAACCGCATCGCCGTGATGGGCGGCTCCGCCGGCGGACACCTCTCCCTCATGGTCGCCTACACCGGAGACGACCCCGCCCTCTCCCCTCCGCAACCCTACCCGGGAATTTCCGACAAGGTCTCCTGCGTGATCGATTTCTACGGAATCACGGACATTGAATCCCGCAAGAAAACCGATCCGGAAGGCAAGCCTACCGAACCCAGGGGTGTCGAGTCCGAGGTACAATCAATCTTTGGCTCCACCCCGGCAGAGTGGAAAAAAGCCTCCCCCGTAGGCCATCTTCGAAAAGATTTATCTCCCACGCTCATTCTCCACGGGAAAAAAGACACCACCGTCGACCGAGACCAATCCCAACTTCTCGCCGATGCCCTCAAAAAGGTCGGGGCGGAATACGAACTGGTTTGGCTCAACCAGGCGGGGCACTCTTTCTCCCTCCGCTACGGCAACCCCAGAGACAAAAAAGAACCCTTGGAAAAAGATCTGACCCCCCTTGTCCTCCGTTTCCTAAAAAAACACCTCTAAGACCATGCTGGCGCGACACCTCGGACTCGTTCTTCTCCTTCTTCCGGCTCTTCTTTCTGCGGACGAATCATCCCGCGTGACGATTCAGGACAAGGTCGTGGGAAAAACGCCACGAATCATCGGAATCAACACGGGGGAAATGCCGGCCGACTCCGCCTTCCCCGAGTGGGTCAGGGCCCTGGGGGTGAATGGAGCCCGGTTACGTCTCAACGTGGACCCGGATGGGGGCGACCCGAAGAAGATCTCGTCTTTCAGCCAATTTGAATCCAATGCCCGAAGATTGCGCAGTTCGGCGAAGCAGGAGACCCCCGAACTCTGGCAGCATCCCTCCAAGCTGGCCGCCCCTCCCCTCCATGCTCTCAGGCAGGACGGCATCGAACTCCTCGCCACCATCACCTGCCCCTTTGCCTACAAACTCCTCCTGCCCGATGGAAAAACCAACTGGGCCAATGCCTGGAAATACTGGGAAGCCTACTATGCCGAATCCTACCAACTGGCTACCCAGCATCAGATCTGCCGGTATCAACTCTTCAACGAACCCAATCACAAGGAGAGTGCCAAGCTGACCCAAGAGGAGTACACCGCGCGGATGGCGGTCGGTACGGATGCCATCCAGGCGGCCCTGGCCGATGCCAGCAAAGACTTGGGCACCAAACTGGAGCCTTTGATTTCCGCGCCTTGCACCGCGGGGATCAGTGTGTTCCAAAAAACCGGAAAACCCGATGCCCGGGACGACAAAATCGGATGGGGCGAGCTCTCCATGAAGGATCGCCATTTTCGGATCGACGGAAAAAACGACGCCGCCTACGCCCAGTTCCAGCAGTACGCGGTGCAACATTACAGCGCGAACCCGGTCACCTGGCTGGAGCAGTTGAAAAAACTTTGCGGCCTGATCGGCCAAGCCAACGGCAACCGGGATCTCCCGATTGTCATGAGCGAGTTCAACATCCACACCGCGAGGGACTTTGCCCAACGGAAAACCACCCTCGATTCCCCTGAGGAGTTTTCGGATGTCGGATCCATGGGGACGGCCATCGCCGAATCCGGCCTGGAGGAGTTGTACTTTTTCCGTCTGACCCTCAGCAAGAATCTCGACGGAGAGGGAGTGAAGAAAAATGGCGTTCATCACGTCAACGAGGATAGCCGCACTCCCGAAATCACCGGAACCACCCGGGCTGCCGAAATCATCCGGCTCGCAGCCTCCACGCTCCGAAATCAAAGAGAGGTTCTGGAAACGAAAGCCTCCGGCGGTCTGCGGGCCGCGGCGACCCGACAGAACGGGGATCTCCGTGTTCTCTTGGCCCGGACCAACGCCACCACAAAACCGGAAGTCGACATCGTCTTGCCCAGCTCCCCTTCCGGGTCGCTGCTCACATGGGAGATCGTCACCGCTGACGGCTTTGGCTCCACTCAGATTCTGGACAACTCCCGCGCCATCCAAGTTTGCCTACCTTCCACTTCCGTTGGACTGCTCAGCGTCCGCCCCTTCGGAGCGGTCAAACCGACCACGATTCCCTCCACCGCCTCTTTTTCCACCGAGCCTAACCGCCTCATGACTGGAGGCCCCAACCTGGCTCACACGTTGTTTCAATTCTCGGCTCCCCCCACCTCCTCCCCCTGCACCGCGTTTCTTCACCTCCAAGGCAAGGCATCCTCCCCCAGGCCCGTTCCCATCCATTTGTATTCCATTATCGGGAGACTCCCCGCGGAGTCAGATTTGAAATCCGGGACCTTCCCTTTTCGTAAAAAAGAAATGCCCCAACCCGGCTCCTCGGGACTCACTGTCCAGGGACTGGGCAAAGAAGTCGAATGGGTAGGTGGATTCACGTTCGACCCCACCCAAACTGAGGCTTGGATTGAAATCACCTCCGCTTGGACCCGCGAACCCAAGAATGGAAAGACCCTTCTCCTCACTCGGGACCTCCGGAACAAAGAGGACGCCCCGGAAACGGAACCGGTGGAGTGGCAATCCGCCGAGCTGGTTCTTTATCCCCGCTGATTCAGGGTGATCGATTCCAGTCGCGGGTTACCCCACTGCAAGAGCGCAAGGGAAACCAAGTAGGCAGCGGCACAAAAGCTAAAGAGAACCCCATAGCCCGCCGCCACATTTCCTGCCGCCTTGAAGTGATCGAGTAAAATTCCGGTCACAATGGGAAACACCATTCCCCCAATCGCTCCCGCCATTCCGCCGATCCCAATGACCGAAGCCACCGCCTGTTTGGGAAAACTATCCGAAACCGTGGTGAAAAGATTGGCAGAAAAGGCCTGATGAGCCGCCCCAGCCAACCCGATCAACAACACCGCACCCCAGTCCGAGGCCCCCTTCACCGCCAGAATCGGCACCACACAAAGGGCAAAAAAGAGCATCCCCGTCTTTCTCGCCCGATTGACCGACCAACCGATCTTGGCCAAATGTCCCGTCAACCATCCTCCGGCAATGCTGAGCACGGTGACGATGGCATAGATGGTGACGAGAAGGACCCAGCTTTTTTTGATGTCCAAGCCTCGGGTCTGCTTGAAGAAGTCCGGAAGCCAGATCAAAAAAAACCACCAAACCGGGTCGGTGATCAGTTTGGGAAGAATGAAAGCCCACGTTTGGCGGTACCCCAACAGGCGACCCCAGGGAATTTTCTCCGACTTGGCCTCCGCCCCGTCGGAGTGGATCCAAGCCAACTCCTCCTGGGAGACCGAGGGTTTTTTCTCCGGAGTTTCAAACCAGGGAACCCACAAAAAGAGCCACAGAAATCCGACTGCTCCCGCCGCGAGAAACGCCGAGTGCCAACCGAAGTTGAGCGCCAGCCAGGGAACGATGGCCGGGGCAAGAATGGCCCCGACATTCGCCCCGGAGTTGAACAGACTCGTGGCCAAGGCACGCTCCTTCTTCGGAAACCAGATGGCGGTGGCCTTGATGGCCGCGGGAAAATTGCCGCCTTCTCCCAGACCAAGAGCGACCCGGGCCCAAAGGAATCCAAATACCGAACCGACCAGCGCATGGGCCATGGCGGCCAGGCTCCAGGCCGCGATGGAAATGGCGTAACCGATTTTGGTTCCGTACTTGTCGATCAGCCAACCAAAGATCAACAAACTGACTCCGTAGGCTCCCTGGAAAGCCGAGTTGACCATCCCAAACTCGGCGTTGGTCCAATGCAGTTGTTCGTCGAGGATGGGCTTCAGCAGGGAAAGAATCTGCCGGTCGATATAGTTGATGGTGGTGGCAAAGAACAGCAGGGCACAGACGGCCCAACGATGACCGATGAGTTTGGCGATGAGATTCATGTGTTCGGCTCCTTCTTGATCCAATGTCGCTCGATGGCGGGTTTTAAGACGGTAGTCATTTCGCGGTAACCCTCAACGTTCAAATGGAGGCCGTCCTCGACATAAAGTTCCTTCTTGGAATCACCCTCTGGGGTCTGCAGCGCCGGATTCACATCCACATAAAAGAGGCCCGGCCTTTTTCGGCTAATTTCCTCATATCCGCGGTTGACCGCATCCACCGCCTCCAGTTGCCCATCACGCCTCTTCTGCGGGGCGCGGATCACCGAGACCAGCAACACCCGGGTGGACGGATCCGTTTGGGCCACCTTCCCCAACCACTCTTCCACTCTCTGCAGAACGGATCGGGGGTCTTTTCCCCCTTTGATGTCATTGCTTCCGCAGTACCAGACAATGAGTCCAGGTCGGCAAGGAGGCACGACTTGATCGAAAAACATCAACTGGTGGGAGGTTTGCGATCCTCCAAAGGCCCGGTTGGTGACCGGAAGGGGGGCCAGATCCTGAACGGCATTGGTCCACCGCTTGAAGATGCTGCTACCGACCAAAAGCACTCCCCCCGATTGGGGTACCGGCAAGGCGGCAAACTTGGCCACTTCCGGGGCG
>Ga0214917_10004165_pt1 | contig 16274 bp, 11 predicted proteins | sample LL_1208_BB_MetaG_FD_177983 | JGI IMG/M metagenome (GOLD analysis project Ga0214917, IMG submission 177983) | Freshwater microbial communities from Lake Lanier, Atlanta, Georgia, United States - LL_1208_BB | ecosystem: Environmental > Aquatic > Freshwater > Lake | place: USA: Georgia | collected... | reverse complement strand
GGGGAAACCTGGTAAAATCAGATCAGATTCTTCCTGCAAATCAATTTGAGAGTACTTCTACGGTGAAACCTGCTGATTTTGACCTTGATGGTGATATCGATCTATTTGTCGGTATTCGTTCGGTTCCTTTTTTCTATGGTCTTCCTGCAAGCAGTTTTATACTACAAAATGATGGAAAAGGAAATTTTACGGATGTATCATCGAAAGTCCTGCCCGCCTTAAAGAATATCGGTATGATTACAGACGCTGCATGGTTCGATTTTGATAACGATAAGGATGTTGACTTAGTCCTTGCTGGAGAATATATGGCTATCCGTATTTTTCAAAATAATAAAGGCAAGTTTACTGAAATTTCTAAAAATGCAGGCTTTGAAAATACAAATGGATGGTGGAATTCCATTGAAATAGCCGATTTAAATGAGGACGGTCTTATGGATATGGTCATTGGAAATCATGGCTTAAATTCAAGATTTCGTGCCAGCCAAAATAAACCTATAGACCTATATATCAATGATTTTGATCAAAATGGTACCATTGAACAAGTTTTATGTCAATACAATGGTGAAAAATCATATCCTTTAATTTTACGTCACGATTTAGTGTTGCAAATGCCTATTCTCAAGAAAAAATACCTGAAGTATAATAGCTACAAAAATCAGCAAATCACAGATATTTTTGATAAAGCGTTGCTTTCCTCTTCCTTAAAACTACAAGCAAAAATGCTCGAAACAGTTGTTTTTTTAAATACGGGAAAAGGAAGCTTTATCAAGAAACCACTTCCTGTTGAAGCTCAGATTTCTCCTGTTTATGCTATTGCAATTAACGATTTTGATGGAGACAGTCATCAGGATATCATTTTAGGTGGTAATTTATATCAAGCTAAACCAGAGGTTGGCCGGTATGATGCAAGTTATGGTTTATTGCTTAAGGGTAATGGATCTGGCGATTTTAAACCTGTTTTAGCAAAAGATTCTGGGCTTAAATTGAAAGGACAATCCCGAAGTTTCTCTCTTTTATCTGTGAAAAATGAAACTATTTTAATGGTTGCAAATAATAATGACGCAGCGCAAACATTTACTATTCAAAATAAAAAAAATTAATTGTCAGGAAGGTAAAATGTTTTAAATGAAACAATTAAAAGGTCAGCATTTTGTATTGTTTGGTGCACTTTCCCTATTGGTCAGTTCTTGTAATCAAAACCCTGAGATAGGATCTGCATTGTTTAAAAACATTCCTTCTTCTATTTCAAATGTTCGTTTTTCAAATAATCTGGTTGAAACCGAAGATTTTAATATCATAGAATACCTTTATTTTTATAATGGCGGGGGCGTGGCATTAGGTGATATTAATAATGATGGCCTTGTAGATATTTATATTTCTGGTAATCAAACCAACAATAAATTATATTTAAATAAAGGCAACTGGAAGTTCGAAGATATTTCTGTTAAGGCGGGTGTAGAATCTCCCGGGGCATGGAAAACCGGCGTTACCATGATAGACATAAACGGAGACGGTCTTCTAGATATTTATCAATGCAGATTGGGCAATTATAAGGGAATAAAGGGTAAAAACGAATTATTTATCAATCAGGGAAATCTTACCTTTTCTGAAGAAGCAGAAATTTATGGATTAAATTTTAGCGGCTTTAGTACACAAAGTGCCTTTCTTGACTATGATCTCGATGGAGATTTAGATATGTATTTACTTAATCACTCCGTTCATACGGAACATAGATTAAACAATGCATCAAATAGAAATTTTGATGATGCTATGGCTGGGGATAGATTCTTTGAAAATATTGACAATAAATTTTACCCCAAAACCAAAATTGCAGGTATTTATAGCAGTCAATTAGGCTATGGTTTAGGGGTTGGCGTAAGTGATCTGAATAATGACGGGTGGCCTGACCTTTATATTTCCAATGATTTTAGCGAAAATGATTATTTGTATTTAAATAATAAAAACAAGGGTTTTTCAGAGATTATCAATCAATCTATTCAACATACTTCCAGATTTTCTATGGGGAATGATCTCGCCGATTATAATAATGATGGATACATTGATCTTGTCTCCTTAGATATGCTGCCTGAAGATGAGGTGGTTCTTAAAAAATCGGCAGGAGAAGATTCCTATAACACTTATCAGTTAAAGTTATCTTTAGGCTTCGGCAGACAGTTTTCAAAAAATGCGCTTCAATTAAACCTGGGAATGGATGAAAACAATATTCCCCAATTTGCAGAAATTGCTCAATTGTCCGGAATTGCTGCCACCGACTGGAGCTGGGCCTCTTTATTTGCTGATTTTGATAATGATGGGTGGAAAGACTTGTTTATTAGCAATGGTATTCAAAGAAGACCCAATGATATGGATTATATACAGTTTCTTTCCAGCGAGGAAATGGCTAACAATCCAAATCTGAGCGATAAAAAACTATATAACCAAATGCCAAAAGGAGAAACCAACAATTATTTTTTTAAAAATAATAAGGATTTGACCTTTAAAAATGTGACGCAAAGTTGGGGTATAAACGAACATACCATTTCAAATGGTTCTGCTTATGGCGATCTGGATAATGACGGTGATTTAGATTTAGTAATAAATAACCTTAACCATGAGGCAAGCTTACTTCAAAATCAAAGCAGAAATTCTGATCCCAATGCTGAAAAGTCTTTTATTAAGATACAGTTTAATGGCTTAAACAAAAACAAAAAGGGTGTAGGAGCAAAAGCTTTGGTTTACCACAATGGTAAAATATTGGTTCAAGAAAATTATCCCAGCAGAGGATTTCAGTCTTCGGTACCCCCTTTTATACAAATTGGTTTAGGCGAAATAAAAGAAATTGATTCTTTGAGGATAATATGGCCAGGGGGAAAAACCAGGTTATGGAGAAAAATACCCGTAAATCAATCTTTATTGGTTAATGAAGCAGATTTAAAAGAGGTTTATGATTTTAGTAAACCCTCAAAAATCACTCCCTATATGTCAAAAGGAACTGAAGTAGACTATATACACGAGGAAAATGATTTCAATGATTTTGATATTTCCTATTTAAATCCACACAAGTATTCAAATCTGGGCCCAGATATTGCCATTGCCGATGTAAACGGCGATCAACTGGACGATATTTACATAAGTAAGGCTAAAAACAGCAAGAGTGGCTTATTTTTTCAATTAAAAAATGGCAATTTTCAAAAACAAAACCAGGTTGTTTTTGAAACATTTAAGGAGTCTGAAGAAACCAATGTTCATTTTTTCGATGCCAATAAGGATGGATACAAAGATTTATATATCGGGATGAGTGGAAGTGAATGGCCTGAAGGTCATCCAAATTTAAAAGACAGATTACTTATAAATAATGGAACAGGAGTATTCAAAGATGAAAGCTTTAGGATACCTTCTATTTTACAACATACTGGTGCGGTAACTTCAGCCGATTTTGATAAAGACGGGGACGAAGATTTGTTTGTAGGTCATCATTTTATTTCGGGTAAATATGGAATTTTACCTAATGGTACATTGCTCATAAATGACGGATCAGGCCATTTTTCTGCCTTTCCGACCAAAAATGGATTAAATTTTTCTGGAATGATAACCGATGCCAGGTGGGTTGATATCGATAAGGATACCTGGCTCGATTTAGTCATTGTTGGAGAATGGATGCCCATTCGCATTTTTAAAAACGAAAAGGGTAAACTCAAGGAAATAAAAATTAAAAGTTTAGCAAACACTTCTGGTTGGTGGCATACTATTGAAATAGTGGATATAGACAAGGATGGAGACAGCGATTTAATTTTGGGAAACCAGGGAGAAAACACCAGAAATAAACCCTCAGAAGAATTCCCATTGCACTTATATGTGAACGACTTCGATAAAAATGGTACAATGGATCCTATCATTGCTTATACACACAAAGAGGGCATTTTTCCTATGAATAGCAGAGATGAACTCATAAAACAAATTCCAGGTTTAAAGAAAAAATTTGTTAAGCATAAAGATTTTGCAGGAAAAACCATCCAACAAATATTAGGAAAGGAGTTACTGAATGAGAGTAAACAACTTACTGTTCAGTTTTTTAGCAGTATTTCCCTGGAAAACAAGGGAAATTTCGATTTTAAGATTACAAAATTACCCAAAGAAGCTCAATTTACCCCAATATATGCTATTCAATCATTGGATATAAATGGCGATCATTTTCAAGACCTAATATTAGGGGGAAATAATTTGAGTACTGCTCCCTATTTTGGTACCTATGACGCAGGGAAGGGTTTAGTCCTTTTAGGTACTGGAAATTTTAATTTTACCCCTATGCCTATTTCAAAAAGTGGTATCCATATATCAGGGCAAATACGCGATATAAAAAAATTAAACCTTCAGCAAAAAATGCATATAATCATTGGATTGAATGACGATAAACCTTTACTTTACAAAGTGAATGCTAATAAATAAGAAAAACATGTTTACATTTTCCATAAAAAGAATAATTGCCTTCAGTTTACTTTGTGTTGCCTTGGGCGCATGTAAAAAAGATCCAACCACTTATGTTTCAACCCTTAAAAACCCCCAGTATTATCATAATTCTTTAAAAAAGCTAACGGACATCATTGTCCACGATATTTTTTCACCCCCTGTAGCCAGCAGAATTTATGCTTATCCCAATATTGCTGCTTATGAAGTGTTGGTTCATACCTATTCAGAATATCAATCGTTAGCCAGTCAATTAAATGAATTAACACCCGTTCCGGCGCCTGATACCACCAAATCCATTGATTTTTATCTGGCTTCCATCCATGCTTTTTTAACGGTTGGGAAAGCCTTAATATTTTCAGAAGAAAAAATGGATGCGTATAGAGAGGCCTTATATATGGAAGTTAAAAAAAGCAACATACCAAATGACATTTATATCGAATCTTTAGCTTATGGCGAGAAAGTAGCTGAACATATATTGACATGGGCAGCTAAAGATAATTATAAACAAACTCGCTCTCTCCCAAAATATACCATAAGACAAGATGATGCCTATTGGAAACCCACTCCGCCTGATTATATGGAGGGAATTGAACCTCATTGGAATAAAATCCGTCCTTTTGTATTGGATTCTGCCAGTCAATTCAAACCTGCCCCCGCACATACATTTGATATGACTAAGGGAAGTCCTTTTTATAAACAAGTAATGGAAGTTTACGAAACTGGTCAGAACCTAAAGGAAGAATCTCTTAACATTGCCAAATTTTGGGATTGTAACCCTTACGTTTCTCATGTTCAGGGTCACGCCATGTTTGCCACCAAGAAAATTACCCCAGGTGGACACTGGATGGGCATAACCGGGATTACTACGCAGAAAGCGAAGTCTGACTTTATGGAAACGGTGGCTGCTTACACAATGGTTTCCATCTCCCTATTTGATGGCTTTATAAGCTGTTGGGACGAAAAATGGCGAAGTGTTGTGATCAGACCCGAAACAGTTATTAATAAATATGTTGATGAAGACTGGGTTCCTTTACTACAAACGCCCCCTTTTCCAGAATATACCAGTGGGCACAGTGTCATTTCAAATGCCTCGGCAGAAGTATTAACGCATTTATATGGTGATAATTTTGCCTTCAGGGATACCTCTGAAGTAGAATATGGACTTCCAGAGCGGTCTTTCACCTCTTTTCGACATGCCGGAGATGAGGCATCTGTAAGCAGACTTTATGGAGGGATACATTACAGGCAAGCGATTGAAGAGGGGGTTAAGCAAGGAAAGAAAGTGGGCAACTTTGTCATTCAGCAAATCAAAATAAAAGGGGAATAATGTTTATTTTATTCCCCCTTTAGCATTTATTATACTTAACCACTAAGCATTAAAAAGCTAGAAGCACTGAAGGGCTTGCCTTGCCAGGCAGGGAGCACAATAATCTCCCGCACAAGAAGCGAAAATTGCAATCGCAGCTGATAAACTTACACCACCGGTTGCTACGCCTAATGCTATATTTAAAGCAGTACACACGGCAACTCTAACGATACATCTTGTAGCGCAATCATCTCTTACCTCTCTCCAAAAACAGCGAATCCAACTTTTTGCAGGTTGTAAATTATTTTGAGCATCTGCAAACCATTCTTCTCCTTTGGTAAATGCATCTTCAATACTAACATCTCCTTCAGGAAAAATGACATAGGCGGTATACGTTGAATTACCCACCTGTCTCATAATAATAGAAGCCCCCTGCCCCCCTTTACCTGCTTTGGGATTATAGAAGTCAAAGGCCAAAAATTTTGATTTAGCATAAACGCCATTCTCCGCTTTATACTCCCCGGTAAATCCCCAGTTTCCTTCCTTCATTTTTAGTTTTACAAAACCTCTTTTCTGTAAACCATTTAAAACGGCAGTAAAAGCAGGAAGTTTTTGTGAAGATAAAAACTGCTGTTCGAGCTCCGTTGGAGTCATGAACTTAAGATTCTTTATATTATCTGGTGGTTCTTCCGACCAGATATTATTAGTTTGAGCAAACAGACCCGAACAAGTAATAAATAAGAATAAAAACAAGAAATTTGAAGTAATTCTTTTCATTTTCGATCAATTTGATGGATAAAAAATTACTTTTTAAAGATGATTAAATTGATTAAAAAATGTCAGGGAATTATTCCAAGGTATAAAATATTTTGCCTTTACTTTCTGTCAGAATCATTTTTGATAACCTGCAGAAATCAATTTTTGTAAAAACCAACGGATTATCATCATCTTCCGAGAAGGTAATTTTGATATCCTGTTTACAGGTAGTACCTCCAAATATGGGTATAGTTACGGTAATAGTTGTTCCCGCCACAAAAGTATCGTCTGGTAAAATATCTTCACCCCAGGAACTTTCTTTTGAACCATTTACAAAAACGCCATACATATCTGATTTTGTTTTATTTTCAATGTCAAAAGTTAGTTCCTCCAAGACATCCAACGTATAATAAATCGTTTTACCTTTTTGAGTAAGAATCATTTTATCGAGTGTACAAAAATCAATATTTTCAAAAATCAAAGGATTTTTATCATCTTCTGAAAAGGTAATTTTGATATCTTGTTCGCAAACCGTTGCTTTATTAATAGGAATCGTAACTGTTAATATAGTTCCTGCCTCAAAAATTTCATCAGGAAGAATATCCTCACCCCAAGAATCGTTGTCAGTTCCGGTAACATAAATACCGTATAAATCAGTTGTTGTTTTATTTTCAATATAAAAGGTGAGGTAATCCTTTTGAGCAAAGGCAGATACAGAAAATAAAAGTGAGAAAACAATACATTTAATTTTCATAGTTTTTGTTTTAATTAATAATGTGTAATATATTTAATTTTCAATTAATTCAATCATTTATTGAAAATTAATTGAACAATACAATATTTTTACATATATAATAAACAAAAAATGAACAAAAATCTGATATAACGCATATCATAAATTTATACGAATGGAAACGAAGTCAAGGCCTACCTTATTTTTAAATAAAGCAGATTCACCAGAAGAAAACTTTCAAAATGATACCATAAGGCCTATATTAAAAATGCAAAATGATCTTATCATCATCTTAGCTCAGGAATTTCTTAAACACAGGAATGTCACTTGGGAAAAAATAAGGGAAAAAGATCCATTTCAATGGCTAAACTTAAATATAAAAAGAGATATACCCTTTAAGCACCTAATGATTGGCATGGTCATTGGGCAATTTAATGGAGAAGAATTAAGAGAATATCTACCCTTCCAAAAAGAAATGAACAAAAGAATCATCAATATGATGACGGAGAGGATTGTTAATCATTATATGAGTTAAGACTTTATCTGGCAGTCGGGTAAAGTCTTAACTATCAAAAATCAACCATAAGGGTTTCATGGTTTGGCCTGCATAGCTATGAAACCCTTGACGTTGGTGGCTAATTTATTCCTTTGTTTTCTTTGTCAAGTCAAAATTGAAATTGGCATTTATGATGATTCCATTATTGCTTTGAAATACATTTCGACCTCCGATTTGCCTGCCAAATTGAACTGTTTGGTTTAAATAACCTCCATCAATTCTTAGGTTTTTGTTAAAACGATAACCTAACAGAATACCTATTCTATTCTGATCAAACACATTTGCATTTACATTTTTACCAAAGCCTATGAATATTTCATCATAAAAGGCAACATAAGGTGTTTTATTTTTAATTTCCGTACCTTTCAAAGGCACTTGCATCCTTATCATATATCTTGCTCTATGGAGCAAAGGATATTGGTCTTCTGAAGTTTGGTTTGCCGAACTATATTTACCTACAAATCTTTGTTCTAACATGAATCGATGAGAAAATTCAAATATTCCTTCTTTATGCGAAAGTTGCACCATTTCAAAAATTCTATGCTCTGTAAAATCCCTACCTAGTCCATTGATGGGATATTCGCCATACGGAAAAGTTTCTATCCATCCATAACCTGTTCTTAGAAGTACTCTTGGGTTTATATTGTAGTTTATTCCTACTCTTAATAGGCTTTGCTGCCAATCTGTAATTATGTTATTTCTACGCCACTGGTATTCGGTATGTATGCCAAATTTTGGAGATATTTTAAATGTACCAAAATAGTTATACCATCCAATGGTATTGCTTGTATTTAAACGGTTATTTTGTCCCATGGCATTGTACATGCCAATGGTCAAAAAAACAACAAAAAACAACAAAATTCTCATTTTCATTTTTCAGATTTTAAACGTTGCTAAATTTTATACGATTTTAATCAATACATCACTTCTCGATGGCAGGCACTAGAAGAGAAATAATCAAAACCTTTCCACAAGTTTAGGAACATATTTTGAAAAGCGGATAAATACACTCTCTTTTCTGTGTGAGTTAAGATTTTTTTAACTTTAATATTCATTTTAAATGGTCTGTTTTTTAAATTCTATCTTTTCCTTATCTCTTTCATTAAGTCTTCTAAATAGTCAATTTGTACTTCTTGTATTTCTAATAATTTCTTGTTTTGGTGAACCAGCAAGTGGTCTACTTTTTCACTCAACAGTTTTATTTCAAGTTCTGCTTTTAGGTTTATTTTATAGTCGTGTTCACCTCGTTGTCTATCTTTTTGTTCTTTTCTGTTTTGGCTCATCATAATGATGGGAGCTTGTATGGCAGCCAGACAAGAAAGTATAAGATTTAGTAGAATAAATGGGTACGGATCAAAGGGTTTTGTAGCTAAAAACCAAACGTTAATTGTCATCCAAATTAGAATGAATGAAAAGAAAGTAATTATAAATGTCCAGCTACCACCAAATGCAGCAACTTTGTCAGCAATTTTTTGTCCAAAAGTGAGTTCCCCTTCCATTTCATCTTGAATATTTTCTGAAAGGATAGCATTGTTTTTTATAGCATCCATCACATCTTTATCTATGATGGCTAATTCTCCTTTTTCTTGAATGATTAATGAGGTTAAATAAAGTCGCCTATATTGGTTAAGTTCAGCTAAAGTGATGTAACTTTCTTTGTCAAAGTCGGGATAATCAGATTTAATGAGGTTGAAAATGCCTTCTCTGATGTCTTGACCTTTTATGTCTTCACCCTTTTGAATTTCTATTTTACTAATTTTGCTAGTCTTCATTTTCGTTTATTAAAATTTAGGTTAAAGATATATGTTAAAAGTTTCCTTAATTTAAATAGTTAATTAATATGGATCGTATTTATGGAAAATAACTATATAAAAACTTAAAAAAAGCTAAATCTAATCTATTCCTTTTGAACCAAAGAAAATAAAAAGCTTTGTTAGGACAAACTTTTTATAATTAATTCTACTAATTACATAGAATTAATAGAATTTTGTATAAATTTGGGGATTCCTTTACGCAAAGAGAATAAAAACCAAAAGACTTACATCACTTTCAAAGTAAATCAAGATGAAAAAAAAGCATTTATACCTTTTAATTCTATTTTTTATCGCAGGCATCTCTACCCATAATGCCCAGCAAGCACCCATCATAAATGCGCGAATAAAGGGGAAGGTATCGGATATCCAGTCAAATGAAATTTTAATAGGTGCTTCCATTTCTATAAAGGGTACAACTAACGGGGCTGTTACCGATGAAAATGGTGAATTTGTTCTAATTACTGGGCAGAAACTCCCCTTAACGCTCATAGTAAGTTACATAGGCTATAAGAATAAAGAGATAATTATATCAGACAGTAATGTTGAAATAAAATTAGAGGAAAGCCAAAATGAACTTCAAGAAATTACCGTTTCTTCCAGACGAAGAAAAGAATCTCCTCAGGAAATACCGTTACCCATTTCGGTTATTAGTGGTGCAAATGTTGAAAACACAGGTGCATTTAATCCAAATAGAATTAAGGAATATATTCCTTCCGTTCAATTTTATGCCTCAAATGGACGGAACACCACCTTAAATATTAGAGGGCTTGGATCTTCCTTTGGTTTAACAAACGATGGTATTGACCCTGGCGTCGGATTTTATGTCGATGGGGTTTATTATGCAAGACCTGCTGCAACAGCCATTGATTTTGTTGATTTAGAACAAATTGAAGTATTAAGAGGACCTCAAGGGACACTTTATGGGAAAAATACAACTGCCGGCGCTTTTAATATTACAACACGTAGCCCTAGTTTTACGCCAAGTGCCCGATTTGAAACAACGTATGGCAATTTGAATTTCATACAAGCTAAAGCTTCCTTTACAGGTCCATTGATTAAAAAGGTAGCAGGACGGCTTTCGTTTTCTGGAACGCAAAGAGATGGAACCCTGTATAACCTAACCACTTTAAAGCCCGTAAACTCATTAAATAACCTTGCTTTCAGAGCACAAATATTATATACTCCTAATGAAAATATTAATATTACCATTGCAGGAGATAATGCGCGACAAAGACCAGACGGTAATGCAACGGTAGTTGCAGGTGTAGTTACCACGAAAAGGGCATCTTACAGACAATTTAATCAGATAATTACTGACTTGGGATATAAGTTACCTTCCACCAATCCTTTTGACCGAATTACGGACTCAGATTCTCCATGGAGAGTAAATAATGATTTTGGAGGTGCCTCCATAAATGCGAATATTAAACTAGGGAAGGGAGCTTTAACCTCTACCTCTGCCTGGCGTTATTGGATCTGGGATCCCTCAAATGACAGGGATTTTATCGGTTTACCTGTTCTCACAAAATCGCAGGGAAATTCAAAACACGCGCAATTAACTCAGGAAATCAGGTATGCCGGAGAATTATCCAAAAAACTAAGTGGAGTATTTGGCGTATTTTATATCCAACAGGATTTAAAATCTGATCCCGTACAAACAGAGGAATCCGGTTCTGCACAATGGCGTTTTTCACAAAGTTCAACTTCTCCTCTTTGGAAAACACCGGGATTGTTTGATGGAATGGGTACAAATACGACCTCGCGATTACAGTCTTTAGGATCTGCCATTTTTAGTCAAATTGATTATGCCCTAAGTGATAAAATTCATATTCTTCCTGGCATCCGTTATAACTATGATCAAAAAATAGTGGATTATAAACGGGAGGTTTATGGAGGATTACAAACTACTGATCCGGCATTAATAGCTCTAAAAAATGGTTTGTATTCAAATCAATCCTTTAACTTCTCCGTAGACGAGAATAACTTATCCGGACAAGTTACCCTTTCCTATAAGCCTGGGTTAAGATTACACACATTCGTCACCTATGCCAATAGTTATAAACCCGTTGGCGTTAATCTTGGTGGCCTTCCCACTTCAAATGGAAAGGTATTGATAGAATTAGCCAGAGTTAATCCAGAATTTGTAACGCATAAGGAAGCAGGAATTAAATCTGAACCTTTTAAAAATACAACTTTTAACCTTGTTTTTTTTCACACTGACATAAAGGACTATCAAACGCTAGTTCAAACGCCAGAAATTGGGGTCAATCGGGGATATTTAGCAAATGCAGAACAAGTAAGGGTACAAGGAGGAGAAATAGATATTACCCATAAACTAAATTCATTTTTATCATTTTCCAGTTCCATAGCCTATACGGATGGCAAATATATCACCTTCAAAAATGCGCCCGTTCCATTAGAAGAAGTTGGAGGCACTTCTGCGTTTAAGGATATTTCAGGTGGTCAATTACCAGGAATTTCTAAATGGGCAGCGTCCATAAGAGGTGACGCCAACTTTTCAGGAAAATTCATTCAACTTAAAGGAAAATACTTTTTTTCCACGGATCTCTTTTTAAGATCCTCCTTTTCGTCCAGTCCATCGCCTTCCCAATATTTGAATATTGATGGCTATCATCTGTTAAATTTAAGAGCAGGATTTAACGCATTTAATGGATTTACCATCATCCTTTGGTCTAGAAATTTGACCAATAAGAACTATTTTGAACAATTGCTGCCTGCTGCAGGAAGTGCAGGTCACTATGCTGCTGTGTTAGGTGACCAGAGAACCTGGGGTATAACTTTAAGACATTCCTTTTAGGATTTTAGTCTTTCTTAGTCACAAAATTTTCAAAGAAAAAAGGACTTTTCAATTTAGTTTGAAAAGTCCTTTTATTTATTTTAAAAAGATATTTTAAGCCGCTTCCGAAGGTTTGATACTTTTTACCCAAAAGTATAAGATAGTAAAGGCTACAATTAAAATAGCTGGAAAAATGACCATAGTACTAAGCGTAGCCTGACCTGCTTTAAGAATTAAATCATCGCCAGTCAGTCCTAAAGCAGCCTGTTCCGCTTTATCACTATCGATCCATTTTCCAATAATTGGCTGAAAAATAGAAGAAGAGAACATGCCTACTGCTCCCACAATTGACATACCTAATGCACCACTTTTAGGGATTTTCGCAGCAATAAAACCAATCATATTGGGCCAGAAATAAGCAATGCCTAACGCATATATGATAGCCGCAGCATAAGCCATAGTGCCAGTCTGGGTGCTAAATAAGTATATACCAATCGTTGCTAAAACTGCAGATCCAAGTAAAACACCTGTTTGATCTAATTTATGAACCACTTCACCTCCAAAATAACGGGCAACGGCCATCAGACCTGTAACCAAAGCTAAAATCAACATAGGTTGTGCTCCACTTTTTGCCAAAATGATACCTGTCCACTGTTGAGGACCGAATTCGGAAATAGCAGTTAATGCCATACAAGCAAACATAAACAGGAAAAGAGGCGTAGCCATTGCCTTGAAATTTTCACTGATGGAAGCAGACAAGGCAACTTTTGGCTTTGGAAACTCCTGACCAAAAAACAAGTATGCATAAACTACCGTCGGAATCATAATCACCCAAATCTGAGATTCCCATCCGAAACCAGCATCCGTCATAAATTTAGAAACTAGACTTCCTATAACGATACCACCAGGAAACCACATGTGAAAACGGTTCATCATTTTGCTCATTTTCACGCCTTCATAAGTATCAGAAATCATTGGATTACAAGCAGCTTCTGTGCAACCGTTACCTAATCCGATAAGGAAAGTTGAAATAAGCAAGCCCATGTAACTTCCTGAATATATGGTCAGAAGAATACCTATTGCATGGGCGAAAAAGGCAAAAAGCATTATTTTTTTAGGTCCAACCGAATAGTAAATAAGTCCGCCAACAACCATTGAAAGAGGAAAGCCTAAAAACCACATGGAGTTAATAAATCCAAGCTGTTCTGCCGTAAGATTTAATTGTTCTCCCAATTGAGGCAAAATACCTGCTCTAATACTAAAAGAAAGAGCGGTAGTAATCAATGCGAAGCAACTACCATAAAAAAGCCGTTTGTCGTTTACCATAATAAATATTTTAAGTGTTTTCAGGTTAATAAATTACATGCCGTACCAATATAGCTTATTTCCAAAAATTTAGGTAACCTTTGTTACAGAAATCTATCTTTAGCCCCTTAAAAGTTGCATTTTTTTACTTTCCTATCTCAGATTCACCGTTTTTCCAGAAGAAGCTGACACTTTAGCTGCTTCTAAAATCCTATTTACCATAACATTATTTTCAAGGGTATAAAGCCCAAAAGGCTCCAGCTTCTCCTTTCCCCTCAACACCGCGTACAGGTAAGAAAAAGGATTGGTATAAACTGAAATATCCTTTTCTGTGACCGTTTTTTCTTGTTCTGGCCCGTTCTTGCTATTTCTAAGACGCATTTTATTTGCATTTAAGGCTGTAATCGCTCCTCCGTCACCATATATCTCCATATCCTTCCTATTAAATGTCCAGTTCCAGGATGCCTGAATAATCACTTGAAGAGAAGGGTAGTTTAGGATAATCGTGGCATCATCATCTACTTTTGGATAAATTTGTGGTTTAAATTGATTCGTCACTGCAGTTACAGACAATGGTTCCTGACCTTTCAATAGATAAGTCGCCAGATTAGCGCCATAACAACCAAAATCCATGAGTGCCCCACCACCATTTAAAACAGGATCCGTCAACCATTGAAAAAACTCATCCCCAACCCCAATTTCTTTGGGCCCCTGATGTCCGTGATGAAAGACCACTTTCCTTATTTGACCTACAAAATTACTATCTCTGACTAATCTGAAACTTTCCGCGGTAGATGGGTACCAAGACGTTTCATAATTTGTCAACAACATAACCTGTTGTTCTTTAGCCAGTTGCTGCATTTTTAAGGCATCCTTTAAGTTTGCTGCCAGTGGTTTTTCAACCATAATGTGGATTCCCATGGGTGCGGCAACCTCGACCACCTGCAAATGGTCTTTAATGGGTCCAAAGGCTAACACCACTTCAGGTTTTAATTGAGCTAATGCCTTATTCAAATCATTGAAAAATAATTCTTTAGGAATTTTATACCTTAAAGATTGCATTTCAGCCAGTTTTTGGTCCGGTTCATAAATACCCATAACCTGCATTTCTGGTCTGTTCAGTTTATTTAAAATCCACCCAGCATGTCCATGTGAAGTGCCTGCAACGACCACTTTAACGGCATCATCCTTTTGAGCTTGTAAAGGATAGCACAGCATGGTTGTCCCTATGAAAAGTCCAATGAAGGGTATAATTTTTCTCATTTTAAAATGTTTATTTACTTGTAAGTTAGCAAGGGATGAGTTAATTTCCATTATATGCGCGACTTTTTTTACCTTCGCGCCTGAATAATACAGTTAATATGCTAACAGTAAATGACGTTTCTTTACAATACGGTAGAAGATTTCTTTTCAATGAAGTCAATATAAAGTTTACCCGTGGAAATTGTTATGGTGTCATTGGAGCAAATGGAGCTGGAAAGTCCACTTTCCTGAAAATATTATCCGGTGAAATTAATCCCAACAGGGGTTCCGTTTCCATTGAGCCGGGCAATAGAATGGCGGTATTAAAGCAAAATCATTTTGAATTTGAGGAATTTACCGTATTAGATACCGTAATGATGGGGCATAAGGAAATGTATGCCATTCAAGTTGAAAAAAATGCTATTTACATGGATCCTGACGCCACAGAGGAAGATGGATTGCGGGCAGCAGATCTTGAAAATAAATATGGTGAAATGGGTGGCTGGACTGCGGAGAGTGATGCCGCCACGCTATTGAGTAATCTTGGGGTAAAAGAGGATTTACATTATCGTTTAGTAAAAAATCTAAGTGGTCCGGAAAAGGTAAAAACTTTGTTAGCCCAATCCCTTTTTGGTAATCCTGATATCCTCTTACTGGACGAACCTACCAATGACCTGGACGCTGAAACCATTACCTGGTTAGCCGATTTCCTTGCTGATTTTAAAAATACAGTTATCGTTGTTTCACACGACCGTTATTTCCTGGACATGGTGTGCACCCATATTGCCGATATTGATTTTCAAAAAATAAATATTTATACCGGTAATTATACCTTCTGGTATGAATCCAGCCAGTTAATGGCGCAACAAATGGCCAATAAGAATAAGAAAATTGAGCAGAAGCGTCAGGATATGCTTGAGTTTATCCAGCGATTTAGCGCCAATGCTTCAAAATCTAAACAAGCGACATCGAGGAAAAAGGCCCTGGAGAAACTAAATTTAGAGGAAATAAAACCCTCCAGCCGAAAATATCCCTTTATTCATTTTCAGATGGAAAGGGAACCTGGAGATCAGTTATTAGCTGTTAAAGATTTGAGCGCCAAGGATTCTGAGGGTAACCTCTTATTTTCCAATGTTTCCTTCACCGTAAATCAGGGAGAAAAAATAGCTGTCATCAGTCAAAATCCTATAGCTGTTTCTTCGTTTTTCCAAATCATTGCGGGAAAACAAGAAGCTGAAAAAGGCAGTTTTGAATTTGGGCAAACCATAACGGTGGGCTATTTACCCAATGAAAATCAG
>Ga0214917_10004164_pt1 | contig 16276 bp, 16 predicted proteins | sample LL_1208_BB_MetaG_FD_177983 | JGI IMG/M metagenome (GOLD analysis project Ga0214917, IMG submission 177983) | Freshwater microbial communities from Lake Lanier, Atlanta, Georgia, United States - LL_1208_BB | ecosystem: Environmental > Aquatic > Freshwater > Lake | place: USA: Georgia | collected... | reverse complement strand
CAATAACTCTTGCCTTGCCATGAGTTGATGTTGTAATAATTCCTGCTTGAGAACCAGTAAAAGATCTTGCTTCATGACCTAAATTAGATATCGCCATTGCAAGGAGTGCCATAGAGATTCGCTCACCTGCTGTTAACAACATGTCTAGCTCACGACCGTTTGGAAGTGGGGATACTTGATTAGCTAAATCAATTAACTCATCGGTGGTATCACCCATGGCCGAGACCACAACTACTACTTGATGGCCGCTCCTCTTGGTGGCAACGATTCGGCTTGCAACCCGCTTAAGCCCTTCGGCGTCCGCAACGGAGGAGCCACCAAACTTCTGCACGATTAATCCCATGACCTAACTATGGAGGATGGGATTAGGTTTTGTGAAATATTTCAAATATTAAGACGGACAATCGTCCCAATATATGAGATTTAAGCTAATGCTTGGACTTTGAACCTCATAAGTTTCGGAATCTAGTTTTGCTCCATGGCAAGTTTTAGCTTATCCGGCGTTCCGATATCGTAAAAATATCCTTCGATTGGCTCAGCTCTTATCTTTCCGATTAACTTCGGTACCAAATGTAATGAGATATCGTTTTGACCTTCCGGTAATTGTTTAACAATTTCAGATATCTCGGGCTTCATAAAGTAAATTGCTGTGTTTGCAATCAAAGATGGTGAATTTATGTCCTTTTCATAGAAACTTTCCACGAATCCTTTTTTAGAGAGTGTTACAGTCCCAAACTCTAATGGATTGTTTACTTTTGTAGTGCCCATAGTTATAAGAACATTTTTACCTTGTTCCAAGTGCTTATTTTTTAAATTGATTAAATTATCTTCGAAATAGTTATCTGCATGCATAACTAAAAAATCTTGTGAGCTAATTTCATCTATTATACTTTTTAAGGTACCTGCAGTACCCAACAATTTTTCTTCATGTATAACCGAAATCTCAACCGGGAAGTGTGCGTTTGAAATAAAATTTTCAATTAATTCTTTTTTGTAGTGAGTATTTATGTATATATGACTTATGTTTAAATCTATTAATTTACAGATTAAATGATCTATAACTGGCTTACCTTTAATTATTACTAATGGTTTTGGAATGTTTGAGGTGATAGAACCGAGCCTTGAACCTAACCCTGCGGCAAGCAACAATGCTTTCATTATTTTAGGAAAGTCCTTAAATTCTCTACTCGAATTGGAATATTACCCACTCTTGCAACTTGCATAGCAGCGCATAGAGTACCTAGCAATGCTGCTTGTGATAAATTTTCCTCCGCAGTTAGAGCTAGCGAGGCCGCAGCCAGTAAAGAATCACCAGCACCTGACGTATCAACCGGGGAATTATTTAAAGAAGGTAACGCGTCTAAAATTGAGAGTTGACCATTTCTGTTTGTCCCGGTAAACACCATACCATCAGCCCCAAGTTTTAAGATAATGTGCTTAGGTTTAATTTTTTGACGCAAATTTTCAACGATTACTGCAAGTCCACTCACGTTATCCTTAAGTTCATACCTGGCTTCAATTTCAGTTGGAGTTATCAAATCGACGCCGGCAAATTGCGTTAAGTCTCCAATTTGCGATGAGGTTTGACTATCTGCTGAAACAAAAACTCCGTTCTTCTTAGCAATTGAGATTAATGCTTCTGTTGTATGTTTATTGAATACACCATAAGAAAAATCACTAAGAATTAACAAATCTATCTCTGGTGCAAGTGCTTCAAACTTGGTGATAATTTCTTTTTCTATTTTTGCCTTGGTTTTATCCGGGTTCAAGTGACTAATTTTAAAAAGTGTTTGAGACCCACTTCTATATCGTTGCTTTAAATTTGTTGGGTGATTTTTATCTTTAATTGGTTGGAATAAAACTCCATATTCATCTAGTTTTTTTTCACTCCAACGACCCACTTCGTCATTCCCAATAATCGAGATCAATGTTGTGGTAGCGCCTAATCCAACTGTATGTGCCGCGACAATACCTGCACCTCCCAAAAATTTTTGACTGTCAACAGGTGTTACAACCACCGTTGGCTCTTCACGCGACATTCCAAGTGGATGACAATTTATATATTCATCAATAATTAAATCTCCCACGACACAAACTTTGATGTTACTAAATTCAGCAACTATCTGATTAGTTTTTTTCAGGTCTAAAGCGTTGCGGACTAGGAAATCATGAGGAATTTTATTACCAAAATTTGAAGCGCTGCTGTCCTTGTAGCTTAACAAGTCCGTTTCCGAAAAATAGGTACTTCCAGAGCTGAATATTAGTTCTCCGCCATAAGATAAGACTAATTCTTCTTCAATATTGTATTGGGACGAAAACTCGCTACCTTTAATTACTAGATCTGGTCGAATTTCTAAAATTAATTGCCTCAAATCAGATTCAAAATGAACAACTTCGTCTATAAACTCTTGATTTTTTAAAAAATTAGTGCGCCATTCAACTTCCGAATTATCAAGACCTTCTATATCTAGTCCTACTATAAGTTTTAGGCCCAGATTTTTTGCGGCGATAAAGAGTCTAATGTGACCTGAATGAATTACTGCAAATTTACCTGAGACAAAAACTTTTTGTGCTTTTTTCTCTATCAATCTAAGTCTCCAAAATCAATTATGGGTTTATTTGCTCCAGCGCTTTCAAGGTGAGTTAAGCCCCCATTTATGCTTTCTAATGTAAATTTAGGACCGATTAAACTGTTAAAATCTATATTAGCACCTTTTAACCTATCTTTAATTTTAATTAAGGCTGAATCTGGTGACAAACCCCCCCCCCAAGTTCCCTTGATAGTTTTACCTTTTATTAACTCGTATGGATCGATGCTAATTAATTCACCATTTTTTGGGTGAGATGCAAAAACAATCGTTCCTTGATCTCTTAAACTTTGAAAACCCTCTTGTATGCACAAAACAGAACCAGACGATTCCATACAGTAATCAAATTGTTCACCCTCATTGAATTCTCTGTATTGAACAAGATCACTGTAAACACGAGAAAATCCAAGTTTTTTTGCTAGCTCCTGTCTATGCTGAGATTTTTCAAGAATCGTAATCTCGACATTAGGAAATGTTTTGAGTACTAGTGCAGCGCCAGTTCCAACTCCACCAAAACCAATAACTAATACCGCAAGTTTATCTGCTATGTTTTGTAAATTAAAATTTGATAAAACCATTCCCGCACCGGTCAACCAAGCGCATCCAAATTGAGGTAAAAGTTCTTCAGGGTAATCAGTCGGGGAGTCAAAAACTCTATTCTCGGAAACCACCGAGTATTCGCTAAATGTTGTCGAAGGTCCAGAATTAATTAATTTGCCCTCTTTGCTTATAAATTTCGGATTAATAGAGTTAATCCCAAAACCCTTAATCCAGCTTAGAACTACTTTTTGTCCTTTTGAAACTTTTGTAACACCTGGACCTATCTCTCGTACTGTCCCATAGCTTTCATGTCCTAGTAAATGCGGTAACCAAATATCTTTGCCCCTTTGCCCAGTTACTTCCATGAGTTGGCTACGGCATATTCCAGAGAATCGATTCTGTACTAACACTTGCCCTGATTCTAATTTCGGTAACCTTAATTCGATGATTTCTAAAGGTGCATTAATTTTTGTTAGTACAGCGGCCTTAAAATAATGACTCAAGATAAGGATTTATCTATGAATATACATTTATGAACCAATAGCACTTTTCAATCTTACTAGACAGCTTTTAAGATCAGCAAATGATTCGAAAAATTCTGACTGTACTGGAGGATTCTTAATCAAATACAATCTTGGTATCAAAGCATTTCTACCTGCTTGCATATCCGATAGGTTGTCACCGATCAAAACTGATCTATTAAGATCTAAGTTTAATTCCAATTCAGCCTTTAGAATCATGCCTGGATTTGGTTTTCGCAGGTAAGCCTCTTCCTGATTATTAGCATTATTCGTTGGATCTATAGTTGCTGTGAGAATTAAATCAATAGAACAATTCTCTAAATCAAACTTATCAATTATAAATGAATTGATCCGGCTATATTGGGCTTGTGAAATTACTCCTCTACCAATTCCACTTTGATTTGTTATGACCACAATTTTGTATAATTGGTTCTTAAAAAAGCGGCAGATTTCAAAAATATGCTCCATAAATTCAATGTCGTCTGTGTTGGTTATGTAACCTGCTTCGCGATTTATAACACCATCTCTATCCAAAAAAAGAGCTGGGTGAGATGGAGGCTCTAGGTTCACTAAAATGGCCCGCTAAAGTTGGAATTTGGTACATCAGGTAGATCGTCTGTTAACTCAGAAAAGTCTAAGCTTTCAAGATTTTTGTTTAAAATTTTAAGAGTTTTTTTAGCAATATCTGTTGAGTCGAATTTAAATTCTCCGATCACACCATGACTTGTTGGTTCAGGTACATCGGGTGCCGTAATCATCTCAGGCGCTTGTCGTAACTTATTGAAAGCCAGCCTAGTAACTACAGAAATTATCTCAGAAGCAAAAGAGGAAATTTCTGTGCCGGAATCTACGACTAGCAATTTCCCAGTCTTTGCAACTGAAGTTAGTATCGCATCAATATCCAATGGTTTTAAAGTTTTTAAGTCAACTAATTCAACATTTACCTCATGTTTCTTCAAGAATTTAACAGCACGTAAACATTGAATTGTTGAAAACCCAGCTGAAACTATTGTTAGGTCATTGCCAGTTTCAATTACTTCAGCCTTTCCAATCTCTAAATGTGCATCCCTGATCAAATTTCGATCAATTCTTTGCATATGACACCATCTATCTTCTATAAAAATTACAGGATTTGGATCATTTACTGAGGCAATTAAAAGTTTTTTTACATCACTAGCAAACGCTGGCATCACAACTTTTAGCCCGGGTATATGTGTTAACCATGAATGGAGATTTTGCGAATGAGTTGGTCCTTGACCCCATCCTCTTCCAGTAATTAAACGAATTGTTATCGGCACACTTTGTTGGCCACCAAACATATAGTGCCATTTTGCTGCACTGTTTACCAATTGATCCATAGCTAGGAGAAAAAAGTCAAGTCTCTGGTGAACCATAATTGGCCGATACCCGGTAATTGCCAACCCGACACCAATACCAGTTACGGCATTTTCCGAAGTTGGTGTTTCGATCACTCGATTTGATCCGTATTTTTCAATGAGCCCCAATGTTGTTCCGAAAATTCCTTTAGGATCGGTTACGCCCAGACCCATAATTAATGCCTTTTCATCAGAACTCAAAATTTCATCTAACCCCTCATTAATCTGCTCAGCAAAATCCGTCGTTTCGTTACTGTGCATAAACATCCGACATTGATTGATCCAAATTTGGAAATTCATCTTTCTTTGCTTGAAGAAATGCCTCTAAGACCTCGTTCGCGATCTCTTGCTGTGTCACATCTAATGCAGCATTAGAAACTCCAAAATTTGAAATTAGTATCTCTTTAAGACTTAAAAGTGGATCCTGTTCCTTCCATTTGGATATCTCACTCTGTGGCCTATAACCCAAATGATCATCTTGATTTGGACCACAATGTTCAAGCCATCTATATGTGTCGTATTCTATAAATACGGGTTTTTTTGTAGTTCTTGCCAAGTTTATTATTTCAGTTGTGCTTTTTAAACACTCAAAAGCATTACGCGTTTCAATTTTTACTGCAATTATTCCCATACCTTCAACCATTTTGTAAATATCTCGCTCTAATGGTTGCCGTTGATTTAATCTGGTATAAACAGAATAAAGGTTATTCTCACAGATATAAACTGTTGGTAAATTATGTACTGCTGAAAAGTTAACCGATTCATAAAAAGATCCTTCTTCAATAGCTCCGTCTCCAAAGAAAATAAAGGACAGGGCGTCAGAATTGTTTAGCTTGTGGCTCAGCCCAGATCCAACTCCAATCGGGATACTGTTGCCAACTATTGCACTAGAACCAAGAAATCCAACTTTTAAATCTATCAAATGCATCGAGCCACCGCGTCCTTTGCAACAACCCGTGGCTTTTCCATAAATTTCAGCAATCATTTTTTTTAAGTCCCCACCCTTAGCTAAATAATGCGCATGCGCACGATGTGAACTAACGGCCGTATCATCTTTTCGCTGATTTAATCCCACAACTGCACTAACTAGCTCTTGACCAATAGATAGATGTACGGGGCATCGCATTTCACCATTTGAATATTCGTTAGCAATCATTTCTTCAACAGCCCTAATTTTACTTGCTAGTGCATAACATTTGAGGAGCATGGTTTGATCTTTGCTCATGGGATAAACCAATAAAAATCACCCGTATAACCAACTTCTAAGAAAAAATCCTTCCACTCATCCACAGACATCATTGTTAGTGCCGTTAGATTCCAAGCTTCCATACGAATCTTTTCATGATTATTTCGGTACGCATCGACGGTTATAAAAGAATTGCCTCTTGAAACTCTTTGAATTTCTTGAAGAGCACGTGCGCAATCTTCGCGATCTAGATTGTGAATAGTATTAATTGAAATTACAAAATCAAATGACCTATCAGGGTATGGCAAAAGAGTAGCGTTACCAATAGTTAAAAACTCTTTTACATCTGGCATTGAGTTAGAAATTGCATATTCGGAAATATCAAGTCCAGCAATTTCTAACTTTGGGAGGGCAAGCTTTAAATCATGAAGAAAAAAACCTTTTCCGCAACCAATATCCAATACGCTACTTGAGTTATCTAACCGATAATTTTCAATAATAGTAGGTATTACTGGCTGCCAGAATTTTGGGTTGTATACGAATCCACCATAGCCATGGTTTCTATCACCATCAAAATAATCAAATCCAAATTTGCGAGCAATTCTTCTTGATTCCTCAGATTTTGATTCTAATCTAGCGTTCAAGTCCCGCTTGGGTTGGGGATAGTTTGCTAAATTGTTTACTTCTCGGCCTAAAGTTTTCATATAAGGCCGATTTTTTGTGATGTCATCCACTTCACAGTGTGCCATCGATCTTGATCCGTAATCTCACTATTTTTGAGTTTAAGCGCTATTTCATTTATAGCATCTGAGACACTTTTTTTTCGAATGAAACCGGTACTTAATAACTTGGTTGAATCTTGTCGATAAGAGCGCGGATCATTTGATGGCTTTACCTCAATTTCTACATTAAAAATCTCCTGAACCATTTTTGCAATATCCATAACTGAGATATTCTCAAACCCAGCATTATAAATGCCAGATTCAAGTCCGACCTTATTTAGCATATGTGAGTAAACAGAGGCCATATCTTCTATATGGATGTTTGGTCGTACTTGCTCACCTCCGAGTACAACAATTTTATTCTTAGTGAAGGCTTGTAATACAAACATGTTAACAACAACATCAAAGCGCATTCGGGGAGATACTCCGCAGACTGTTGCAGGTCTTATGCATTTAACATCAAAATACTCTCTGTAACTTAGACATACACGTTCGGCAGTCATTTTTGTTTTATTATAAGCAGAGATTGGTACTAGTGAAAGTTCCTCTGTAACATTTAGCTCAGATTTCAAACCGTACACACTTCCAGAGCTAGCAAACATAAACTTTTTAACACTTTTAGAGCGCTTGCACAGCTCCAAAAACTGAGTGGTATGCAAGACATTTACTTCCCATGAAAATGTTGGGTTAAGTTCAACGCTTGGGTCGTTGGCAACATTAGCTAAATGTATTACTGCCTCAATACCTAGCAAATCTGTTTCAGTTATATTTTTAACGCTCTGCTTTCTAACGCTTAATTCAGGATGAGAGGGTAGGTAATTTCCGAACCACTGATCGTCAATTACTAAAACTTTATGACTCTCATTTAGGAGTCTAGGGACTAAAACTGACCCAACATACCCGCAACCACCTGTTACTAATATGTTCATAATTACCTTTTATGCGAATAGGTAGTTGGAAGAACTCTAAGAGTATCCAAATTAGATTGTATCCATGTTAATGTGTGACCAAGCCCCGCTCGTAAGGGTGTCTTATCACTCCAGCCTAACTCGATTCGCAACTTCTCCGAAGATAGCTGATAAGCGAAATCTTTACCTGGACGTTCAGGTGCTTGCTCGATTAGCTCGTCTATATTCATCTCTAAAAGTAATGAAAGTGTATTAACAAGATCGTAGATCGACACAATTTCATTAGTCGAGATGTGGTAGGACTCTCCAACTTTACCTTCTCGCATGATCGTCGCAAGAGCTGAAGAAACATCGTTCATATGAATGAATGAACGAAGAGATTTACCATCACCTTCCAGAGGCAATTTGTGTCCTGTAAGTGCTGAGAGCAGAGCTTTTGGAATTATCCTATACAACTTTTGTCCGGGTCCGTAAACATTTGCAGCTCTAGTAAATATCACTGGAAAACCATAATTTTCAAATAAACACTTCAAGTGCCAATCTCCAGCCGCTCGAGATATGGCATATGGAGTGCTTGGCGCAAAATCAAAGGATTCTTTTATCAACCCACTAGTAGACCCATAAACTTCAGGAGTTGTGAAATGCACAAACTTCTTAATTGTTTTTTCTTTTAGTAGCAGGTTGCACAGCTTAGCTAAACCAACAACATTTGTTTGATACCAGTGTTCTGGAAAATCCCAACTTTGTGCGACCATACTCTGTGCTGCAAAGTTGACCACAAATTCAATTTTCTCTTGGTTTATTACTTTAATGAGCGCATCAAGATCATGATTTATGTCAATCTGTTTAAAACTAAAATTCTTTAAGTTTAGGTTTTTCCCATAAACTCGAAATACTGAATCTATTTCTTTTGAGCGACTTATCCCTATTACATTATGACCCTCTGTAAGCAAAAAATCTATGTAACTAGAAGCTGAAAAAGCATTAGAACCGATCACCATTATCGGTGTTGACTTATCCATTATTTAAGTGAACGTAGGCAATCTGTAATCACATGGCAAATAGCCAAGTGTGCATCTTCAACTAAGCCATATGTGCCTATTGGCGTTTCCACATGAACATTTTTACCTCGAGTCAATTGCCTAAGTTTTCCACCATCAAATCCAGTGAGGGAATAGCAGTCAACTCCTATTGTCTTGGCTAAATTTACTGCTTTAATTAGATTCTCCGAATTTCCTGAGGCAGAGATCGCGATAAACATATCTCCTTGGTTTCCTAATAATTTTAATTGATTCTCGAAAACTACTGAATAATTAGAATCATTTGCGATCGCAGTAATTGCTGCTGAATTGTCACATAAGCTTATGGTTCGAATTGGATTTGCTCTACTTAAAGACCCCACTCCAATATCTGTAGCAAAATGTGAGGCAGTTGAAGCACTGCCTCCATTTCCAGCAATGTATACAACTTTGTTACTTTGTCTAACAGAATTTATTGCATGCACAACTCGTTCAATTTCATTTATCTGTAGATTTTTAAGGTTTAGTTCAGCTTGCAAAAAATAATTAGTAATTAACTGTTTCAAGTTTTTCATCTACACTCTTCCGTTATACGTAAAACACTTGACATGTGCAACTTAGATCGCTTGAATTATAGTATGAAATTGAGTGATTTTGTTGCAGAGTATCTTGAACAAAATGGGGTCGGTATCTGTTTTATGGTATCTGGTGGAGCCGTTTTGCATATAATCGATTCAATAAAGCTAAATTCAAAAATTAAGATTGTGTGCTCGCAACATGAAGAGTCTGCGGCCACTGGTGCTGATGCTTTTTCAAGATTATCTAAATCAGAGATAGGACTTTGCGTGGCCACAAGTGGGCCAGGGGCAACTAATTTGGTAACTGGTGTAAGTAACGCATTTTTTGATTCTATACCTTTGATTTGTATTACTGGTCAGGTGGCAACTTTCAGAAAAAAACAGAGCAAAGATATGCGGCAGTACGGTTTCCAGGAAACTGATGTCGTTGGAATTTTTAAACCGATCACAAAGTATGTTGTTAAAATAGAAAATGCAGCAGATATTAAGTTTGAATTAGGGAAAGCTTTACATATAGCCAGAGTTGGACGCCCCGGTCCTGTAGTTATAGACATACCAGACGATTTGCAAAGAGTCGAAATTTCCCCAGAAGAGTTGAAGGAATTTAGACCTGAAGTTACAGATTCACCTGAAATGGAGTATTTCCATGAAATTTCAACTAAGTTGAACTCTCTGTTGTCGAAAAGTAGAAAACCTTTACTAATCCTTGGGGCTGGTATAAGAATTAGCGGTTCTGCTAGCTTAGTCAAAAGTTTTATAGAGCGTGTAAATATTCCATTCGTTACAACTTGGGGGGCAAAGGATTTAGTTTGTGAGGATTTTGATTTAAACATCGGTACATTTGGAATTTGTGGACCACGTTATGGAAATTGGGCAATTTCTGAATGTGATTTAGTCATAATACTTGGCTCACGACTCAACCAAATGCAAGTTGGTGGAAAAATTGAGGACTTTGCTCCCAACGCCTTTAAAGTTTTGATAGATATTGATAGGTTAGAAATTGATAAATTTGAGAGTATAGGATTTCATCTCGACTTAGCAATAAATTTAGATGTCAAAGTTATAATCGAAAATGTCAAGTTGGAAAGGTTTAATAATCCTGAATGGAGTAACTGGCTATCAAAAATTAAGTCTAGTTTTACCATTATTGCTGAACACACACAAAGTAATGCTGAAGTAAATTCGTACCACTTTATTGACCTACTTTCAAACTCATTATCTGAAGGTTCGACAATTATTACTGATGCTGGAGGTAATCTATGTTGGACCATGCAAGGTTTTAAAATTAAAGATAAGCAAAGGCTGGTCTCATCTTGGAATCATTCTCCTATGGGTTTTTCTCTTCCAGCCGCAATTGGAGCATCGTTTGCAAAACCTAATGAGACAATTAATTGTATTATTGGGGATGGAGGATTAATGATGTGTCTTCAAGAACTAGGAACTGTAGCGAGACATAATCTGCCCATAAATATTTATATCTTCAATAATCGTGGCCATGGAATTCAAAAACAGACAATTGAAACTTGGTTAAAGGGAAACCAAATTGGAGTTGACTATGCTAGTGGTCTATTTTTTCCAAATTTCAAGTTGCTTGCAGAAAGTTTTGGGATTAGTTACAGAAAAATCGAAACGTTAAGTGAAGTTGGGAAGAAAATTGAACCAAATACAACGTCGCCAATGATATATGAAGTGATGATTGATCCTGATCAGAAGATTTATCCCATGCTTAAATTTGGTGGTGACTTAACAAACTTAGATGACTCAATTGTTAAGCCAGTTTTTTCGTAAACTTCAGATATACTTACTAGAATTCAAATCTGGAGGAAAATTATGCTTGACCAAAAGAGACAAAAGGTTTCTATTAGAACTTTGCAACGACTGAAAACTGAAGGCATTCCGGCGGTTGGAGTTACTTCATATACCTACCCAGAAGCTATATTGGCAGATAAGGCTAATGTAGATTTCATTTTAGTGGGAGACTCTTTGGGAATGACAGTACTTGGATATAAAACCACAATTGCAGTAACTATGGATGACATGATTGCGCATTGTAGGGGGGTTTGGAGGGCCAATAAGTACGCTTTTCAAATTGGAGATATGCCGTTTATGTCCTATCAACCTTCAGATGAAGTAGCCATCAGAAACGCAGGAAGATTTTTGCAAGAAGGTGGATGTGATGCCGTTAAGGTCGAGGGAAATATGTACTCGAGAATTAAAGCTATTGCTGACTCAGGAATAATTGTGATGGGCCATCTAGGGCTTACTCCCCAGACTAGATCACTCATGGGCGGCTACACAGTTCAAGGAAAAACACTAGATTCTGCCAAGCTGATTCTCGAAGATGCCTTAAAGCTTCAAGATGCTGGCTGTAAGTTTATGTTTCTAGAAGCAATGCCGCGCGAAGCCGCGGCTTTAATTACAGAAAATCTCGAAATTCCAGTTTATGGAATTGGGGCTGGAGATAAAGTTGATGGCCAATTGGTCATAATGCATGATCTAATTGGAATGTTCTTTGAGTTTAAATCGAAATTTGTTAAGCGCTATTGTGAAGCTGGCATGATGATTGAAGATGCACTCAAAGAGTATGCTGATGAAGTACGTACCAGAAAATTTCCGGCTGAAGAAAACTTCTATAATCTAAATGAAGGGGAATTAGAAAAGTTACTAGCTGATCCAAAATGGAAATACACAAAATGAAGATTTGTATTTAGGGATATTTATGGAAAAATCTGCTTGGGAGCTTCATAGTGATGCAACTAGGGATCAATTTGATTCCAAATTAATCACACTCGGACCTTGGACATCTTTTTCATTATTAACAGACCCAAAACATGTGGGTTTTGTCCTATCGCGATATAAATTTGTGTCCAAAATGCTTTCTGGTAAATCCGCAGTTCTAGAAATTGGATGTGGAGATGGGGTTGGGGCCCCCATAATTGCGTCGACACCCGGCGTGAGCAAAGTCTACTGTATTGATTGGGATCAAAGAAATATAGACGGAAATTCAATTAGGTACTCGTTTTTATCTGAGAAAGTACAATTTGTAGTGCATAACATCAATGAGATGCCCTATGACTGTAATGAAAAAATCTCTGCGGCGTTTATGATTGATGTTATTGAGCATGTAGAACCTAAATTAGAGAGTCGTTTTATGGAAAATATATGTAACTCTCTATCTGATGATGCAGTGTTAATTACTGGTACGCCAAATATATTTGCTAGCGAATGGGCTAGTCCACAATCAGCTGCACAACACATAAATCTGAAGAGCCAAGAATCTCTGGTAAAATTAATGACTAGGTATTTTCAACACACATTTACATTTGCCATGAATGATGAGGTGTTACACACAGGTTATTCAAAGATGGCTCACTATATTTGGACTGTATCAGTAAATCCTAAAAAATAAAATGCATATTAATATTAGAATTATCATAAGCATATCAAGTGATATTGGTTTTGAGTTAGCAAAATCTTGGTTAAAAAACGGTGATAAAGTAATCGGGACTTATAGAACTTGGAACACTAATTTAGATGACATCTCAAACTATCAAAATCTAACTTTATTGAAATTAGATTTTGATCGAAAAGATAATATTAAAACTTTACCTTCAATAGTAAGAAGGTTAGGAACGTGGGATGTTCTAGTCATTGCAGCTGGTAGCCAGGAACCAATTGGTAATTTTGAAAATTTGAATTTCTCAGACTGGACGGAAGGCGTTAGGGTAAACTTCTTGAATCAAATTAATATCGTCCATCAATTACTACCCATTAGATCAGAGAGTACTGCTACGGGTCCGTCTGTTCTTTTCTTTGCTGGAGGCGGAACGAATAACTCTGTTAACAATTATTCAGCTTACACTATATCCAAGATAGGTCTAATAAAAATGTGTGAATTACTTAGCACTGAAATTCCTAGTGTAAAGTTTAGTATTGTTGGACCAGGGTGGGTTAAAACTAAAATTCATCTGCCAACAATTATTGATGCTGGAAAGAAAACCAAGGATAACTTCAAGAAAACAGTCGAAATGTTGGCTGGTAATGAATGTGTGCCTATTTCTAATGTCGTTGACTCTTGCAATTGGATAATTAATCAGCGAACTAACATAGTGTCGGGAAGAAATTTTAGTACAAAATTTGATAAATTTAATCAATCTCTAATTGATGAATTATCCGCTGATTTAAATATGTATAAACTGCGTCGGTATAAAAACAATTGGACTAATTGAAATCTATTAGTAAGTTTGGAATTAATTTTAAAATAAGTGCTGCGCAAGATTTATTTCAAAAAAAGATTGATTGAACATATTCTAAAACCAAATTACATTTCTCATAAAATAAGAGATTTAGAAATATAAGTTTTTTCAGCTTATCTAATACAGCTGTGGCTTTTAGTGGAAAGGTCTTCGGCCCTCAAATGCTCTTCCTAGAGTGATTTCATCTGCGTATTCAAGATCCCCGCCCACTGGAAGGCCAGAGGCAAGGCGGGAAACTTTGATCCCTAAAGGCTTGATCAATCTTGTCAAATAGGTAGCCGTTGCTTCACCTTCAAGGTTTGGATCGGTAGCAATAATAATTTCACTTATCTGAGTTTCAGCCAATCTCGTCATTAACTCTTTAATTCTTAAATTTTCTGGACCTACTCCATCAATTGGAGATATTGCTCCCCCTAATACATGGTACTTACCTTTGAACTCTCTAGTTTTTTCAATTGCTAACACATCTTTACTCTCTTCAACTACACAAATAGCGGTGTTATCTCTTCTTGGATCCCGGCATATTTTGCATAAATCCTCCTCTGAAATATTGCCGCAAGTGGTGCAGAACTTAACTCGCTCTTTTACAGTTTTTAATACTTCAGCAAGACGTGTTACATCCACTCGATCAGAGGTAATTATATGAAAAGCAATTCGTTGGGCACTCTTTGGTCCAACGCCAGGAAGTCGTCCTAGCTCATCAATTAGATCTTGAATTATTCCTTCATACATAAATTGTCAACTAAAAAAACTTAGTCAGACTCCTTAATAACTTTAGCACCTAATTTACTTGCTAATAGATCAGCCCCTGAAAGCATGTTGGCATCTGTTGGATCCTCATCACCTCTTGCCATTGTGGTGGTGGCAACTGAGGTATCAACTGTTGCAACTATCTTTCTTCTAACTCCAGCGACTTCTTCAAAGGCATCAGATAAAATCACATCACTTTCTGATCTGACAAATGAGTCACGAGCCCCAGCGTTAACAATTCCAATACTTATACTCTCATCATTAACGGAGAGTATTTGGGCACTTGTTGCAAGTAGTGACCAGGTTAGCCGACGTTTGCCTTTAACATTTTCAATCACCTGTGGCCACAATCTACGCAAGGTTGCAATATCTGCAACTCCACTTGGTTTATGGTTTGTTGGCTTGCTTTCAACCTTTACTGACTCGGGTTTAATAGCTACTGCAGGTTTTACTTCAACCTTTGGTTCGGCCTTTACAATATTTTGAACCGGCTCACTCTTTGTAGCTTTAGCCTCAACAGTTGGTGCTGTATTTATTACCCCGCGCTCTAATTTTTCAAGTCGAGCAGAGACGGCTGCATCATTTGCTTGCGGCAGCATCATCTGTCCACAAACTAACTCCAGAATCAATCTAGGAGGTGTTGCTCCTCGCATCTGGGTTAATGCATTAGCAAGTAGATCTGCTGATCTAATTAAATTTGCAATACCGATTAACTTAGCTTGAGTTCGCATTCGATCTAATTGATCAGTCGGAATCTGAACTAGTACTTGGGAGTTATTTTCATCAACTGCGCCAACAATAATCAAATCCCGCAGGCGCTCTAGTAAATCTTGCGCAAATCTTTTTGGATCTTGTCCTGATTCAACGACGCGGTCGACTGTGTTAAATAGCGAGGCAGAATCTGATGCAGCCAGTGAATCTATTGCCTCATCCAAAAGCGCTGAATCGGTATAACCAAGGAGAGCCACTGCAATCTCATAGGTAACACCATCTTTGCCAGCACCAGCTAGTAATTGGCCAAGGATTGATTGCGCATCTCTAACTGATCCACCAGATGCTCTAACAACTAATTGAATAACACCTTTGGCAACCTTAATGCCTTCAGATTCACAGACTTTTTCTAAATGGGTAGAAAGAATTGCAGGAGGAACTAATCTAAATGGATAATGATGAGTCCTTGATCTAATTGTTGAGATTAACTTTTCTGGCTCAGTTGTTGCAAAGATGAATAAAACATGTGCTGGTGGCTCTTCTACTACTTTAAGTAAGGCGTTCGCAGCCCCGGGCCCTAATTGGTGAGCCTCATCGATGATATAAATCTTGTAACGAGATTGAACTGGTGCGAAAAAAGCTTTGTCTCTTAAATCTCTTGCATCATCGACTAAACCATGTGTTGCAGCATCTAACTCAATTACATCAAGGGAGCCTGGTCCATTTGCAACTAAATCTTTGCAAGATTGACAAATTCCACATGGGTTTGGTGTTGGACCCTTTTCACAATTTAAAGATCTGGCCATAATTCTGGCACTTGATGTTTTACCGCACCCTCTTGGTCCGCTAAACAGATATGCGTGATGGATTAGTCCTGAAGTTAAAGCATTACTTAATGGAGTTGTAACATGCTCTTGACCAATAACATCTGCAAAAGTTGATGGGCGATACTTGCGGTATAGAGCTAATGACATTTATCGCCTCCCTTGCTTAATAAATTAAAAACTCTTGCAAAAATTAGGATCCCCCGTACACCCACTAGAGCGCACCTACCCTTGCTGCATTCCTGCCCTGGGGGAGTTCGGCACGTTAATGCCGCACGGGGGATCTAACGGTAAATC
>Ga0214917_10004163_pt1 | contig 16279 bp, 9 predicted proteins | sample LL_1208_BB_MetaG_FD_177983 | JGI IMG/M metagenome (GOLD analysis project Ga0214917, IMG submission 177983) | Freshwater microbial communities from Lake Lanier, Atlanta, Georgia, United States - LL_1208_BB | ecosystem: Environmental > Aquatic > Freshwater > Lake | place: USA: Georgia | collected... | reverse complement strand
CTCCCCCCTTCCCCAAAGCGCCTAATCTCAACATTTTACGATCCTTGGCTACCTCCAAGGCCTTGAGGATATTCGGCGATTTTCCGCTCGTACTGAAAACCACCAGAACGTCCCCTGCCTGACCAAAGGCCTCCACCTGCCGGGAAAAAACATCCTCGAAGGACCAGTCATTGGAAATGCAGGTCAAAGCAGTCCCATCCGCCGAAAGAGAAAGAGCTGGCAAGGCTTTGCGGTTTCCCCGGTACCGGCCGGTCATTTCCTCAGCGAGGTGCATGGCGTCCGCGGCGCTGCCGCCGTTGCCGCAGGTCAGGACTTTGCCTCCGGCCTTGACTCGATCGGCAAGGGCCCGACCCGCCGCTTCCACGGCGGGAACCAGGGCATGACACCGCTTGACGGTCTCCTCCAAGGCGGAAAGATCTTGGGCCAGATTCATGCAGATCCTTTTTACACATTCCCACGGAAGATGAAAATCGTCGAAAAGTATCTTTGGCAGTCGGTTCTGGTTCCCCTGCTCTTTGTGATTGCGGCCCTTTTCACCCTCTGGCTGACCTTTGACATTTTCGACAAAATCGGCCGACTGATTGAGAAGGGGCCGTCGCCCTGGCTTCTGGCCAAATACTTTCTGGTGCAACTGCCCGATCTGGCCCAATCGATTCTCCCCGTCGGGGTTCTTTTCGCCACCCTCTACGTCCTGGCTTACTTTTCCAGACACCGGGAATCCGTCGCCCTGCTGGCCGCCGGCATGAGTCCGCTGATCCTTGCCCGTCCGTTTCTGTTCTGCAGTGCCGGTCTTTCCCTGATTCTTTATTTTCTCTCCTTTTCCCTTTCCCCCACCGCGCAGGCCAACCGGGAAAGGGTCAAACGGCAGATCAAGAAAGAGTCCACGGAGGAAAACTCCTTTTCCCAGGTGGTCTACCGGTCCCCGAAATTGGCGGGGAAAAACGAGGGCACGATCTGGTACATCGGCCGCCTGGATCTAAACGCCAAAACCCTGCAGAACGTGGAAATTCTTTTCCGCACGGAACCGGAAGGCCGGGATCTGGCCAAGGTGTTTGCCGCCACCGGGGAGTATCGGAACGGGCTTTGGCATCTTCAGAATGCCCGCCGGATCGAATATGGCGCCGAGATCGGGATGGAAAACGCCGGACCCCTCCTTTCCGAACTCCAGCTTCCCGAACTCACCGAACCGCCGGCAATGTTGGCTGCCAAACTCGTGCCCCCCGACGTCTTGCCCTGGCCGGAAGTCGCCCGTCTGGCGGGGGACACCGCCCGGTTGAACCAGAGGTTGCGGGCCCCTTACGCCACGGAAAATTGGCATCGCTGGATGTATCCCCTGGCCTGTCCGCTGCTCTGCCTGTTTGGCATCGCCTTTGGCATGACGGATGCCCGCCGGAATGTGGCCGCCACGGTCTTCAGCAGCGTGTTTGTGCTGTTCGCCTTCCTGGTTTTCACCCGCCTCTGTGTGGCCTTGGGACAAGGCAACCGGATTCCCCCATTCTTGGCAGGCACGTTTCCGATCCTCACATTTGGGCTCGCCGGCTTCTATCTTTTTGCGGAAAAGGTGGGATGGCTCTGGGAACTACAGGGATGGAGCAAGGAACATCCCCACGCCGCCATCTGGCTTCGGCGCCTTGGATTGGTTTCTTGAAACAACTCCCCCGCGTGCGCCTGCTCCTGGGTTTGCTTTTTGCGTGCAGCCCGATGCTGGAGGCCGCCGATTCCATCCCCTCCCCAGACTCGACCAACCAGCCCGTCGCTTCGCCGATGGCTCCGGCAGTTCAGGATCCCTCGTCCAAAACCGATCAGGGCTTGAGCCAGGCCGATGCGGTCTCTCCGGAAACCACGGAAAAAAAAGATCCGTTAACACCGGAAAATGCCAATCTCAATCTGGCCTCGGACCTCGAGCTCGAAACCCTGGACACCCGGGAAAAGGTGTTTTTACCCGCCGGGACGTACCGCCAGATCCTCCAAATTCCCATTGATTCCCCCACCATGCGGTCGGCCCAAAAAATGCGTCAGGAACGGCGCCCCGAGGTGAAGGTGGCGGAGCCGCTTCCTCCTGTCGCAGGCATCCAAAAAAAGCCGCTATGGATCCGTTACGAATCCCTGGAAAAAATCAGGATCAACGAGGAGGAACGGCGGGGCGGATTGGATGTGCCGGTCCATGGGCCCGCGGATCTTAAGGTGCGCCTCTGGTATGCGAAGTCGGAGACGGCCGACACGGCCAGCTCCGTCTTTTATTTTATCTTCGGGGGCCTGGGGTATTCCACCGCGAATCTCCTCGGCTGGTCGGCAGGCAACACCCGGGAAATTCCGGGCGATTTTGAATACCGCCTGATCCGGCGCTGATCGGCCTAGGGGGAGGCCACGGCCGATGCGGTGGTGGCGGCTCCCGCTGTGGGATTCAGCGGCTGCCCATCGACCTGCAAAATCCTTGGGGTGACGAAGATCAGGGTGTTTTTCTTGATGGCCTGTTCGGTCTTACCCTGGAACGCCCGCCCCACGAGGGGCAGATCCCCGATCAACGGAACTTTTTCATCGATTTTTTGGATGTCCTCCCGGAGCAGTCCGCCAAGCATCAGGGTGTATCCGTCGCTGACTTCAACCGCCGGAAGCGTCAGATCCCTGCGGACAAACACAGGCTGTTGGATGTTGTTCGTCAGGATGGTGACGGCGTTGGAGAAGTAAGCGGCGGCATAAGCCGAATTCACGACCGCCCCGTAATTGATAAAGCCCTCAAAATCGACAAAGCTGGGTTTGATTTCCATCAAGACCCTGGTGTTGTCACCCGTCACATCCGGCTTGATCCCCATCTTCACCCCGATCGGAACCGCATCGCTGATTTGCGAAGGAAAGGCGGAGATGACCGTTTCAGGACCGGGGACTCCGGTATTTAAGGTCCCTCCTGTACCCGGGGGAATAATCGTTCGGATGCTGGACTGAGGATCGTTGTATTCTTTCACATACCGGAACTCCTGCGTCACCTCGATACTCCCCTCCTGCCCGCGCTTCAAAACAATGGACGGATTCGCCAAAACGTTGGCGCTGCTTTTTTGGGAAATGGCCGTGATCAAGGTGCGGAATTGCATCCCGTTCAGGATTGTCCCCCCCATTTCCAGGGTGTTGAGGGCGTAGGAACTCGCCTGATTGGTTCCGGCCAAAACGCCGTTCTGCAGAAAGGACTGCAGAGTGTTGTTGGGCAACAACCCGACGCCCTGGATTTGATTCAACTGGGCGGTGACCCCCTGCTGCGGGGAGCCGGCGGGGGTTCCCCCGGAACTGTTGGTCTGCAGTCCCACAGGAATGGGGGAAAGGAGATTGACCCCCGACCCGCCCAGGGTGGAGTTGATGGTCACGCTATCAAGATCGGACTGGTTGATCTCCACCAACCGCACCCCGACCTGGATGAGAAGGGTCTGTTCCTCCGCCGCGCCGATTAACTGGCCGATCAGCTCGAGCATTTCCGCGTTGTTGACCACCCGGAGACGGCTGGTGTTGCGATTATAAACGGCAAAGGCTCCGGGCGGGAAATTTACCCCAAGTTCCTTGAGCTTGTCCTGTTCGCTCTGCCCCGCCGCAGGGGTCTCGTTGGCGGCTTCGGCCCCGGCCCGTTTTGCCGGAGCGGCTTCGGCACCCTCCGTCTTGAAAAAAGAAGGACTGACCGTGAATTCCCGCGGAATGAGATCCGGCCTGGTTTCAATCAAAGGACTGAAGGTGACACCCACTTCGCTAAACCGGGATTTCACACCGGCGATTTGGGCCACATAACGCACCACCTCGCCCAAGGACACATCGCGCAATTTGAGATTCACCGGCTGGGCGTTGACCACATCGGCACTCACAACAAAGTTGACCCCGGTCTTGGCGGGATCCGTGTCATACTGGCGACTCAAAGCCAACAAGGCGCGCCGGATGGTCTCCAGATCGGCTCCGGAAAAATCAATCTGGGGAATCACAATGCCCTTGAGCTTTTGCTCGAGCTGGAAGGTGGGGGACGCCGTCAAAGGTCCTGTGACTTGTGCCCCTTGCTGCAGGGTCGATTTTTTCGGGTAGATGTTGTTCCAGGATTCACGAACCTCCCGCCGCCGTTCCTTGGCGGAAAGATCCCGCACCTGGGCTGCCACCAGCGCTCGTTCCTTGTAAATTTTTTGGATTCCCTCGGTGGCGACACGGTTGAATGGATCCAGCTTGAGAACCTCCTCGTAGCGGGTCTCTGCCCGGTCCAATTGGCCGGTTTCACGCAAGTCCTCCGCCTCTTTCAAACCATTCTTCACTCCCTGCAGTCGTTCGAAAAATTTTGTCGTGAGGGCCGGATTCACGTTTTCCCCGGGTGCGGCGCCCCTGCCCAGGGTCTGCTGAATTTCCTCAAGAAGGTTTCGGGCCTCCGCATGATCCGGATCATGGGCGAGGGCCTGGAGCACCCAGTCCCGGGCGACCGGCCAATGCCCTTGGCGGGCTTCCTGATCCGCCAGCCGGGCCTCCCAACTCGCTAATTTCAGCCGCGCTTGTCGCCCGGCGGAGGTTTCCCGCAGGGATTCCGGAGTGGTTTTCCAGACCGCCTCCAGTTCCTCGCAAGCCCTCAGCAATTCCCCTTGTTGCGCCAGTTTTTCGCCTTGGCTGACAGCCCGCAGCAGGGGCTGGATCATTTGCTCCCGGCGCTGGCTCTCCGAGCCCAACTGCTCCTGCAAACCGGCCAAGCACCATGGCTGCAACCAGGCGAGGACCAAAAACAGGAGAAAGGTTTGGCTCATGGCAAGGAGGGCATCATTTCCGCGGAACCCGCTTGGGCAAAACCCGGATTGTCCTCGTCCTCCGGAAAACTCAGGCGCCCATCCGGCTCGATGATCCGAACCGTGCAGAAAATGACCAGATTGTATTTGATCTTTTGCGAGGCTTCGCTTCGGAAAAGACGCCCCACCAGCGGAATGTCGCCGAGCAGGGGCACTTTGTCATCCACGGCTTGCACGGATTCGGAAATCAGGCCTCCCAAACCCACGGTCTCTCCGTCCAAAAGTCTCACCCGACTTTGCAGCGAGCGTTTGGAAAAAATGGGGACAAGAAACGGCGACTGGCCGACTGTTTGGGAGGTTGGATCCACCTGGGTGGTGGCGGGATCGAGATACCCGCCCTGCCCTTGGGTCACGGTCGCGATCGTCGAACCGTAATTCACGAAGCCCTCAAAGTCCTCCACTTCCAGTTTGGTGAAGTCCAGATCCACGGCTTTGGGAATGGAGGTGGATTCCCCTTTGACGGTCAGGGTCACCCCGATATTTCGGGACTCAAAACCCGTGGGGTTGCTGGGCAGGATAAACCCGGCTCCCACCCCCTGATCGTTGTTGGGTACCGTGGGCTGGGTGTAGCTGGTGGGGTAAAACATCTCACGGCTGATGACAATCTTGGACTCTTTTCCGTCCGCCAAAGTAACCCGGGGAGCAGCCACCAAATCCTTGCCAATCGCGTTTTGCAACAATTGCAACAAGGCGGCAAACCCCTTTCCGAAGACCTTGGCATTCACCCCGATTTGGTTGGATGCGTCCTGGGGAAAGGTGGGATCCAGCAAACTCTGAAGGGCGACGACGGAAACCCCGTTTTGATTGAGCCCCGCCGTTCCCCGCAGGCCGTCCGTTCCTCCACTGGCGGTTCCCGGACTGTAGATTTGACCGGGGGTTCCGGGAGCCGGAATGGCGGCGTTGCCGCTCACCTGCAGATTAAAGGTGAAGTTTTTAACCTCGTTATCGGAGAACTGCAGAAATTTTGTTTCGACCTCGAACTGCTTCTGGGCCTTTTCCCCTTGGGCATCGCGGATTCTTTGGTCGATTTTATTCAACTCGCCCGGCGTGTTCCTCACCACCATTTTTCCCGTATCCCGAAAACAAACGGCCGAGGCCCCTTCCATCCCGGCGTTCACCCCGATATTTTTCAGGATGTCCTCACCCAGGGTTTTGGGGTCGTTGGAAGCCCCGGGGAGATTGGCAATCAAGCTTGGGGGGAGGTTGTAGCTCCGCGTCTCCAGTTCTCCGCCGGTTTCCGTGGCCGGCAAAAGAAAAACCACCCGGTCTTCCACCTCCGCCCGCAACTTTTCCCCCCCTCGGATCTGCTCACAAAGGTACTTCAGGGCGGTTTGCAGGGGAATGTCCCGGAGTTCCAGGCTGACGGTCGCCGATTCCGGATCGGTCCCGCCCGCAGGGGTCGGGAGCCGAAGCACGAAGTTGATGCCTTTCTTTTCCGGATCGTACTGCTGGCTCAGCCGCTGTAACTCCTCCACGGCCGCCCGAATCGGCCGCTCATTGAAGGCCAGTTCGGGGATGCGGATTTCGGCCAGTTTTTTCAGCAGGGAGGCGGAGCCGGACTCAGCCGCAGAACCCGTCTGCCTGGTTTTTCCGGGCTCGATTTTTGCCGGCAAAGGGGATTCCCATGCCTCGGAAACCTTGGCCAGGGCTTTTTCCCGGCTTGCCGCATAGCGAACATTCGCGGCTTGCAGCCGTTTCTCCTCCAAAACCTCGATTTTTTTACGGGCCACCCGGTGATAGGGATCCAGGCGCAACACATCGTCGAGCCTCATCCTCGCCAGCCGGTACTGGCCGGTTTCCTCCAATTGGTCGGCCAGGGAGAGGAGTCGCTTGATTTCGGCCGTTTTTTCAAACAACTCGCTGGTTGCGGCCGCATTGCCGGGATAAGGATCCGCCACGGCGACACTCGCTTCCTGCACTTTCTCCGCCCGCTTGGCCAAAGTTTTGTTTTGGGGGTCCAACTCGGCCGCCTGCTGGTATAGCCCCTGGGCTTCGACCAGCTTGCCCTCCTCTTCCTTGGCGATGGCCTTGGCGGCGAGACACTTGGCCTTGCCGATTTGCGCCCGCCGGTAGAAACCTCCCAAATGCCCTTGCGGGTCCGTTTCCGCAAGGACCAGGGAAAATTTAGCCTCGGCGTGATCCCATTGACCCGAGCGGTACAACCGCTCTGCCAAATCCAACAATTCATTCAACCGAAAGGTCGTTTCCCTCCGGCGATCGATCTCCCTTTGCATCATTTCGGCCGAACTTGCCTCCCGCGGGGCCGCATCCGCCTCCGGAATACTCTCCCCGGGCATGGGGGAGGATTGGGCCAAACCAAGGGACCCGAAGGCCAAAAGGAGCGAAAGGAGAAAAGGCACCATGACTGGGTTTCATGATTGACCCGGATGGAGTTGGGTCAACGATCGCTGGACGGGGTGGCGAAAAACTTGGGAATCGTTGGGAACAGCTTTCGGTCGGGGGTCTAGGGCGCAACCGCGGTCGGGGAGGATTCACCTTCGGGAGGCACCCAAAAGGTCTTCTCCTCACCCTGTGCGCCCTTGCCGGCCAGCTTGATCTTTTTTCCTTCCCGATTCACGATCGCCAACTCGTTTCCCTCAAAGGAAAAACGTTCCCCTACCTGAAAGGGCCCCACTTCCTTGCCTCCGGAGATGGGGGTGAAGAAGCGGATCTCCCCGACATCCCAGGAAAGAGCCTGCGGACTCCGGGGAGTGCTGAAGTTTAGTTTCTGCGGCCCCATCAGGGCATCTTTTCTTTCCAAAAGAATTTCCGAATTGTCGACTTCAACCTCAATGCCACCGGCTTTCGCATCCTTGATTTTTTCCATTTTTTCCTCGTAGGAAAGGAAACGAAGGGGGATGGCATGGCTGGGCTGCCCCCCGCTCTTGGCTTTGGTGCGGGCGGCATTCATGGAAGCCTCATCCGCAAAAACCTCGACGCCGGAAGGGTTCGCCATGACCCAAAAGGAGTCCCCGGGTTTCCCCTTGTACTCCTTGCGTTTCGCTCCGACCTGAAACCTCAGGGTGAAAAACCCGCCGCTTTTTTCAGGAAAACTGACGGCCATTTTTACCGGTTCCCCCGCCCGTGACTTCAACTTGCTCTCCTTGGCGGGACTGTCGTCCTTCCGCGTCGGATCGGTTGAGGGGGTGGCCGCGTACTCCTCCAGGTTGGTGAACCCGTCCTCATCCGGATCCAGTTCCGCAACCCCCGGATCCGCCGGGTCAAATCCGTAACGGAGTTTCCAGCCGATTTCAATTCCATCATCCGTTTTCATCTTTCGATCCAGCGGTTGTACGGGTTCCGCACTTTTCGGAAGGTAAACCAGGGTCGCCGAAACGAACACCCGATGCTCCCCCTCCGAACCCTGGAAGGTGGATATTTCCCCGGCCTCCTTGGTCATTTGCCCTCGAAGTTGGCGGACATTCTCCGCCTTCTTTTTGGCCTCCGCCAGAACCGACCGAAAGACTGCCTGTTCATTTCCCGGAAGCTCCGGACGACCGGGACGGAGCAACCCGGTAACCACAAAGGCCAGGAGAGCCAAAAACGCGACCGCCACCGAGCCAAGGAACCACGGATCGGATTTCACGGTTTTTTCTCCGGGGATCCGGTGGCCTTGCCGCTCCCGGGAGCTTTCCAGGCCACGAATTCAACCTCCATCTTGACGTCGAGGCTTTCATCGCCCCCGAGAATTTCCAGGAGTTTCTTTTTCGACGCGGATTTTTCCTGCGTTTCCGCGGGACGGAATCTTTTTTCGATTTCCGATCGGGGAGGAAAATCCTGCTTGGGGTTGGCGACGGAGAGATTTTTCACAAGAAAAAACCAATCGTCCCGGGAAAGAAGCCGGACGTATTCAAACAGGACTTCCGGGGAGCATTGAATTTCAAGCAGGAACAACCTGCGCTCGGGACCGGTGGGCGGGGTCCCCGGTCGACTGGGGGGAACCGGGGAGGCGGGCGCCGCTTCCTCCAGACTGGAACCGGGTCCGCTGAGAGACTTGCATTCACAAACCGTGGCATACTGTTCACGCACTTTTCTCGCCTCGATCAGCTTTTCCACCAATCGCTTCGCGACGGAAAGATGCATGGCTAATTCCGGAACTTCCTGGGGCATCGGGCTTTTTTGCCGGTAGGCGTCAAGGCCAAGATAAAAATCCGGCTTCAGGCTGAGTCGGCTGGCAGAAGCCTTTTTCTGCAGTTCATTTTGCACCGCAATCAAGCGATCCTTCCACCGTCCGGGCTCATGAGACCATTCCTCACCGTCTCCCCAGGCCTCGAGGGTGGCCGCCATCCATCCCTTCAAGCTGCGCGCATCATTTTCCCTGAGCTCTTTGTCGATCTTTTGAATTTCCGCGGTTTCCCGCTGAATTTTCGAAAGTCCCGCGGGATCGGCCAAAAGGGAGGCCAGGGATGGATTTCCCATTTTTTCCGCCAGCACTCGGGCTTCCTCCTGTTTTTCCCCCAGACTGCCCAGCCCCATCCAGGCCAGGGTTCCCGCCAAGCCCACCCCCACCAAACCCGCCCCCAGCACCATCAGTTGGGATCGAGCCAGCCCGCCTTTCACGGTCCACCCCCCGCGGGTTTCTTCTCGGCGGATTTTGGATCTCCCCCGTCCTTGGGCCACTCCGCTTTTAAGCGGAACTTGAGCGCAACCTGATCTGTTTTTCCATCCCGGTAACTGGGAGTTTCTCGCTCCAAAACAGCCACCTGGGTGAGAATCTTGCCCTCGGTCAGGGCTTTCTTGAAGTTTTCCACGGCCTCCGAGTCCGCCTTCTCCGAATAGGTTTCAAACATGCCGCCGATTTCCACGGTCGCCGGAGGGGCGGGTTTCCCCGCTCCTTTCGGTCCGGGTTCGCTGGGAGGGGCGGAAACCACCTGGAACGAAGTGATCCAAAGCCGTGGCGGACATTTTCTCTTGAGCTCTTCCAACAGCCGGGGCCAGCGCAACCGCTCCTCTTCCAGGGACAAAACCTGCTCGGATTGTTGCACGGCGATCTGGAAACTCTTCTGGGCCGCCTCCAGCTTGGCCAAGGATTGGCTGGCTTCCTCAACTTTTTGCTGTTCCCCTGCCAGCCGGTTGCCGGTTTTGGCTGCCTCCCAAAAACCATGAAGACCGGGAAGAAAAAGCAGCCCGGCCAGCGCGGCGGTTCCGATGACGCGCGAGGGAAAGGTTTTGGTTTTTTGGGCCCGGGAAAGCCCGGCGGATCCCAAAACGTTGATCTTCATCGGTGCTTGGGGCAGGGACTGGATCCCGCCCCCCACGCAGCAACCCCAGGCGGCATATCGCTGAGCAATGGCCTGTGGATTCACCGTCCCGGCCAACGAAAGCCGCCGGAAGGGTTGGAAGTATTCCACGGGGATTCTCAGTTTCTCGGCGAAAAACAAATCGGTGTAACCCAAGGTCACCCCTCCCCCAGCCAACCAGGCCCGGACAGGCTTGCCGCCCCCTTGTTGGCTTCGGAAAAAAGTGATGGACCTCTCCACTTCGGCAAGCAGGCGGGTCATGACTCCCCGGGCCAGCTTGGAAATCCGCGTCGTGGCGGCATCGGGCGAATCCTCGTACGCCCCCCCCGGATGCACAAAACCTTTTGCCCGTTTTAGGGTTTCCGCCCCGGCAAAGGATTCCTGCAGGTCGGCGGCGATGGCTTGGGTGACCGCCGCCCCGCCCAAGGGTACCACCCGCACAAACAAGCGGTTGCCCTCCACAAGCAGGATCGTGCTGGCTCTTGCCCCAATCTCAAGAAGGAGCGAGCACCCGCTGACGTCGGGATAATTAAAAAGGAAGCAGTTAACCAGGGCCGCCGGCGCCAGCGTGACGCCCATGGTTTTTAAACCCGCGGTGGCCGCCGCCGCGGTCATTTCCTCCACCGTCTCCTTTTTGATGGCCAGAATCAGGCCTTCGGATTCCCCGGGTTGGGCCGTGGGAAGGAGTTGATAGTCCCAAAATGCCTGCTCGATGGCGGGAACGGTTTGTTGCGCCTCAAACCCAATGACGGCCCCCACTTTCGCGGGATCGGCCACGGGAATTTTAAGAATCCGGGAAAAGACCGCCGGACCGCCCAGATTCAGTTGGCAGGTGCGGGTTTTTGTGACCAGACGTCCCACCAGCGCCTGCAAAGCCTGGGAATACAACGGGAAAAAATCCGAGGTTTTGGCGGGATCATAGGAAATTTCTTCCTGCTCCAAGCCAAGGATGGCAGGCCTTCCCTTTGCATCGGGCCCGATTTCGGCGATGCGGACAACCGATGCCCCAAGGTCTACGGCCAAAGTTCTCGAAAAAGATGCCATCCTCCCAAAGTCTCCAGCTTAGGGCTTTTTGAGTTGGGGATATCGCTTGAAATCCTTGGGCCAAAAAGGAGTTTCCGTCACGGGCAAAAGGGCACCGGCAATTTCCTGGGCCTCGGCGGATTTGTGCCAATCCGGATCCTTTTTGCCGCCCCTTCCGCTGGCGCCCTTTTCCTTTTCCCCCTGCAGGTCGAAGGCCTCCTCCACGGGGCTTCCCTGGTCCCACGCCTCGACCCTCAGATTCATTTTCCGGGTGCTCCAGTCCGTCTCCCCGTTGGGTTTGGTGCCGGCAAACCGCAGGGCCGAAGCAGGGGGCAAAAAGACCCCGGCAAAATGTTTGGAACCCTTCGGCACATCCCGGTAGGCAACCTCGCCGGTCAAAACCACGAATTTTTCGGTTTCCTTGCCCCCGCCTTCGGCCTCGGTCACCTCATACCCTTCCAGAAAAAATTTAAACTTCAGCTCCGGGGTGACTTTTTTTTCCGTGGAGAAAGGCACGTCGATTCTCAGCCAGCGCCCTTCGGAAGAGGTTTTGGCGTCCACTCCGGTGGGAGCCGGTTTGCCCCCCGATCCCACAGAATCCGGCACACTCACCAGATCGATTTCCAACTCCTGGGGCTTCCCAAAGGCAAAATTTGACTTGGTCTTGGTTTGGGCAGGAAGAAAGGAGGCGCCGGAAAGGGTGAGGAAAGAAGCAAAAACCAGAAGGCTGAATCGACTCATCCCCCTCAAACTAGAATCCGTCCCCAAGGGGTCAATGGAATAGGAAATTGCGCAGGCCTTCCCCGTTCAAGAAATACGCAAAAGTTCCTAAGGCGAGTAGGCCAGATTGGGTTGCAGCCACTTTTCCGCCTCCGCCAAAGGAATTTTTTTCCTTTCCGCATAATCCATGACCTGATCCTTCCCGATGGCTCCGACCGCAAAATACCGGGCTTCCGGATGACCGAAATAAAGCCCGCTGACCGAGCTGGCCGGGGTCATCGCGCAACTCTCCGTCAATCGGATTCCCGTGTTCTTTTCGGCGTCCAGCAGGGCCATCAGGCCCCGTTTCTCCGTGTGATCCGGACAGGCCGGATATCCCGCTGCCGGCCGGATGCCCCGGTACTTCTCCTCGATCAGATCCTCCTTGGAGAGTCCCTCGGCCCGGCCAAACCCCCACGCCTGACGCGCCAGCTCATGCATCCTTTCGGCGAACGCCTCCGCGCAACGATCGGCCAACGCCTTCAACAAAATGGCCTGATAGTCGTCGTGCTTGGCCTCGAGTTCCTTGGCCCACTCTTCCACCCCATGTCCCGCCGTGACCGCAAAGGCTCCGAGATAATCCTTTTTCCCGCTGGAGACGGGAGCCACAAAATCCGCCAGACAGCGGTTGGGCTGCCCGTCCGTCCGCGCCATTTGTTGACGGAGAGCATGCAACCGTGCGCGCACTTTCTGGCGGGTGTCATCCTCGTACAACACGATGTCGTCCCCTTCGGAGTTGGCGGGGAAAAAGGCCATCACCCCCCTCGCGCGGATTCGTTTTTCCTGGAGGATTTTTTCCAAAAGAACCTTGGCATCGCGGTAAAGTTTCTTCGCCTCCGTGCCGACCACCGGATCTTCCAGGATCCTCGGAAACCGTCCCCGGAGTTCCCAGGCATGGAAAAAAGGCGACCAGTCGATGTATTCCGCCAGCTCGGCCAGCGGATAGTCCTCAAACACCCGGATCCCGAGGAATTCCGGTTTTTCCGGATCCTTGGCCCAGTCAAAACGGGCTGCCTTCTTCCGCGCCTCCTCGAGGGAAACAAGTTTTTGGGTGGATCGGCGGCTTTCGAAGTCCTTCCTCGCCTTTTCCTGATCCCGCCTCACCTGCTCGACATAAAGCGGCCCCTTTTCCTTGGAGAGAAGTTGCTGGGCCACGCCCACCACCCGCGAAGCGTCGATCACATGAACCACCGGCCCCGTGTAGGCGGGCGCAATCTTCACGGCGGTATGCGCGGCGCTCGTTGTCGCCCCCCCGATCAGAAGCGGGATGTGCATGGTTTCCCTCTGCATCTCCGAGGCCACCGTCACCATCTCGTCCAGCGAGGGGGTGATCAGACCACTGAGACCGATCACATCCACCCCCTGTGTCTTGGCCTCCGCCAGGATTTTTTCGCAAGGCACCATCACTCCCAGGTCGATCACCTCGTAGCCGTTGCAGGCCAGGACCACCCCCACGATGTTCTTCCCGATGTCATGAACGTCCCCCTTCACGGTGGCCATGAGGATTTTGCCCGCCCGGGATCTGGCCCCTGCCGCCTTTTCTTTCTCCATGAAGGGAGTCAGGTAGGCCACGGCTTTCTTCATCACCCGGGCGCTCTTCACCACCTGGGGAAGAAACATTTTTCCTTCCCCGAAGAGGTCCCCCACGTGGCGCATCCCGCCCATCAGCGGCCCCTCGATGACCTCCAGCGGCCGCTCGTACTTTTTCCGTGCCTCTTCCGTGTCGGCATCGATGTGGTCGGTGATTCCTTTCAGCAGGGCGTGCAATAACCGCTCCTCCACCGTCCCTTTGCGCCAGGCTTCGTCTTTGATGGCGGCCTTGCCTCCCGCTTTGACGGTTTCGGCAAACTCCAGCATCCGCTCGGTGGCATCGGGACGACGGTTGAGCAACACGTCCTCCACCCGCTCCTTGAGATCGGCGGGAATTTCCTCGTAGACGGCCAGCTGGCCGGCATTGACGATGGCCATGTCGAGGCCCGCCTGGATCGCATGATAGAGAAAACAGGCGTGCATCGCCTCGCGGACCGGATGGTTGCCGCGGAAAGAGAAGGAAATGTTGCTGACCCCACCGCTCGTCTTGCACCCGGGAAGCGTTTTCTTGATTTCACGAACCGCCTCGATGAACTCCACCGCGTATCCGTTGTGTTCCTCGATCCCCGTCGCCACGGTCAGGATGTTCACATCAAAGATGATGTCCTCCGGCCGGAAGCCCGCCTTTTCGGTGAGGAGAAGGTACGCCCTGCGGCAAATCTCCACTTTTCGCTTCCGGTCGGTGGCCTGTCCTTCCTCGTCAAACGCCATGACAATCACGGCCGCCCCGTAACGCCGGGCCTTGCGGGCCTGCTCCAGAAAAGGTCCCTCCCCCTCCTTCAGACTGATGGAATTCACCACCGGCTTGCCTTGGACGCACTGCAACCCGGCCTCCAGCACGGACCACTTGGAGCTGTCCAAAACGAGCGGCACGCGGGAAATCTCCGGCTCACTCGCCACCAAATTCAGGAACCGCCTCATACTGCCCTCCCCGTCCAGCAGAGCTTCGTCAAAGTTGATGTCGATCAGGTTGGCACCCGCCTCCACTTGTTGGCGTGCCACCGCCACCGCCTCGTCGAATTTCTCCTCTTTGATCAGGGCGGAGAATTTTGGGGATCCCGTGACGTTGGTGCGCTCGCCGATCGAGGTGAAGGATCCCCCGGTTCCGACCGTGTAAGGTTCCAGGCCGCTGAGCACCGTGGCCGGAGGAGGAGGCTGCGGTATGCGGGGGGGCAACTCCTTCACTCCCTTGCCGATGGCCGCGATATGCTCCGGGGTCGTTCCACAACAGCCACCGACCATGTTCAGGAAGCCGGCTCGCCCGAATTCCCCCAAAACCTCGGCCATCTGCTCGGGCGTCTCGTCGTAACCCCCGAAAGCGTTGGGCAACCCGGCGTTCGGATAACAACTGACATAACAGTCCGCCACTTTCGATAACGCGGCCATATAAGGACGCATTTCTTTCGGTCCGAGGGCGCAGTTGATGCCCACGCTGAACGGTCGCGCATGCCGGATGGAGTGCCAAAACGCCTCCGTGGTCTGCCCCGAGAGGGTTCGGCCGGAGGCATCCGTGATCGTCACGGAGATCATCACGGGCAACCGGTAGCCGATCTCATCAAAGATCTCCTCTATGGCCCAGAGGGCGGCTTTCAGATTCAGTGTGTCAAAGGTCGTTTCCGGCAGGAGCAAATCTACACCGCCCTCAATGAGGGCCCTCACCTGCTCCCCATAGGCCTCGGCCAGTTGCCGGAAGGTCACGGCCCGGAAATCCGGCCGGTTGACATCGGGGGACATGGAAGCGGTCCGGTTGGTGGGACCTACCGCACCGGCAACCCAGGCCTGCCTCCCGGGATGACTCTTCAGGAATTTGTCTGCGGCTTCGCGCGCCAATCTTGCGGCGGCCAGGTTAATCTCCCGGACGGCACCCTCCAGGCCGTAATCAGCCTGCGAGATGGAAGTGGCATTGAAGGTGTTGGTTTCGATGATTTCCGCCCCGGCCTCGAGATAGGCCCGGTGAATGCCCCCGATCAGATCCGGCCGGGTGACCGCCAAAACGTCATTGTTCCCCTTCAGGTCTTTCGTATGGGAGGAAAAGCGCTCACCCCGGAAATCTTTTTCCGTCAGCTTGTGCCGTTGCACCATGGTACCCATGGCACCGTCCATCACCACAATTCGTCGCCCCAACGCCTCCTCCAACTGGCGCCGCCGCAGCAGAATCCGTTCCCTCGCTTCCATCCAAAAATCTTAAAAGAAACACCCCGGACTGTCGAGTTTTATATCATTATATCATGATACATAAATATAATTTAACTCAGGGGTCAGAGGTCATCCAAGCTCTTCATCCTCAGTTTTTTGCATGGGCGTTTTTTAAGCTCGGGGTCAGAGGTCCAAAGGGTGTCTAAAATCGACTTTGGGGCCGGTGGATCCTCGGGTAGGGTGACGCACCTTTGGCGCTGTCGTCTAGAGGCCTAGGACAGGTCCCTTTCAAGGACCATACACGGGTTCGAATCCCGTCAGCGCCACTGCTTCAACCACACCTCCGCAAGGGCCCAATCGGAAGGCACCGTGATCTTGAGATTCGGCTCCCCCGACTCCACCAGCATCCCTTGGACCCCGGCCAACTCCGCCGCCGCCAGACAATCCGTCACCAGGATCTTTTTTTCCCGAGCGATCACCAGACCTTTTCGCAAAATCTCCGCCCTGATCACCTGAGGGGTTTCCATCCGCCACAAGCCTTCCCGGTCCACCAACCGAACGATCCTTCCGGACGGGTCGGCGGCCCGGACCGTGTCCGACATTTTGGAGGCGGCGGCGGCCGCACCCGTCGTCCGGGCAGCAACCATCACCTTGTCAACGAGGCTGCGGGTGGTGAGGACCCGGGCCGCGTCATGCACCACCGCCCACTCCACCGAGGAACCCAACGCCTGCAATCCTTCC
>Ga0214917_10004162_pt1 | contig 16280 bp, 15 predicted proteins | sample LL_1208_BB_MetaG_FD_177983 | JGI IMG/M metagenome (GOLD analysis project Ga0214917, IMG submission 177983) | Freshwater microbial communities from Lake Lanier, Atlanta, Georgia, United States - LL_1208_BB | ecosystem: Environmental > Aquatic > Freshwater > Lake | place: USA: Georgia | collected... | reverse complement strand
ATGATTTCGTAGTTGTCGACGTTGAAACTTCTGGTTTAGATCCGTCGGCTGGGGCCAGAGTCATTGAGATCGCAGCCGTGCGGGTAAATCAAGCAGGTCAGATCCAAGATTTCATGTCATCCCTGATTAACCCAGAGGACGGAAACACTGGAGCCGATTGGATCCATGGAATTTCTGCGGACATGGTTGCGGATGCCCCAACTTTTGATCAAGTTTTTGATGACCTAGCCCGAGTTATGGACAACGCAATCTTTGTGGCTCACCACGCAAAGTTTGACGAGGGTTTCATTGCCAGCGAGGCACAGTTGGCCGGTGCCAAGCTGTTGACTATGCCCGCCATCTGCACATACTGGCTAGCTCGAAACACAGTAAAGGGAACTGACAATTTCAAACTGGGTACCTTGGCGGCGCATTTTGAAATTTCCCAAGAGAGCGCGCACACAGCACTTGATGATGCCAAAGTGGTGGCGCAGATGCTTCCAAAAATGCTTTCAAATTACAAGTCGTTAACTTATTTCACGCATCCCACGCCGCAACCAAGACTTGGAAATAGCGCAGCGTTGTTGCCTCGATAAGTATCGAAGCGTTCTAGTTAATGCTTACAGTCCCATTGGGAGTGTTGAAAGTAACGGAACTCAGTCCAACTTCTTCATCTTCGACCCAAGTCAGCGCAATGTCATCGAGTAACGCTTCCGGAGTATCACCCAGCCATGAAGTTAATGAATTACGATCACCGCTTAATGAAAATTCTGTAATGGTTACGGATTGAGTACCACCGACGCTTGGGTGCGCGGCCATGTCATCCCACTTGATGAAGAAAGGCAAGATCGGCTCTGCAATTAAGTCGATAACACCAATTTGCTGCCAAGTTAGATCAGTTCCACCTGGGCGCACGCGATGTCCAGGTCCAGCCGAACGACCAATTCGAGCTTCTAGTGGAGTGACATCGTCAACGCGAACTGCCCAACCCATCCAGCCACCGCCAGCCTCAGCGCGGTTACGAACTGCTTGCCCAAATGGCACAGTCTCAGCAACTGGGTGATCAAGCGGAGCAACAATTTCAATGTATTGGCCTGATGCCATTGGCAGAATAAAGTTTCGGGTGCCAGCGCGTGGATGCTTGCCGCCATCAATAAATGCAACTCCCAATTCAGCACCAAGGCGCTGCACTGTGTCCGCAAGTTCGGCATTCGTGACGGCGTAGGCGACGTGATCAAGTTGCATGATAAAACTGTGGCATAACCGGGACGAGTCCGCAGCACCGGGGTCAGGTTTCCAGCGCGACACGCTGGGCGTGTCATTACCGAGGTTGCGGGCATTTGTTGTCTAGATTTTCGTTAAGCACCCAGAGGGACGGCGGAGGGGAAGCCACCCGAACTCTGGGTGTTCTTTTTTGCTCAAATCTTGCTTCAATTCACATCTGGAAACTGTGCACAAAGGCATTGGCTTACTCGATTCGAACGAGTAAATTGCGCAGGCTTTGGCCATGCAAAATAAAAACAATGAGCCGAACGCAGACACATTACTTGATCTGCCAGCACCTTTGCTCAGTGCCAAGCAAGCTAAGCAACGAGAAAACCACCTAGCTAAGGCCTCCCAGGCTTTTGCAGACGCCATCGGAACCGATGCGTTCGTAGCTCGGGGCGAACTGGCGCAAGCCATATTTGATCGACTCCAAGGTGAATTGGAATTCACTTGGCAAGATCATGCTCAACTCTGTGTTGGCCTTTGTGATATACGAACTCGGGATGGATTACTTCGAATGATTCATGATTCACCCGAATTACGAGGACAGTTCCTGACACATTTGTTGCGCGAGTTAGTTAGATCGCAAGAAGAGTTTGTGGCCCCGCTTGCCACCGTGTATGCCGGAATCGCTTGGCTTGAGGGTCAAGCCGAAGCAACACGATCAGCGGTTGATCACGCCTTGAATATCGACTCGACATACTCGCTGGCTCAACTTCTTGATATTGCGCTTCGACACAATGTGCCACCAAATGTTTGGTCATCTTCGCTAGCGGCAGTCAGCTTCGATGCCTGCCTAAAGGGTGCTGCCTAAAGAGCCCGCTGCAATTATCCACAGCCTCTGAGTTTGAAGGGTTGATTGAACTTCAGGAATTTAGGCTGGAGCAGTCAGTGATGCAGTTATAGATATCAAGTTCAGTCATGCTTCGGGGGAATCATATGAAAGCAAGAAAAGCACGTTGGACTCTGGTCGCAGTTTTGTTGTCTGGCGCAACGATGCTCAATGCATTGCCAAGTCTGGCTGTGAATCCAGATGTTAGCGGGAATAACGAGCTCGCGGCATACGTTGGAACCGGCGGATTACTTTTGCCAGATACATTTACAGGATCTGAGGAATCAAAGTCCGTGGTAGCGCAGTGCCTAGGTTGCACTTGGCGATATACGGTCTATTGCAGGCAAGGTGCTGACGCGCCATGTAAGCACGCTGTCACATCATGTCCGAGTGGGAGTCTGCTTTATCGGGTTTGGTTTGGTCAAGATGCTGACTCTGTTGCCGTGGTTGGATCTGTTTGCTGGGGAAGTTCTAAGCCTGCTACGCGCCGACAAGTAGAAAACCAAGTGAAGGACTACGTGATCAGATACGTTCCAGCTTTGGTGCCTGGATTTGATCCACCAGGTGGTTCGATAACTAGCGTGCCCGTGATTTTTTGGACAGGGCAGCCGACAAGTTTTGAGTCACCTACTTTTTCGCTATCGGGCCATTTGGTATCTATTTCTGCTTCACCAGCTTGGCGCTGGAACTGGGGAGATGGAAAGTTCGATTGGAAGAGTGTGGCCGGAGCACGATACCCAAGCAGGCAAATCACCCATCAATATCGAAATCCCGGCAAGTATCAAGTTGGCGTCACTACGGTCTGGCGAGCTCGATACTCCGTTTCAGGGGTTGGAACTTTTGAGGTCACAGGAGAGGTTCTGAGGCAGTCAAAGGCCCTAGATGTCCCTGTTTCATCGGCCAGAACGCTGCTGGTTTCGCACAAGTAGTCTCGAATAGCCCTCGATTCTGCAGTGTCATCAATGAGGAGTACAATAAGAAAACATCCTCGCGATGTAGCCCGTGTTGAGCTTCTTGCTTGACAAGGGCTCTTGTTATTGCCCGAGTTAGATTTTTGGGCTGGTAGCGAGTCCGATCGAGCAATGCAAGTTAGCGCTGAAAGAGGCATAAGTGGCACCGAAGAAATCAGCTCCAGCCAAGAAGACAACAGTTAGTAAAGCAACAACTAGCAAAACTACGGCGAGCAAAACTACGGCGAGCAAAACTACGGCGAGCAAAGCAAAGGCCACTAAAGCAACGCCGACAAAGGCAGCCAAGAAGGCGCCCGTTAAAGCAGCTACTAAGTCTTCAGCTTCAGCGAAAAAAAGTTCTGTTCCAGTTAAGAAATCAGTCGCAAAGGCACCCGCAAAGCCGGTCGCAAAGGCACCTGCTGCTAAGAAGACTGCTGCTAAAGCCGCTCCAGTAAAAGCCGCCAAAAATTCAGTTAAGGCAATAAAGGCTGACGACTTAGAACTTGATGGCGAAGTAATTGATTTAGAAGTTGACATTGTCATTGACGACATAGAGCTTGCCGCTGCCGCTGTGCTTGAAGTTGATTTAGAAACTGAACTTGCGGTCGATCTTGCAGACATTGCTGACGAAGAAGATGCAAAGCCAGTTATCGCCGTTGACAGCGACAACTTAGTTATCTCTGACGTTGATGACACTGATGAACCAGTCCAGCAAGTCATTACTGCCGGCGCCACCGCAGATCCGGTTAAGGATTACTTAAAGCAAATTGGTAAAGTCCCACTTCTAAACGCGGAAGAAGAAGTCGACTTAGCAAAACGCATTGAAGCAGGCTTGTTTGCCGAAGAGCTTTTGGCTACCCGCGGGCCATTTAAGGATCGTCGCCAGGGCGACTATGAATGGATTGCCGAAGACGGTCAACGTGCCAAGAACCACTTGTTGGAAGCCAACCTTCGCCTTGTAGTTTCTCTCGCTAAGCGATACACAGGTCGCGGCATGTTGTTCTTAGACTTGATTCAAGAAGGAAACCTTGGCTTGATCCGTGCCGTAGAAAAGTTTGATTACACCAAGGGTTACAAGTTCTCGACTTATGCAACTTGGTGGATTCGCCAGGCGATCACTCGCGCTATGGCTGACCAGGCCCGCACAATTCGTATTCCAGTTCACATGGTTGAAGTCATCAATAAGTTAGCGCGTGTGCAGCGACAGATGCTTCAAGATCTGGGCCGCGAACCAACGCCTGAAGAATTGGCACGCGAACTAGATATGACGCCTGAAAAGGTTGTTGAAGTTCAAAAGTACGGGCGCGAACCAATCTCACTTCACACACCACTTGGTGAAGAAGGCGATAGCGAATTCGGCGACTTAATTGAAGACTCGGAAGCTATCGTGCCAGCTGACGCCGTCTCCTTCACTTTGCTACAAGAGCAATTGGACTCGGTGCTTGATACTTTGTCAGATCGTGAATCTGGTGTTGTAAAGATGCGCTTTGGTCTCACTGATGGCCAACCCAAGACTTTGGATGAAATCGGCAAGGTATACGGCGTGACTCGTGAACGTATTCGTCAGATCGAATCAAAGACTATGTCCAAGCTACGTCACCCATCTCGTTCCCAAGTTCTGCGTGACTACTTAGATTAAAAATTAGAGCAAGATTTAGTTCAAGGCTTATTGGTTGCATAGCTACCAAATCAAAAAGGGATTGGCCAAGTGCCAGTCCCTTTTTGCGTGTCGCAACCCATTAAAACATTTAACTTCGGGCAAGGTTAAAATTGAATGAGTCTAACTTTGGTGGTTTAGAATGAATAAGTTCGTCCGTGGCGCAGTCCTAGTTGTAGCCGTCTCTCTGCTAGTTACCTCGTGCTCCAAGAAAGCCGAAGATGCTGTCGCGAGTCCATCGGTGACCCCATCTAAAGCTCCAGTCACGTTGTGGCCATTTACCCAACTTCCGGGTCCAAAGGACGCAGCTGAAAAGCCAGTATTGGCTATAAAGATTGAGAATGATCCCAGCGTTAGACCGCAGTATGGGCTGGACATGGCGGACATAGTTTTTGAAGAACTTGTTGAGGGCGGAATGACCCGGTTCATCTCGGTTTATCAATCTGAAATACCTGAAGAAGCTGGGCCGGTGCGAAGTGGTCGACATGTGGATGCCAGTATCGTGCCAACTTTCGCAGACTACTTCGTGTTCTCCGGCGCATCCAGACCAACTTTGAGCTACTTCTCAAAAACAATTCCAGACAACGTTGTGGTGTTTAATGAGGGCGCTCCGGGAATGCATAGAACTAAGTACCATAGACCACCTCACAACCTCTTTATCTACCCACAAGATGTAATCGATAGCAAGAAGGCCGAAGTATCAAAGACAAATGGGTTCTTCGCTAAAGCTACGACAGGCACCCCTCCTGCCGGAACCGCAATTACTAAAGTTGCTTTGGAGTTCAGTAGAGCATCAACACCGAATTGGACTTGGGACCCAGCAACAAATCTTTGGCTGCGCGATGATGGCAATAAGCCACACATGGCAATCAGCGGTAAGCAACTTTCTGCGACCAGCCTAGTAGTAATCCGTGCCACTGAAACAGATGCTGGATACAAAGGATCGACTGGTGGCTACGTTCCTCGTACAGTAGTGACCGGAACTGGCAAGGGGTATTTAGTAATCGGTGACACCATGACTGAAGTTACTTGGTCTAAGGCTGACGATGTCTCTCAGATGAGCTTAACGGATTCGCTAGGAAACGTAGTTCATCCGGCGCCAGGAAAGACTTGGGTTGAAGTAATTACAACGAGTGGTGACGTTAAATTCACCCCAAAGGTTGCGCCAGTGCCTTCAGCTTCGCCTTGAAATCATAGATGTTCAGTGCGCGCGGTTTAGGGCGCAGCTTTTTACATTTGGATATTAGGCATTGTCTAACTGGTGAGTTTCGTCCTGCACGTCAACAGCAACTGCGCGCAGACGAACTTCGTGCTCTTTGAAGTGGTGTCCACAGAACTGAAGAGCAGATCCGCCTTCTAAAAACACACGAACAAGAGCCTGCGCAGCGCAACGGTCACAGCGATCGGCAGCAGTAAGTGGAGTCCGAGTGATTGTTGAGTTCATCCTTGTACCAATTCCTTTGTATACGTTTCGCGCGTTGTGACCATTGTTTAATCATTTCAGAAGGTTCGCTCGATAACACGCCGAGATCTACATTGTGAGACTTGGGTTCACTACTGGCGTATTCCAATCTTGAGTGTCGAGTAACCAAATCGAAATTCACATACGCACATACTGCTCGAGTAACAGCGGCGTGGCAGCACATCAAGCAAGTGAAAAATGCCTATTCTTAAAGGGTTATGGCAGCCAAAAAGACCGCATCATCTGCGGGTGACTACAACGCATCTGATCTTTCGGTCCTAGAAGGTCTTGATGCAGTTCGTAAGCGCCCAGGTATGTACATCGGTTCTACCGACTCTAGAGGCTTGATGCATTGCCTGTGGGAGATTATCGACAACTCGGTGGATGAAGCCCTGGGCGGCCATTGCACGCGCATCGAGGTCACGCTGCACTCGGATCAAATCGCGGAAGTCCGCGATAACGGTCGAGGCATCCCAGTGGACATTGAACCAAAAACCAAGCTCTCTGGCGTTGAAGTTGTGATGACCAAGCTACATGCCGGCGGCAAATTCGGTGGCGGTTCATATACCGCATCTGGAGGCTTGCACGGTGTTGGTGCTTCAGTAGTGAATGCGCTTTCAAGTCGGCTTGATGTTGAAGTAGATCGCGCTGGCAATACACACGTGATGAGTTTTAGTCGTGGCGCACCGGGACTATTTGTTGGCAAAGATGAAACAGGTAAGTTCACAAAACAAGGTGGCCTAAAGAAGGCTGGCAAGCCGGCAAAAAAGACCGCAACTGGAACTCGCATTAAATTCTGGGCAGATGCACAAATCTTTACTCCCGATGCTGCTTTTGATTTGTCCGAAATTCATGCCCGAGCGCGGCAGACATCGTTCTTAGTGCCTGGATTAACGATCGTAGTAACTGACAATCGACTTAAAAGCGAAAACATTTCAGAATTTGTCCATGTTGGTGGCATTTCAGAATTCTGTGAGTTTTTAACTACTGGCGAAGCAGTGTCGCCAGTTATTCGCTTGAAGGGTTCAGGCAAGTTCACTGAAACTGTGCCAGTTCTGGACGATCAAGGCCACATGACACCGCAAGCTGTTGAACGAGAACTAGGCGTTGATATTGCTTTACTTTGGAACAACACATATGACACCACACTGCAGTCATATGTGAACATCATCTCCACGCCCAAGGGTGGTACGCACGTCACTGGATTCGACCGAGCCATCGTGAAAGTTCTTAACGAACAGTTAAAGGCGCTTCGCCTTTTAAAAGCGGGCGAAGACGCGGTATCGAAAGAAGACGTGCAAGAAGGCTTGACTGCGGTTGTAACCGTTCGTTTGGCCGAACCACAATTTGAGGGTCAGACCAAAGAGATTCTTGGAACGCCGGCTGCTGCAAAGATTGTTAACACCGTAGTAAGTGACGAGCTCTCCAACTGGTTTACCAATCCACCTCGCGGTGCTAAGCCTGCCACCCGAATCGTGTTGGACAAGGTTGCAAATGCATCCAGGGCTAGATTGGCTGCTCGTCATCATCGTGACACACAGCGCCGCAAGACTGCGCTCGAGTCGTCGACGCTACCTGCAAAACTAAAGGATTGCCGCAGCGAAGATAATGATAGAACTGAATTGTTTATTGTCGAAGGCGACAGTGCACTAGGTACCGCAAAGTCCGCGCGAAACAGCGAGTTCCAAGCTTTGCTGCCGATTAGAGGCAAGATCCTGAATGTTCAAAAGGCCTCGCTGGCAGACATGCTTAAGAACAATGAGTGTGCCTCTATCTTGCAGGTTATCGGCGCGGGTTCTGGTCGAACTTTTGACATGGAATCAGTTCGCTATAACAAAATCATTATTCTGGCCGACGCTGATGTCGACGGTGCGCACATCCGCACTTTGCTATTGACACTTTTTCAGCGTTACTTGACGCCATTACTTGAAGCAGGACGTGTCTACGCTGCAGTGCCACCACTGCATCGCATTGAAGTAGTGGGAGCATCCAAGAAACCAGGCGAAGTTATCTATACCTATAGTGATGCTGAGATGGCTGCCACTGTAAAGGAATTAACTAAGCAAGGCAGGCGCTGGAAAGAGCCGATTCAGCGATACAAAGGTCTTGGCGAGATGGATGCAGTACAGCTGCGGGAAACCACAATGGATCCGGAAAAGCGCACACTTCGCCGAATCACAGTCAGTGATGCCAAATCAGCTGAAAATGTTTTTGAATTGCTTATGGGTAGCGAGGTTGCCCCACGCAAGGACTTCATTATTGATGGCGCGGCAAAACTTGATCGCACCAAGATCGATGTTTAAGCCTGCTTAGCGCGACTTACTGCAACCGGTACGCCACCGACGCCCCAGTCATCTGCGGTAACTTCATTAATCACAATGCGCACGTTGTCTGGATCAGCATCTAGGACTCGGATCGCAGCCTCAGAAATTTCCTTAATCAGCGCATGCTTTTGTTCGATGCTTCGGCCTTCAATTAATTGCACGGTTATGAAAGGCATCTGATTTCCTAACTAGAAGTCGTAGGTCTGAAGTTTGCCAGTGTTCACATCAAACACCGCTCCACCTACGGTTATGTTATTTGCAACCAAGAATGGATGTGTACGAATTCGCTTAACGTCCGTCTGTAAGGCTTCGATTGGATCATTAACGGTTCGAAACTCAACACTTCGAGTATCTACGCCATGCTCCTTAAGAATAGTTTCGTGAATCTCAGTCTCAGTAGCACTTGCCATACGACAATCTGTGTGTGGCATAACTAAAACGCGATTTACGCCAAGTAAAAAGGTGGCTAAAACCAAGGTTCGCAATACGTCATCGGTTACGCGAGCACCAGCATTTCGAAGAATCTTTACGTCGCCTGGTTCCATGCCAACTATTGCAAGCGGACTGATGCGCGAATCCATGCAGGTAATGATTGCTAGTCCTTGCGCTGCTTTGCCAGTTAAGTGCGAACTCTCAAAGTCTGATGAGTACAAAGCGTTTGCTTTTAAGACGTCACCAAAAACATCTTTTGGGAATGGTTGGTTTGGCATGGGTTATTCGCCTCCGCCACTCGAATGTCCTGGAAAGACACCTTGATGTTCATCGATATACGGAACTGAATTGTTCACTGCTAATCCAGCTTCGCCGAAGCCAACTGAAATCAGTGGAACTTTGCCAACGTAAGTTGTGATGTCGCCAGCGGAGTAAACGCGCGGCAAGTTAGTTTTCATTGCGGTGTCAACCAAGATGCGACGCTTTTCAAGTTCGATACCCCAATTAGCAATTGGTCCAATGTTTGCAATGAAGCCAAGGGCAGCAACTAAAGTTTGGGCTGGTAAAGTCCTGGTTTCGCCCTCTTTGTTCTTGATGGTGACTGATTCGATCCAATCTTCACCAGATACGCTTTCAACTTCGGAATTGATAATCAATTCAACGCCCATGGCACGCACTTGATCCACAGTTCCAGCATGAGCTCGGAAAGTGTCGCGGCGATGAACCAGTGTTACCGACTTTGCGATTGGAGCAAGTGAGTATGCCCAGTCAAAGGCCGAGTCGCCACCGCCGATAATCACTACATCTTTTCCGGCATGAACATCAAGCTTTGGAACGAAGTAGACCAAGCCTTTGCCAACGTATTCGTTGCCGGCAGGTAGCTCGCGGGGAGTAAAGGAGCCAATTCCACCGGTGATGATGGCAACTTTGGCCTCGATAACTGTTCCCTTATCCGTGACAACTCGTACCGGACCAGATTCGCTAGTTTCAAGTTCTTCGGCCCGTTCGCCTAAAACAAAAGTTGGATTGTAGGCGCCGGCTTGTTTCATCAAGCCATCAATTAAGTCGCGGCCCTTAACGGCTGGAAAACCAGCAATATCAAAGATCTCTTTTTCAGGGTACATCGCAGTGATTTGGCCACCAGGTTCAGTCAAAACATCTAGGACAGTAACCGTGAATCCTCTAAAACCTGCGTAGTACGCAGCATATAGACCAGCAGGACCAGCACCAATAACGAGGACATCAACCATAAGGTCAAGTTTATCTTTGATCCGTAGTTACCGATACTCGGCAGCAGAGCGTTCCCATCTGCCATTTACCAGCGCAGTTAAGTCAGCTGAAGTGCCATTAAACACGTTTAGGTCTAGATGCTTCCTGCCACTGCCAGGTCCAGGAAAGCACATCACCGCGCTATCGGGGCAGTCAAGCCGACCTGGACTCCACGGAATTCCATAAGTTTCTCGGTCGCCAGAGTTTGTGTATTGCCAGAATGTCCAAACATATGTGCAGTCAGATTGTTTCCAGGCGCTTACGTAACATGGCCGCCCGTTGAGTCCTTGGCCCACTTTGACGGCAGGGTCAGCTGGGTTACCAGGCTGCGCCAACCACAAATGGTAATTGCGAAACTTTTTTGTAGTTACTGGATCTTGTAGAAAGCGGCTGGCCAAGAAGTGACGATACGAATAAATAATTGGCGTTTTACCTGTGGCTTTCTTCATGGAATTAAGCCAGGTAAATGTCCATAACGTAACCATCTCGTCAGTTACCTTGGCGTCCACGCGCTCAATGTCTAAGACATAAGGCAGCGTACGAGCGTCGTATCCACCGAGCGTTGCTATTCGACCGGCAGCTTGCCTAGCCTGCAGGCGAGCACTTGAAACAATAAGTTTTGGGTTGCCCGAGACGGGGATTCGCGCGAAGTGATAGTAGCCAACCAAGATTCCTGCGCTTTTCGCAGCTGGCGCCCAGGTCTTGACATGAGGGATGGCTAAGGCATCTTCAGTCAAGAGTCCATCGGATCCCTTGATGAATGCAAAAGCTACACCAGCAGATGCCATTCGATTGAAATCAAGTTGTTGATCCGAACTTTGCCAACGCGAAAGATCAACTCCAAGAATTCTTGAGCCTGGTCCCTTCGCAACAAACTTAAGTGGTGCAATTACTGCAGTGGTTTGAACTTTAGTCGTTTTGCCCCCACTTACAGCGCGGAAGTGTAGAGCTGTGTTCGATTTTGGCGCAGTGAACGAAGTTGACCATTTTCCCGTCGTCTTACTGGAGCGAACTTTTTTGACGGTCTTCCATTGGTCACCCTTTTTCAGTTGAATTCTGACATTGGCACCATTTAGAGTTCCTGAAGTAATTCCGGAGATCACAATCTTCTTACCTGCTGCCACAGACGAAGGAAGGCGTGACATGGAAACTGCCTTCGAAGCAGCTTGCACTGGTGAAGTAACCAGTGCAATTGCCATCGCAATCGCTAGGACACCTGCTGTTTTGTTGAACTTAACTGGTTTCACGGCGCGGCACAGATTGCGGCAACTGGCTTTCTTAGTTTTGCCCCGGCACCGTCACGCTTTCCCAGTTTGTCTGGAACTTCCACTGCAGCTCCAGTAGAACCGCAGGCATGGATTGGTCCGTTACCAGCAGTGGCAACAACAAGCACATCTTCACCAGACAAAAACTTGTGACAGCGTACGCCACTAGTTGCTCTACCTTTACCAGGGAACTCCGACAGCGGCGTTAGCTTCATGGAGTGGGCGGCTGTTCCAGGCAGTGCTCCAGCCTCGCCGCCAACAGTTGCGACTAAGCATTCCTCATGAGCGTCAACCACGGATCCAAAAATGACTTCCGCACCTTCGTAAAGTCGAATTCCGACAACGCCACCAGCCGGACGGCCAGTAGCGCGCACTAGTGAGGCGTCAAAATGCAAAAGTTGAGCATCGCTGGTGATCAAAACCACTTCACCGCTTTCGTCCTCACACTGGATAGCGCCAACAAGGTAGTCACCTTCATCAAGGCGAATCACATTCCAATCACCAGCTGAGCCAGGGACGTCGTTGATGACCCGCTTCACCGTTCCAAATGCGGTTGTTAAGAAAAGCGAGGAATCGGGTTGATCTAGTGCCATTAATGCAATGGCAGATTCACCCTTATTGAGAGTTGCAAATTCCTTGAGGGCACCTCCGCCTGCAGTAGATAAGGTCGCACCTTCCGCAAGTGCTGGCAGATTTACAACTGATTGGCGAATCACTCGGCCAAAACTTGTAACGATGCCAACATCACCACGAGCAGTTGTGCGCACCATGGAACGAATTGTGTCGTGGCTAGTTCGCTTCTTGGCGAACTCCAATGGAATTGCGCCACTTGTGCGTGCCAACAAACCGGTCGCTGACATCAATACGAAACATGGATCATCAGTAACTTCTAACGGAATCGGAAGTGCAGCAGAAATTATTCCATCGTCCGAAAGTAGTTGAGATCTGCGATCATCTCCATACTTGTTTGCGACATCAGTTAGCTCTTGGTCAACAACTTTACGAAGTCGCTTGTCGTTTTCCAAGATGTCGGTTAAATCCGCAATGATGGCACGTAGCTCATCTTGTTCTTTTTCCAACTCGAGTCGAGAAAACTTTGTTAAGCGTCTAAGTGGCATTTCTAGGATGTAGTTAGTCTGAATTTCACTGAGATCAAATACGCTCATCAATCGTTCGCGGGCAGCGGAAGTGTCATCACTGCCACGGATAACTGCAATTACTTCATCTATATCAAGAATTGCTACCAACAAACCATCTACAAGGTGTAAACGGTCATTTGCTCTAGTTCTACGGAACTCACTGCGCCGGCGAACAACTTGCAATCTGTGGTCAATAAACACCTGAAGCAGTGGCTTTAATCCAAGCGTGACTGGCTGGCCATTAACTAGAGCCACATTATTAATGTGGAATGCGTCCTCGAGTGGCGTTAATTTGTATAGCTGATCTAGAACGGCTTCGGGATGAAACCCATTCTTTATCTCAATAACCAATTCAAGTCCAGATTCGTAATCCGTTAAATCGATGACATCGGATATGCCCTGGAGCTTCTTGTTGGTAACCAGTTCTTTGATGCGTTCAATAACTCGTTCTGGACCTACTTGATATGGCAATTCTCGAACAATAATTCCTTGCCGTCTAGGTGAGATCTGTTCGATGTCTACTTTGGCACGGACCTTGAAGCTGCCCTTGCCACCTTCGTAAGCTTCCCTAATTCCGTCTAGGCCATAGATAATTCCGCCTGTTGGTAAATCTGGGCCAGGAACGAAGCTCATTAACTCGTCGAGCGTGGCTTTTGGGTGGGCGAGTAGGTGTGAGGCCGCGGCAACCACTTCGCGCAAGTTATGTGGCGGCATGTTGGTCGCCATGCCAACAGCGATGCCTGAGGCACCATTAACCAAAAGGTTTGGAATCGCAGATGGCAAGACTGTTGGTTCTAGTTCGCGTCCATCGTAATTAGGCGCGAAGTCAACCGTGTCTTCATCGAGTGAATCCACCATGGCACTTGCTGGACTGGCAAGCCTGGCTTCGGTGTAACGGTAAGCAGCGGGTCCCTCATCTAACGAGCCAAAGTTTCCGTGCCCATCGACGAAGGGAAGGCGCAATGACCAAGACTGGGCCATGCGAACTAAGGCGTCGTAAATTGCACTGTCACCATGTGGGTGGAGCTTGCCCATAACTTCACCGACAACACGCGCACTTTTTACATGTCCTTTGTCGGAACGCAATCCCATTGCAGCCATAGTGTGCAAAATTCGGCGTTGCACTGGCTTTAAACCATCACGAGCATCAGGAAGTGCGCGCGAATAAATCACAGAATAGGCGTATTCCAAAAATGAATCTTGCATTTCATTTGCAACATCGATATCTACAATCCGCCCCGCATTGTGTGCAGGTTTCGATGGTGTGGTTTTAGCCATAGTTAAACGAGTTCCTTGCTACCGATGGGTGAAAGATTCTTATTGATCATTCGGACGATGGCCGAACAAGATGTCATCCCAGGAAGGGGAGTCATCCGTTGCGATGGCTGGCTCAGGATTGCGAGCAACAGGATTTGCAACGGGCATTGGTACTGGCATCGTCGGATGTCCTGGACCTGCCCAAGCTGGCGGTTCAAGTTCTTCATCTTCTGGCTGCGAAACCGTAGGCAGTCCAACCAAGCGTGGCTTTGTCTCTTCAGTTTTTGCAGCCGCTGCATTCGATCCGGAGGCTTCATCAAAAAGCCATCGAGCTTCGTCATCAAGAGCAAGAATGCTTTGCGCTAACGGATCGTAAATCCAGCTTGCAATGCCGCCGCCGCTTCCACTAGTCCACGAAACAGTTACAGTCCATCGCGCGTCATCGCGACGGTAAGAGTCCCAAACTAATGTCAAAGTATCAACACCACGATTAGCGAGTTGACCAGTTGCCAATTCGCCAAGGACAACCTCACCGTGTGGGCGACGTACCAAGGTTTCAGAAGCACGTTTCGCCATGTATGCACGCTCGGCCAAAACTGGTCCGGCATAGCGTTCAATTCGGGTTGCATCTACGCCAGCTTCGGATGCGATCACCTGGGCAGTTTCACCGCGACGAATCCGAGTTTGAATGTCGCGCGGGGAGATTCCGGTGTCTGTAGTGGTAACCGATGCGGTGTCATTGGTATTGATGCTGCGCCGGATGTGATCATCCACGGCTACTGCAAATTCACTGCCGTCTTCGTCCATGAAAATAAGCTCGAGGTTGTCTTCGGAGCGCCCGACAAAAATTAGCTCTTTCATGGCCACCTTCTCTAATACTTATGCCCCTCTAGTTTCGCGGAAATGCCAATAAAATCGGGGTTATTGCGTGGTGTGTCGCATTACGGCGAACCCAGGCGAGACAATAGCCAAGTGACCTCGTTGCCATCGAACCCAACTTTCGCCGCTTACGACGCTTTGATTGGTGAACCTAATCTCGCGTTAGCCATGAGTATGGCCACGGGCGCCGGCAAACTCCTCTTGGATCGACCAAATGAACTTGAAATTCAAACTAAATCAACGGCAACCGATGTTGTAACACTCATGGATCAGCGAGCGGAAGCTTTTATCGTTGCCGAACTTGGTAAACATCGCCCTAATGATGCGATCTTGGGCGAAGAAGGTGCTGACCAGGCGGGTACTTCAGGATTCCAGTGGGTGATCGATCCACTTGATGGCACGGTGAATTACCTCCACCAAATTCCGCTTTGGTGTGTCTCGATTGGTTTAGTAGAGCAAGATTCTGGAACAGCCTTAGCTGGAGTGGTTTATGCGCCAGTACTGGATCAGATGTATATCTCTAGTCGAGGTTTAGGTGCTTGCGTAATTGATCGTGGAACGCCAAGACCACTGAGAGTTTCTGAATGTAGCGATCTGAGTCAGGCAGTAATCGGTACTGGATTTGGATATGCCAGCACGCGCAGAGCAAGTCAGGCTCGGGTTTTGCAGGAAGTGTTACCAAAGGTTGCAGACATTAGACGACTTGGTTCATGCGCCGTGGATTTGTGCTTAGTTGCCGATGGAGTTTTGGATGGCTACTACGAACGTGGTGTTAATGCTTGGGATTATGCCGCCGGAGAGCTAATCGCCCGTGAAGCGGGAGCTGTATCGAGTGGACTATTTGGCAACTCGATTGGTAACGACATGATTGTGGTTGCCAATTCTGCAATCCATCGCGATTTAGTTGCAATACTTGAAGTCAACCAGGCAGATCAGGATTAATGTGGCCATCTATTCATTTGGCGAGAAAGTGCCAAACATTCACCCCAGCGCTTTTGTACACCCAGAGGCAGTCGTCATTGGCGATGTAACAATTGGCGAGATGTCATTCATAGGTCCCTGCGCGGTACTGCGTGGCGATTCAAGTCGAATTGAAATCGGCGCTCGCACCTCGATCCAGGATGGCTCGGTGATTCATTGCACTGCCGAACTTGCAACAATTATTGGCGACGAGTGCACAGTTGGTCATAACGCACACCTTGAAGGTTGCACTGTACAAAGTGGCGCGCTTGTGGGATCGGGGTCACTGGTACTTCATAACGCCGTTGTTGAAACTGGCGCATTAGTCGCCGCTGGGGCAGTTGTTCTGGGTGGAACTGTAGTTCCGAGTGGCGCATTGGCAGTTGGCGTGCCAGCGAAGATTAAGGAAGGCGCGGCAGATCCAGAAACTATCGCGTACAGCATAAAAACTTATACCGAAAATGCTCGTAGATATCCCTTAGAAATGAAAAGAATCAATTAACCTAGGGGCGGTGCTCATCGGGAGTACCCAATGAAGTAAATTCCGACTCGTTGGAACAAAACTTCAATATCGAACCAGCAAGGAGAATTAGCTCGTAATGGCAACAG
>Ga0214917_10004160_pt1 | contig 16285 bp, 10 predicted proteins | sample LL_1208_BB_MetaG_FD_177983 | JGI IMG/M metagenome (GOLD analysis project Ga0214917, IMG submission 177983) | Freshwater microbial communities from Lake Lanier, Atlanta, Georgia, United States - LL_1208_BB | ecosystem: Environmental > Aquatic > Freshwater > Lake | place: USA: Georgia | collected... | reverse complement strand
GAACATCAGGTCGCCCATCGTCCGCCGCTCGGCGTCGGTCAGCTGGCGGCGCTCGGCACCGCGCTCCAGGTACGCGGCCGTGAGCGTGGCGTTCTCGAGCATGTCGGAGGCGTCGCCACGGTTCATCGCCGCGGCGATCGCGTCGGACAGGCAAAGCCCCACCTCCCAGTCGGCCTCGCGCCGGCGATTCGCGTCCTCCACGTGGGCATCGAGCTTTTCCCGTGCCTCGAGCAGCCGCTTGACCCAGGGCAGCGAATCCACGCCCTCGCTGGAACTGGCGGCGACCGCGAGCGCTCCGCGGCAGAGCGTCAGTTCCATCCGGGCACGGTCCGCGCCCTCGGCGCCGGACTCCTGCACGATCGCTTCGCTCCGGCCGATCCACTTGGGGATCACGCGGCCCTTCTGCTGCCACGTGCCGCGGGCGATGGCCAGCGCCGTGCCGAGGTGGGCGTCGAGCAGCACCTCGCGCGCGGCCTTCTGGACCGCCTTGGACGGCTGCTTGGCGAGCGGGGTCGCCTTGCGGATCGCCTCCTCGAAGTGGACGACGCTCCGCTGATAATCCGGGGACTCGGCCGCGGTCTCGATGCGACCGAGCGTCCGCGCCGCCTGGGCGGCGACGAGCGGGGGTGCGGAGTCGAGCTTCTGGATGCGTTCGATGCGCGCCCGTGCCTCGTCGGTCTGCCCGAGGGCGAGGCACACGTCCGCGTGCTTGAACTGCGTCCACACATCCTCGGCGTCGAGCTTCTCCAGCGCCTCGGCGACGGCCAGCGCCTGCTGCCACCGCCCCTGCTCGGCGAGCAGCGCGAGCAGCAGTCGATGGGCGCGCACATGGTGCGGATCGATCTCGATCGCATACTGGAGGTCGGCCACCGCGTTCGCGGACGCCTGGTCGATCTCCCCCTCGGCGCGGAGCACGAACGGCTCCGGATCGAGGGGCTCGAGCAACACGGCCAGCGCCGTCTGCGTGCCGGGCTGCACGCTGATCACGATGCCACGCTCGGGAAACACCTCCCCGATCGAGACGCCGCTGTCGTCGAGGATCGCCACGGTGCGCAGGTCGCCGATCTCCATCTGGGCGGCGAGTTGCTTGAGCGCGACCGGTTCGGCGAGCTTGATGCGGATCGAGCTCACGACATCGTCCTCGATCGTCGCCTCGACCCGCTCGAACGGCTCGACGGCCCATGACAGGCCCTTGACGTCGTCGTCGCGGACGAACTCCTCGCCCGGGCCCCACGAGGCCTCGATCTCGGCGCGGGTCGTCTTGCCGGGCAGCACGCCGCGGAAGCTGGCGGGATCGACCGCGAGTGTCGGCGCGTCCGCCTGCGAGTGCGGCTCGGGCGCGGCAGAAGCGGCGACGGCGGCCGGACGCACCGCGGACGGAGCGACGGGACGCGGCGCGGCCGCGGGCGCCGCGTTGGCAGCGGCCTCGACGGAGGCCTTCGGCGACGGCGACGGATCCGGCGACGTGGCCGATTCCGCGACCGCTTCCCGGACGGGTGCCGGCTCCCGATCGGCGACCACGGCGTCCGCAGCCGATGCCGCAGGGGTCGATTCCGCCGCGAGCACGCTCGATTCCGGACCGAGCGGAGGCTTCGCCGGTCCCGCCGGGGCGGCGGTGGCCTGCGCCTGCTCGCGGTCCGCCTTCGCGGCAGCCTCGTCGGCGAGCTCTGTCCAGCCGCCGGTGAGCACGGTTGCCGAGGGGGCCGCCGGCGCGGCCGGCGAACGCACCGGTTGCCGGTCGCGACCACCGATCGATTCGATCCAGTCGGGAAGCCGCATGAGCGGTCGCGGCGGCATGGCCTTCCCGGCTGACGCGGTCGGCTCGGCAGCGCGCCCGAGCGTCAGCCCGGCGGCCGTCATGCCGACGAAGAGAAGGGGCACGAGACGAGCACGCGGGCACCGCAGCATGGTCACGGAAAAGTCCTCCTTGACTGTGTTCATCCTGGCAGCACGTTCGCCGCCCCCGGATGAGGAGCGGAACCTAGGCTTCCCGCTTCGCCAGGTCCAGACCATGTTTCGCGCCCTCCGGTCGCCGGCCGTGACGGCACGACGCCGGTCCACCCCGTCTCCCCAGACTGCCCCGCCAAGGCCGGCCACGGAGATACAATGCGACGGCATGACAGGGATCGGGCCTTCCACCACCGGCGCGGAATCGCGGGCGTTCGTGGTCGCGGGCGGCGGTCTGGCAGGACTCGCGGCGGCCGAGACACTGCTCGAACGCGGGGCCCGCAGGATCGTCGTCGTCGAACCCACCGGGCGTTGCGGCGGCGTGCTCGACACCGTCCGCCACGACGGCTGGCTGATCGAGCGGTCGGCCGACAGTTTCCTCGCGGCCCGTCCCGAGGGACTCGATCTCGTGCGCCGGCTGGGGCTCGTCCCGCAACTCATCGGGATCGAACCCGCCGTGCGCCGGGCGCTCATCTTCCATCGCGGTCGCACCGTGCCCGCGCCCCCGGGATTTCGCCTCGTCGCACCGGGCAGCGTCACCGGCATTCTCGGCTCGCCGCTCCTCTCGCCCCTGGGCAAGGCTCGAGTCCTGGGCGAGGCGTTCGTGCCGCGACGACACGACGACTCGGAGGATGAATCGCTGGAGGACTTCGCGGTGCGACGTCTCGGACGCGAGGCGTTCGAGACGCTCGTTCAGCCGCTCGCCGCCGGCATCTGGACCGCCGATCCGGCCCGGCTCAGCATGGCGGCGGCCTGTCCCGAGTTCTTCGCCATGGAGCGGTCCGGGGGACTGCTCGCAGGCGAACGGCGGCGGCGGCACGCCGGTCGCGCCGGAACGGCGGCCGGGGCGCGGTACGGGCAGTTCGTCACGCTCGCCGACGGCATGGGGACGCTGCCGGCGGCCCTCGTCGCCCGCCTCGTGGAACGGGGCGTCGAGTTTCGCACCGCCGCGGTGCGGCGAATCACCCGTGCGGGTGTTGAATGGATCGTGGACCTCGATGCGGGCCCGCCGCTGCGTGCCGCGGGAGTGGTCGTAGCCACGCGGACCCCGGTGGCGGCGCATCTGGTGTCGGAGGTCGATGCGTCGCTGGCCTCGGTGCTCGACGCCATCGAGTACGCCGGCTCGGCGGTGGTGTCGCTGGGATACGCCCGCGAAGACGTCGCGCATCCGCTCGACGCCGCCGGAGTCGTCGTGCCGAGGCGAGCCGGATGCCGCATCCTCGCCGTCAGCTTCTCCAGTTCCAAGTATCCGGGCCGCGCGCCGGCGGGGCACGTGCTCCTGCGGGTCTTCGTGGGTGGCGCGCTCGACCCGGGGGCGGCGCTGCTCGACGACGGGGCGCTCGTCGAACTCGTGCGCGGCGACCTCTCCGCCGTGGTCGGCGCCCGGGGCATCCCGCGGCACGTGCAGATCGACCGCTGGGTCGGCGCGATGCCGCAGTACCACGTCGGGCATCTCGGCCGCGTGGCCTCGATCCGCGAGCGGCTCAAGCTGCTGCCCGGGCTGGCCATGGCCGGTGCGGCCTATGAAGGCGTCGGCATCCCGCAGGTGATCGCCTCGGGTCAGGCTGCGGCTCGCGCGGTGACGCCCGACGAATCCGCGAGCGTCCCGCCCGCGGGCTCCCGATCGTAGCGATCCCAGGAGTGCCGTCGGCGGCCGCTACTTCTTCTTGCCGCCCGCGGCCGGCGCCTTGCCGGCGGCGCCCTCGGCGCCTTCCTCGGCCTTGGCCTTCTTCTTTTTCTTCATCGACATCTTGTACACCCGCACCTTCGGCAGGCCGAGCGGGCTGCGACCATCGTCCCACCGATCCTGCTCCTTGAGCTTCGTGATCCGCTCGGCGCGTGACAGCACGCCGCGGGCGCTGCTGCTGCCCTTCCGGACGCGAAGGCTTTTGTCCATGGTCATGGGCGGAATCCTCTGGAGTGCGGTGCGAAGCCCAAAATCTAAGACGCCCCCCCGCCCGCTTCAAGGGCCACGCCCTTGATCCGCGTGAGAAACGCGTCGAGCGTCTCCGGCCGCCGGGCCGGATCGGGGGCCACGCAGGCCATGATGGCCTCGGCCAGCTGCCGGGGCATGTCGGGCCAGAAGCCGCGGATGTCGGCGGGCTCCGAATCGTGCGCGAGCGCCGCCTTGCCGCTCGTTCCCCGGGGCCAGGGCAGCTCGTACGTGCAGATTTCGTAGGCCGTGACGCCGAACGAAAAGATGTCGAGCCGCTTGTCGGCCTGCCGCCGGCGCACCACCTCGGGCGCCATGTAGTTGGGCGTGCCGATCCGATTGCCAGGCTGCAGGAACACGGGCTGGTCGGGCACCGTGAGGCCGAAGTCGATGAGCACGAGCGTGCCGTCGGGCCGCAGGATGAAATTGCGGGGGCAGATGTCGCGGTGCACGAATCCCGCCTGGTGCACCGTGTTCACCGCGACCGCCGCCTGCCGCACGAGATCGAGACGCTTCGCGGGCGCGAGGGGCTTCCGCGCGGACAGCAGCGCATGCAGGAGCGTCCCGTCCACGAATTCCTGCACGATGAACGGCCGGCCGTCGGTGGAGGTTCCCCACGTCAGTGTCTTCACGACGTGCGGGCCGACGATCTTGAGTCCGATCTCGCCCTCGAGCGGCTTTCCCAGCCCCTTGTATCGCCCCTCGATCGGCTCGAGCTTCCGGGGATCGATGATCTTCAGCCCGACGATGGCGCCGGTCTCGTGGTCCCGGGCCTTGTAAAACTGCGACATCGTCCCCGTGACGCTCTCCTGGAGACGCTCGTAGCGGCGCTCGAGCGGCACCCGCGCCCGCCCGCCGAACAGCCGCGCCAGAAATCCGGAAACAGACATCGCGGGGAAACGCCGCGCGAGGCGGGCGACCGATGGGAGAAGAGGATGGGAGCGACGGCCCGCGGAGCCGGGCGTGTGGCTAGTGGGCCTTGACCGCGGCGAGTTCGGCGTGGGCGGCGGCCAATTCCTTCTCCAGCCGCGGGATCTCCGCCGGGTCGTCGGGTTGTTTCTTCGCGCCGGCCAGTTGCTGCTGCAGCTTCGCGATCTTTTGCTGCAGCACTTCCATGCGCTTCTTGTCTTTCTTGTCCATCGCAGCCCCCGTCAGTTCGTGGTGACCGTGGAGCCCGCCGCGGGCGGCTGGTTGGGACCGGTATGCAGCTGCCGCATCCAGCCCGAGAGGAGCACCACCGCGAGCCCGAGCAGGAGCGTCACCGAGAGCCACTTCGCCCGGTCGTTCCGCACCCACTGCGTCCCCTCGCCACGGCCCACCAGCGCGCTGGAGAAATAGAACATCACGAGCGCGATCAGAAACTTCGCACCGAACAGGGCGTGATAACTCGTGTCGCGCATCCACGTCGCACCCCAGAAGTCCGGGGCGGCCTTCACGCGGGCGTTGAAGATCAGGAAGTTGGCAAGCCCGCTGGCCAGGAGGAGCGTGATCGCCCCGATCACCCACGGGAGCCAGCGGCGCCGGATGGCGTCGTGGATCCGCTCCCGGGCGTCGGCATCGAATTCCGCGAGCGCCGGCAGGAGCCCGAAGCGGGCGAACGCGAGGCCGCCGAGGGCCACGACGGCGGCGAGGACGTGGGCCCAGCGAAGCAGGAGCGTGACGACGGCAGAGGAATCCATGACGGCTCCGGGAAGGATGAGGACGACGCGGCGCCGCGACGCGATCACATCGTACCCACTGCGTCGGGGCGCTGGTAGAGTTGCCCGCATGGAACCCGCCGACGACCTTCCGCCCGGCCTCTTCGGGGGCTCGCCGCACGACCGCTGGATGCGGCTGGCGCTCGACGAGGCCCGGATCGCCGCGGAGGAGGACGAGGTGCCCGTGGGGGCGATCGTGGTCGCCGCCGGCCGCATCATCGCCAGCGCCCACAACCAGCGCGAGCAACTCGCCGACCCCACCGCCCACGCCGAGATGATCGCGATCACGCAGGCGGCCGCCCAGCTCGGCTCGTGGCGGCTGGAGGGCTGCACGCTCTACGTCACGCTCGAGCCCTGCCCGATGTGCGCGGGCGCCATCCTCCAGGCCCGGGTGCCGTTCGTGGTGTGGGGCGCCGCCGACCCGAAGGCCGGCGCCGTCGAGTCGCTGTACAAACTCTTCGAAGACCCGCGGCTCAACCACCGCGTCGAGCACACGGGCCGCATCCTCGCCCCCGAATGCGGAGCGATCCTGAGCGAATTCTTCCGCGGCAAGCGCACGTAGGACAGGCTTCAGCCTGTCATGCCTTGTGCGCCCAATCCGGCTCGGAGTTACCCCGTACCGTCTCGCCGGACGTTCGCCTCCCACTTTCCAGTTGAGGAGGCTTCGGGCTCCCCGTGTCCCGGTCGCCGGCGTACGCAGACAAGCGCAGGCATGGATGCCGAAGCGCCGTCGGAGTCGAGTGAGCGGAGGGCAGGATGCCCGCAGCGAACGTCCGGCGACGGGACACGGGGAGCCCGAAGCCGGCTTGGGCGCGAAATGCCTGGATACGACAGGCTGAAACCTGTCTTACGGCAAGCGGGACGCTTGCCCCACGCGTGCCTACGGACGCTTGTCGATCGGGAGGAATTCGCGGCGCGTGTCGCCCGAGTAGATCTGCCGCGGACGGCAGATCTTCTTCGTGGGCGAGTGGTGCATCTCGATCCAGTGGGCGATCCAGCCCGGGAGGCGTCCCATGGCGAAGAGCACCGTGAACATCTGCACCGGGATCCCCATGGCGCGGTAGATCACGCCGGAGTAGAAGTCCACGTTGGGGTAGAGCTTGCGCTCGATGAAGTACTCGTCGGCCAGGGCCACTTCCTCGAGCTGCTGGGCGATGTCGAAGATCGGGTCGTGCCGGGCGATCTTCGCCAGCAGCTTGTCGCAGGTGGCCTTGATGAGCTTGGCCCGGGGGTCGTAGTTCTTGTAGACGCGGTGGCCGAAGCCCATGAGGCGGAAGCCGGAGTCCTTTTTCTTGGCCAGATCGACGTACTTCCGCACGTTGCCGCCGTCGGCGCCGATCCTTTCGAGCATCTCGACACAAGCCTGATTGGCCCCGCCATGGAGTGGGCCCCAGAGGGCGCAGATGCCGGCAGAAATGCTGGCGAACAGGTTGGCATCGCTCGAACCGACCATCCGCACCGTCGAGGTGGAGCAGTTTTGTTCGTGGTCGGCGTGCACGATCAGGAGCATGTCGAGCGCGTCGGCGAAGTCGGGGTCGACGTGATACTCCTCGCAGGGCACCGCGAACATCATGTGCAGGAAGTTCTCGCAGTAGCCGAGGTCGTTCCGCGGATACATCAGCGGCTGCCCGCACGACTTCTTGTGGCTGTAGGCGGCGATCGTGGGGAGCTTCGCCATCAGGCGATGCACGCTCACCTCCACCTGCCGCGGGTCGTGCACGTTGAGCGAGTCCTGGTAGAAGGTCGAGAGGGCCCCGACCACGCTGCCCAGCGTCGCCATCGGGTGGGCGTCGCGCGGGAACCCCGTGTAGAAGTTCCGCATGTCCTCGTGGATCATCGTGTGGTGGGAGAGCGACGTGCGAAAGGCGTCGAGTTCGGCGACGTTCGGCAGCTTGCCGTAGATCAGCAGGTGGGCCACCTCCACGAAGTCGCACTTCTCGGCGAGCACCTCGATCGGGTAGCCCCGGTACCGCAGGATGCCGTTCTCGCCGTCGAGGTAGGTGATGGCGCTGGTCGTGGAGCCCGTGTTGACGAAGCCCTCATCCAGCGTGATCGCCCCGGACTGGGCGCGGAGTTTCGCGATGTCGAGGCCGTGTTCCCCCTCCGACCCCACGATCACCGGCAGTTCGATCGTCTTGCCGCCGATCTCCAGTTTCGCGACGCCATCCGCCCGGGTGCCCGGCCAGGGGGGAGTTGCGGGGCTGGCGGCAGGCTGCGACGTGGTCAAACTCATGGCGGCAACGCTCCAGGGCGGGGCTGCCACGCCGGCCGCGTGGCATGGAAAGTGGGGACTTGCCCGCCTGCGTTCGGCAGTCTAGCCCTCGTTCCCCGACCCGGCAATCGCCCTCCCCCGCGGCCGCACGGGACCGATGCCTGTCAGCGTCGCGCCGACTTCGACGACGCGACCGTGCCGAAATCCCCGTTCGCGAGTGCCGCGAATGCCGCCGGCAGCAACGCCGCCACCCCATCGTCATTGATGATCGTCCCGATGCCGGTCCCGGTGGCGATCGTCGCCCCGGACGCGCCGGAAAGTTGCACGGAGAACGTCTCGTTGGCCTCCACGAGCGTGTCGTTCCGCACCGAGACCGCGATCGTCTTCGAGGTCTCACCCGCATTGAACGTGAGCGTGCCGCTGGTGGCCGTGTAGTCGCCGGTGCGGCCGGCGACGGCGGTGCCGTTGGCCGTCCCATACCTGACGGTCACCCGCGACGTGCTCGCGGCCGAAAGCGTGACCACGAACGAAAACGTGGCCTGGCTCTCCAACGCCGCCACCGACGCGATCGACAGCGTGCGCACCACCTGCTGATCGTCGTTCAGGATCGTTCCGGTGGCCGAGCCGACGGTGATCCTGGCATTCGCCGAAGCGGCCGACAGCGTGAGCGAGAACGTCTCGTTCGACTCGAACGCCGTGTCACCGACCACCGCCACCGTCACCGTCTTCGACGTCTCGCCGGGGGCAAACGTGAGCGTGCCGCTCGCGGCCGTGAAGTCCGAACCCGCCGCGGCGGTGCCGTTCGCCGTCGCGTAATTCACCGTCACCGTCGATGCGGCCGCCTGCGCGAGAGTCACCGTGAACGAGAGCGGGGTGGTGCCGGAGTTTCCTTCCGTCACGCTTCCGCCGCTGATCGAAACCCCGACGGGTGGCGCGGTGTTGAGGGCGGCCGCCACGTTGAGTCGCCCGCCCGTCGCGGCCCGGCCAGCCAGCGACGCCGTGGGGGTCGCCGAGGACAGGATCACCTGGCGAATGTCGGCGGCCGAGGCGCTGGGGTAGGCCGACGCATACAGCGCCACGGTGCCGGTCACATGCGGCGTGGCCATCGATGTGCCGCTGAACACGCCGTACGTGCCGCCCGGCAGCGTCGACATGACACCCGAACCGGGTGCCGCCAGGTCGACGGTGGCCGCGCCGTAGTTCGAGTACGGGGCGAGAGCACCGTCCGACTGCAGTGCGGCGACCGCGATCACCGCCTCATAGTTGGCGGCCGTGGTCGTGGTCGTGCCCGTCAGGGTCGTGTAATTCGAGGGATAGTTGGCCAGCACGTCGTTGTTGTCACCGAGGCCGTCGCTGCCGCCGTTGCCCGCGGCGCCGACGAACAGGATGCCGGCCTTCGCCCCACGGATGATCGCGCTGTGGAGGGCCGCGGAATAGCCCCCCCCGCCCCAGGAATTGTTCGAGGCGACGATGTTGATGCCGTGCCGCGTCTTGAGGTCGGTCAGGTAGTCCAAGGCGCGCACGGCATCGCTCGTGAAGCCGCCTGTGGGCCCGAGAAACTTCGTCGAGATCATCGTCACTGCCCAGTTGACGCCGGCGACACCCGTGCCGTTTCCGCCCACGCCGCCGATCGTGCCGGCCACGTGCGTGCCGTGGCTGTCGGTGCCGTCGAAGACGGTCCTGTCATTGTTGACGAAGTCCCACCCGTTGACGTCGTCGACATACCCGTTGCCGTCATTGTCGACGCCGTCGACGGGGTCGTAGGGGTTGACCCAGATGTTGCCCTGAAGGTCCGGGTGCGACACGTCGACGCCCTCGTCGACGATACCCACGACCACCGACTTCGAGCCCGTGAAACCGGCGTCCCACGCCTTCTCCGCCTGGCTGCCGAACTGGTTGGTCGTGCCGGTCGGACCCGATGCCGCCGGCAGGTCGTCGCCGTACATGCCCCAGAGCTGGCTGCCACCGGCTGTGTAATACGGATCGTCGCTCACCGCCCCCTTCGACACCTTCCAGTTCGGCTCGGCGAACATCACGTCGGGACGCTTCGCCAGTGCCGCGATCGCCTGGTCGATCGTCCGGCCGGCCCCGAGTTTCACGCGCTCGAGCACGCCGAACCCGTTGTCCTCCATCGTGCGCGAGCGGATTCGCTCCAGCGTCGATCCCCCAAGCGCCGCCCGGGCGGCATCCTGGGTCGCGGTCGTCGACAACTGCGAAAACTGGATCAGGATCTCACCGTCGGCGAACGCCGCCAGCATCCGGCGGTCTTCCAGCCCCTCGAACGACGCTCCGAATCGATCGGCAACCCGCCTGAGACGATGGGCCTTCATCAACAGATCCTCCCTGGAAAGATGCTGGACCGGCTCGCCGATCCCGTGGCGCTCGGCAGGAAAACTTAACCCATGCCACCCGACGCGGCAAAATGCGAAGCCGGGCACGCTTTTCCCGGCGCTGCGACTGCGAAGCGGTCGACTGTGGCCGTCGATCGGCCCGCCCGCGGCCGCTACCGCATGCGGCCGCCACCCGGCACCTGGGCGGTGGCCGTCGGCGCCTGGTCGTCGAAGATCGTCCACACCGGCGTGCGATCCTTGAGCTTCGCCAGGTAGTCGTCGATGTCCCGCTTCCGGCGTTCCTCCTGCAGCATCTGCCGGATCTCGACCTGGGCCTCGAGGAACGGCCTGCGGCCCGCCTCGGTCCGCTCCGTCACGCGCACGATGTGCAGGGCCTGCCCGTCGTCGAGGATCGCGCTCAGCTGGCCCACCGGCAGCGTGAACACGGCCTCGTCGAGCACCTTCGAGGCGAGGCTGCCCTTCGTCGTCCAGTCATAGCCGCCGCCGGTGGACGCGGTCGCCCCCTCCGAGCGGGCCTTGGCGATGTCGGCGAACGGCTTCCCCTCCAGCACGTCGTTGCCCATGGCGGCGAGTTTGTTCCAGGCCGCCTCCCGCGGCTGCGTCGGCCCGACCCGCACGGTGAGCTGCTCGAACTTCGCCTTGGCCGGAAACTCGTATTCGGCGAGATGATTCTCGTACCAGGCGATCATGTCGGCGTGGGGGATCTCCTCGTCGCCGGCCACCTTCTGCTGGATCCATTGCTGGGCGAGGGCCCGCTCGAAGAACATCTTCCGCACGCGGTCGAGCGACTGGCCCCGCGACCGCAGGAGCTGCTCGTACTCCAGCGAGTTCGCCACCCCCGCGTCCTTGAGCATCCGCGGCAACTGCTGCTCGTCGAACGCCTGGTTCACCTTCTTCTCGATCTCGGGCAGTCGATCCTCGGGAATCGTGCGACAGGCATCGACGTAGACGATCAGCGACTCCACGTGCTGCGGCAGCACCTGGCGGCAGATCTGCAGCTTGAGTTCCCGGACCTGCTCCGGCTTGAGCCCCGGCGACACCTTCGCCAGCCAGTTGAGGGCGCTCGGCGTGAGGAGGTCGCCCTCGAGCACGACCTCGGGGCCGACCCGCGCGACGACCATCGCCGTTTCGAGCGACTGCGCCTCGGCCAGCAGCCGGTCGGAATCGGAGGCCGCGACGCCCCCGGAGGACACCGGCTCCTGATACTGCGCCTGCACGACGCCGTCCGGCTTGGTGCCCGGCAGGTCCGGGCCGAAGTCGATCGGCACGATCGGGGCGTCGGGGTCGGAACGGATGCTCGACAGCACGTGGTTGTCGGCGGCCTTGCCCGCCTTCTTCCCGGGCCAGCCCTCGGGACGTGACACGGCCTTGGGAATCGTGGGCACGAGCTGCGGGGCGGCGGTGCCGTTGGGGCCGGGCTGGCCCACGGCGGCGGGAGCCTGCGTGGCATTGGCGGCCGCCTCGTCGAACTGGTTGGCGATCCGTTGCGCCCGCGCCACCAGCGGCGTCGCCGCCAGGCAGAGGCCGGCCAGTCCCGCGATGAACAGCGGTGTCGATGCACGGGGGCGGGCGCCCGGACGGTTCATGCGCGGCGGCTCTCGGGGGGCGGGGACTATAGGTCCGCCCGAACGCGGGTCGCAAGACCGGCCGCAGGCCCGGAAACGCGGCCGCGGGCCGCGGGAAGCAGGAACGATCGCACGGCGGCCACCAGCCGGTCGGGGTCGGCGAGCGTGTCGTTCGACAGCGGCAGAACCACCGTTTTCTGGTCCACGAGCCGCACGGTCCGCCCGCGGGCGACGGCGGCCGAGCGGAGCCGTTCCACGGCGGGGCGATCGTGGTGGCCGATCATGACCATGCCCGGATGCCTGGCGATCGAGTCGATGCCGAAGCCGGCGGCGACGACCCGCAGCCGGGCGTGATCGAGCAGGCGACGGGCCTCGGCGGGCGGCGGGCCGAACCGGTCGGCGAGTTCGGCGGCCAGGTCGTCGATCTGCCCCTCCTCGGTGGCCCGCGAGAGGCGGCGGTAGACGTCGATCTTCGTGCGGAAGTCCGCGATGTAGTCCCGTGGCAGCCAGGCTTCGCCCGGCAGGTCGATCACCACCTGCGGCGGCTCGGCCGGCGGCAGCGCCTTCAGCCCGCGCACCGCCTGCTCGAGCAGCCGACAGTACAGTTCGTAGCCCACCGTCGCGATGTGACCGCTCTGCTGCGTGCCGAGGAGATTGCCGGCGCCGCGGATCTCCAGGTCGCGCATGGCGAGCGAGAAGCCCGCGCCCATGCTGGAGAACTCCTGGATCGCCCGCAGCCGCCGCGCGGCGGTGCTGGTGAGGTGGGCCGTCTCGTCCACGAGCATGTAGCAATACGCCCGGTGGTGGGAGCGGCCCACGCGGCCCCGCAGCTGGTGCAGGTCGGCGAGCCCGTAGGTGTCGGCCTCGTCCACGAAGATCGTGTTCGCGTTGGGGATGTCGAGGCCGCTCTCGATGATCGTGGTGGCGAGCAGGATGTCGGTCCGGCCGGCGACGAAATCGAGCATCACCTCCTCCAGCTCGCTCTCCGAGAGCCGGCCGTGGCCGATGCCGATCGTCGCCTCGGGCACGATCTGGGCGAGCCGCTGGGCGACCTGGTGGATGTCGTGGATCCGGTTGTGGACGAAGAACACCTGCCCGCCGCGGGCGAGCTCGCGGTCGATCGCGGTCTTGATGAGCGTCGGATTCCAGCGGGCCACCCGGGTCTCCACCGCGATCCTGTTGGCCGGGGGCGTCGTGAGGTTGGAGATGTCGCGGATCCCGAGCATCGACATGTGGAGCGTGCGCGGGATCGGTGTGGCGGTCATCGTGAGCACGTCCACGCTCGCGCGGAGGGCCTTGAGCTTTTCCTTGACGTCCACGCCGAACCGCTGCTCCTCGTCCACCACGAGCAGGCCGAGGTTCGCGAAGTGGATGTCGGACTGGGCGAGCCGGTGGGTGCCGATCACGATATCCACGCTCTTTCGCGCCAGCCCCTCGAGCACCTCCCGCTCCTCCGCCGCCGAAGAAAACCGCGACAGCGCCCGGATCGTGAACGGAAACTCGGAGAATCGGGCGGCGAAGCTTCGCCGGTGCTGCTCGGCGAGCACGGTGGTGGGCACGAGCACGGCCACCTGGTAGCCGGCCTCGACGGCCTTGAACGCCGCCCGCATCGCCATCTCGGTCTTGCCGAAGCCGACGTCGCCGCACAGCAGCCGGTCCATCGGCTTCGGAATCTCCATGTCGGCCTTGATCGCCGTGTTCGCCGTGAGCTGATCGGGGGTCTCGTCGAATGGAAACGACTCCTCGAACGCCCGCTGCCAGGGTGTATCGGCGGGAAACGCGATCCCCGGCCGCTCGGCCCGCCGGGCCTGGAGCTGGATCATGTCGGCGGCCATGTCGGCCACGGCCTGCTGCACGGCCGCCTTCTGCCGCGCCCACAGCGTGCCGCCGATCTTGGCGAGCTTGGGTGCGAGCTTCGTCCCGCCCACGTACTTCTGCACGAGCTCGATGCACGAGGCCGGCACGTAGATCCGCGTGCTTTCGGCGAACTCGATCTCCAGGAACTCCTCGGTGCGGTCCTGCTTCTCCAGCAGTTTGAGCCCCCGGTAGCGGCCGACGCCGTGGGCCACGTGCACGACGTAGTCGCCCTCGTGGAGATCGAGGAACGTGTCGATCGCCCGCGTCAGGCGGTGCCGCGGGGCCCGCACCGTCGCGTCCTCGCGGCGGAAGAGCTCGGCGCTCGACACGAGCACGAGCTTCTCCGGCACGAGGCGGAAGCCTGCCGAGAGCCGGCCGCGGGCGAAGTGGAGCCGGCCCGACGTCGCAGGCGCGCTCGCCGCGAGGAGCTCCCCGAGCCGCTGTTCCTCGGCCTCGGTGGGGGCCACGATCCACACTTCCTGATCCTTGCCGACGGTGCCGAGCTCCTCGCAGACGCGATCGAGCACACCGGTGAATCGCTCCACGCTCTCGATCGCGAGCGTCGTCGTCGCCTCGAGACTCGACGGGGCCACCGAGGCGAGCGTCACCGACGGGAATCGATAGATGCGGGCGAACACCTCCTCCGGGTCCGACACCTCCGCGGCGCCCTTGAGCCGCTCGTAGGTCCGCTTCGCCTCCTCGGCGAGCTCGCCCGGCTCGACGAGCGCCCACCACGAGCCGGCAGGCAGGATGTCGGCCAGGTGCGTGCGCCGCGCGGCCGCGGCTGTGCCGAGGGCCGTGAGGTCGATCGCCTCCAGCGTCTCGACGCTCCGCTGCGACACGGTGTCGAACGTCCGCAGCGACTCGATCTCGTCGCCGAAGAGCTCCACGCGCACGGGCCGGTCCCAGTCGACGGCGAACAGGTCCACGATCCCGCCGCGGCGGGCGAACGTGCCGGGGCGGTCGATCGCGTCGGCCGCCTGCCAGCCGCGGGCCGCGAGCCAGTCGGCGAGTTCGAGCGGGTCGAGGCGGCCGCCGACCGCGAGCCGGCGGGTGCTGGCCTCGATCTCACGCGGATCGGCGAGGGGTGCGAGCAGGGCCTGGATGCTGGTGACGACGATCGGTGCGTCGCGTGGGACAAGCGTCTCGCTTGCCGAGAGTGGAGACTGCAGCGGCAACCGGGACGGTTGCCCCACCGTCAGCCGCTTGACGAGCGCGAGCCTCTCCGCGCTGGCCGGATCGTCGGCCAGCGACTCGTCGTCGAGGCTCTCGAGCGCCGGCAGGGACGCGACGGGGCGCGTCGTAAACAATGCGAGATCGTCGCAGAAGGCGTCGGCCTCGTCGGCGTGGGGCAGCACGACGACGAGCACGCCGGCGTCATCGTCGCCCGACGCCGCCAGCCGGTTCGCGAGCGCCGCCGCCGCCAGCGCGGACGCCGATCCCCAGGTTCCGCCGATCGTGCCGCCGTGTCCCGCGCGGAGACTGGCGACCACCTCGGCGAACCCGCCGTGCTGCTCGAGCGTGTCGGCCAGGCCGGGCAACCGCCCGGCCGGCCGTCGGGCCTTGCCTGCCACGAAGCCTCTTTCCGACGTGGGAGTATACGGAAGAGGGCTGTCGAACGAACACCGCCGGAGCCGGCCACGCGGCTCCCTGCCCGCGGCGGCGAACCGATACCCCGCACCCGTCGTCTCAGTCACGCACCACGTCGCCGTCAGCGATACCGGCCAGGGCGTTGAGCACCGACTGCTCGATGCCCGTTTGCAACGGCCTGACCGCCCCGTCGAGGGTGGCGAAGAGCACGACTCCGCCATGGCCGCTGTTGAACTTCGGAACGTCGATCGCCGGCTCGGTGCCGAGGCCGTTCATGACGGGCCAGCCTGCGGCTCCGATCCAGCCGATGGCCGCGGCATTTTCCCCCAGCATGATGGTCGTGGATGTTCCATCCACCACCTGGCGGAGTCGCCTCGCGTGGCGATTCACGAACACACCGGTCCACTTTCTTCCCGTGGGCGTGTTGCCATACGCACCGGACACGCCGACATAGTTCGAGAGCCCCAGGTCTTTTTCCGGCCTCCCGGCAATCACGACCACGGGGCCTGATGACGACTCGTAGGTGAAGGACGTGTCGATGACGATGTGCTGCTCGCCGGCAATCGCCGCAGGGCAGCGCAGGAGGGCCAGGGGCGTGCGTGCCACGGCATAGGTTTCAGGCACCGTCCAATAGCCGTAGTACGACACGTCCGGCCGCTTCGTCGTGTGCTGGCCCAGAAGACGGGAGTCGATCCCGGAGTGGACGTCACCCTGCTCGAGGAAGGGCAGGAGCACCGGGATCAGTCCGACGTTCGAGAAATCCCACTGCCATGCATCGGGCGCCTCGGCCTGGTCGTCAAAGCCGTTTCCATTCTTGTCCCACGGCCCGAGAAAGCCGATCGGCAGCTGGCGGCCGACCGCCTCGAATCCGGCGATGGCCAGCGCCATCTGCCGCAGGTGGCTCGTGCAGGCGGCGCGGCGCGACGCGGCCCTCACGGCCTGGACGCCCGGCAGCAACAGCCCCACGAGCGTGCCGACGATGGCGATCACCACCAACAGCTCGACCAGCGTGAAACCATGTAGGGGTCGAGGGCATGCTTTCGCATACCCTCGGTTGGGTTGCTGAAGCCTTTTCCCCCCTACATGGAGTTCACGATGAATGCACGAAGTGATGCGGCCTGTTTCGTTGGCGT